>Ga0153916_10003755_pt1 | contig 11363 bp, 12 predicted proteins | sample Opewatmetagenome_FD_109642 | JGI IMG/M metagenome (GOLD analysis project Ga0153916, IMG submission 109642) | Freshwater wetland microbial communities from Ohio, USA - Open water 3 Core 3 Depth 4 metaG | ecosystem: Environmental > Aquatic > Freshwater > Wetlands | place: USA: Ohio, Lake Erie...
AAGGAAATGCACGCGGAGCTGCGGACCGTCGTGGCCGGCCTGAAACCCCGGCGTCTTGCCGCGCGGTCACCGACTGGAAAGTGGACCTACGCGGAGATGATCCACGGTGTCGCGGCGCACGACCTGTATCACACGGGGCAGATGCAGCTGATCAAGCGGCTGATGCGCGGCTAGTATCGTTCTCGACATGTCGACCAGAGTCACGATTACCGCGGAGGACGCGGAGATCGCAGAGGTGGTGGATTGGGTGGGACCCAGGGAGCGTCTCTGCGTTCTCTGCGCACTCTGCGGTTGATGCATCCGTCCCGGCGTTGGGACTCTTCAAGCGAGGTTCGGAGCATGACACGACGCTACTGGCTCATGAAGGTCGAGCCCACGGCGTACACGATCGCCGATCTCGAGCGCGACGGCCGGACCGGCTGGGAGGGCGTGCGGAACTACAAGGCCCGGAACCTCCTGCGCGACGAGATCAAGGTGGGCGACGGCGTGCTGTTTTATGCGTCGAACGCGGATCCTTCCGGCGTCACCGGGATCGCCGAAGTGGTGCGGGAGGGCTACCCGGATCCGCTCCAGTTCCAGCGCGACCACCACTACTTCGATCCCAAGGCGAAGCCCGACGCGCCAACGTGGTACGCCGTGGACCTAAGGTTCGTGGAGCAATTCGACGAAGTCGTGGGCCTCACAGAGCTGAAGGCCGATCCTGCCCTGGGCGACATGATGGTCACGAAGCGCGGCATGCGGCTTTCGGTTCAGCCGGTGACGCCGCAGCAGTTCGAGACCGTGCGGGCCATGGGACGCGCCAAGCACGGACCTCAGGGAGGAAGCCGATGACGAACGCCCCCGCAGCCCCTCCGCACCGGCCCGGGCGCCCCTCGCTCAAGATCGGCATGTCTCCCGGCACGCTGATCCACGTGGGCCGACCGCCGGACCAGGCCGTCACCGTCGAGGTGTGCCACTTCGAGGGCGACGGTCCCCTCGAGCAGCGTGTCCTGGGGCGGGCGGACGAGGCCGCGGCATACCGTGGCGTCGGCGGCGTCACCTGGATCGACGTCAACGGCGTGCACGACCTGGCGGTGGTCGAGCAGCTCGGTCAGGTGTTCGGGCTGCACCCGCTGCTGCTCGAGGACATCGTCAACACGCATCAGCGGCCCAAGCTCGAGGTGCACGGGGACCATCTGTTCCTGGTGCTGAAGATGCTGCTCGACGATCCCGAGGCGGACGGCTTCGAGATCGAGCAAGTGAGCGTCGTGATCGGCCCGCGGTACGTGCTCACGTTCCAGGAACGGGAGCGTGACACGTTCGACACCATCCGTCGCCGCCTGCAGGATCCCGCGACACGCATCCGGCAGCATGGCGCCGATTTCCTGGCGTACGCGCTCGTGGACACGATCGTGGACAACTACTTCGCGGTGCTCGAGCGGGTCGGCGACCGGATCGCGGAGCTGGAGGACGAGATCCTGGAGTCGCCGGGCCGCGAGGCGCTCGGGCAGATCTTCAGCGTCAAGGGGAGTCTCGTCGAGCTGCGCCGCGCGGCATGGCCGCTGCGCGACGCCCTCTCGACGATGGGCCGGGGCGACACGCCGCTGATCCAGCCGGCCACGCTGCCCTACCTGCGGGACGTGCAGGATCACGCGCTGCGCGTGATCGACACGATCGAGACATACCGCGACATGGCCACCACGTTGGTCGAGATGTACATGTCGAGCGTCAGCAACCGGCTGAACGAAGTCATGCGGGTCCTCACCGTGATCGCGACGATCTTCATTCCGCTCACCTTCGTCGCCGGCGTGTACGGCATGAACTTCCGGTTCATGCCCGAGCTGGCGTGGCGTTGGGGCTATCCGATGATCTGGGGCGTGATGATCGCGATCGCGCTGGGCCTGCTGGCGTTCTTCCACCGGCGCGGCTGGACGTGACGTTGCGGGGGCCGGGAGCGATGTGTAGCTTCCGGCGTCCGATCTCTCCGGCGGTTACAGCGCCCCCTAAGCTCCGATCATCCAAGAGGTTACGGTGAAGACAGCCGTCTGTGTGAAGCGAGTACCGGACTCCGAAGCCCGCATCAAGATTGCCGCTGATGGCCGGTCGATTGACGAGGCCGGCGTCAAGTTCGTGCTCAATCCCTATGACGAGTTCGCGATCGAGGAAGCGCTCAGGCTTAAGGAGGCCGCGGGGGCGGGCGAGGTCGTAGTGGTGTCCGTGGGCGGCGACGCGTCACAGGAAACCATCCGTACCGCGCTCGCGATGGGCGCCGACCGCGGCGTGCTGATCAAGACCGACCGTCTGCCGCTCGACCCGCTTCCGGTGGCGCGCGCGCTGGCGGACGAGCTCAAGACGGGCGGATACGATCTCGTGCTGTTCGGGAAGATCGCCGCCGACGACTGCAGCCACGCGACCGGCGCCATGGTGGCGGAGCTGCTGGCCGTGCCGTCGGTGACCGCCGTGTCGAAGCTCTCGGTCGCGGAGGGGAAGCTCAGCGCGGAGCGGGAGATCGAGGGGGGCGTGGAAGTCGTCGAGTGCGCCCTGCCGGCCGTGGTGACGGCGGAGAAGGGACTCAACGAGCCCCGCTATCCGGCGCTCAAGGGGATCATGGCGGCGAAGAAGAAACCGCTCGAGGTCAAGCCGGTGACGCTGTCGGACCCGGGTATCGAGGTCGCGCAGCTCGCGTACCCGCCCGAGCGCAAGGCAGGGCGGATCGTGGGCGAGGGGGCGGACGCCGTGCCGGCGCTGGTCGAGGCCCTCAGACTGGAAGCGAAGGTGCTCTGATGGCAAACGTTCTGGCGTACCTTGAGCAGCGCGACGGCAGCATCAAGCGCGTCGCCCAGGAAGCGCTCACGGCGGGCCGCGTGCTGGCGGACGGCCTGGGTGGAGAGCTGCATGCCATCGTCGTCGGGCCGCCGGGCCTCTCGGTGGAGGTGGCGGGCGCGTACGGGGCGGACAAGGTGTTCGTCGGGGCGGATGAAGCGGCCCGGCTCTACCAGTCCGGACTGTACGCCGCGGCGGTCGCGGACCGCGCCCGGGCGGGGGGCTACGCGGCGGTGCTGCTGGGTGCCACCGCGATGGGGAAGGACCTGGGCCCGCGGATTGCCGCGCGCCTCGGCTGTCCGATCGCCGCCGACGTCACCGCGATCGCGGTCGAAGGCGGGATCGTGATCACCCGGCCGGTGTACGGCGGCAAGGCGCTCTACCGGCTCAAGGTCACCGCCCCGTGCTGCGTGATCTCGCTCAGGCCGAACAACTTCACGGCCGTCGCCACGCGGCGGAGTGGAGCCGTCGAGCCGATCACGCTGCCCGCGGACGCGGGCGCGTTTGCGCGGACCGTGCGGGTGAAGGAGCCCGAGCGCGCCGCGCTCGACGTGACCGAAGCCGCGATCGTCGTCGCGGGGGGGCGCGGCCTCAAGGAGCCGCAGCACTTCAAGCTGCTCGAGGATCTGGCGGCGGCGCTCGGCGGCCAGGCCGCGGTCGGCGCCTCCCGCGCGGTGGTCGACGCGGGCTGGCGACCGCACGCCGAGCAGGTCGGCCAGACCGGCAAGACGGTGAGTCCGAATCTCTACGTCGCGGTCGGCGTTTCGGGGGCGATCCAGCATCTTGCCGGCATGCGCACCTCGAAGGTGATCGTGGCGATCAACAAGGACAAAGACGCGCCGATCTTCAAGGTCGCGGACTACGGCGTCGTGGGAGACCTGTTCGAGATCGTCCCGCGCCTGACCAACGAGATCAAGAAAGCTCGGGGGAACTGACATGCTGCGTTCCGGTGTGCTTGCCGGCGCCGCGCTGCTCGCCGCCGGGGTCGCGCACGGGCAGGAGGTGCGACGCGTGCAGCCCACGGCGTTCCCGGCAGCCGTGACGGTCTCCTTCGGGCTCGGTTGGGGAGGACAGCGCGCCGACGCCCCGGCCGCGAGCGGCGCGTGCACCGGGATTGGCGCATGTCGCTTCAAGTTGGGCTCCGGCCCGATGCTCGGCGTCGACCTGCAGATGCCGGTAACCGGGACGCTTGGCATCGGCGTGAGTGGCGCCGCGGGGCGCCCGCCGCGCGTGACCTGCGGGGCGGAATGCACCAGCTCCGACAACGCGACCGCGATCCACGCGTCGGTGCTGTTGCTCTGGCGCTTCAAGCCGCGCGCCCCGATCTACTTCGGCGTGGGACCGACACTGAGCTGGATCAGTCCGGGGCCGGTGCTGCAGTGGGACACGACGGCCGTGAAGGAGCCCGGCGGGGTGCTAGTGATCGGCTACGATTTCGGGATCACGCCCACCGTGGGTGGCCGGCTCGCCTGGTGGAACTACCTGACCAAGCCGAGCGCGGCGAGCCTGCCGGACTTCCTCAACCCATCGGGTCTCGCGTGGGACAAGGTCTTCGCGCTCGGCGTGCGGCTCGGGTTGCGCAAGTGAGCAGGAGGACGATCGTTCCGGCGGCGAGCCAGCCGGCGCTGCCGATCGAACGGCTCGCGCTCGAAGAGGCTCCGCAGGACGAGCGCATCGATCTGGACGTCGTGTTCGTTGGAGGCGGGCCCGCCGGGCTCGCCGGCGCGATCGAGCTGGCCCGCCTGGCGCGGCGGGACAGCGAAGCGGGCGGCGGCTTGGGGGCAATCGAGATCGGCGTGCTGGAGAAGGCGGCCACGCTGGGTGAGCACTGCCTCTCTGGCGCGGTCGTGAACCCCCGGGCGCTGCGGGAGCTGTTTCCCGACGTGAGTCCCGCCGCGCTGCCCCTGCGCACGCCGGTGACGCGGGACGGCGTCTATCTCCTCACGTCCGGCGGGGCGCGCCGCCTCCCGGTGCCGCCCACGATGCGCAATCACGGCAACTACGTGGTCTCGATCTGCGAGCTCGTGCGATGGCTCGGCGCGCGCGCGGAGGAAGCCGGGATCAACGTGCTCGCGGGATTCCCCGCGGCGTCCCTGCTGATGCACGGCGGCCGCGTGCTCGGGGTGCGGACCACACCGACGGGGCTGGGCCGCGACGGCGAGCCGCAGGCGAGCTTCCAGCCGGCGACCGACGTCGCGGCGCAGGTCACGGTGCTGGCGGAAGGCACGCGCGGGCCGCTGGCCCAGGCGTGGTTCGCCCGGCAGGGCCTGCAGGGCGCGAACCCGCAGGTCTACGCGCTGGGCGTCAAGGAGCTGTGGGAGACCAGGCGCCCGCTCGACCGCGTGATCCACACGATGGGGTGGCCGCTGCCGCACGACGCCTTCGGCGGCAGCTGGCTCTATCCGCTGGAGCCGCAGCTGGTGTCGCTCGGGCTGGTCGTGGGGCTCGACTACCGCGACGCGGCGCTCGACGTGCACGAGCTGCTCCAGCGGCTCAAGCTCCATCCGCTCGTGCGGCCCATCCTCGAGGGCGGCGAGCTGCTCGAGTGGGGCGCCAAGACGATCCCGGAAGGCGGCTACTACGCGATCCCGCCGCGCCGCTCGGGAGACGGGGTTCTCGTCGTGGGCGACGCCGTGGGATTCGTGGACGTGCCGTCGCTCAAGGGGATCCACTACGCCATGCAGTCGGGGATCTACGCCGCGCGGGCCGCGTTCGCCGCGCTCAAGGCCGGGGACACGTCGGCGGTCGGGCTCGCCGCGTACGACCGGATGATCGACGACTCCTACATCATGCGGGACCTCTACCGCACGCGGAACATGCGGCTGGCCTTCAAGGACGGCTTCGTCCGCGGGGCGCTCAAGGCGGGGCTGATGACCCTCACCGGCGGCCGGTTTCCCGGCTCCCGGATCGCCATGGAGCCCGACGCCGCGGCCCCCAAGCGCGTGGGCCCGGCCACGCCGTTCACGCCCGATGCCGCGCTCACCATCTCCAAGCTCGACGCGGTGTTCAAGGCGGGCAACGCGACGCGCGACGACATCCCGTCCCACCTGATCGCGCCGGACGCGCCCGATCGGGAGATGGCGGAGCTGTACGCCCACATGTGCCCCGCCGGTGTGTACGAGTGGGTGGACGGCCTCCGCGTGAACGCGCCGAACTGCGTCGACTGCAAGGCCACGGACGTGCTCGGGCCGCGGTGGACGCCGCGCGAGGGCGGGAGCGGGCCGGCCTACAAGCGGATGTGAGCGGGCGCCTACTCGAACGGCGGGTCCGCCACGTGGACGGGCTCGTCCAGCAGGATCGCGCTCAACCGCTCGCCGGCCGCCACCGCGTCGCGCGCCGCCGGAAGCACCAGCAGCGCGTTCGCCTTCGCCATCGACGTCAGGATCCCTGAGCCCTGGGGTCCGGTGAGCCGCGCGATGCGCTCGCCATCCTCTTCGACCACGACAGCGCGCAGGAAATGGGTGAGCCGCGCCGGGTAGCGAAGCGGCTCGGCGACGCGTACCGGCACGGCCCGCCGGAAGAACGTGCGGTAGCCGAGCAGCTTCCGCACCGCGGGCCGCACGAACAGCTCGAACGTCACCATCGCGCTCACGGGATTGCCGGGGAGCCCGATCCACGGCACGCCCCCCAGACGGCCGTACCCCACCGGCGCGCCCGGGCGCATGCCGATGCGCCAGAACGTCAGGCTGCCGCCGGTGTCCTCGAGCACCCGCCGCATGTGGTCGTGCTCGCCGACGCTGATGCCCGCCGTGGTGACCAGCAGGTCCGCGTCGCGGGCGGTCCGCACGCGGCTGGCGATGTCCGCGGGGTCGTCGCGGGCGATCCCCAGGCTGACGGCCGTGGCCCCTGCCTGCCGGAGGCCGGCGAGCAGCGTGTACGTGTTCGACGACGCGATCTTGCGGCCTGCGCGGATCGCCGCGACCTCGTCGAGCTCGGCGATCTCGTCGCCCGAGCCGAGGATGGCAACCCGGGGCCGGCGATGTACCGGGACCTGTGCCATCCCGAGTGACGCCAGCACGCCGAGCTGCGCCGGCCCCAGCGGCGTGCCCCGCTCCAGGGCCACGCTGTCCCGCCGGATGTCCTCGCCCCGTCGGCGGACGTTGTGCCCCGCATCGCGCGGGTCGTCGATGCGGACGCGATGCTCGTCGAGCCGCGTCGCGTCCTCCTGGCGGATGACGCCGTCCGCCCCCACCGGGAGCGGCGCGCCCGTGAAGATGCGCGCGCACTCTCCGGGTCCGAGCGGACGGGTGGGGAACCCACCGGCCGGAATGGTCTCCACGACGCGCAGCTCCGCTGCTCCCGGCGCCCGTCCGGCGGCGCCGCCCAGGCAGTCGGCGCCCCGGACGGCGTAGCCGTCCATGGCGGAGTTGTCCCAGGGCGGCAGGTCGAGCGGACTGCGCGCGTCCTCGGCGAGCACGCACCCGAGCGCGTCGGTCAGCGCGACCTGCTCCGCGGCGAGCGGTTGGAGGTCCTGCAGGATGGTCCGGGCGGCCTCTCCCGGCGATCGCATTCCTAGCCCTCGATCACCAACGCCCGTTCCCACGCGAGGTGCGCGAGGCTGGTGAACCAGGCGGTGTCGGTGAAGTTGAACACGGGGCAGGGCAGTCGCAGCGTGCGGTCGTCCGTCACCATCGCGATCCAGTCGCCGGGCTCCGTACGCGACAGGTCGAACAGCGGCGTGGAGTGCTCGCTCTTGCGATGCACTTCGATCTTGGGTAGCGGGGAGCGCTTGAACCCCTCGACCACCACGATGTCGGTGTCGAGAAAGTGGGCGCGCACGAGGGCCTGCGGGTCGGCCGTCTCCGCGATCCGCTCGAACACCACGCGCTGTCCCGGCGATTCGAGCAGCGTCCTGATGACGCCCCCTTCGTGGAAATGCCGCCAGGTGTCCTTGCCTTCCTGGTCCACGATCGCAGGGTGATGGCCGTGCTTGATGGTGCCGACGCGCCGGCCGCGCCGCACATATTCCTGGACGAGCGCCACCACGAGGGTCGTCTTGCCCGCGTTCTTCTTGCCGATCACCGAGATCACGCGCGTTGCCGCCACAGCTCCTCCGCCCGCACCAGGTCCTCTGCGGTGTTGACGTTGAAGAAGAGGTGAGCCGGATCGCCGAACTGCGCCACCTGCTCGAGCGGCAGCGTGCCGACGCGCACGTCCTCGTGAAACCCGACGGCGCGGAAGTCCTCGTCGTCCAGTCGTCGCCGGATGGCCGGCTCGCACGCCGGGCCGTAGACGCCGCAGAGCGGCTCCACGGCGCGCCGGCCTCCGCTCTGGGGGAGGAAGACGTCGTAGCCCTCCGCGCCGCGAATCAGCGCGATCAGCAGCTCCTCCGACACGAACGGCATGTCCCAGGCGACGACCAGCGCGGGACCCTCTCCGGCTTTGACGGCCGTGTAGATCCCGCCCAGGCTGCCGCAGCCGGGCCTGACGTCCGGCACGGTGGTGAGGTCGGGGCGCCACGACTGGGCGTCGGCGGCGTTTGCGACGAGCAGCGGCGGCGCGCCGACCGCCGAGTGCACGGCGGCGGCCACTGTGTCGAGGATGCGTTCGCCGCCGACGCGCTCGAGCCCCTTGGGCGCCCCGCCGAACCGGCTCGCGGCACCGCCCGCCAGCACGACCGCGCGCACCTTAGTAGCGCCGTCCACGCTGGCGCTCCAGGACGATGTCGAACCGCGCCACCAGAGAAAACCCGTGCTTCATGGCGGTCCCGGTGGGGGCTTCCGCGAGACTGCTCGCCGGTCCGGTCACCGTCGGGAAGAACAGCACGTTGTCGCGGATTTCGAGGCCCACCTGGTAGCCCGGGCTGACGGGCACCAGCACGCCAAGCCCGACCGCGAGGGTCGGATGCAGCGCGCTGTGGCCGGCATCGGCGATGATCAGGCGGGTCTGTGTGGCGCCGTCGACGTCCGTGAACCGGCCGACGAGCTCGACCGTGCTCGCGTTCCGCGTGGTGAGCCCGCCCTGCGCACGGAGATACGGTGCCGCGAAGCCGCGTGGGGCGAGCCGATAGATCCCGCCCAGAGCGAACGCTATCGTGGAGGCCGACCCCCCGCGCTCGGTGATGTCGCCGCAGATCTGGTCGTTGTACCAGCCATTCTGCGAGGCGGCGTACGCGAACTGGCAGCGGTCGTCCAGCCCGAACCCCATGAAGAAGATCTCGCCAGTGATGCCGAAATGTGGGGAGGAGAAGTAGGTGGCGCTCGCCCCGAGCGAGACGCCTGGCTCGAGGTCGCGAGACAACCGCAGCGTGTCGGACCGCGTGGGCTCTTCGGGCAGGGACAGGGGCTGTTTGCCGATCTGCCAGAGCGACGCGCCCGTCGTCACCCCGCCGAAGATCGTCACGAGCAGGTTCGGCTCCGCACGCCGCTGGGCGCCGGCCGGGGCCGGCAGCAGCACCAGGAGCAGGATCCAGCACAGCGCGATACGTGGCATCGTCCGTCTCACGGATGATGGGTCTGCGGGGCGCCGCTCACCGCGCGCCCCACGAGCGTCATGCCGGCGCGCTGCGCGATCGTCCCCGCGAGAGTCGACGGCACGGACGGGGTGGCGATCCACGCCAGGCTGGCGCGCGCCGCCTTGAAGGCCAGCTCCGCGGAGATCCGCCCCGTCACCAGCAGCGCGAGATCGGCCACCGGTCGGCGCGCCAGCAAAGCCCCGCCGATCACCTTGTCCACGGCGTTGTGGCGGCCGATGTCCTCGGCATGGTGCAGCAGCGTCGCGCCGTCGGTCAAGGCGGCGGCGTGGATGCCGCCGGTCGTCTGATAGCGCGTCCCGCGTGCGAACAGCTGTTTGAACAACCCGCGCAGCACATCCGGCGGCGGCGGGTCTCCCCGTGGCCCGCCGCGCGGGGTGGTGCTGGGGTCCGCGAGGAACACGGAGACGGCGCCGCAGCCGGACGCGAGCACCGGCGTCCGGTGCTCGGCCCCCACCGCGGCGAGTCGCTCGTCTGGAATCTCGGCCCAGAACCCGAGATCGGTGGCGCACGGGCGCAGGGACCTGAGGTCGCCCAGCGACCCGATATACCCCTCTCCGTGCAGCCACCCCACTGCGAGCTCTTCCAGCGCCTCCGGGGTGCACATCCAGGTGACGGTTGGCCTGCCGTTCACCTCGAGCCAGACCGCCACCTCATCCACGAGCGCGGGCTCGGGCCCGCGGCCCCGCCGCGTCGCGGCCACGCCGGCCTCAGGCCTCCCCACGGTACTCGGCCGAGAGATCGTCGTCCTCCGCGATCCGCACCGCCTCGAGCCGAACCCCGGCCGGTAGGCGGGGCTCCACGCGGCGCCAGACGTACACGGCCAGCGCCTCGGCGGTCGGGATCTGGCGCCCGAAGGCGAACTCCGGAACGTCGTGGTTGAGGTGGCGGTGATCGAGCGGCTGCCGCACCTCCGCCTCCAGCAGCCGGTCGAACAGTGCGAGATCCACGAGCATCCCGGTCTCGTCGGACACCGTGCCCGCCACGGTCACCGCACAACGGTAGTTGTGGCCGTGGCCGTGCTCCCGCGCGCAGGCGCCGAACACCGTGGCGTTGCGCTCGTCCGGCCACTCGGGTCGGTGGTAGCGGTGGGCGGCGCTGAAGCGGATCGTACGGGTGAGTCGGGCCGTGACCATGCCCGGGAATCTACCGCTCGATCAGAACAGCCGCACGGCCATTGCCTTGATGCCGAACACGACCGGCGAGCCGATCGAGATCCCCAGCTCGGCGAGCGCGGCTGGGGTGATCCGTGCCACCAGCTCCACGCCCACATCCGCGGTGAGCCGCACGTGCCCGCGCCCGTCATCGCTGATCTTCACCACCCGGCCGGCGAATTCGTTGCGGACGCTCGAGTGGAGCGGCGCCGCGCTCACCACGATGTCGTCCGGGGGAATCGCCAGCGTGGCGGGGCCGACGCGATCGGTGACCACGGTGAGCTCCAGCGGACCGGCGCGGACCCGGCGGGGGCCCGACCCCGGCGGGAGGTCGACGCGGAACAGGTTCTCGGGCGTGACCGGCGTGAGGCGCCCGTCCGCCAGCGCCAGGATCCGGGACGACCAGCGATACGCATCCTCGAGCTGATGCGACGCGAGACAGGTCGTGATGCCCTGGGCGTCGAGGTAGGCGAGCACTTCTCTCAAGGCGCTGCGCGCGGCATGATCGCCGGCGCTCGCCGGCTCGTCGAGCAGCAGCACACGTGGTGCGAGCAGCAGCGCGCGGGCGATCGCGACCTGCTGGACCTGACCCACGCTGAGCGTCCGCGCCCGGCGGTCGGCCAGGTCGCCTGCGCCGACGCGCTCCAGCGCCTGCCGCATTGGCCCCGGCTCGGCGGCGAGGGCGCGGCGTCCGGCCAGCCTGAGTCCGTACGCGAGATTCTCGGTGACGGTCATGTCGAACAGCAGTGGCTGTTGCTCGACCAGGGTGACGAGTCGCCGGGCGCGACGCCGCTCGCGCGCCGTCACCACCGGGCGCCCGTCGAGCGCGATCTCCCCCCGCGTGGGGCGCTCGACGAAGCTCATCAGCCGGAGCAGCGTGCTCTTGCCTGAGCCGTTGGGCCCGACGAGTCCCGTGACCGTGCCGGGCTCGAGCG
>Ga0153916_10003756_pt1 | contig 11359 bp, 7 predicted proteins | sample Opewatmetagenome_FD_109642 | JGI IMG/M metagenome (GOLD analysis project Ga0153916, IMG submission 109642) | Freshwater wetland microbial communities from Ohio, USA - Open water 3 Core 3 Depth 4 metaG | ecosystem: Environmental > Aquatic > Freshwater > Wetlands | place: USA: Ohio, Lake Erie, Old...
AACCGACTGGACGCCCTCGTCACGAGTTACGGTCTTAGGCTGACCGAAATCGCCGGGCAGGTGCGGCAGATTTGAAATACTCACGGGGGATGCCGACGGCAGGGAAGGCGACTTCAATTGGCCGAGTCCGATTTCGACAAAGTGATTGAGCAATACCATCGATCGCTGGATGTGTTCATGCGGGGGAATGCGGAAGCCGCGCTAGCGCTGTTCTCTCATCGGGAGAACGTGACACTCGGGAACCCTTTTGGCCCGGTGGCTCGTGGTTTCGATCGCGTCGCTGAGACGGCGAGGCTCGCCTCGTCGCACATGCGGGACGGCGAGGCCACGGGTTTCGAGACCATCGTGAAGCACGTGACTCCAAACTTCGCATACATCATCGAGGTCGAGCGGCTAAGAACCAAACTTGACGGAAGGAAAGAAGTCGCCCCGATGCCTCTGCGCGTTACGACCATCTTCCTGCCCGAGCAGGGCACCTGGAAGATCATCCATCGTCACGCGGACCCGATCACTTCCGTTCGGCCGTGGGACTCGGTGATTCAGAAATAGCCTCGAGAAGGTGCGAAGTCCCCCCTGCGGGGCGGGCGTGCGCGGGGAACGGGGGCGGTCTCCCTTTGGCAATCCGCCAAGGGCCTCTCGAGGCCTGATATTCCCCGTCAAGAGCCCACGCTACGGGGTAAGACGAGTTTCGATTCCTGAATCGAAGTCTTGGCCCGGCATCACGGTGTCGGCTCCCACCGCGTCCGTTCCCACGTGGGAACCGGTCTCTTGGTCGCAGCCGCGGCCGAACTTAGGTTGGCCTTACGACCTGGGCCAATCATCTTAACCCCCGTCCTTGTGGACCCACGGAGGAAGAAGCCTCAGATCTCAAGGAAGGACATTCGACCCCATCAAAGCAGCCCGGAGGAGACTCATGAAAGCGATTGTTTCCGCACGATACGGACCACCGGATGTTCTCGAGCTCAAGGACGTGGAGAAACCGGCTCCCGACGAAGGTCGAGTGTTGGTGGAGGTCCGCGCGGCGTCCGTCAACGTGGCGGATTGGCACAGCGCGCATGGCGGCATCGCCCGCTTGTTCGGCGGCGTGCGAAAGCCGAAGGACCCGAGAGTCGGCATCGACGTCGCCGGACGGGTCGAGGCCGTTGGCAGCAAGGTCACGCAGTTTCACCCCGGGGACGAGGTGTTCGGAGGCTGCGCGGGCGCGTTCGCCGAGTATGCGACCGCTCGCGAAGACCGACTCGCGCTCAAGCCGGCCAACGTGTCATTTGCAGAAGCCGCTGCCGTGCCGGTGGCTGGGATCACCGCCCTGCAGGGGCTCCGCGACAAGGGGCAGATCCATGCCGGGCAGAAGGTTCTGGTCAATGGTGCGTCCGGCGGCGTAGGAACCTTTGCGGTGCAACTCGCCAAGTCGTTCGGGACCGACGTCACGGGCGTGTGCAGCACGCGGAATCTGGAAACGGCGCGATCCATCGGCGCGGACCACGTCATCGACTACACGAAGGAGGATTTCACCCGGAATGGTCAGCGTTATGACCTGATCTACGACGTCGTAGGAAATCACTCGATCGCTGCCTACAAGCGGGCGCTGAACCCGGGCGGGACGTGCATCATTGCCGGATTCGGGTTCCCTTCCGTTTCCATCGTTCGCTTGCTGGGCTTCATGATTCTGGCACCTTTGAGGTCGAAATTTGGGGACAGGAAGGTGGGCTTCATGGGAATCGCCAAGCTGAACCAGAAGGACATGGCCTACCTGGGAGAGTTACTGGAAGTGGGAAAAGTCAAACCGGTAATCGATCGACGCTACCCGCTCAGTGAGGCTGCGGAGGCGATGCGATATCTTGGGACGGGACACGCCCGGGGGAAAGTGGTCATCACCGTGGATCACAACGATCAAGGTGCCTGATCCCAGGCGGGGCCCCAGTCCAACCCTTTCTTTCAAATGGCGAGCTGGTGCCTCTGGCCGACTCGGGATCCTCGCCGGCCTCCGGCAACCGTTTCCGTAACGGGAACATGAAGCCCGCCTAGGGATTCCGGTGCAGTCGGTCGGCGAGCGGGGATGAAAGCCTTCATGGTCGAGTCCGGCCATCCGGGACGCCCTCCATGATGTCATCGTGGTGTGCCGGCGGCCACAAGGACGTGGAAGAGACCTCGCTGAGATACACGGCCACCGCACCCCGTCAGTGCTCCGGATTCGTGATGCAGAGCGGCGTTCTGCATCCCTGCGAATGCAGCTGCCACTCGGGCTCATTGCACCTTCCTCCCTAGCCGGGAGCGCGGACCCGCCGTTGCGCCCCGGTCTGGAGATCGAAGGACGGGCGCCACCCACCGTGTTCGACGAGGCGGAGGTTCGATTTCGGCACACCTAAAGTATGAACCATAGGATGATATAACGGAGTTATCGAACCGGGGAGATGCCCTGCGAGGGCGAGAAGCGCCACCATGCCGAGCATCCCTCGGGTCGAGACCGCCGTGGATGAGGAACGGACCTGCCCGGAGTGCGAGAGCGCGCATCTCGTGCTGGACGACGTCCGGGGCGAGCTCGTCTGTGACGACTGCGGCCTCGTCCTCCACGATCGGGCGATGGACGCATCGCCGGAGTGGACCGCCTATGCGCCCGATGACGCACGGCGCGTCGCCCACACGGGCGCGCCACGTGACCCGTTGGCGGGGGCGTCCGGCCTGACGACGGTCATTCCCTCGCCTCACCGCGACGCGCACGGGAACCCGATTCCCATCGAAGGGCGGGGAGCCCTTTACCGGATCCAGCGGCTCCAGCGCCACGCGAGCCACGGGCTCCCGGGCGAACGAAGCCTCCCGGAGGCGACGCGGATTCTGGACCGCTTCGTCTCCCTGCTGGACCTCCCGCGGAACGTCCGGGACGAGGCCGGCTTCCTGTGCCGCAAGGCCATCCAGCGGCAGCTCGCGCGGGGCCGGTCCATCGAGGTCCTCGTCGCCGCCGCGGTGTACGCAGCCTGCCGCGTCGACGGCGTGCCGAGAACGCTCGACGAGCTGCAGCGGGTGACCGGGCTCTCGAAGACCCGGGTCGGCGCCGCCTACCGGAGCCTGCACCGGGAGCTCTCCCTAGCCGTGGACGTCCCCCATCCGACGGACTACGTGCAGCGGTTCTGTTCCGAGCTAGGACTGAGCAGCCGCGTGGAGCGGGAGACCGTCACGCTGCTCCGGGCGTTCGAGCCGCCTGGGAGCGCGACGTCCGTCTCCCCCTGCGGCACCGCGGGGGCCGCGATCTACCTCGCATCCCTCGTGTGCGGCGACCCACGGTCCGAAAAGGCCATTGCCCACGTCGCCGGCGTGAGCGAGGTGACCCTCCGGAACCGCTACCTGGAGATGAAAGAGCTGCTGCCGGGGATCGAATCCCCGCGGGGACGCACACCCCGGCGTCCGACGTCACGGACTTAGGTGAGTCCAGGCGGTCTTCGCCCTCTTGGTCGGCCCATTCGTGGCGCTGCGGGCCATGGTCATCCTGCTCACCTGGCGGGTTCGCGCACGTGAGACTCCGAGGGTGCGTGGGTCACGCTTCGGCCAACAGGACGGGCTCGGCCGGGGGCGAGGCAGGCGACGCCACGACGGGCGCGGTCCCCTCGGTGTACAAGTGGCAGGCCACCTTCACTCCGGCACCCACGACACGCAGCGGAGGCTGCCAGTAGCTGTGAAGGATGACCCGCCGCGCCTCAGGCGGACCTTTGATCCCGTAGACGGCCTGCAGCGCGCGGCAGCTCTCCGATGCCGAGGCCTTCTGCTCGCGGATCCAGGCCTCCAGCTCCTTGGAGTCCGCGGGAAGGAGCAGGGAATGGCGCGTGTCCAGCGTCACCCGCCGCAGGCTCGCGGCGACCGAACCGTTCCCCGCGAGCCCCTGGAGGGCGTCGAGGACCTCGTCCGAGGTCCACCCGCAGGTCTCGATGGCCACGGGGCACCGCGGATGGAAGCGGCATCCCGCGGGGATGTCCGAGGGATCCGGGCGCTCTCCTTGGAGGATCATGCGCTTGTGGCGCTTCTGCGGATGCGGGATCGGGACGACGGAGATGAGGGCCTTCGTGTACGGGTGGCGGGGGTTGCGGATGAGCTCCCGGGTCGGCCCCTCCTCAACGATCTTCCCCAGGTACATGACGCCGATGCGGTCCGCGAGGACCCACGCGAGCGACAGGTCGTGCGTGATGAAGAGGTACGTTAGGCCTTTCTCCTTCCGCAGCTGGAGGAGCAGCTCGATGATCTCCGTGCGGATGGACACGTCGAGCATGGACACGGGCTCGTCCGCCACGAGGAAGTCGGGATCGAGGACGAGGGTAGCGGCGATGGAGAGTCGCTGCCGCTGGCCCCCGCTCAGCTCGTGCGGGTAGCGGATGAGGAAGTCCTGCGGCGGGCGCAGACCCGCGTCGTTCAGGGCGCGCTGCACGCGCTCCGCGGTCTCCGCGCGGCCTCGCGTGATATGGTTCACCTGGAGCGGCTCCGCGACGATGTCGTACACGGTCTGCCGAGGATTCAGGGATTCGTACGGATCCTGGAAGATGATCTGGAGGCTGCGCCGCAGGTGCTTCATGCGCATGCGGCTCGTGAGGATGCCCCGGCGTCGCGACCAGACGTCAGTCATGATTCGCGCGGTCTCCCACCCTGCGATTGCCGCAAGGACGGGTTCCAGCGCGACTGTGATCAACGCGCCCTGAAGCGTGGCCACGACGTAGGCGCCCAACGGCCCGGCGGGAGGATACAGAGTCCCCTCGAGGAAGGGCCAAAGGAACAGGGCGAGTGTGGTGGCCAGTACGGACACGCCGGCGAGAGCTACCGGGATCCGCCGGTGCCTCTTGATGAAAGGCAGCGTGCCGATGACGCCGACGAGAATCCCAAGGATCACACCGCCGAGGAATTCCCACCCGCGCGCGCCGCCCCCGTCCAAGGCCACGCCCGTGGCTGCCGAGCCGAACGCTCCGACCAAGGCGCCTACCATGGCCATGGCGACGAAGAGCACCGTGTCCCGGATACCCCACTCGATCTTCTCCCGATAGGTCAGGGAGTGGCGGCGCCGCAGTTCGTCCAGGGCGTCTGCGTCCTTGTTGGTCCTCGCGACGTGGTAAGCGTCTAGCGTCTCCCGTGGCGCCCCGACGAACACGTCGCCGCCGGTCGGCTCGACGAGCTGGAGGATTCCCATGCCGGTGGTGGTCTTGCCGCACCCACTCTCCCCGACGAGGCAGTAGATCTCCCCCTTGCCGATGTCCAGGTTGATGCCGTCCACCGCACGGACGTACTCGGGTTCGCCGCGACGGAGGGCCGCGAGGAACGCGGTCCGCTTCTCGAACCAGACTTGGAAGTCCCGGAGAACCACGAAGGATTCGCGAGGTGCGGCCATCCTCAGACCCCCGAGGGCGAAGGAGACGACGTATTCAGATGGCACGCGGACCGGTGGCCGTCCCCGATGGAATCGAGTGCCGGGTCTTCCTCGACACACTTCGACCAGGACCGCTTGCAGCGGGGGTGGAAACGGCAACCCTTCGGCGGATCGATGAGGCTCGGGAGCAGACCGGGGATGTAGGCCGGGAGCACCTGAGGGCCCTCGATGTCCGGAAACGCCGCGATGAGATCCTTCGTGTACGGGTGGTTCGGATGCTCAAACACATCATCCACGGACCCTGTCTCCACGATCTTCCCCGCGTACATGATGGCCATGGCATCGCAGGTCTCCGCCATGACGCTCAGATCGTGGGAGATCAGGATCATGGAGAGGCCGAGCTCCCGCTTCAGCCGTTCGAGGAGCTCGAGGATCTGCGCCTGGATCATCACGTCCAGGGCGGTCACGGGCTCGTCCGCGATGACGATCTTGGGGTTGCACGCGAGGGCCATGGCGATCATCACGCGCTGCCGCATGCCGCCAGAGAATTCGTGCGGATAGTCTCGCGCCCGGTCGCGGTGGATGCCCACGAGTTCGAGGAGTTCGCCCACGCGCTTGTTCGCGACCTCCTCGTCCACCTTCTCATGAAGGATGATGGGCTCGGCAATCTGGTCGCCGACCCGCTTGACCGGGTTGAGGGCGTTCATCGCGCCCTGGAAGATGATGGAGATGTGCTTCCAGCGGATGCCGCGGATCTGGTTCTGGTTCATCGTTGTGAGGTCGCGCCCCGCGTAGCTCACGCTCCCGCCCACGATCTTCCCGTTCTTGGGGAGGAGCTGCATGATCGCGAGCGCCGCGGTCGTCTTTCCGCAGCCGCTCTCCCCCGCGAGGCCGAGGGATTCGCCCTCTCCCAAGGAGAAGTCCACCCCGTCCACCGCGCGGACCGCACCCTCCAGCGTGTCGAAATGGACCTGGAGGTTCCGGACGTCGAGGAGCGTCATGTCATCGCTTCCGTAGGCGTGGATTGATGATTTCATCCAAGGCGTAACCCAGGAGGGTGAAGCCCATCACGACGACGACGATGGCGATTCCCGGAGCCACGATCCACCACACGAGGTGCCGTTCGATCGCGGAGAACATGTACGCCTGCTCGATGAGGACCCCCCATGTGATCACGTTCGTGGACATGAACCCCAGGAAGCTGAGGAACGACTCCGTGAGGATGGCGACCGCGATGGTCAGGATGGCCTCCGCGAAGACGAGGGAGAAGGCGTTTGGGAAGATGTGGATCCAGACGATCCGGACCTTCCCTGTCCCGACGGCCCGGGCCCGCTCCACGAACTGGCGCTCCTTCAGGCTGAGCACCTGGGATCGGACGAGCCGGGCCGTGCTGGCCCAGAATGTCACCCCGATGATCAGGATCATGGACACGAGCCCGCCGCCGACGATCGCCAGGAGGATGAGCGCGAAGACCATGGTAGGCAGGACCAGGAAGAAATCCGTGATCCGCATGAGGACCTCGTCCAACCAGCCTCCGTAGTAGCCCGAGACCATCCCGATGAAGGTCCCGAGGCCCATGCTGAAGGCCGTGGCCAGGACGCCGATGAGGATGGTGACCTGGGAGCCCCACCAGAGCCGGCTTAGGATGTCCCGGCCCAGGAAGTCCGTGCCGAGCCACACGATGCCGTTGGGCGCGGCGTAGTCCATCTCGCCGATCCGGTCCGGGGCGCACACGTGGAAGTCCGCGCCGCACAGCACGGCGTTCGGATCGCGGAGGAGCCCCGTCGAGGTCATGATCGGGGCGGACACCGCCATGAACGTGAAGATGAGGAGGATGACGAGCCCCGCCATCCCGAGGCGGCTAGTCCGGAACACGCGCCAGAAGCCGAGGGTTCGCTTCCAGATGTTCTCGAGCCGCATCCGGAAGAGGGATTCCTCGGCGGGGCGGATGTCGCCGCCTTCCGGGCGTTCGGGGACCGTGCGGGGTTTCCGGAACATGCGTGGCCACCTCACTCGAGACGGACCCGCGGATCGAGCCACGCGTACACGAAGTCCGAGATCAGGTTCGCGACGACCACGCTGATCGTGATCAGCAGGAACAGGCCCTGCATCAGGGGATAGTCCCCGTTCTCCACGGCGGTGACCGTGAGATCGCCCAGGCCGTCGTACGAGAAGATCGTCTCGACCTGGATCGCGCCGCCGAGGACCCAGCCCAGGTTCAGGGCGATGATCGTCACCATGGGAAGGCGCGCGTTGGGAACGGCATGCTTCCGGAGGATTGCGCGATCGGAAAGGCCCTTGGCGCGCGCCGTGACGATGTAGTCCTCCGTGAGCACGTCGCTCAGAGAGTTCCGCATGATGATGGAGATCCCCGCTAACTGGACCAGGGTGAGCGTGAGGGCCGGCACGATCCAATGCTGTACGCCGCCGACGAACACATCCCACGGGTTCGAGGGCACCGGGATGGGCAGGGAGTGCTGCAGCTGGACGCCCGGCATCAGGGCCGTCAGGATCAGGAGGAAGACGATGCCGAGCCAATACGTCGGCATGGCGTAGAAGAAGAACCAGACCCCGAGGGACGCGACGTCGTACGTCTTCCCCCTGCGCCACGCCTGAGCCGCGCCGATGAGCATCCCGAGCCAGATCGTGAGGATCGTGGACGTGCCCACGAGGATGAGAGTCCAGACGGCTTTCTGGGCAAGCACATCGACGACGAGCCGATCCTGTTGGAAGAAGGAATAGCCCCAATTCCCGGTGAACGTGTTCACGAGGTACTTCTGCACCTGGGTGAGGGGCGGGTCCGCGAGACCGAAGATCTCCCGCTGGCGCGCAATGAGGTCGGGGTTCGCGGCGTGTCCGGCTCCCGAACGGATGAAGAGGACCGCGGGGTCGCCCGGCATCAAGCGGAACATGATGAAGTTGAGGATGAGGATGATGACGATCGTGATCACCGCGTTCGTCGTCTTCCGCATCACCACGGTCCGCATCGACATGCTAGGAGTCCTCCTGGGTGGGACCCCGGAGCCCGGTTCCGGGGTCCTGGTTGGTTCCTGTTGGCGTCTACCCCCCGGCTCTCACGGCGGCCCTTTCGGTCCCGGCGGGCTCTCGGGTTCCGTGGGCGGGGTCTCGATTTCCTCCGCCTTCTTGCGGCGTCGCAGGACAATCCATGTCGCGCCGGCCACGGCCGCCACGACGACCGCCGCGATGCCGGCGATCAGCGGGAGGGACAGGCCCGTCTCAGGTACCGCAACCGGATCGAGGCTGAAGTCGGCCGTCGTCACGATCCCGGGCAACACGGTGAGGTTGGAGCGGGTCTTGTTCACGTACCCGCTTCGCACCGCCGTGGCGTTGTACACGCCCAGGGGCAACGTGATGTTGTAGTGGCCCTGCGCGTCCGTCTGCCCGGACGCCTGACGGGGTCCGGTCACGTAGATCGAGGCTCCTGCGAGCGCGCCGCCCGCGGAGCTCGTGACGGTCCCCACCAAGTAGCCGCGCATCTGGGACAGGTCGAAGTTCGCCACCGTCTCCACGCCCTGAGTCACCGCGATTCCGGTCTGTACTTGGGGCATGTAGAGGGCTTGACCTGCGGCGACCGTATACGTCCCGACGGCCAACGTGAGGTTGTACTGACCCAGGGCGTCCGTCGTGTCGGAGAACGGCTGGGTCCCCCCGGCCAGCGTGGCGGCCACGGTCGCTCCGACGATGGGCGGATGCAGCGGATCCGTCGCGTCGCGGACGGTCCCCGTGAGCCATCCGTACTGGGACGGGAGCGGGTCCGCGATCACCTGGTACGGGTTCGACGTGACGTAGCTCCCGCACTTGTTGTCGTTCACGCTCACCAGGACGTTGTAGGTCCCGGTCACGTTCCACGCGAAGCTCGCGGAGGCCTGCGTCACGCCCGCCGCGGTGTTGACCGTGGTCGTCGTGGCCGCAGCGTCATCCCAGGAGAAGATCCAGGTCAGCGGGTCGTTCTCCGGGTCCGTGGCGTTCGCCGTGAAGGTCGAACTCACGTTGACGTATACGTGCCGCGGCGGCGTGCCCTCGATCGTGGGCGTGGTCGGGCACTGGTTCGTCACCACGCCGGCCGTCGAGCGCATGGTGAGCATGACCAGGTCGTTCCCATAGCCCGTGAGCCCGAGGCCCGGATGGGCGCTCCAGTCGCCGAGGCCCGTGAACAGGTCACTCCGAATCGCGGTCAGGGTTTGGTCATACCAGGCGATCAGGTACGGCGCTTCCTTGTACAGGAGCTTCTGCATGCTCCAGATGGTCTGCTGCCGCTCGTGCATGTCCACCTGTCGTTGCTGCAGGAGATACCAGTCATCGTAGGTCGTGTTGGAGTACCACGCGTCCTGCCAGTTCAGGATCTGGCCCGTGGTCATCACGCTCAGCGCGAAGTCAGGGTCTACGTCCATCCCCCATCCCCACCAGTACAGGTCCTCGCTGCACGCGTACGTGATCCCGATCAGCTTGGACTCCGAGACGACGTCCGTGGTGACGTGGATGCCGACCTGGTCCCACAAGCCCTCCAGGCGATCCGCGGCGTTCTGTCCCGCGACGTCGTAGTTCCGGATGGAGATGGTGAACAAGAGCTGGTTGCTGTTCGGCGCGCTCGTCCCCCAGTCGTCCCCGGCGACGACCTGCGTCGCGTCCACGACCTCGCGGATCGTGTCCCCATTCGTGTCGATGAACGCGTCCTTGTTGTTCGTCGCGGCCGGATCCAGGTTCTGCCCGTAGTCGCCCGGGACCGTCTGGCCCGTCTTCAGGTCCGCTCCGTTATGCTTCGGGTCGTTGAGGAGAGCGCGCGCCTTGTTCAGGTCGAACGTGTAGTTCTCCGACGTGGTCACATTGTAGTGCCAGAAGGGCGTCGCAGGCGGTATGAGGGTACTTCCGGGCTTCCCGTACCCGCTGAGCACGTTTTGCACAAGGTTCGCCCGGTCGGCGGCGAAGTTCAGCGCCTGCCGCACCGTGGTGTTCGTCAGGAGCCAGTTTCGCCCTCCCGGCTTACCGTACTCGGCAATGAGGGCGTCCGAGGCCACGCAGGCTCCGACCTCCATGAAGCCGATGGCGTCTACAGCGAGCTTGGCCACGTTGGGCGACGTCGCTCCACCGATCGTCGTGTCCAGGAGCGCGAACTTGTCCGCAGGCAAGGCGTCCGTCGCGTCCTCCGTGCCTCCCGTGAACGCGGTGTTCAGCGCGGTCGCGTCCTTGTAGTAGGAGATGATGATCCGGTCCACGTAGTCCTCCGTGCTCGAGAGGCGCCAGTACGCGGTGTTCAGATCCAGCTGGATGTACGCGCCGCGGACCCAGCTCGTGAACTTGTACATCCCCGTCCCGATGGGCGGGAGGTTCGACGTGTGGGTCGCCTGGTTGCACGCGATCCCCGACCAGATGTGCTTCGGGATGATCTGGATGAACATGGCCAGCATATTCGCCTTCGGCTGGTACGTCGGTATGCGGATCGTGTACTGATCGATCACCGTGATGTTCCCCGCATCCACGCCGACGTTGCGCGTCGGGTCGCCCATGTAGCTCTGGAGGAGGGCGAGGTCGCAGCCGATGGGGTTCCACGCCGATGCCGCCCAGATGTACCGGAACGTGAAATTCACGTCCTCCGCGGTGAACGGTTGCCCGTCATGCCACGTGACGCCGTGCTGCAGGTGGAACGTCCAGTTCAGCTGGGTCGAGTCCACCTCCCAGCTCGCGGCCAACGCAGGGATCGGCGTCAGGTCCGGCCCGATGCCCACGAGGAGCTCGTACACGTGCGCCCAGATGATGTAGGAGCCGCTCAGTACGCCCACGAACGGGTTCAGGCTGTCGGGTTCCTGAAGCTCCCCGACTCGGAGCGTGGAGAACGCGGCCGGTCGCGGTCCGATAGGCGAGGGGACTCCGGCGGCCCCGGGGGCCAGGGCGGCGAAGCCCGCCGCCAAGATGACGATTGCCAGCGCACATGCCCACAACGCAGGGTGTCCACTCAAAGTTCTCACCCGAAACCCTCCCCACTTGGGCGGGAACGGCCGAGGG
>Ga0153916_10003757_pt1 | contig 11357 bp, 8 predicted proteins | sample Opewatmetagenome_FD_109642 | JGI IMG/M metagenome (GOLD analysis project Ga0153916, IMG submission 109642) | Freshwater wetland microbial communities from Ohio, USA - Open water 3 Core 3 Depth 4 metaG | ecosystem: Environmental > Aquatic > Freshwater > Wetlands | place: USA: Ohio, Lake Erie, Old...
AAGCGATCCGAGAGTGGAAGGCTCAACGGACCACATGTATTTGATGTCAGATGTGTTCCCTATTGTCTTGCCGCCCCACTTCGCCGTGACACTAAGTTGGATAGTCTTCCCAGCGTCCATATCGATCGACGCAGGTGTCATGGATGCCTTGAGCCCCGTCAGGACAAACATGAAAATCACGGCGGTGCTGACAAGAAGCACTGCAATGACAATCGCGGCAATCATCAACCAGAGTTTCTTTCCACGCCCCTTTCCGGGAGGGGTTTGCAGCTTCTCCGATTCAGCAGTCTCACTCTTAGGTACACTAGCATCCGTCTCTTCAGACATTATATCCCCCGATGTCGGTTGCTCAACAATAAACGAGCTTCGTAAAGCGCATCCAGCTATATATATCCACGCCAAATATCGATGAGCTGGTCGGGGTCGAAAAACCTTTGTTTCCTCTCCAATGCTGCGGCGCATTTTGAAGTGGTCGAAAGACGACACAGACTAGACAAGTCATCACGTTTCTTACACGTCTGCGCCGAATAGTAGGGCCTACTTTTCATAAGAGAGATTCGACAGCGTTGTTAGCAACAATTTGACACGAAGAGCGGCAGTCGGTGACATTCTATTTGACACGAGATCACTTCAATTCTCACGAGCGCATATCTAGACAATATTCTGACGTCGCAGATTGAAATTCGATGCGAATTTGGAGCATTATTTGCAATTTCGTTTCACAAGAATGCCTCAGTGTCAAAAGAAATTTCGAGCATCTAATTCAATGCAGCAATATTCTTATACCATAGGCTTCATTCCGTGATAAGTCCTGCCAGACAAGGCGATTGAAACCAACTGCTGGGACTAGCGCAGACATGCGCTAGCAGTCTCGGGGACTGGGGCAGAAGGGCGTCCCTGAGATGCAAACAAACACTCAAAAAGAATTGGGGGAACAGGATTGCAAAAGGGAGCCATTGGATTTCTCTCTGTGTGCGTGGTTTTGCTTTGTGCGACAATCATGGCGATTCCCATTGCGGGGATCATGGGAATCGTCGGAGATGCTTCGGCGAAAGTACAACCTACGAAACTCACGGTGGGTTTCATGCAAGGCATCGACAGCATGAACCCATACGTGGGGTTGAACGATGCTTCGTACATCTTCTATGGATTCGTATACGATGCTCTTGGGGTAATTGACAACCAGATGCAACCATCTCCTGACTTGGCCTTGGACCCGCCGTGGGCCGTGCCCAATAACACCGGTGACCCAGACATGGTGGGAATGCCTCTCGGATCAGTCTGGCAATACAACATCACGCAAAATGCGTACTGGAGCGACGGTGAGCCTTTCACTGCTGACGATGTCATCTACAACATATGGCTGAATGCGGAGAAGACCCACTACGAGAGCATGTGGGCGTACCAGCCATACTCGTACTTCATGCACCAAGCATGGAAAGTCAATGACTACACGGTGAGGATATCATTCTGGGATAGAGTCACCGAGAAGCCGATGCCCGCTTCCTATGCGTACCTGATTTCCATCCCAATGCTGCCGAAGCACATGCTCCAAGGAATGAACTACGCAGACATCGGATTGAACTGGTCGGGAGTGTTCTCGCAACTCGAATCTCCAGACATGCCGATTGTCGGAACTGGACCGTTCATTGCGGGCCCAAACATCTACGACGAATGGGTTGCTGGAGACCATCTCACGCTCTTGAAGAACCCGAGATACCACTGGAAGGCAGACTACGGAAAGGAGATCAAGTTCGACCAACTGATTATGAGATTCTTCCAGGACTCGACGACGATGGTCCTAGCCCTGGAGAACAATGAGATTGACATCGCCGCGTACCCGCCCACTGCTTGGGATGCAATAAAGTCTGATGTCGACTCGGGCAAGGCACACAACATCACTGCATTCACTGGACCCAAGATCACACAATACTGGACTGAGATCATCAACTGCATGAACCAAGGAGGTCCGAACCCGTCCAGGCTGGACCCGGTCATAAGACTGGCGGAGCACATGGCGACCAACAAGTCGTATATCATCGACAACTACTACCTTGGCTTGGCCGACCCGGGATCGACCCTGATTCCTCCGATCAACAAAGCATGGCACTACGAGCCGAACGCTACTGAAATGGTTCAGTACAATCTCTCTGCAGCGAGAGACCTTCTCGAGGCAAATGGCTATGTTGATACCGACGGTGATACCATAAGGGAGTGCACAGCATCCAGCTATGCTGTTCAGCAGGGCTACGTGCAGGAGGGCAAGAAGCTAGTCTACCAGATGCTCGTGAGGAAGGAGTATCCTGAGGAGAAGGACATCGCCAAGTACATCCAAGGACAATGGGCTCAGATAGGCATCTCCATCATCTATTCGGTCGTCGAAGAACTCAAGTTGTCCACCGACGTTTATTCATACAACTACGACACGGCCATCTGGTATTGGAGCGCAGACATCGACCCCAATTATCAACTGTTCGCGGTATCATCGTACGCGATCAATGGATGGTCCGACTGCAAGTATGAAAGCAAAGCCTACGACGACAATTATACTCTGAGCGTGCAGACAATCGACCGTGAACAGAGGAAAGTGTTCGTCGACAACGCCCAGAGGGTGTTCTACAAGGACAATGTCTACATAATAATGGCATGCCCCTGGCAGACATATGCCTGGAGGAATGACACCTTCACAGGCTGGGGCGACTGGCTGGCCGATCCGGGAAGGAGCATGGACAACTTCTGGATGGGCAACCCGCTGTTCTTCGACCTCGTTCCACAGGTTCCTCCGCCGAAGCCGCCGCTTGACTGGAAGGTCATTGCAGCAGGTGGCGCCGTGGCGGCAGCCGTGGTGATCGCGCTCGTCTACCTCTTCATGAGGAGCAGGAAGAAAGAGGGCAAGATCAAGGAAGGCGGCAGCCCGCTGGGCGACTGAGCGAACTCAAACTAAGGGCCCCCTAAGGGCCCGCTTAAACTCATTTCATCAATCCGCATGCGGGAATCAGAGTATCGATCGGATCAAGGACGGGAGATACGAGAACACAATGTGGTGCTGGTACATCAAGTGCCAACCAGTGTGAGACATGTGCGAGGGGGCAATTGAATGGACATGCGATCATACATTCTGAGAAAACTGGTGTACCTAGTCGTAACGCTCTTCGCGATAATCACCTTCAACTTCTTCTTGTTCCGAATAATGCCTGGGGATCCGGCCAAGGTTCTTGTCCCCAAATCCAAGGACCCGGAACTCATAGCGATGGTGCGAGCGAAGTTCTATCTTGACCATCCGCTTCCCGAGCAATTCGTACACTATCTGTACCAGGTTTTCACGCTAGACTTCGGCTTCAGCGTGAGTGTACAGAAGAACGTCCCGATAAGAGATATGCTAGGTCCGCCGATATTCAACACGGTTCTGCTTCTAGGAATAGGGACCGTCTTGGCAATCTGGCTGGGCGTCATGTTGGGCAGGGCAGCTGCCTGGAAGAGAGGCAAGTTGGCCGACACCGTCGGCATGGCGGTAGCGTTGACCTTCTACTCGATGCCCACATTCCTGTTCGCTCTGATCATGGTGATGGTGTTCGGAGGTCAGCTCCAATGGTTCCCGCTCGGGGGACCGTACAGCCAAAACTATTCCGAGATGGACACTTTGAGCAAGATCGGAGATAGAGCGTACCATCTTGTGCTGCCGGTAACAGCTTTCACGATAGAAGTCATGGCGGAGTACGCGCTGATCATGAGGAACTCGCTGACCGATGTTCTGACTGAAGACTACATCGTCACAGCCCGTGCGAAGGGCGTCTCGAACAGGAGCATCCTGAGGGACCACGCGATGAAGAACGCGATGCTCCCGGTGGTGACGGTTGCCGCGATAAGCTTCGGCTGGGCAATCGGTGGCGACATCATGGTGGAGATCGTGTTCAACTACAAAGGCCTCGGGCTGCTGACATGGGATGCCGTGAGCCTGAGAGACTTCCCAGTGTTGCAGGCGATCTTCCTGATAATGTCAATAGCCGTCCTAATTGCGAACTTGATTGCTGACATGATATACATGTATCTTGACCCGAGGGTCCACGTTTGATGGTGATGACAGTGGTTGACAACCGTATTGTTCATGAAAGAAACCACTTCGGACACAGGATTCCAGGGCGGACTAGCAGTTGCATGAAGGGGCCGCTAATCATAGCACTCGCGCTGCTGTTGACACTCGGACTCGCACTCGCTTTGCCCGCCATCGACGAACAAGTCGGGAATCGGGCATCTGCTTTGGCAGCACCACCAGTTGCGAATGCCGGCCTTGACAAGACTGTCTACCAGAACACGACCGTGATTCTGAATGGAAGCCTATCAACAAGCGAGCTAGGCCGTGAGAACTTGACCTTTGTCTGGACGTTCAACGACTCTCTCCAGGACGTCGCGCTGAACGGCATGGCTGTCAACTACACATTCCATATTCCTGGCAGTTACAACGTGACTCTGAACGTGACAGATCCCGATGGCAACTACTCGTCCGATGTGGCAGTGGTACATGTTCTCTACGATAACGTCCCTCCAGTTGCCGACGCGGGGGCTTCCAGAAGGATCATGGAAGGTGACATTGCCAACACATCAATGGTTCTAAGCGCCAACTCCTCGACGGACAATGTCGGGATCGTCAACTACACATGGTACATAACCTATCCAGGCGGCCCATACTTCTACTACACCAGCTACGTGCCCTTCGACTTCATCAAGACCGGCAATTGGACAGTGAATCTGACCGTTCGCGACGCGAACGGGAATCAAGGCTGGGATCAGATCAACATAATCATTGTCAAGAAGCCGACATTCATCGAGAAGCATTGGATGCTCCTGTTCATAGACATCCCAATCATAGCCATAGTCATCTTGTTCGTTCTGTTCAAATACAGACGAGACCGCGCCTTTGTCACCTCGACGGACCTCGAGAAGGTGAGGCTGCAATGGAAGAACACGAAGCGTACCTGGAAGGTCTTCAGTTCGAACAGGTTGGGATTGCTTGGCCTGATCATTCTCCTTCTATTCGCGGTGATGGCGATCGCCGCTCCTTGGATTTCCACAGTCCCTGACCCCGGCAACATCGATAACCTTGAACCGAACCTGCCGAGGGAGAACTGGAAGAATCCGTTGCCGCCTTCCTTGACACCGTCGCCGTACACAGGACTCAGGCATCCATTCGGAACAGACCACGTCGGTCAGGACGTTTACAGCAGCACGATCTACGGAACGCGAGCATCCCTCGAAGTCGGCATGGCCGCAACGCTGATATCAGTCGTTGTCGGGGCGGCAGTGGGACTGTCGGCGGGGTACTTCGGCAGGATCACTGATGAGGTCTTGATGAGGATGACGGACTTCTTCCTGGTCATACCGTGGTTTCCGCTCATGATCGTCATGATGGCGATCCTCGGACAGAAGTTCATTTGGGTCGTTGTGGTCATCGGAATAACAAGCTGGCCTTCGACTGCCAGGATAGTCAGGTCCCAGGTGCTCACGGTCAAGGAGAGACAGTTCATCGTCAGGGCGAGGGCAATCGGAGCGAACGACACTCACATAATGAAAACGCACATCATGCCCAATGTCCTGCCACTGATCTTCGCGAACACCGTCCTCCTGATTGCGGTCGCGATCTTCAACGAGGCTTTCCTCGACTTCTTCGGTTTGGGGGACCCCAACGTCATCAGCTGGGGTACGATGCTCGAATCGGCATATGAGCGAGATGCCTTTGTCCAGGGCGCCTGGTGGTGGATCATGGCCCCGGGGATCTCGATCGTCCTGATGGTCCTGGCATTCTCGCTCGTGGGATATGCCATCGACGACGTCCTGAATCCGAAACTGAGAAAGCGCTGATCCGGCTCAATGGTCTAGCTGTAATCTAGATCAAAATCACTCAGCACTTGCACTAGAGAGTGTCGGAAGCGGATGATGTCACGCCAAATGGAGCGGAAAGTATCGAAGGTTCTGCGGCCATTCACTTCTTCTCGCAGGCCGCGAGCTCCGCCTGCCTTTTCCGATACCAGGTCAGGTAGCCCATGGCATACTTGTCCTCGCCCCAGAAGAGCTTCGAGGACTTGAGAGCGACCTGCATGTTCGGGTCATTTGGGTTCCCGATGAAACACGTCATGCCTTGGCCAGCGCACATCAGCATGAACGCGGCGTTGAGTACCGGCCTGTCCGGAAGACCAAACGAAACATTGCTCAGACCGACGGTCGTGTTGACGCCGAGCTCTTCGGTACATAGTCGAATGGTATCGAGCGTTGCTTTTGCCCCCGATTCGCCCGTGCTACACGCGAGCGCAACACAATCTATTATGATGCTCTTCCTGTCCAGTCCGTGCTTCTCGGCTTTTTCGATGATCTTCTTGGCAACCTGGATCCTCTTGTCCGAAGTCTGAGGAATGCCTGCGTCATCAATGCAAAGCCCCACGAGTGCGGCGCCGTACTCCGCAGCGAGTGGAATCACGATGTCCATCCTCTTCTCCTCGCCCGTGGTGGAGTTGATCCCCGGCCGTCCCTTCACGTTCTTCAACGCGGTCGCGAGCACCTCCGGGTTCGAAGTGTCGATCCACAACGGCACTTCAACAGCATCCTGGACGATTCTGAGCGCTTCGATCATCGCGTGCTTCTCGTCGATCCCCGGCACACCAACGTTGATATCCAGGACATCGGCGCCGTTCGCAACCTGCTTCTTTGCTTCGGCTTCGAGTATGCCGAATTCGCCGGCCTTCAATCTTGCGATTAGCTCCTTCCTATTGGTCGGATTGATTCTCTCGCCAATGATGATTGGAGTCTTCGTAGCGCCGATTTTCACAGTCTTCTTGGTCCCCTTCAGCTCAATAACTGGCACGACTGCACAGGGCATTTTCTAGCCTCCTATGAAAAGGGTGAACGCCTTTTCCCTGAAAAACCTTCCGACAGTCGCGGCACTCAACGAGCCTAGAATCTCGATGATTCAATGAAACTCATATTTCAGCATTATTATATAAATAGTGGATATGTCATTCCGTCAGCGCGTGGGCAATCCCACCTCTGGGCACATGCGGAGAGGCATCGTGAACGAAACCTTAATTAGGAAGGCGCATATGCCGGTTTAAATTCGGTAGAAAGCATCTGTCCATAGGACGAATGACTTCTCTTCCGAAAAAGACCTGACCGGACGCGATCCGGAAGGACGACTTTGGGGGTAAAACCAATGGAAGATGCAATAACACGGCTGAGAAATGCTGTGATAAACTACGAGATGGAAACCATCGCCGATCAGGCCAAGCAGGCTCTGAAGGACGGCGTGGATCCGCTCCTCGCCATCGAGAAAGGATTGGCGGAAGGAATCAAGACTGTCGGTGAGAAGTTCGGCAAGGGAGAGATCTACCTGCCCGAGCTGGTCATGGGCGCGGAGGCGATGAAAGCCGCGCTGGCAGTGCTTGAGCCTGCGGTGCCGAAAGGCAAACACAGATCGAGCGCAGGCAAGGTCATCATAGGGACAGTACAGGACGACATTCACGAGATAGGCAAGAACCTCGTCTCGACCATGCTGTCCTCGAACGGCTTCGAGGTCGTGGACCTTGGCGTCAACGTTCCCTCCGCGGACTTCTTGAAGAAGAGCGACGAGGTGAAGCCGCAGATGGTCGCGATGTCGGCCCTCATGACGACCACCATGCCCCGAATGGCAGAGGTCATAGGCCCGCTGAAGAAGAAGAACAAAGCTGTGAAGGTTCTCATAGGCGGAGCACCGGTTACAGACACGTATGCAAAAGAGATCGGCGCAGACGGCTACAGCGGCGACGCATCTGGCGCAGTGGATGTAGCGAAGAAACTGGTCAGGTGATCGCTTATGGCATTCGGCATTAAGCGGGGCGTCCGCTTCAACATTCTTAGCGACGGCGACCTTGATCGTATCCACTGGGGCACGCTGCACATACTCGAGAAGGTCGGTGTCCAGGTGGACAGCCCGACTTGCAGAAAGCTTCTGAAAGACAACGGCTGCGATGTGGACGAAAAGACAAGGATCGCGAAGATACCCTCCCACCTTGTGGAGGAGGCTCTGGCAAAGAAGAAGACGAGCATCACCTTGGCCGGGAGGAACCCGAAATATGACGCCAGGTTGGATCTCAACCACAGCTACATGACCGCAAACGGCAACGGCGCCGTGACCGTGGACTTCGAGACTGGCAAGAGAAGGCCGTCCACGAAGCAGGATGTCGCCAACTCCTCAAAGATCATCGATTCGCTGCAGAACGTTCACATCCACTGGCCGATGGTCAGCTCGACGGACCAGCATCCGTCTGTTGTTCACCTGCACGACTTCGACGCATCCCTCAACAACACCGAGAAGCACGTCATGTATGAGACCGGTGTGACTCTATCCGACGCAAAGACCCTCACGGAGATGGGCTATGCGGTAGCTGGCGGCGAGAAGGAGTATAGGAGGAGGCCGCTCTCGAGCTGCCTGCAGTGCACATACGCCCCGCTTCAGCACGACTCTGGAGTCATGGACGCGAGCCTGTACTTCGCGGAAGCTGGAGTGCCGCTCGTGTTCTTCGGCATGCCTCAGCCTGGTGCGACCGGGCCAGCGACGCTTGTCGGATCGTTGATCGTGGGGAACGCCGAGGTTCTCAGCGCGCTGACGATGACTCAGCTTCACGCACCCGGATCGTCCGTGATCTACGGCATGGGCAACGCGCCGCTGGACATGAGAACGACCATCAGGGCAGGCGGGAGTCCGGAGCATGCAATCTCGAGCGCGATCGCCACCGAGCTCGCGCACTACTACGGATTGCCTTCGTGCGTCGGGGTCTCAGCGACTGCAAAGGAGCCGGGAGACCAGGCAGTCATGGAATACTACACCGGATGTGTGGGTCCGTTGCTTGCTGGTGCTGACCTGATGTGCGGAGTCGGTCTCCTCGAGGACTCCAGCTGCTTGTTCTACGAGCAGATCGTCATTGACAACGAGATCGTCGGAGCGATTGCGCGCCTGATAAGGGGCGAGTGGGCGGACGACACAACGATGGCACTCGATGTGATTGAGAAGGTCGGCCCGGGCAAGAACTTCCTCACGCAGAGGCACACGGTCGATCACATGAGGTCGGAGTTCTTCATGCCTAGCCTTATTGACAGACGCTCGTTCGACGCCTGGTCGCAGGCCGGCTCGAAGTCGCTCAGGGACAGTGCAAGGGACAAGGTCAAGGGGATCCTTGCGAACTACAAGGTCCCGCCGCTCGAGAAGGACGTCCAGAGGAAGCTGGATATGATCATCGAGAAGGCGAAGAAGCCGATGTGGGGCGGGGAGTCCAAGACCCACTGATACAAAACTCTTACCGGCCGGACACGTTTGAAGCGTTCCGGCCACTCTGATACATCTTAACAATCAGAATCATGATATGATCATCTGACCCATCACAATTGAGAATCGAGGGAAAAGAATGGCGAACTCGATACTGGTCCGGAACAGGCGCGAAGTTCTGTCCAAAGACGGCGTCGAAAGGATCAACTTCGTCGCACTCGACGTGCTCGAGAAGACTGGAGTCGCGGTTCACAGCGAAAAAGCGCGCAAGATGCTAGCTGGAGCTGGATGCGATGTGGACAACAAAAGTGCAGTCGTGAGATTCCCCCCGAGTCTCGTCGAAGAGTGCGCCCGCAAGAATGACAGGGCGGTGGTTTTCTACGGTCGCGCGCGCAAGCACGACGCGCGACTCGACTTCGACCACGTTCATGTGTGCAGTGACGGCAACGGAACGGAAGCCATGGATTTCGAGAAGCGAGTCAGGAGGGCATCCACCAAAGCGGACGTCGCCAAGAGCGCGTTCATCTCAGATGCACTGACGGGTCACGGGGTCAACTGGCCGAACGTCACATCGCAGGACGTTCCCCAAGGTACTAGGCACATCCATGACTTGCAGGCATCACTCGAGAATACCGAGAAGCACATCACGATAGCCACCAACACGTCCGTCTGGGAAGTGGAGGACGTTCTTGAGCTCGCCTCGGCCGCTGCGGGTGGTGAAGACGATCTGAGGAAGCGCCCTTTCATTTCATCGATCCATACGAGCTTCTCCCCGCTCAAGATAGAGGGGGAAAGCCTTGACGCGGGCCTCAGGATATGCGAGGAGGGCATACCCATCTGCTTCTATGTGATGCCCGGGCCAGGATCGACGGGACCAGCGACTTTGGCTGGTTCAGTCGCGCTCGCAGTCGCTGAGGCGCTGGCTGGCAACACCATCTTCCAGCTGCACAGGCCAGGAACCTCATTCGTTTTCAGCTGCGGCATCGCGAACTTGGACATGAAGACTTCTACGAGAGCCGGCGGAGGACCTGAGCACGGCCTGACATCCGCAGCATACGCACAGATGGCGCATCATTACGGGTTCCCCGCCCTCGTCGGGGGATTCGTGACGACATCCAAGGAGCCGGACGAGCAGGCTGCGTACGACAAGTTCACCAGTGCGGTCACACCGATCCTCGCGGGCGCTGACATGATAGCTGGTATCGGTCTTCTAGAAGACTGCAGGACCGTGTGGCTCGAGCAGTTGGTCATTGATGACGAGATGTCGAGGATCATCGGGAGAATGGCCAGAGGCATCGATGTCGACGACGACTCGTTGGCGCTCGACGTCATCAACAAGGTCGGCATAGGAAAGGACTATCTCGGTCAGCGGCACACCATGGAGCACTTCAGAAGCGAGTTCTTCGAACCGATAGTTTCAGACAGAAGCTCATACGACACATGGGTCTCCAAGGGTTCCAAGAGCCTCTTGACAAGAGCTGGAGACGAGGTTCGTAGGATATTCAAAGAGCACTCCGTCGACCCAGTACGGGGCGAGGTCGGCGATGTTGCCAAGGCCCTCATCAAGAATAGAACCAGGTAATCCAGGCTCATTCCTTGATTGTCGTGAAGCAAGCGCAGGTCAGCGTTCGCGAGACGCCCTTGATCTCGCGGAGTCTGTCGATGACAAGGTTTCCAATGTCTTCCATACTTGACCCGCGGACCTTCAGCAGCATGTCGTACTCACCAGATATCATATGAACTTCGTGAATTCCCCGCAGGTCGGCGATCTCCTCGGCAGTATCCCTTTGCGAGAGTCCTTCCTGTGGAGAGAACTGGACCAGGATGAACGCAGTCACGCCAATCCCGAGCTGTGAGAAATCTGGAACCGCAGTGTATTTCTTTATGACTTTCTTCTGTTCCATCTTGACTATCCTGTCGTGGACAGTTGCTCGAGGAATGTTCAGCACCTTGGCGATCGCCTTCGTGGTCTTTCTCGAGTCCTTCATCAGCTGCTCAAGTATCGCAGTGTCCTTCTCGTCGAGCATATTTCGACACAATGACGGACATAGTATATCATTTTTGTCCAATG
>Ga0153916_10003758_pt1 | contig 11357 bp, 12 predicted proteins | sample Opewatmetagenome_FD_109642 | JGI IMG/M metagenome (GOLD analysis project Ga0153916, IMG submission 109642) | Freshwater wetland microbial communities from Ohio, USA - Open water 3 Core 3 Depth 4 metaG | ecosystem: Environmental > Aquatic > Freshwater > Wetlands | place: USA: Ohio, Lake Erie...
ACGGCTGCGGCGCGTACGGGCGACCGTACATGCGTGTCTTCACCGGCGGCGGCACGGGCGTCTTCAGCACGATCGCGGGCTGGTGGCACATCGCCTCCGGTCTCGCGGACGTCGCCCTCGTGGTCAACGAGGAGAAGATGTCCCCCTGCCAGCCCCATGCGCAGAGCGTGTTCGGCCACATCTGGGATCCCATCCTGGACCGACCGCTCAAGCCGAACCTCGTGTGGATCTTCGCCATGGAGATGAACCGCTACATGACCGTCCACCACGTGAAGAAGGAGGACATCGCCCTCGTGGCGGTCAAGAACAAGCGGAACGCGGTGGGCCATCCGTGCGCCCAGCTGGCGGATCCCAACATCACCGTGGAGGACGTGATGAACAGCGAGGTCATGGCGTGGCCGGTGAACCGCCTGGACATCAGCCCGCCGAGCGACGGCGCGTCCGCCGTCGTCATGGCCTCGGAGGACTTCATCCGCAAGCGGAAGGTGCAGGACAAGGCCTGGGTCAGCGGCGTCGGGTGGTGCATCGACTCGACCATGTGGACGGACCGCGACCTGGTCTTCCCCGAGTATGTGGCGCGAGCCGCGAAGATGGCCTACAAGCAGGCCAAGATCGACAGCCCCCGCCGGCAGATCGACTTCGCCGAACCGTACGACCCGTTCGACTACAAGGAGCTGCACCACATGGAAGGTCTGCTCCTCGCGAAGAAGGGCGAGGCACCCAAGCTCACCAAGGAGGGCGTGACCCAGCGGGACGGCGACCTACCCACATGCCCCTCGGGCGGACTCCTGGGCATCGGCAACCCGATCGCCGCAACGATGGGGATCAAGATCGGCGAGCTCTTCTGGCAGCTCACGGGCCAGGCGGGCAAGCGACAGATCCCGCACGAGGTCCACACGGGGGTGGCTCAGGCATGGGGCGATCTCATGCAGTACGGTGCTGTGGCGGTGATGCGCGCATGACGTCGAGGATTTCGAAGTTCCCCGGAGTCGAGCTCAGTTCCAAGGAGTTCTACGAAGGAACGGTCACCCAGGTCCGTTCCCGGCCGGACGCGAAGTACGAGTTCTCCGCGGGCGAGGCGATCAGCCGCTTCCTGGAGGAGCTCCAGAACGGCAAGCTCATCGCGAGGACCTGCAACGGCTGCAAGCGGATCCTCTTCCCGCCGCGGATGTTCTGCGAGGAATGCTACCGCCCCACGGACGAGTGGCGCTTCATCCGGGACACGGGGACCATCGAGACCTTCTCCATCTCGTACCTGGATCAGGATGCGAAGCGGATCACGGAGCCCATCCTCGTGGGCGTCGTCAGCCTCGACGGGGCGTCCCCGAAGATGGGCATGATGCACTACTTCGGCGACATGACCAAGGACGAGATCAAGATCGGGATGCGCGTGAAGGCGGTGTGGAAACCTCCCGAGGAACGCAAGGGGAGCGTGCTGGACATCCGCTACTTCCGTCCCCTGCGGGAGGGGGAAGCATGACCTTCCTGCAGCGGACCACGGACGTGAAGCGGCTCCGCCACGTGGACGTGGACATGTCCATGGACTACATCTACACGAGCGGCATCGCTGGCGAGACGTTCTTCAAGGCGCTCCGCGACGAGGGACGCATCCTCGCGGTGCACTGCCCCGTCTGCAAGACGAACCAGCTCCCGCCCCGTATGTTCTGCGAGGGCTGCTTCACGGAGCTCAAGGACTTCGTCGACGTGCCGTCGGAGGGCCGCGTCGCCGCGGTGACCGTGAGCCGCGTCGACCGCCGCGGCAAGCCGGTACCCGCGCCCGAGGTCTACGCCTTCGTCACGTTCAAAGGAATTCAGAAAGGAGGTCTCATCCACCGCCTCCTCGTCGTCCCGGAAAAGGCAAAGCCCGGCCTCGCGGTACGCCCGCGGCTCAGGCCCAAGGAGGCGCGCAGGGGGACCATCCTGGACATCGAGGGGTTCGAGCCCGTCGCTTCCCAACCGTGAGAATCGAGGCCAAGCCGTTATAAACCGAGGCTCGGTATCAGGCCGGAGAACGTACAGGTGGTCTTGGATGGAGCCCGAGTCGAAGACCTACAAGTTCAAGATCTGCCTCGTGGGCGAGGAAGCCGTGGGCAAGACGAGCCTGATCCACCGCTTCGTGTCCGGGGCCTTCGATGAATCCTACATCCGGACCCTGGGCGCCGTCGTGTCCAAGAAGACGGTGAGCCTCGGCTCGATGAGCGGCAGACCCGTCCAGGTGGACATGATGATCCTGGACATCATGGGCAAGCGGACGTTCCTTCAGCTGTTCAAGGAAGCGTACTTCCACGGGGCCAAGGGCATCCTCGCCGTCTTCGACGTAAGCCGCAAGGCGTCGCTGCAGGACCTGACCAAGTGGATCGACGGCGTGCGCGACTCCGTGGGACCCATTCCCGTGTACACTTTGGGGAACAAGATCGACCTCGTGGAGCGCCGCGAGACGACGGAGCAGGAAGCCTCGGATGTCCTGCGGTCGTACGAGTGCCCGATCCTCTACACCTCCGCGAAGACGGGCGTCAACGTGGAGCAGGCATTCCAGAGCCTCGCCAAGACCATCGTCGAGACGACCAAGGTTGACTGACCCGCTCGGTCGCAATCATCTTATAGGCACCCGTGCTTCAAAGCGGGCGAGCGCATGTCCGAACCGGAGGATTCCGCGGAATACGAGGCCCGTCTCCGGAAGTGGGAGGCGACCTCCCTCAAGGACGCGCTCAAGGCGTTGCCGGAGCGCCGCAAGGAGTTCGTGACGACCTCGAGCCGGCCCGTGAAGCGTCTCTACACGCCCCTCGACCTGCGGGGCAAGTCGCACGACGAGCGGCTCGGCAATCCCGGCGAGTTCCCCTTCACCCGCGGCGTCCACCCCACCATGTACCGCGGCCGTCTGTGGACCATGCGGATGTTCGCGGGCTACGGGAGCGCGGACGACACGAACCGCCGGTTCAAGTACCTCATCGCCCACGGCGAGACGGGGCTGAGCGTCGCCTTCGACATGCCCACCTTGTACGGCTACGACACGGACGCGCCCGAGGCGAAGGGCGAGTTCGGCACGTGCGGCGTCGCGGTCTCCTCCCTGGAGGACATGGAGATCCTGTTCCGCGACATCGACCCAGGGCAGGTCAGCACCTCCATGACGATCAACGCGCCCGCGGACGTCACGTGGGCCATGTACCTCGGGATGGCGGAGAGGCGCGGCGTCCCGCTGACGCAGCTCCGCGGCACGATCCAGAACGACATCCTCAAGGAGTACGAGGCCCAGAAGGAGTGGATCTACCCACCCGAGGCGTCCATGCGACTCGTGGTGGACACGTTCCAGTTCGGAGCCAAGTCCGTGCCCCAGTGGAACACGATCTCCATCAGCGGCTACCACATCCGCGAGGCGGGTGCGACCGCGGGACAGGAGCTGGCCTTCACCCTCGCGAACGGCATGGAGTACGTGCGTTGGGGGATGAACCGCGGCCTCAAGGTGGACGACTTCGCGCCGCGGCTCAGTTTCTTCTTCAATGCCCACAACGACCTCTTCGAGGAGATCGCGAAGTACCGCGCTGCGCGGCGGATCTGGGCGCGCGAGATGCGGGACACGTTCGGCGCGAAGAAGCCGCGCTCGTGGCTCCTCCGGACCCACGCGCAGACCGCGGGCGTCTCCTTGACGGCGCAGCAGCCCGAGATCAACATCGTCCGCACGACGGTCCAAGCCCTGGCCGCGATTCTGGGCGGCGCCCAGTCGCTCCACACGAACAGCTACGACGAGGCGTACCAGGTGCCCAACGAGAAGGCCGTCCGGATCGCGCTCCGCACGCAGCAGATCCTGGCCCACGAGAGCGGCGTCGCCAACACGGTCGACCCACTCGGGGGCTCCTACTACCTCGAGGCCCTCACGGACGAGCTCGAGGAGGAGGCGTACCGCTACTTCGACCGGATCCAGGAGTTCGGCGGGGTCATCGCCTCCATCCGCAAGGGATTCATCCAGCAGGAGATCGCCAACTCCGCGTACCGCTATCAGCGGGAGATCGAGGTCAAGGAGAGGACCATCGTGGGCGTGAACGACTTCGTCGTGGACGAGCAGCCCGAGGTGGAGCCGCTCCGCGTGTCCGAAGCGTCCCTGCGCGGACAGCTGGAACGCTTGAAGCGGATCCGCCGGAGCCGGGACAAGACGAAGTGGGAACGCGCCCTGGACGCGCTGCGGAAGGCGTGCGAGGACGAAGACACCAACACGATGCCCCGCATCCTCGACGCGGTCCGCGCGCGGGCCACCCTCGGCGAAGTCTGCGACGTCATGCGCAGGGTGTTCGGCGTCTGGGAGGAGCCCCTCCTCTACTGAGGTGTCCAGGATGCCCAAGAAGATCCGCGTGCTCGTAGCGAAACCCGGACTCGACGGCCACGATCGAGGCGCCAAGGTGATCGCCCGCGCCCTGCGCGATGCGGGCATGGAGGTCATCTACACGGGCCTGCGGCAGACGCCGGAGGACATCGTGGAGGCCGCGATCCAGGAGGACGTGGACGCCATCGGGCTCTCATGCCTGAGCGGCGCCCACATGACCCTGTTCCCCGAGGTGGTCAAGCTCCTGAAGAAACGGAAGGCGGGGGACATCGTCGTCGTGGGCGGCGGGATCATCCCCGAGGAGGACATATCGAAGCTCAAGAAGGCGGGCATCAAGAACGTCTTCGGTCCGGGCACCCCGCTGCACGACATCGTCTCCTTCTTCCAGAAATCCGCCCAGGCGAAAGGGGAGTGAACCCCTGGGCTCGCGGGCGCCGTCCCCGTCGAAGGCGGTCCGGGAGCTCGTGGACGGCCTCCTGGCCGGAGACAAGAGGGCCGCGGCGAAGCTCATCTCCCTCATCGAGGACGACGAGCCCGAGGCGGGCGAGGCCCTCGCCCTCGTCTATCCCCACACGGGCCACGCCCAGTACGTCGGGTTCACGGGGGCGCCGGGCGTGGGCAAGAGCTCCCTGATCAACCGCCTCGTGCGCGAGTTCCGCTCCCGCGGGAAGAAGGTGGGCGTCGTGGCGGTGGACCCCACCTCGCCGTACTCCGGCGGCGCGGTCTTGGGCGACCGGATCCGCATGGCGGACACGGGCATCGACCCGGGCGTGTTCATCCGGTCCATGGCCACCCGGGGGCACTCGGGAGGTCTCGCCCTGGCCACGTTCGACGCGGTCCGCGTGCTCGACGCGATGGGGATGGATCTCGTCCTCGTGGAGACGGTCGGCGCGGGGCAGAGCGAGGTCGAGATCGCGGGTCGGGCCCACACCACGGTGGTCGTCGAGATGCCGCTGACCGGGGACGTGGTCCAGACCATGAAGGCCGGGATCCTGGAGATCGGGGACGTCTACGTCGTGAACAAGGTGGATCTCGCGGATGCGGACACCCTCGTGGCGAACCTCCGCTTCCAGATCGAGGAGCGGGACGGATGGACGCCCCCGATCGTTCGCACGTCCGCCTTGGAGGATCAGAGGATCGATGAGCTCGCCGACGCGGTGGAGAAGCATCGGGCGTTCCTCGAGTCCACCGGGTTGTGGGCGAAGCGCGAGACGGCCCGGGCCCGCCAGGAGATCCTCGAGAACGCTCGGCGCCTCCTCGCGGACCGGGTGCGGGACGGGCCGCAGGGGCCGCGGTTCGAGAGCCTCGTCCAGGAGGTCGTGCGACGCGATCTGGATCCCCAGACCGCCGCGGCCCGCCTCCTCGGCTCCCGCGGCCGCGGCACGTAGGCGGCCGAACGACCGCTCGCCGATCCGCGTCGACGGCGGACGTGCCGTCTCAGAACCCGCTGGATGCGGGATAGAACGCCCGGAGGGAGTACGTGTGGGACCCGCAATCGTGGACGAGCCCGGCGACCGTCCCCCGGACGGAGGACTTGGCGGGCACCTCGAACAGGTTCCCCGAGGTGAGGGTCGATCCGTCCGCGAGCAGGTCCACCTCCATCGCGGCGCCGATGACGCCCCGGTTCGTCAGGGTGAAGGTCGCGCTCACCGTCCGCGTGTCGTTCTGCACGTCGCAGTCCGCGCGAAAGAACTGGGGACTCGACAGGATGACGTCGGGAGGTGGCACCAGGACGACCAAGGCGATCGCCAGTCCCCCGGCCAGGAGCATCGCCGTCCCCATTTCCATCTGGTGACGGGTCGAGCCCCGACGCAAGGATCCGCCGGGCCGGTCCATGGCCCGGGACGGCAAGATGGGCCCATCTTGTGCGGCCACGTGCACCCCTCGGACGCGGATTCACCTTTGGAGCGTTAAGGATTGCGGGGGATGCCGGCACGCACCGGCCGCGACCTTATATCGTCCGGTGAAATCGCCCGGGATCGGATGTCGGCCCGTGCGTCTGCGTTTCATCCGTATGCCTTCCTCCTGGCCACGTGGGCCCTCAACGTCTGCGACAACGCGTTCTACATCGCCCCCGCGCCCGTGTTCCAGCCCATGGTCCGGGATCTGGGCATCAGCAACGCGCAGGCCGGAGCCCTGATCTCCGTCTTCCTGCTCGCCATCCTCCTCTTCCAGATCCCGGCGGGCTACCTAATCGACCGGCGCGACCCGAGACCGATCATCCTGGTCTCGAGCGCCTCCGTGGTACTCGTGAGCCTGGCGATCTGGCCCTTCCCCCGCTACGAGCTCATGCTCCCGCTCCGTTTCCTCGCGGGCATCCCGCTCGCCTTCATCTTCGTGCCCTGCGCGTACCTGGTGTCGAAGGCCTTCGCCGACGCCCCGGGACGATCCGTGGGGCTCTTTCTCTCCGGGCCACCCACCGGAGTCGCCCTCGGCAGCCTCCTGGGGCCCGCCATCGGCCAGGCGTTCGGATGGCCAGCGGTGTATGTGGCGTTCACCCTGCCGATCCTCGTCCTCTTGCCCCTGTTCGCCTTCTTCGTCCGGTCCTTCCCTACCTATCCCCGGGAGACGTTCACGCTGCCGCAGTATCTCGTGGCCTTCCGAAACCTCGAGCTCTGGAAGGTCGGGGCCATCTTCGCCTGCAGCTACGCGGCGTACATCTTCTATTCGAGCTGGTCCCCCACGTTCCTGGAGGCGAACGGAATCCGGGACGTGGCCCTCCTGGGCATTCTCTCCTCCGCCATTCCCGCCGCGGGCATCTTCTCCCGCCCCGTGGGCGGGTATCTCGCGGAGGCGAGGTTCTCGCACGACAAACGCGTCGTGCCCCTGGCGGCGTTCGCCCTCCTCGCGGGGACTAGCGTCGCCCTCCCGTTCCTGGGGTTGGGCGCGATTCCCCTGCTCATCGCCGGCGGATTCCTCGCGCAAATCCCGTTCACGGTGTACTATCTCTTCTCGGCACAGATCCTGCCCCCTCGCTTCGCGGGGACCGCCTACGCCTTCATGAACACGGTGAGCCTGATCGGGGGTGCAGTTTCGCCCGGTCTCGCGGGATACCTGCTGGACGTCACTGGCACGTTCTTCGCCCCGTTCGCGATGATCGCCCTCACCGCTCTCCTCGGGTTGCTGCTCGTCCTCTGGACGCGGGAGCGCTGACGTCGGGAGAAACGCGCGGGGCGGGATTTGAACCCGCGGCTTGCGGCTTAGGAGGCCGCTGCCCTATCCAATCTAGGCCACCCGCGCTCGGGTGGACGGAACGAACTGCGGTCGATAAGCCTTCCCGTGGGGACCGCGTTCCACGGGGCCTTCTTCGCATTGACCGAGGGAGTGGGAAAAATAAGGGAAGGGAGCGTTCAGCTGCTACGCCGCTTCATCGGCTGGCGCCGAGGCTCCACAGGCTGCCCGCGAGAAGGAGGAGGCCGAGCAAGAGCCCAGCCGTCCCGCTCACGAGCACGACCATCGCCAGACCCGAGATCATCGCCACGATGGCCCCGTTCTGGACGTTGTTCTTCGACACCGCGTAGCCGATCAAGCCGACGATCCCGAACAGCACGAGGAACGCCTCGGCCGGAGAGACCGCCACGAATGCACCGGCCTTCGCAACGTCGAAGGCATAGGTCAGCACGCCGACGAGGACCGCGAGCACGCCCGCGAGCACCTCCGGGATGAGGTACGTGGGCATGCGCGCGAGCTCACGCCACGAGTGCGTGAGTCCCGTCGCCGTGGACCCGGTTTGGGTCGCTTCCATGGGTGGATTCACCTCCCGCCCCCCCGCTGCCGTCGGGAGTCAAGACCCTTCTTGGACGGCCTTCGAACTGGACTTGAACCTCTCGTCGGCGGGAGCGTGACAGAAGGGTTAAGTGACTGATTCGGGCGCCCTAAATGTGGGACGCTGACGCCCGCGGATGGGGGTTTGTGAACAGGAATGGCCATCGCACGGGTGCGATCGGAGAGCTTCTGGGTCAGAGCTCTTCGGGGGCCTTTTCGCCGGGAGGAATCTCCTCTTCCGCCAGCTTCTTCTCCGGGGGCTTCTTGGGCTGGCGCGCCTTCTTCGGGGCAGGCTTGGCCGCGGGGGCCTCTTCGGACTTCCCCTCCGCCGGCTTCTCCTCGGCCTTCTCCTCCTTGGGCGCCTCGACCTTCTTCTCGTATTCCTCGACGAAGCGCATCACGTGGAGGTCGGTCAGCTCGCGGAGGTCGGCGACTACGCGGAACTTGGAGACGAACCACTTCTCGTCCGTCTTGCAGAGGTCGGGCACCTTCACCTCGAGGACGTCGTCCTTCAGGTCGATCTTGAACTGGTCGGCGAGCCCGTAGTCCATGTCCAGGATCGCGCGGATCCGCTCCTCCGGGCTGGCGGCCTTCTTGGTGACCTTGAACACGTACTTGACCGTCTTGCCCGCCAGGGGGTTGTTGAAGTCGATCCGGACGCGGCCCGCCGCGACCGACGTGATCGTCCCGCGCCGCCCGCCGATGGAGACCTCCATGCCCAGCTCGGGGTTGATCTCCTGCTTCAGGAACTCCCGCTCCGTTTTCAGTTCGACGAGGCGGGCGTCACGCGCCCCTGCGGCCTTGTCCGCGGGAATCGTGACCTCCCTGGCGTCGCCGACGTTGGACCCCAGGAGGGCGTCCTCGAGGCCGAGGAAGAGACGGTTCTTTCCCACGATGACGGGCTGCTCCGCGTAGACCTTCTTCTCCTCGAATTTGTTCTCCTTCTTCGCGACTTCCTCATGGGTCGTGTCGAAGAGGGTCTGTGCCCCGTTGGGGTTCACCGTGTAGGCGTCGTACTCGAGCCAGACGATGTCTCCCTTCTGAATGGAATCCGAAGCCACGCGCTCACCGTTCGGGGAACCTTCGGAAGGGGCGCCTTCGCTTAAAGGTTGCGCCTCGGAGGGCTCGTGCCTCTACTTGGCCATTCCGATGGCCACGGAGATGCGCTTGTACCGGTTGCGGATCGTGACTTCGGTCACGCCGGCGACCTCCGCGACCTCCTTCTGGGTGCACGGCCGGTTGCAGAGGATGGCCGAGATGTAGATCGTCGCGGCGGCCACCCCGCTCGGCGCCACGCCGGACGCGAGCTCGTCCTTCTCCACCTTGTCCAGGATCTCCTTCGCCTTGCGCTGGACCTCCATGTCCAGGTCCAGGCGGTTGCAGAACCGGCCGATGTAGTCGCGCGGGCTCTGCGGGAGCAGCTTGAGGCCGAGTTCACGGACCAGGGTACGGTACGTGCGGCCGATGGACTTCCGGTCCACGGAGGACTTCCCCGCGATTTCGTCCAGCGTGCGAGGCACGCCGCACTGGCGGCACGAGGCGTAGAGGGTCGCGGCGACCACCTCGTCGATGGACCGCCCGCGTACGAGGTTCTTCGTACTCGCCTTGCGGTACAGGACCGCGGCGGACTCCCGCACGTGACGCGGCAGTCCCATCTTGGAGGCCATCGTGTTGATTTCCGTGAGGCCCTGGGCGAGGGACCGCTCCCCGCTCTTGGACGTGCGGATGCGGTGCTGCCACTTGCGCAAGCGGTAGATCTGGGCGCGGGACTTGTGGGGGATCTGGCGCCCGTACGCGTCCTTGTTCCTCCACCCGATGGAGGTCGAGAGGCCCTTGTCGTGGGCCATGATCGTGGACGGCGGCCCGGCCCGTTCCCGGGACTCGCGCTGCTCCGAGTCGAAGGCCCGCCACTCGGGCCCCTCGTCGATGATCTTGTCGTCGAGGACGAGGCCGCAGTCCTCGCACACGATCTCGGCGCGCCCGTAGTCCCTAACCAGATGGTCGCCCCGGCATTCGGGGCACTGGGTCGTAACCTCTACCTCACGCAATGTATCAGGTCCTCCCCCGACCTCAAGAACGTCGACCCTACGAGACAGGGTCTATATACGCCTTTCTGCGAATCGTCATCCTGACGCCGTAATCCGCCGAAAGCCGGCGACTCGGGACTCGTTACCGAGTGGTTACCACCTACGGCCGCAGCTCGAGGAACTCGCCGTTGCGGAGCATGCGCCACCGCCCCGGGAGGGCGGGGAGGACCTCCGAGCAGACCACCTTCATGTCCTCCGTGCTCGTCTCGTGCAGCGTATAGTACGGCACGCACGTGCGCGCGTCGCGGTGGGCGATCACGCGGTCCCCCTCGATCATGACGAACGTGTACGACTCCACCTTCCGCGGGTACTCCGCATCCAAGGACTCCTTGGCCTTCGCGAGGGCCTGCTTCACCTCGGGCAACGGGCGGATCTGCGGCCCGAGCGCCTCGAGGAAGCGGTTGAAGATGACCTGACTGTCGATCATCCCGTCCTTCTCGTGGAACCCGTCGATCTCGCCGTTGTGGGCGAAGAAGATGGGGTGGTGGTCCACCTCCCGCCGGAAGGGATGGCAGAAGCGCTCCTGGACCGTGTCCTTGTACGACGCCCAGCGCACGTGGGCCAGGAGCAGCAGGGGCGGGCTGCACGTCCTACCGACCCGCCGGACGGCGTCCTCGTACTTCGGGTCCGCGCTCGCCTTGAGCGGACTGCGCGCGTAGAACTCGCCCTCCGCGCCCACGCAGGCGAGGCCCCAGCCGTCCGGGTGGCCCGTCTTCGGGTTCGGCTCCGGGCACCCGAAGTCCCGGAACCCCTTCCCCGTGTCCGCGAGCTGGCGGAAGGACATCAGGAGCTCCGGAGGGACGGGGGTTCGGCTGAGGACGGCGAGGAGACGGCACATGTCAGCTCAACTTGTATCCGATCTTGCGCAGGAAATCTCTGCGTTCCTTGCGATCCTGCTCGCCCTCGATGCCCTTGGACGCCTCTCCGTCGATGATGCCGAGGACGCCGCGGCCGCGGGACGTCTTCGCAACGACCACGTCGATGGGGTTCGCGGTCGCCGCGTACAGGCCCACGATCTCGGGGACGTCGCGGAGCGCCCGCAGCAGGTTGAGCGGGTACGCGTCCCGCAGAACCACGATGAAGAAGTGGCCTGCGCCCACCGCGAGCGCGTTCTTCGCGGCGAGGTCTCGGAGCGCCTCGTCGTTGCCCTCCACCCGCACGAGGCACGGTCCGGACGCCTCGCAGAACGC
>Ga0153916_10003759_pt1 | contig 11356 bp, 22 predicted proteins | sample Opewatmetagenome_FD_109642 | JGI IMG/M metagenome (GOLD analysis project Ga0153916, IMG submission 109642) | Freshwater wetland microbial communities from Ohio, USA - Open water 3 Core 3 Depth 4 metaG | ecosystem: Environmental > Aquatic > Freshwater > Wetlands | place: USA: Ohio, Lake Erie...
GCCCGGGGACAACATCAAGATGACGGTGACGCTGATTGCGCCGATCGCGATGGAGCAGGGCTTGCGCTTTGCCATTCGCGAGGGCGGCAAGACCGTCGGTGCCGGCGTCGTCGCCAAGGTCATAGAGTAAGGACCATGCAAAGCCAACGCATCCGTATCCGTCTCAAGGCATACGACTACCGGTTGATCGACCAGTCGGCGCTCGAAATCGTCGACACGGCGAAGCGCACTGGGGCGGTCGTGCGTGGTCCAGTGCCGCTGCCGACGCGCAGACAGCGCTTCGACCTGCTGCGTTCGCCGCACGTTAACAAGACTTCGCGCGACCAGCTCGAGATTCGCACGCACCTGCGGTTGATGGACATCATAGATCCGACCGACAAGACGGTGGACGCGCTGATGAAACTCGACCTGCCTGCCGGCGTGGACGTCGAGATCAAGGTGCAGTAAGGGCCAGATAGGCGTAGCTAGGACTTAATCGCCCCGGCTCTTTTTTTCGCCGAGGCGTGGGATTCCCGGGAAACCGGGGCGTTGATAGACAAGGCCGGCCAATTGCAGCCGGCGCCTCAAGAGAGGTTAACAAAATGACTATTGGACTCGTCGGCCGCAAGGTCGGCATGACGCGCATCTTTACCGAGGACGGCGACACGCTCCCGGTAACGGTGCTCGACGTGTCCGACAACCGGATCACGCAGATCAAGAGCCCCGACAAGGACGGCTATACCGCCGTTCAAGTCGCCTTCGGCAAGCGCCGCGCGAGCCGCGTTGTGAAGCCGCTTGCCGGACATCTCGCCAAGGCCGCGGTCGAGGCGGGGCACACGCTGAAGGAATTCCGCGTCAAGCCCGAGGATCTCACCGAACTCAAGGTGGGCGGCAAAATCGGCGTCGAGATCTTCAAGGTGGGCCAGAAGGTGGACGTCTCGGGCGTCACCATCGGAAAGGGGTTTGCGGGCGTGATCAAGCGCCACCACTTTTCCTCCAACCGCGCGTCGCACGGCAATTCGGTCTCGCACAATCGTCCCGGTTCCACGGGCCAGAACCAGGACCCGGGCCGCGTGTTCCCGGGCAAGCGCATGGCTGGACACCTGGGTAACGTACGTCGCACCGTGCAGAACCTCGTGATCGTGCGCGTCGATGCCGAGCGCCAGCTGCTGCTGGTGAAGGGCGCGGTACCCGGCTCGAGTGGCCGCGACGTCGTCGTCCGTGCCGCGGTAAAGGGCTGAGGGGACGCCATGGAACTCAAGATGGTCGACGACAAGGGCGCCGCAGGCACGTTTGACGCGCCCGACACGCTGTTCGGGCGGGATTACAACGAGGCACTGGTGCACCAGGTCGTGGTGGCATACCAGGCGAACGCGCGCCGCGGAACCCGCAAGCAGAAGGAACGCAGCGAGGTCGCCAAGTCGACCCGCAAGCCGTGGCGCCAAAAGGGAACCGGCCGGGCGCGCGCGGGCATGGCCTCGAGCCCGCTGTGGCGCGGCGGCGGCAAGATCTTTGCCGCCAGCCCGGAGGAGAACTTCTCGCACAAGGTCAACCGCAAGATGTATCGCGCGGGGATCGCATCCATCCTGTCGCAACTCGCGCGCGAGGACCGCATCCGCATCGTTGACGAGTTCAAGCTCGAGGCGCCGAAAACCAAGCTGCTGGCGCAGAAAGTGAAGTCGATGGGCTTTGACGGCCTGCTGCTTATCACCGACGAGGTCGACCAGAACCTGGTGCTGTCTTCGCGTAACCTGCCGAACGTGATGGTGATCTCGGCGCAGCACGCCAATCCCGTGGCGCTGGTCCATTTTCCGAGCGTCCTGCTCACCAAGAAGGCGGTGCAGCGACTGGAGGAGATGCTGAAATGACAGCCTCGAAGAAATACAACGCGGATCGCCTGATGAAAGTGGTGCTTGCGCCGGTGGTTTCGGAGAAGAGCACCATGCTCGCAGACCGTAGCAGACAATACGTGTTTCGCGTGGCGGACGACGCCAGCAAGCCGGAGATCAAAGCCGCGGTCGAGCTGCTGTTCAAGGCCAAGGTCGACTCGGTGACGGTGTCGAATGTGAAGGGGAAATCCAAGCGCTTCGGGCGCTTCGGCGGACGCCGGCGCAACTGGAAGAAAGCATTCGTTTGCCTCGCCCCGGGGCAGGAAATCAACTTCGCGGCGACGGAGTAAGCCATGCCACTCGTCAAAGTCAAACCCACCTCGCCAGGCCGACGCGCGCTGGTCAAGACGGTGAACCCCGATCTGCACAAGGGCGCACCGCACGTGCCTTTGCTTGCAAAGCAGGGCAAGACCAACGGCCGCAACAATCAGGGCCGCATCACCATGCGGCACAAAGGCGGCGGCCACAAGCAGCACTACCGGCTCGTTGACTTCCGGCGCAACAAGGACGGTATCCCTGCGAAGGTCGAGCGCCTAGAGTACGACCCGAACCGAAGCGCCAACCTGGCGCTGTTGCTGTATGCCGACGGCGAGCGCCGCTACGTGATCGCGGCCAAGGGGCTGACGGTCGGAGCACAGCTGGTCTCGGGCGCCGAGGCGCCGATCAAGTCTGGCAATGCGCTGCCGCTGCGCAACATCCCGGTCGGTACGACGGTGCACTGCATCGAGATGCTGCCCGGCAAAGGTGCGCAGATCGCGCGCTCCGCAGGATCGGGCGCGCAGCTGCTCGCGCGCGAGGGCTCGTATGCGCAGCTGCGGCTGCGCTCGGGCGAAATCCGCAAGGTGCACATCAACTGTCGCGCCACCATAGGCGAGGTCGGCAACGAGGAACATAACCTCGAATCGATCGGCAAAGCCGGGCGCAAGCGTTGGCGAGGCGTGCGCCCGACGGTGCGCGGCGTCGCGATGAACCCGATCGATCACCCGCACGGCGGCGGAGAAGGCCGCACGGCGGCGGCGCAGCCCCCGGTGTCGCCCTGGGGCGTGCAAACCAAAGGTTACAAGACCAGGCGCAATAAGCGGACGCAGAGCATGATCGTTCGCGACCGGCGCCGGTCATAACGCAGCGCGAGGCCGAAGATGGCGCGTTCAATCAAGAAGGGTCCATTCGTGGATCTGCACCTCATGAAGAAAGTCGATGCCGTGCGCGGTACGAACGACAAGCGTCCGATCAAGACTTGGTCGCGCCGCTCGACGATCGTGCCGGACTTCGTCGGCTTGACAGTCGCCGTGCACAACGGGAAGCAGCATATTCCCGTGTACATCACGGAGAACATGGTCGGGCACAAGCTCGGCGAGTTCGCGCTGACGCGGCAGTTCAAGGGTCACTCCGCCGATCGCAAGACCGGGGGCACGCCGACAGGCGCGCCGGCGCCCGCGGCGGCGCCTGCTCCGGCGGCGAAGAAGTAAGGAGCCGACATGGAGACTCGGGCAATTCTTCGCGGTGCGCGGCTTTCGGCGCAAAAGGGCCGCCTCGTTGCCGACCTGATCCGCGGCAAGCCGGTAGACAGGGCGCTCAACATTCTCGCGTTCACTCCGAACAAGGGAGCCGCGATCGTCAAGAAGGTCTTGGAGTCTGCGATCGCCAACGCCGAGCACAACGACGGCGCGGACATCGACGGTCTGAAGGTGAAGCTGATCTACGTGGAGCGCGGCACTTTCCTGAAGCGCTTTCAGGCACGCGCCAAGGGGCGCGGCAACAGGGTGCTCAAGCACACCTGTCACATCTACATCACGGTCGGGGACTGAAGAGGGTTTTATGGGACAGAAGATTAATCCGATCGGATTCCGGCTTGCCGTAAACAAGAACTGGAGCTCGCGTTGGTACGCGAGCAGCCGCGCCTTCGCGGGCATGCTGGCCGACGACATCAAGGTGCGCGAGTTCCTGAAGCGCAAGCTGTCGCACGCATCGGTCGGTCGTGTGATCATCGAACGCCCGGCGAAGGATGCGCGAATCACCATTTTTTCGGCGCGCCCCGGTGTGGTGATCGGCAAGAAAGGCGAAGAGATCGAGGCGCTAAAGGGCGAGTTGCGCCGGCTGATGGGCGTACAGCAGGTTCACGTGAACATCGAGGAAATCCGCAAGCCGGAGATCGATGCCCAGCTGATCGCAGATTCAATCGCCCAACAGCTCGAGAAGCGGATCATGTTCCGCAGGGCGATGAAGCGCGCGATGCAGAATGCGATGCGCCTCGGAGCGCAGGGCATCAAGATCATGAGTGCTGGTCGGCTCAATGGCATCGAGATCGCGCGTACCGAATGGTACCGAGAGGGGCGGGTGCCGCTGCATACGCTGCGCGCTGACATCGATTACGGGTTCGGCGAAGCCAAGACGAACTACGGCGTCATCGGCATCAAGGTGTGGGTCTACAAGGGCGAAGTGGTGCCCAAGAGCGAGGCGCAAGCGGCGCTTCCGTCGGCCGCACCCGCGATGCCGGAAGAGCCTGCCGCGCCCAAGAAGGCCAAGAAGCCCGTGCCCAGGCCGGCCGGGCGCAGGGCCCCTGCAAAGGAAAGGCCCGAGGGCGCAGCCGCGAAGAAGCCTGCGCGCGCCCGCGTTGCCGGCAAGGAAGATGAGGGTGCGGCGGCGGCAGCGGCCAAGCCCAAGACCACGGTCAAGCGCACTCGCAAGCCGGTCGCCCCTGAAGGCGCGGCATCGGGCGGCGAGGACAAGAAGGAATAGAGAAAAGAGGTTATAGGCGATGCTTCAGCCAGCACGTACCAAGTACCGCAAGCAGCAGAAGGGCCGCAACAAGGGCGTCGCGACGCGCGGCGTCAAGGTCTCTTTCGGCGAGTACGGCCTCAAGGCGCTCAACCGCGGCCGCATCACGGCTCGCCAAATCGAGGCGGCGCGTCGTGCCATGTCGCGTCATATCAAGCGTGGCGGCCGGATCTGGATTCGCATCTTTCCCGACAAGCCGATATCCCAGAAGCCGGCCGAGGTGCGCATGGGCAACGGCAAGGGCAATCCTGAGTTCTTTGTCGCCGAGATTCAGCCGGGCAAGATCCTTTACGAAATGGACGGTGTCAACGAAGCTGTGGCGCGCGAAGCGTTCGCTCTCGCGTCGGCGAAGCTGCCCTTCAAGACCGCGTTTGTACACCGGATGCTGGGGTAAGCCATGAAGACGAGCGAACTACGCGGCAAGGGCGGCGAAGAGCTGCAAAAAGAGCTGTCGGACCTGCTCAAGGCCCAATTCGGGCTGCGCATGCAGCACGCGACGCAACAGATGAGCAACACCAGCCAGATGAAGAAGGTGCGCCGTGACATCGCGCGCGTGCGCACGGTGCTGAACGAGAAGGCCGCCAAATGACCGAACAGACCGCAGCTCAAGCCGCTGTGAAGAACACCCGCACCCTCGTTGGACGCGTGGTGAGCGACAAGATGCAGAAGACCGTGACCGTTCTGGTCGAGCGTCGGGTCAAGCACCCGGCAATCGGCAAGACGATCACCCGCTCGAAGAAATACCATGCGCACGTGGCCTCGGGCGACGTCAAGCTTGGCGACCTGGTGGAAATTGCGGAGTGCCGGCCGATATCCCGGACCAAGTCGTGGACCGTGACGCGGCTGCTTGAGAAATCGAAGGCGGTTTAGGCGCTGGTTCTATTGCGCCCAGGCGTGGAATTGATTTAGAATTCAACGTTTTTCCGCCTCAGCCGACAGCTCGGCGAGGCACATCGACCCGGACGGGATCCAAAACTGGCTGCGGCGGCGCTTCGGCGGCGGCGCAGAGCAAGTTGGATGGAGAACTAGCAATGATTCAGATGCAGTCCATTCTGGACGTCGCCGACAACACCGGCGCGCGCGCAGTAATGTGCATCAAGGTGCTCGGCGGCTCGAAGCGTCGCTACGCCAGCATCGGTGATGTGATCAAGGTGAGCGTCAAGGACGCGGCGCCGCGCGGGCGTGTGAAAAAGGGCGAGATTTACCACGCGGTCGTCGTGCGCACCGCCAAGGGCGTGCGGCGCGCCGACGGATCTCTGATCCGGTTCGATTCGAACGCCGCAGTGCTGCTGACGGCCAAATTCGAGCCGATCGGCACGCGCATTTTCGGGCCGGTAACCCGCGAGCTGCGCACCGAGCGATTCATGAAGATTGTTTCGCTTGCGCCCGAAGTGCTGTAGCCGGGCACCGCAAAGGGACCATCATGCTTAGGATCAAGAAAGGCGACGAGGTGGTAGTCGTAGCCGGTCGTGACAAGGGAAAGCGCGGAACCGTGCTGCGTCGCGTTAATGACGAGTACGTCGTCGTCGAAGGCGTCAATCGCGTCAGGAAGCACCAGCGCCCCAATCCGATGAAGGGTGTGACGGGCGGCATTGTCGACAAGGACATGCCGGTTCATATCTCAAACATCGCGCTGTTCAATCCGGCCACGAAGAAGGCCGACCGCGTCGGCTTCAAGGATCTCGCTGACGGCCGCAAGGTGCGCGTGTTCAAGTCGAATGGCGAGCAAGTGGACGCCTGAGGGTAGCGATATGGCGAAAGCGACAACTGCACAAAAGCATGAGAGCACCGCTCCGGTGCCGCAGCCCCGTCTTCATACCTATTACCGTGAAACGGTGGTGCCGGAACTTACCAAGAAGTTCGGCTACAAATCGGTGATGCAGGTCCCACGTATCCGGAAGATCACCCTAAACATGGGGGTCGGGGAGGCCACCGGCGACAAGAAAATCCTGGAAAACGCGGTTGCCGACCTGACGAAAATCGCCGGGCAGAAGCCTGTCGTCACCAAGGCCCGCAAGTCGATCGCCACGTTCAAGGTGCGTGCCGGCTACCCGGTCGGCTGCATGGTCACGCTGCGCGGCGCGCGGATGTACGAGTTTCTGGATCGACTGGTCAATATCGCGATCCCGCGCATTCGGGATTTTCGCGGCATTTCCAGTCGGGCGTTTGACGGCCGCGGCAATTACAGCCTCGGCGTGAAGGAGCAGATCATTTTCCCGGAGATCGAATACGACAAGGTCGACGCGATCCGGGGAATGGATATCAGCATCACCACTACTGCTAAGTCGGACGACGAAGCGCGTGCGCTGCTTGCCGCGTTCCGCTTTCCGTTCAAGACCTGAGGTTCATTTATGGCCAAGCTTGCTGTCAAGAACCGCGAACAGAAGCGACGCGCGACCGTCGCGAAATTCAAGGCGAAGCGCCAGGCGCTGCTCGAGGTGTTGTGGGCGGTTTCTAGCTCCGACGAAGAGAAGGATGCCGCACGTGAGAAGCTGCAAAAGCTGCCGCGTAATGCCTCGCCGACGCGCCTGCGCAACCGCTGCGCAATAACCGGGCGTCCGCGTGGCGTGTACCGCAAATTCGGCCTAGCGCGCAACAAGCTGCGCGAACTCGCCATGCGGGGCGAGGTTCCGGGCGTCATCAAGGCCAGCTGGTAAGGAGCACAGAGAATGAGCATGAGCGACCCCATCGCGGACATGCTGACGCGCATCCGCAATGCTCAGATGATTGGGCATAACGAAGTCGTCATCCCGTCCTCGAGGCTCAAGGTCTCGATCGCGCAGGTCCTGAAGGACGAGGGCTATGTGGACGATTTCGTGGTGCGCGACCGCGACGGCAAGCCCGAGCTCGCGATCAGCCTCAAGTACTACGCGGGCCGGCCGGTGATCGAGCGCCTGGAGCGCATTTCGAAGCCGGGGCTGCGCGTATACAAGGGACGCAACGATATCCCGAGGGTGATGAACGGGCTCGGAATCGCGATTCTTTCCACGTCCCGCGGAGTGATGACCGACCGCAAGGCGCGCGATAACGGCGTCGGCGGCGAAGTGCTCTGCATCGTGGCGTAAGGAGCGAACGATGTCACGCATCGCCAAATATCCGGTACCGCTGCCCAAGGGCGTCGAAGTGAACCTCGCCGCGGGTCAGATTGCGGTCAAGGGGCCGCTCGGCGCGATTGCACGGCCGATGGACCCCAACGTGGCCGTCGAGAAGAACGGCGACCAGATCGTTTGCAAGGCGCTCGGTAATTCTCGCCAAGCCAATGCCATGTCCGGCACCATGCGCGCTCTAGTCGCGAACATGGTCGCAGGTGTCACCAAGGGCTTCGAGAGAAGGCTGGCACTTGTCGGCGTCGGCTATCGCGCGCAGGCGCAGGGTGACAAGTTGAATCTCACGCTCGGTTTCTCGCACCCGGTAGTTCACCAGATGCCCAAGGGTGTCAAGGTGGTCACTCCGACGCAGACCGAGATCGTGATCTCCGGCATCGACAAGCAGCAGGTCGGCCAAGTGGCCGCCGAGGTGCGCGCGTACCGCTCGCCTGAGCCGTACAAGGGCAAGGGCGTGCGCTACAGCAACGAGATCGTCATCTTGAAAGAGACGAAGAAGAAGTAACGGGACAAGGCCATGGTCGAAAAGAATACAGCGCGCCTGCGTCGCGCGCGCCAAACGAGGCTCCGGATTCGCGAGCTCAATGCGGTTCGCCTGTCCGTGCATCGCACGAACGTTCACATCTACGCACAGATCTCGTCAGCCAACGGCGACAAGGTGCTTGCGAGCGCTTCGACTGCCGAGAAGGAAGTGCGCGCGAAGGTGAAGAACGGCGGCAACGTGAAGGCCGCCACACTCATCGGCCAGCGCATCGCCGAAAAGGCCAAGAAAATCGGCATCGAGACAGTCGCATTTGACCGTGGCGGGTACAAGTACCACGGCCGGGTGAAGGCGCTCGCTGAGGCCGCCCGCGCCGGCGGGCTGAAGTTTTAAGGCTTAGGGAACCCTCATGGCGAAGATACAACCCAGAATGCAGACTTCGGACGACCGTTCCGACGGCCTGCGTGAGAAGATGGTGTCGGTGAACCGCGTCACCAAGGTGGTGAAGGGCGGCCGCGTGCTCGGCTTTGCGGCCCTTACCGTGGTGGGCGACGGCGACGGCGGCATCGGAATGGGCAAGGGCAAGGCGCGCGAGGTGCCCGTGGCCGTGCAGAAGGCCATGGAGGAAGCGCGCCGCAAGCTGTTCAAGGTGAAGCTGAAGAACGGAACCTTGCATCACGCGGTGATCGGTCGTCACGGCTCAGCGAAGGTGCTGATGCAGCCCGCTTCGGAAGGCACCGGCATTATCGCCGGCGGTCCGATGCGCGCGGTATTCGAGGTGATGGGCGTGACCAACGTGCTGGCGAAATGCTTCGGCTCCACAAACCCCTATAACGTCGTGCGCGCAACGCTCAACGGCTTGCAGGCGATGAACACGCCCGCGGAGATCGCGGCCAAGCGCGGCAAGAAGATCGAGGAAATCGTCTCCTGAGGCGTGCCATGGCGGACAACAAGATCAAGGTCAAACTGGTCAAGGGCCTCGCGGGCTGCAAGGCGAGCCACCGCGCGACGGTACGTGGCCTCGGGCTCAGGCGCCTGAACCATACCGTGGAGCTCGCCGATACGCCTGAAGTGCGCGGCATGATCAACAAGGTCTATTACCTTGTAAGGGTAGAGACATGAATAGAGAAGCGAGCATGCGCCTCAATGAGATCAAGCCAGCACGGGGCGCCAAGCAGGCGCGGCGCCGTGTCGGCCGCGGCATCGGCTCGGGGCTGGGTAAGACCGCCGGGCGTGGCCACAAGGGCCAGAAGGCCCGCTCGGGTGGATTTCACAAGATCGGATTCGAAGGCGGCCAGATGCCGCTGCATCGCCGGCTGCCAAAGCGAGGTTTTACGTCGCCCACGCGCGAGGCCACCGCGGAAGTGCGGCTGTCGGAGCTGGAAACCATGAAGGCGAATGAGATCGATCTCGGCGCGCTCAAGGATGAAGGCGTCGTGCCGCGTCAGGCGTTGGCCGCGAAAGTCATCCTTTCGGGCAAGCTTGCGCGCAAAGTGACGCTCAAGGGCATCAAGGCGACCAAAGGGGCGCGCGCGGCGATCGAGGCAGCGGGTGGCAAGATCGAGGAGGCGCCGGCCGCGCCTGCCGCGTAATCGGCGGGCTGGAGGGCATTTCACTTGGCTACCACGCTTCCAAACGTCGGAAAGACCGGGCGCTACGGGGATTTAAAGCGGCGCCTGTTGTTCCTGCTCGGCGCGCTGGTGGTGTTCCGCATCGGGGCGCACATCCCGGTGCCGGGCATCGACCCGAAGGCGCTGGCCGACCTGTTCCAGGGTCAGCAGGGCGGCATCCTTGGAATGTTCAATATGTTCTCCGGCGGCGCGCTACGCCGCTTCACGATTTTCGCGCTCGGGATCATGCCCTACATCTCGGCCTCGATCATCATGCAGCTGATGTCATCGGTCTCGCCGCAGCTGGAAGCGCTGCGCAAGGAAGGCGAATCCGGACGACGCAAGATTACCCAGTACACGCGCTACGGCACGGTGTTTCTCGCGCTGTTCCAGGCCACGGGCATCTCCATCGCGCTTGAGTCGCAGCCGGGTCTGGTGCTCGATCCAGGGCTGATGTTCCGCCTCACGGCGGTGACCACTTTAGTGACCGGCACCATGTTCCTTATGTGGCTCGGCGAGCAGATCACGGAGCGCGGCCTGGGTAACGGAATTTCGATCATCATCTTCGCCGGCATCGCCGCGGGCCTGCCGAACGCCATTGCCGGCACGCTGGAGCTGGTGCGCACCGGCGCCATGCATCCGCTGACGGCGTTACTCATCGCGCTCGCCGTGGTCGGCGTGACCGCGTTCGTGTGCTTCGTCGAGCGAGGGCAGCGCAAGATCCTGGTCAACTATGCCAAGCGCCAGGTCGGCAATCGCGTCTATGGCGGGCAAAGCTCGCACCTGCCCTTCAAGCTGAATATGTCGGGCGTGATACCACCGATCTTCGCCAGCTCGCTGATCCTGTTCCCCGCCACGGTGTTGGGCTGGTTCGGCTCGGCCGAGGGCTTCCTGTGGCTGCGCGACATCGCCGGAACGCTGACGCCCGGACAGCCGGTGTACGTGGCGCTCTACGCCGCGCTTATCGTGTTCTTCTGCTTCTTCTACACGGCTCTGCAATACAGCCCGAAAGAGACGGCGGACAACCTGAAGAAATCGGGCGCCTTCGTGCCGGGAATCCGTCCGGGCGATCAGACGGCCCGCTACATCGAGAAAATCCTGACGCGCCTGACGCTGGCGGGCGCGATGTACGTCACCTTGGTATGCCTGCTGCCGGAATTCCTGATTCTCAAGTGGAACGTGCCGTTCTATTTCGGCGGCACGTCACTGCTGATTATCGTCGTGGTGACGATGGATTTTATGGCGCAGGTTCAGGCCTACGTCATGACGCACCAGTATGAGAGCCTGCTGCGCAAAGCGAATTTCAAGGGCGGCCTACCGGTGCGATAGGGACCGAGGCGAATGGCCAAGGAAGACGTGATCCAGATGCAGGGCGAGATCATGGAGACGCTGCACAACGCAACATTCAGGGTTCGACTCGAGAACGGCCATGTCGTACTGGGGCACATTTCGGGAAAGATGCGCATGCACTATATCCGCATCCTCCCCGGCGACAAGGTCACGGTGGAATTGACC
>Ga0153916_10003760_pt1 | contig 11354 bp, 4 predicted proteins | sample Opewatmetagenome_FD_109642 | JGI IMG/M metagenome (GOLD analysis project Ga0153916, IMG submission 109642) | Freshwater wetland microbial communities from Ohio, USA - Open water 3 Core 3 Depth 4 metaG | ecosystem: Environmental > Aquatic > Freshwater > Wetlands | place: USA: Ohio, Lake Erie, Old...
ATCCACCATTTTATAGTATGGGAAATCCTTATCCGGATCAAGAAGGTAATAATGCGAACCTATCTGCTGATAGAGCGCCATAAGGCTGGCAGGAGAGTTAATATTTTCACGAATGAACCTGAAAGTATATTCACGTTGTGAGTTAACAATTTCTTCATACGTTTTATCCAGGCCAGATTTAATATTTTCAAAATCAGGGCTGTTAATACTATCATTCAAAATAGTGCCTAGATTTTTGATCCGGAGCAGGGTATTATTAAGTTCGAGAGAGAGTTCGCGAATATTTCGTGAATCATCTGATCCTTCTACCTGATATGTGTCAGACAGATTTTGAGTTTCACCGGTTAAAGTAATCCTGTCACCGGGGCGGATCAGGAGTGTAATTAAATCTTCTTGTGAGATATAGAGGGCATAAAATCGAACCATATCGGTATATCCCCGTAATGAAAAGGCACCGTTTTCATCCAATATTGCTGAGTCGAGGGGAATTAAATTCCTGACAGTCATTTCCTTAAGGAAGACCATTGTACCTTTTTCTCCGCTCAGATTACCTGAGACCCTGAAATTATCTTTCCCTGATTGACAGGCAAAAAATAAAAATAATGATGAAAGAATAATCGCCGTTCTGGTAGTCATTTCTTATATGTTTCAATAATCAGATTATGATCATACGGGACAAAATGGTATGTAGGTATGTCAAAACCGTATGGCAGTGTAATAATAATAAAAACAATAATTGCGAATATATAATAAAATTTAGTAAAGATTCCTGTAAATTTGAATTCCGGTTGTCAAAGAAATCATTGAAAATTAACTGCGAATTAACTTTTTCCTTATCAAATAGTTTTGAATATTGCGCTGGTTTAATGATATTTGTAGGCTTTTTTTAAATGATATAGTATGAGTTACATTCAGTTTGATAAAAATAAACTTGTCAACCTTGAGTATTCACTAAGTAAAGAGATCATTCGTTCAAACAGGGCGGGCTCTTATGCTTCTCTGACAATTATAGGTTGCAATACAAGGAAATATCACGGATTGCTTATTTGTCCAATTGATCAGATGGATGGTGAGAAACATGTTTTATTATCCTCTTTTGATGAAACCATTATTGAGAAAGGCAAGGAATTTAATCTTGGAATACATAAGTATGAAGGAGACAATTATTGTCCCAAGGGGCATAAATATGTAATTGATTTTGAGGCTGAAATTGTGGCGAAAACCACCTACGGGGTTGGCAGCGTTGTATTGATAAAGGAAAGCCTGCTTGTAGAAAGGGAACAACAAATGTTATTAAGATATACTCTTGAAGATACTCAGGAACCAATTAAGATACGTTTCAGGCCTTTTCTTGCATTTCGTAATCATCATTCCCTCAGTAAGGCTAACCTGTATATAAATACCAAAATCAAACAAGTTCAAAACGGTATTATGTCAAAATTATATGAGGGGTATCCGGGTTTATATATGCAATTTTCGAAGAGACCTGAATTTGTCCAGGTCCCTGACTGGTATTATAACATTGAGTACATGAAAGAAATGGAACGCGGATATGATTACAAGGAGGATCTTTACGTGCCGGGTTATTTTGAGCTTTCAATGAAAAAAGGTGAAGTCATTGTTTTTTCAGCTGCTACCAGGGAAACAAGTCCAGCTGCTTATAAAAAGAAATATGTTGCAGAATTATTCAAAAGGCTTCCCAGAACCGGGTATTATAACTGTCTGGCGAATTCAGCTCAGCAATTTATTGTTCACAGGAATAAAAAGACCGAAGTGATAGCAGGATTTCCCTGGTTTGACACATGGGGGAGAGACACGTTCATCGCCCTCCCGGGTCTGACCGTAGCAATCAGAAAACCGGAATCATTTATTGCTGTAATGGATACAATGGTAAAACGATTAAATAAAGGTCTGTTCCCAAATACCGGTTCAGAAAAAGATCCTGCTTATAATTCTGTGGATGCATCAGTATGGTTTATCTGGGCTTTACAGCAGTTGAGAGATTACGATCCAACTTATGATGTATGGAAAAAATATGGCGTCCACATTAAGAGTATTCTGAAATATTATCGGGATGGGACATTATTTAATATAAAAATGCATGATAATGGGCTGATATATGCAGGAGTTGAAGGGAAAGCTCTGACCTGGATGGATGCAGTTGTCAACGGAGTTCCTGTTACACCAAGAATCGGATTCCCTGTTGAAGTCAATGCACTCTGGTACAACGCAATCATGTTTAGTCTCGAACTTGCAGGAAATGCAGGTGATACACATTTTATTCATGAGTGGAAAGACCTTCCGGAAAAAATTCAATCCTCTTTTATAAGTTTATTCTGGGATCAACAAAAAGGTTATCTTGCCGATTATGTTCATGATGATTTAAAAGATATGTCAGTACGGCCTAACCAGGTGATAGCAGCTGCCATGACATACAGCCCTCTGACTACGGAAATGAAAAAATCTATTCTGGATATTGTTGAATCTGAATTGTTGACTCCACGGGGATTAAGAACACTATCACCCAAAAATCCATATTATAAGGGTGTATATGAAGGAAACCAGGAACAAAGGGATCAGGCATACCACCAGGGTACAGCATGGCCATGGTTGCTCGAACATTTTTGTAAAGCATACCTTGATATTCATAAACAGACCGGCCTTTCGTTTGTCAAAAATATTTACCAGGGATTTGAAGAGGAGATGAGTATTCATGGCATCGGATCTGTATCAGAAATATACAACGGTGATCCCCCTCACCGGGGCAGGGGGGCAATATCGCAGGCATGGAGTGTCGCAGCACTTCTCAGAATAAGAAGAATGATAAAGAATTTAAGCGTACAATGAAAGTATTAATGTTTGGATGGGAATTCCCGCCGCATATTTCCGGTGGCCTCGGCACTGCCTGCTACGGGCTTACTAAAGGTATGTCACGTATTCCTGGCCTTGAAATTCTTTTCCTGGTTCCAAAGGCATTCGGAGATGAAGATCAACGCATGATCAGATTGCTTGGTGCAAATGAAGTTGAAATAGGTAAAACAAAGGTTGATTTCCAGGAAATGCTCGAGAGAATTAGGTATATTGAAGTGAACTCCAATATAATACCTTATACTGATCCTGAGGAATATCTTGCACTTGTGAATGCTGACCAGACAAAGACCAAACAATTCATTCATACTCATTTTTCAGGTAAGATTGAATTCACCGGTGGATATGGCCATAACCTTTTTCAGGAAATTGCTAATTATGCTCTGATAGCATCAATTATTGCAGGTGAAAACTATTTTGATGTCATCCATGCACACGATTGGCTTACTTATCCTGCCGGGATTGCAGCAAAACAGGTTTCCGGGAAACCACTTGTTATACATGTACATGCCACTGATTTTGACAGGAGTGGAGGAAATGTAAATCCGGCAGTCTATGAAATTGAGAAGAAAGGCTTGGATGCTGCCGACAGGGTAATAACCGTGAGCAACCTGACCCGCGATACCGTGATCAACAATTATGGTATACATCCGGATAAAGTATTTACTGTTTATAATGCAGTGGATCCTGTTGTTGAATCACAAATGTTTCATTTTCCCAGGAGTGTAAAAGAAAAAATTGTGACCTTCCTGGGAAGAATTACTCTTCAGAAAGGCCCGGAATATTTTATAGAAGTTGCCCATAAAGTGCTTCAGAAAATGGATAATGTACGGTTTGTCATGGCAGGAAGTGGAGATATGATGACACGTATGATCCACCGGGCAGCAGCACTTAAAATAATGGATAAATTTCATTTCACCGGTTTTCTTAAAGGAGAGGATGTTTACCGGATGTTTTCTATGACCGATGTATATGTTATGCCTTCGGTTTCGGAACCATTTGGTATTTCGCCACTGGAAGCCATGCAGTCAAATGTGCCTGTCATCATATCCCGACAGTCTGGTGTTTCTGAAATCCTGCATCATGCTATAAAAGTTGATTTCTGGGATATTCATGCGATGGCCGATGCTATCTATGGGATTCTTAATTATAATGGCCTTTCGAACTTCTTTAAGAAATATGGAAAAGTAGAAGTAGAAAATCTAAAGTGGGAGAATTCTGCTTACAAGGTAAAGGAGATTTATGATCAAATTGTGAAATAATAAAGTTAATAATGAGAACAATCTGTTTATATTTTCAGGTTCATCAGCCATTCCGTTTCAGAAGATACAGATTCTTCGATATTGGAAATGAACATTATTATTATGATGATTATACCAACGAAAGCATCCTGAGAAAGGTAGCTGATAAATGTTATTTGCCTGCCAACAAGATTTTGCTTGAAATGATCAAAAAACATGAAGGAAAATTCAAAGTTGCATTCTCCATTTCCGGAGTGGCTCTGGATCAATTTGAACTCTATGCACCAGATGTTATTGAAAGTTTCAAAAAGCTGGCCAGAACAGGTTCAGTAGAATTTCTGGCAGAGACAAATGCCCATTCGTTAGCTTCCCTGAAAGATAAATTTGAATTTGAAAAACAGGTCAATGAACATGTCAGGAAAGTTACTAAACTGTTCGGGCAGAAACCAACGGTTTTCAGGAATACTGAGCTTGTTTATTCTGACGAGATTGGTGTTATGGTGGCTGATATGGGTTTTGAAGCTATGCTCACTGAAGGGGCAAAGCATATTTTAGGCTGGAAAAGCCCTAATTACCTTTATTGTAATGCCATTAATCCAAAACTTAAAATCCTGCTAAAGAATTTTACGTTAAGTGATGATATTGCATTCAGATTTTCAAATAAAGGATGGCATGAATATCCGCTTACAACAGAAAAATATGTAGGCTGGCTGAATAAGCTGGATAAAAAAGAGGAAACGGTCAATCTTTTCATGGATTACGAAACGTTCGGGGAACATCAATGGGCAGAAACGGGTATTTTTGAGTTTCTTAAAAATCTTCCTGAGACTGTATTTAAGTCGTCAAAATATAGTTTTTCGACACCTTCAGAAGTGGCAAGAAACCTGCAGCCTGTTTCAGCGATTAATGTAAATTATCCAATATCCTGGGCTGATGAAGAACGTGACATCACTGCCTGGCTTGGAAACGAAATGCAACAGGAGGCTTTTAACAAGCTTTATGAACTTTCAGGCAAAATAAGCAGGGCGAATGATCCTATTCTTGAAAAGGACTGGAACTATCTTCAGGTAAGCGATCATTTCTATTATATGTGCACAAAGTTCTTTTCAGATGGCGCTGTACATTCATATTTCAATCCCTATCATTCACCTTATGATGCTTTTATTAATTATATGAATATATTGAGTGATTTTATCATAAGGGTAGATGCTGCGGTTCCTGAAACAAATAAAGAACAGGAAATAGCAAATCTCACCAGTATTATTAATGAAAAAGATGAACTGATCGCCAAATATTCAGCAGAACTTGAAAGGTTAATTTCAGGTGAATCTGTTCAAGAAACTAAAAAGACAAAAAAAACACTCCCGAAAGCAAAAAGTTCAAAGAGAGGCAGACCTTCCAAAAAAATACAAAAATCAAAAGCCACAACCAGGGTTAGTAATAAACTTAATAAAAAATCAAAGACCCGGAAAAAGTAACTCCTGAAATTCTATCTTTGCAGCTTATATTTCACAAGAAATGGAAAAGAGGTTTCTGGTTCCTGACTATCTGTTCGAGGTAAGCTGGGAGGTTTGCAATAAAGTAGGAGGTATTCATACTGTTCTTTCTACAAAAGCCAAATCACTGCGGGATGAATTAAATGACAGGCATATTCTGATAGGGCCTGATGTCTGGAGAGATTCAGAAGAAAATCCCGAGTTTGAGGAAGATATTAATTTATATACCGAATGGCAGTTAAAAGTATTCCGTGAAGGACTTCGTGTTAAAGTTGGACGTTGGAAAATAAGTGGAACCCCGATAGCGATCCTCATAGATTTTACCACTTTCATGTCCAGAAAGGACGAAATTTTCAGCAAACTCTGGGAAGGTTACAAGCTCGACTCTATTTCAGGACAGTGGGATTATGTTGAACCCACCTTATTTGGTTACGCAACCGGTTGTGTAATAGAAAGTTTTATCAGGTTTAATCTTAATCCCAGGACCAGGGTGATAGCTCATTTTCATGAATGGATGACAGGGTCAGGATTATTGTATCTGAAAGAAAATGTTCCCCAGGTAGCAACTGTTTTTACAACCCATGCTACCGTCATCGGAAGGTCCATTGCAGGTAACCAGTTACCGCTTTACGGACAACTCAACCAATATGACGGAGACGCAAAATCAAACGATTTTAATGTTGTATCAAAACAATCTCTTGAAAAGCTTTCCGCTCAGAATGCTGACTGTTTCACAACAGTTAGCGAAATAACAGCAAAGGAATGTTCCCAGTTTCTGAAGAAAGATGTAGATCTGATAACACCAAATGGTTTCGAAGATTCATTTGTTCCTCAGGGGAAAGAGTTTAAAAAGAAAAGGGAAGAAGCGAAAGCCTTGATGATTAAAGTGTCTGAGACAATAATTGGTTACAAGCTCTCAACGGAACCATTAATTATTGCCACAAGCGGTCGCTATGAATTCAGAAACAAAGGTCTTGATGTCTTTATTGATGCGCTGGGTGAACTGAATAAGAATGGGCTTTCAAAGGAAGTGTTGGCTTTTATACTTATTCCCGCTCATCATTATGGTCCAAGGAAAGATCTTATTGAGGCTATAAATTCAGGACAATTGCTGGAAGGTAATGTCTCCTGCCAGACACACAATCTACATAATCCGGAATCTGATCCGATTTTGAACAGGTTGACAAAACATGGACTGAATAATGAAAAATCAGATAAGGTCAAAGTGATCTTTGTCCCATCTTACCTGAATGGCAACGATGGAATATTCAATAAGACCTATTATGATATCTTGATAGGTACAGATCTCACGGTGTTTGCTTCCTATTATGAACCCTGGGGATATACACCACTGGAAAGTCTTGCATTCAGCGTGCCAACTATTACAACATCTCTGACAGGTTTTGGCCTCTGGGTCAGGAAAAATTACCAGAACCCTTCATCAGCATTGACCATAGTTGACAGGGATGACACCAACTTTAGTGAAACTGTATCGGGAATAACTAATGTCATTTTAAATTTCAGCAATTTTTCAGCTGATGAAACAGAAAATACAAGAAAATCTGCCTTTGAAGTATCCAGAATTGCATTATGGAAAAATTTTATTGAATATTATCGAATTGCTTATGATACTGCACTTTACCTGGCGGTTCACAGATCCAAATTGTTCTTTGATATAACCAGGCCAGAGTTTATAGCAGACCAGATAGTTTCCACCAAGCCTGACTGGAAAAAATTCATGGTTGAAGAAAACATCCCAAAAAAGTTAAAGGCTCTTGAAGATTTATCAAAAAATCTATGGTGGTCATGGAATAATGATGCTATTAAACTTTTTAGTTCAATTGACAATGAACTCTGGGAAGAGTCAAACCAGAATCCGATCATTTTTCTTCAAAAAATTTCTTTGAATCAGCTTAATAAATTGGAAAATGATAAGGATTTTATTAAACAACTGGAAAAAGTAAATTCAGATTATTATCAGTACATGAATGCTGTTACTGATAAAAAAGGCCCGAAGGTAGCTTATTTCAGTATGGAATTCGGACTTCATGATTCATTGAAAATATATGGCGGAGGCCTTGGTCTGCTCGCCGGAGATTACCTGAAAGAAGCAAGTGATTATAATAGAGATATTGTGGGGATCGGATTACTTTACCGGTATGGGTATTTTACGCAGATAATATCGGCAAAAGGAGAACAGATAGTATCGGATGATCCTCAGGATTTCTCCACTACTCCAGCTTTACCGGTAAGAGATGTAAATGGCAACTGGATGTCAGTATCCATTAAACTGCCCGGAAGAATGCTTGTAGCAAGGATATGGAAAGTTAATGTAGGCAGGATTGAGCTCTATTTGCTGGATACTGATTTTGAAGATAATATTATGCAGGACAGGGCAATTACTCATTTTCTTTATGGTGGAGATGAAGAAAACCGGTTTAAACAGGAATTCCTGCTTGGGATTGGTGGCATTAGAGTTCTGAACGTACTGAAAATTAAGCCAGACCTTTTTCACTGCAATGAAGGACATGCGGCTTTTATTGGGCTTGAAAGGCTGAGGGAAATAATACATGAAAATAACCTAACTTTCCAGGAGGCCCTGGAAGTCGTCAGATCATCAGCTCTATATACAACCCATACACCGATTCCGGCCGGACATGATTCTTTCGATGAATCTCTTGTGCGGATGTACATGTCGCATTATCCCGATCGCCTTAAAATAACATGGGCTCAGTTTATCCGGCTTGGCAAATCGAATCCTGAAGATAAAAATGAACGGTTTTCGATGAGTTATCTGGCTATTAATCTTTCTCAGGAGTTGAACGGAGTCAGCCGTTTACATGGAACCGTAACAAAAAAAATGTTTGCCAGCCTTTGGAAAGGATACACCTCTGATGAGAATTATGTGGGATATGTCACTAATGGCGTGCATTTATCAACATGGACATCCGGTGAGTGGATCAGCCTGTATAAAAATGAGCTTGATCCCGATTTCCTGGAAAAAGAATCTGATAGAGAGATGTGGAAGAAAATTAACAAGGTACATGACCAGGTTATTTGGAAGTTACGGAATAGTCAAAGGGAAAAACTGATCCTGTATGTCAAAGAAAGAATAAAAACTGCCATGTCAAAACGACTTGAACCTCCCAAGATAATGATGGAATCTGAGGAGAAGTTCAACAGTAATACTCTTACAATCGGATTTGCAAGGCGTTTTGCAACTTATAAAAGAGCTAGTTTGCTTTTCCGGGATATTGATAGACTGGCAGAGATTGTTAACAATCCGGAAATGCCTGTTCAATTTGTTTTTGCCGGGAAAGCACATCCCAGGGACAAAGCCGGACAGGAACTGATAAAGATGATTGTTGAAATGTCGAGAAGATCGGAATTTATCGGCCGCATAATTTTCCTCCAAAACTATGATATGAGCCTGGCTCAAAAACTGGTACAGGGGGTGGATATATGGATGAACACTCCTACAAGACCCCTTGAAGCCTCGGGCACCAGCGGAATGAAAGCGATAATGAATGGAGCATTACATTTCAGTGTACTTGACGGTTGGTGGGCAGAAGGTTATGATGAGGGCGCAGGATGGGCATTATCAGAAGAAAGGACTTTTGATGATCCGGATTTCCAGGATGAACTCGATGCAGAAGCTATATATGACCTTCTTCAATATGAAATAGCACCAATGTTCTATAAAAGAAATAAGGATGGTGTACCTGCAGAATGGGTCGATTATATTAAGAAATCCATAGCAGAAATTGTTCCCAATTTCACAACGAACAGAATGTTTATTGATTACGAGGAGAAATATTATAAGAAATTATATAAGAGAAATGTGAAGTTGAAGAAAAATGATTTTCAGCTGGCAAGGGATCTCTCACTATGGAAAAAACATGTAGCACGATCATGGAGTGGATTAAAAATTGTTTCTTACCGCCATCCTGATATATCGAAAGAAGCAGTTACCCTTGGAGAAGGCTATGAAACAGAAGTAATCCTTGATCTTAATGGGTTATCCCCACAAGATATTGGTGTAGAAGTTGTGATAAGGAATTTTGAATATGATGATAACGGGCAAGAACATACCTTCTCACAGGAGTTAAAGTTTCATGAAATGAGCAACGGTACTGCAATTTACAGGGGGACCATAACACCTGCTAAACCAGGGGTTTTCGAATATGGTATCAGGATCTTTGCAAAGCATGATGAATTACCTCACAGGCAGGATTTTGCACTTGTCAGGTGGATATAAGCAAATTATTCGAAAATCTTTTTACTTATAAATCTTTTAAATACCAATACTGTTCTGGCTGGGAGGTAAATCTTCAGCATATGCCTGGGTGCAGTGGCATAATCGGGAAAAGAATAGTACATAATCGAAGTATCAACGAGCCCCTGTCCGCCAAATTCTTTTGCATCTGAGTTAAGAACAATCTTGTATTTCCCTGGTTCCACACCAAATCCATAATCCGTAAAAGAAGTTAACGGATTGAAATTAAATGCAAATACAAGCATACCACGTTCAAAGAAGAGTACCTGGTCACCTTTGTTGGCATTAATGAGCCTTGGCCATTGATCCTCCAGAATTTTTTCGCTCCGGATAAGCCGTATCATTTCCCTGTCAAAGGAACCCAGGAATTTATATTTCAGGGCAGGATTATCGACCAGGCTCCATTGACGTCTTGCATAATGATACGACCAGTTATTACCCTGCCTGGGAAAATCAATCCATTCGGGATGACCAAACTCATTTCCCATAAAATTAAGATAACCTCCTCCTGAAGTTGCTATAGTTATTAACCTGATCATTTTATGTAAAGATAAACCCCTGTCAATCACCAGGCTTTGACTATCAATGTTCATATGATCATACATATCTTTGTCGATAAGCCGGAAAATTATTGTCTTGTCTCCCACAAGAGCCTGATCATGAGATTCAGCATAACTGATAGTTTTTTCATCACTCCTCTTGCGTGTAAGTTCATAATAGATCTCTTCAAGGTTCCATGCTTCATCGGGTCTTTCCTTAATAATTTTAATCCAGTAATCGGGGGTTCCCATTGCCAGGCGGTAATCAAATCCAATGCCACCATCCTGTATGGAAGCAGCAAGTCCCGGCATACCACTCATTTCCTCAGCTATGGTCATTGATCCGGAATTTACCTGCTTTATTAGTTTATTAGCTAATTTGAGATAAGTAATAGCATCTTCATCCTGCTGGCCATCAAAATACATATCATAATTGGTGAAATCACGGGATAATCCATGATCGGTATACAGCATACTGGTCACACCATCAAAACGGAATCCGTCGAACATAAATTCCTCAAGCCAGTATCGGCAATTAGAAAGAAGGAAATGAAGAACTTCGTTTTTCCCGTAATTAAAACACAGTGAATCCCATGCAATGTGTTCCCTCCTGTATCCATCATGAAAATACTGATATGGAGTACCATCAAATTTTGCGAGCCCTTCAACTTCATTTTTAACCGCATGGGAATGGACCAGGTCCATGATCACAGCTATACCAAGCTCATGAGCTGAATCGATCAATTTTTTGAGTTCTTCAGGAGTACCGAACCGGGAAGATGGGGCAAATAAGCTGGATACATGATATCCAAAAGAACCATAATAAGGATGTTCCTGGATTGCCATTAATTGGATTGTATTGTAACCTCCCTGTGCAATCCGTGGAAGGACATGCTGCCTGAATTCTTCGAAAGAGGCAACTTTACCTTCTTCA
>Ga0153916_10003761_pt1 | contig 11354 bp, 7 predicted proteins | sample Opewatmetagenome_FD_109642 | JGI IMG/M metagenome (GOLD analysis project Ga0153916, IMG submission 109642) | Freshwater wetland microbial communities from Ohio, USA - Open water 3 Core 3 Depth 4 metaG | ecosystem: Environmental > Aquatic > Freshwater > Wetlands | place: USA: Ohio, Lake Erie, Old...
ACCCCAACCACGATGACGATGGACGAGACATTGGGCAGCATATGCCGGAACATGATGCGCCAGACCGAAGACCCAATCGCGCGGCTGGCCAGGATGTATTCACGCTCGCGGATGGAAAAGATCTGGCCGCGGATCAGGCGCGAGACGCCCATCCAGCCAAAGACACCCAACAACAAGGATAATCCCTCCGGCCCCGGCTCAAAGACGCGCGACAGGATAATCAAAAGGAAAAGCAGGGGAATGCTGCCCAGCGTCTGGATGACGGCGTTGATGGCGTCGTCCACCAGCGTGGCCGCGTAATAACCGCTTAGCAGCCCCAGCACCACGCCCAGCGTCATAGCAATCCCGGCCACGTAGGCGCCGATGCGCAGCGAAATACGCCCGCCGTACAGGCCACGGGTCAACACATCCCGGCCGGCCTGGTCGGTGCCCATCCAATGGCATTGGCCGCGCCCGGCCGCCAGGCAGTCCCGCACGCCGGCGGTGGCACTCGATAGGATCTCGCCCCCCATAGACCAGGGGCAGCCGCCAGCCCGGCACGCCTCGGAAAACTCCTGGAATTTGGACCAGGCAGACGCCGCCCAGGTGGGCGGCGCGGCGCGCTGGCGCAGGTCGGTATCCAGCGGGTCGAAGCCCAGCACCGCGCTGGCCAGCCAGGGCGCTGCCAGCGCACCGGCCACCATAAAGACCAACAGCGCCAAGGCCGCCAGGGTGATCTTGTCACCGAGCAGCTTGGCGCTCACGGCGCCCCAGTAGGTCTGCTCTTTGACCCGTGCAGAGGCTGCATAGGTTGGACGAAGTATCGGCAGTGCACGCTGGCTCATAGTCTATATAGCAGGTAGCAAGGTAGCAGGTACCAAGGAACAGGGATCAGGGATTAGGCATCAGGTAAAGATCTGCTACATGTTACATGCTACTTGCCGCCTGATCCCTGACCCCCAATCTCCAATCCCCATGTCACAACTCGTACTTTACCCGCGGATCGACGAAACTGTACAGAATGTCCACCATCAGCACCCCGACGATGCCCAGGAACGAGGTGATGACAAACAAGCCCATCATGACCGGGTAATCCCGGCTGCTGATGGCGGTCACTGCCAGGCGCCCCATACCGGGCCAGGAAAAGACCAGCTCGAAGAGAATCGAGCCGGATAAAAATAGGAGAAAGATACCGCTCAGGCCGGTGACAAAGGGCAGTAGGGCGTTGCGCAGCACGTGGCGCAGAATGACCGTCCCGTTGGACAGGCCCTTGGCGCGCGCCGTCCGGACGAAATCCTGGTTCAAAACCTCCAGGATTTCGAAACGGATGATGCGCGAGGTGCTGATCCAGCCGCCTATGGCGCCCACCAGCGCCGGCAGCAGCAGGTGGTGCAGGCGGTCTCCCAGCGACCCATCCCCGATGGTCTCCATGCCGCCCAGGGGCACCAGGCCCAGGTAGCCACCCAGGATAATGAGCGCCAGCAGCCCGATCCACCACTCGGGCACGGTGTTTACCAGCACCGTCGTCACCCGGATGAGATGGTCCGGCCACCTTCCCCGGTGCAGGGCGGCATAGATTCCCGCCGGGATACCCACCACGACGCTGATGAGCAGGCTGGAAAAGCCCAGCAGAAAGGTGGCCGGGATGCGCTCGGCGATCAGGTTGATGACCGACTCGCCTGCAAAATAAAACGAGCGGCCGAAATCCAGGCGCACGACACCTCGCCCGCAGTCGCCTATGTCGTTGCGGCAGCGGCCGCTCTGCCAGGCCTGGCCGTTCGGCCATAGAGGGAACCAATCCTCGCCCGCCAGCCAGGCGATGTATTGCACCACAACCGGGCGATCCAGGCCATACAGGTCGCTCAGGCGCTCCAGGTCGGCGCTGGTGCGCTTGGGGTCCTCGTCGAGGAATTGAAGCGGCCCCCCCGGCGCCAGTTGGTAAACCGTAAAGCCAATCAGGGTGGCCAGCCACAACAGGACCAGCGACTGCAGGCCGCGCCGGATGATGTAGCGGGTCAGCGAGCGCCTCACTGGCCGGGCTCCGCCTTCAGGTACCAGTCCTCAAAGTTCCAGCCAATCCCCAGCACGGTAGGCTGGATGCCCTGCACCCGATTGTTCTGCCCGCTCCAGGACTTGTTGTAGAACAGGAAGATGTAGGGCGAATCCTCGGCGATGATGCGCTGGATCTCCTGGTACTTTTCCTTGCGAAACTCGGTATCGTACGTGGCGCCCGCCTCTTTGAAGAGGGCTTCCACGTCTTTATTGACGTAGGCCACCGTGTTGAGCTGCGGGATGTTCTCTTCGGACCAGATGGTATACATGATGTGCGGCTCAATCGGGCTTACCCAGGCGCCCAGGTGCATGTCCCATTTCGGCTCCTCGGCCTGGATGGTCTCCAGGTAACTGGACCACTCCAGGGCCTGGATCTCTACCTCGATCCCGACCTCTCTCAGGAAATCCTGAATGGTGACGGCCATCAACCCCCGCGTCTGGTCGGTGTTGGGGCCGTAAACCAACGTCAGATGGAGCTGCTCGCCGTTTTCATCCAGCAGCTTGCCGTCCTGAAAGGTGTAACCCGCCTTGGCGAACTCCTCCAGCGCCTTGTCACGGTCATATTCGTAGCAGGGGACGTCCGGGTTGTAGACCCAGGAGGTTTCAGGATAAACTGAGCACAGGCGTTTGGCCTGGCCCAGCATCACCTGCTCGGTCAGCAACTCCTTGTCTATCGCATAGCTCAGGCCGTGACGCACGTTAATGTCGTGGGTAGGGAAGCCCTCACGCATGTTGAGGCCAATGTAGCTCCAGCGGGCGGAGGCCGGCCACCACTCGTAGACGGTAACGTTATCCAGTTGGCGGGCTTCCTCCAGGTTTTCGGGGGTAATGGGCCCGGTATCGGTCTCGCCGGTCTTCATCTTCTCATAGGCCACATCCTGGTCGGGCACGATCTCGATGGTCACTCGCTCGATGTTCGGCGCCCCGTGATACCAGAAACTCGGGTTGGCCTCGAAAATGGCGTGCTGATCGCGCTTCCACTCCACCAGCTTGTACGGTCCGGAGACGACGCTGGGGTTGTTGATCTCCGGATTCTTCTCCGGGTCGCTCCAGTCCAGGTTCTCCCAGATGTGCTGGGGCAGGGGGTCGATCAGGCCCGACATCTGGCTCAGGGCAGGCGCGTAAACCTCGCCGATCTTGATCTGCAGCGTGTAATCGTCCAGCGCCTCGTAAGAGGTGATGAACGCCAACTGCGACAGATAGGGAAACCCGTTGGCGGGGTTGGTGACCTGGTCGTAGGTCCACTTGAAATCGTGGGCGGTGATGGGCTGGCCGTCGCTCCACTTCATGTCCTGGCGCAGATGGAAAGTGAAGGTCAGACCGTCTTCGGAGATGGTGTAGCTCTCGGCCATGTTGGGGATATATTCCAGCGTGTTTTCGTCCAGCCGCAGCAGAGCGCCGGTGTAGACCATGGCCTGATAGCTGCTAGACCCGGTGTCGGTGGTCAAATAGGGGTGGAAACTGACCGCGTCGGAGGTGGACACGTCGCGGTAATCGCCGCCGTGCTGGGTGCGCGGCGTGCTCACCTCTTCGTCGCTGACCACGCTGATGCCCTTCTCCAACTCCTGGGCTTGGGCCGCTTCGGACTCCGCGACGACTTCCTGCGAGGTTTCGGCGGTCGGCGCCAGGTTGGGGGGCATGGTAGCGGTGGGGGCAGCGGTCGTCTCGACGACAGGGGTGGCACTCGGTGCGGGCGGGGCCGGGGTGGCCGCAGGACTGCACTGGGCGGCCAGCAGGGCGCCCACCAGCAGCAAGGACAGGGATAGCCAATGGTGTAGACTAATCGGCGCTTTCATCTCTACTCTTCTCCTCCAAATAACATCGGATCGCAGGCCCTTACCCTGAGGGGGAGGTGGGTGGGAGCCGGTTCCGGGCAGATCTCATGACAAGTTAACCCCAAATAGCTTAAGCTAAGATTAAAAAGGCAATTCCGCTAACGCCACCCCGCCCTCCTCTACTTCAGGATGATTGCTCAACACCATTACCTCCGACGGAGGCAGGTCGCGGATCTCGACGTAGGCTGCGCCATCGGGCGTGCGGCGCACCGGCAGCCGCGAGCCGACCGGGTAGGGGCCGCTATACGCCTGCGGGTCGGCGGCCTGGGCAGTGTTGAGGATGACGGTCATCCCCGACCCCCCGTTCTCCTCCCCCCTATCAGGAGGGAGGCCGGGAGGGGGGTTAAGGCTGGCGTCCACCAGCACGTCCGCCCCGCGCCGCTCGGTCCCGTGCGCGTTGAGGACGCACACCGCCTCCTCGTCGTCCAGGATGCGCGACCAGGCCAGCAGCTCGCCCGGGCCGTAGGCGTCGAAGGGCCGGCCCAGAAAGGCGATGGGACGCAGGTACTGCCGCCCGTGGCGCAGGACGGGGTAGGCCTGGCGCAGGGCAGCCAGAGCGGCGATACGCCGGTAGGCCGGGCTGCCCGCGTCGAAGCAGTGTTGCCCCGCCGTGCCGAACGGGCCGAAGCCTGGGAGGCCAGGGTCTACCCCCCTTCTCACCTCTCCCCTATCAGGGAGGGGTTGGGAGGGGGGTCGGGGATGCGCCGGCCCGAACATGGCCTCACGCAGATAGCGGTCGGAACTCCCCCACTCGGGCAGCCAGACGCGCTCGGCCGGCTCCGGCCCGGCCAGCGCCTGCTCGGTGCCGTAATAGATGCAGGGGATGCCCAGCGTAAAGAGTTGCAGAGCGACCCCGGCGGCGACCTGGTGGTCGGAGGCGGCCTGGCCCGAAAAGCGGACTTTGGCGCCAAAGACGTGGTCGTGGTCGTCCAGGACGGAGACGTGGCGGTTGCCCAGGTTGCGGTGCGAGCCCATGGCCGCGCGGCCCGGGTCGAAACGGTCAAAATAGGCACGCGGAGGCAACAGCCCCTTGGCAGCGCCGTTAAGGGCCAGGCGCATCTCGCCGATGTCCAACGCGGCGTTCAGGTTGCGCTCCAACACATCCAGGTAGCGCTCCTCGTTAAAGTCACCGCCGGCGATCTCGCCCACCAGGAAGAAGTTGCTCTTGCCCAGGTTGGCGGCGAACTCTTTGATGCTGCCGCAAAAGTTGCGCGCCTCCTCCAGCGAGACGTGCTTAAGGGTATCGATGCGAAAGCCGTCGCAGTCGGTCAGGGCGATCCAGTACTTGTAGCAGGCGGTCAGGTCGGTGAGCAGCCCCGGCGCGCCCAGCCGGAAATCGCGCAAGGTGATGAAATCGCTGCGCTTGTGTTCGGCATTGGGGTCGGCGATGTCGCCGGCACCCAGGTCGCCCGACCCGGCACGCGTGTAGCGTTCCGCATCCTGGAACTCGTCCGGCCAGACCCCGTCCTCATCGCCCTGGATGGCCTGGATCTCCTGCCCCTCACCCCCCAGCCAGGCGCCGAAGGGGTAGCGGCCCTGGGTATAGTCCGGGGTATATTCCCCGCCCGGCATGTCGGGAGGATAGACCCAGTTAGGGCCGGAATGGTTGAAAATAATATCCAGGATGATGCGCAGACCCTCTTGGTGGGCGGCGGCCACCAGCTCGACCAGGTCGCGCCGCTCGCCAAAGTGGGGGTCCACCTCCACAAAGTCCTGGATGCCGTAGCCATGGTAGCTGTCCAGGTGGGCGCGCTGCTTAAAGACCGGGCTGAGCCACAAGGCGGTCACGCCCAGCCGCTTCAGGTAGGCCAGCTTGGAGGCTACCCCGCGCAGCGTGCCGCCCTGCCAACGCTCCGCGCCCGACGCGGCCCAACGGTCCCAGCGCCAGGGGCCGTCCGGCAGGTCCGGACGAGCGGCCCACAGGTTCCCCCGGTCCAGCAGCGGGCGTGCCTCCTCAGCGCCGTCGCTGAAGCGGTCCACCAACAGAAAATAGAGCACCTCGTCGCGCCAGTCCACCGGCGAGGGATAGTATGCCTGGCGGCGCGGCAGGGCCACCTGGCGGCGGAAGCTGCGCGGCCGTGGGAGTTGCAGGGCTTGATCGGCAAACGACATATCCGGGTCTCCTCTAGCGATCTTCCCGGAAGTAGGGACGCGGTGACCGCGCCCTTCCGGGAAAGTAGTGAAAAATAGATTAAGTTACGAGAATTTATCATCTTATCCGATTGTAACACAGGGGCAAGGGGGTGTCAAAGGGGAGCGCCCCTCACCCCCCTACCCCCCTCTCCCAGCTTTGGGAGAGGGGACATCAGCATGCCAGCATAGCCCGCGCCAACTCGTCGTTGATGATAAAAACGTTGGCGTAGCCCCCCTTGATGGCGGCGCGGGCGATGTCCGCCTTCTTTTCCTCTGAGGCCATCACCACCACCGGCACACCCCATTGCACTACCATCTCGCGCAAGTCTTCTAACTCAATCGAGCAAATCACGTCGTTGATCTCCGAGGCGACTGGCTGGCCGTTCTGGTCGACAAAGTGATACAGGATGTCGCCCACTGTCCCCCGCTCGCGCACCGTTTCCAGGTTCAGCCCGCGGCTCTCCAGCAGGTCGCCCAGCCAATAGATGGGCACCAGCCGGCGCTTGAACGTGCCCAGGCCCATAAAGGCGATGTCCACGCTTTTGGCTTTGGCCAGGATACGCTGCGTCAGCGCGTACTTCTGGGTGTCTTTGGCCTCTTTCAAGTCCTCCAGGCTGGCATATTGCAGGCAGTAGCCCCTTACGTTGTAGCCATAGTGGCGATATGAGAGCGTACCCACCAGGCTGTTGGTGTCGAGGGCAATCGACTCGACCACCGGGCTGATCGCCAGCGGATAGACGTCGATGTTTTGACATTCGCCGCGCCGGAGCGCATAGATCATGCGGCTCACAGAGTAGCCGCCAGCGATACCCACCTTCATGCCTTCGTAGACGTGTGACTTGAAATAAACACGCGCCGCTTCGCCCAGCATAATGTATTTCAGGAAAGCCGGCGAACTGGGGGCGGTAGGGACGACCACCACGTCTCTTAAGCCAAACGCCTGGCGGACCTGCTCGGCCAGTTCAACGTCCTGCGGGATCTGGTCAATGCTGATGATGTCGTCAATGACATCCAGCAGGTAGCGTTGAACTTCGGGCACTGGTATTTTTAACCCGGCGGCAACCGCCTCGGGGCTCTCGTCCTGGACCAGGCGCTGCCAGACCTCCAGCCCCGTTTGCTCGTCTTCCGCCTGCGCCGCGCGGCGCAGCGACCAGACCAGGCCGGTCCCAGCGGTCACCTTTTCCGTATTGGCCAGCAGGCCGGCGGCATGCCCCAGCAAGAAATCAACGCTCACCTCGAAATAATCGGCGACCCGGGGCAGCATGTCCACGTCCGGCTTGGTGCGGCCCGATTCCCAACTGGCATAGGCGCCGGCCGAGATGTTCAACTGCGCGGCCACCTCACGTTGAGGCACCTTGCGCCGCCCCAGTTTCGTGGCTTTGGCCGCCCGTAACTCCCTGAGCCGGCGTGCGAACTGGTTATCTGCCATCTCCGCAACTCCTCACCCTAATACTGCATTCAGTAAGCGATTTTGTTGTACGTCGAACATAATCGCCATAATTACTACGTTTAGTAAGCTAATTTATGAATTTGCGGCAATAATTAGATGAAGGACTCACGCTATAAACCCATTGACATGAATATGCCGCTTCGATTATAATACGAGTGCGGAAACTATCAAAATTGTTAGCTGGCGAGGTAAGGATCTGCCATCGACTTCATATCATAGCTTCTACAAGCGGGACCTCTTCCTCTCATAGCATTTCATAGCGACAGTGACACGCGTCTGAGCCCGCACACAGGCGTGCGGGCGTGCCTTTCGAATGGCGATTTGGAGGCTGTCAATGCAAGCTACAAGCCGTCGGCAGCGGAACGTCGGGGGACGTTGCATGTCGGCGGTTTGTTGTTTTCAAGGGAGGTAGGGTCTATGTGGAAAATAGTGCTGGGTGCACTGGCTATAGGCGTGGTGGGGGCGGTTCTCAGCGGCGCGTGGCAGGTAGGTCTGGGCACCGGCCTGATTCTGGCGCTGGCCGCGCCTGCGCTCCGGGCCAGCATCGTCGTGGTGCCAGCGCGCCGGGCGGCGCTGATCTCTAACCGGCTCAACTCGTATACTGGGCTGCGCGGCCCCGGTGGGAGCTTGATTCTCCCGTTTTGGGAACACGTGGGCGGCTACCTGGATTTGGCGCCCAGAGCGCGCCAAATCAGCCTGGGGGACCTGTATACCCGCGACCAGGTGCCGGTGACGATCTCGGTGAGCCTAATCTACTCCCTGGACCCCTGGGCGATCCAGCCTGAGCTGCGACCTGAATTCGTCGATCTACTGGAATCTGCGGCGGCGGCTATCTTGCAGCGCCAGGTTGAGCACCTGCTGCACCGCCTGGTTGGGGGACAGAGCCTTAACACCCTGCTGGGGCCGGAATTCCGCTCCTGTTTAGAAGAGCGGCTGACCCAGGAGCTGCCGCGCAGGGTGGGGGAGTTCGGCATCGCGCTCTCAGGCCCGGTGATGCTGGGCCATATCATCCTGCCCGCGGACCTCCAGGCCGAGCTCAACCAGGCCCACCAAGCGCGCATCCACGCCCAGGCCAGGGCGGACGCCTTGAACACCCTCAAACAAGCTTTAGGCGCCCAGCCCGACCCGGGCTGGGAGAAGGCCATGGAAGTGGAGACGCTGGAGGCCATGGGGCGCAACGGTGTCCCCATGTGCTGGCCTTACGCAGGGGAGCGCGGCGTGGGCAACGCTCGGGGTCGAGGGAACGGCACGCACTAAAGACCTGACGGGTCTGCATAGACCCGTCAGGTCTGGATAGCTGTACTCACACCGCCTTGCACGCCACGATGGTGGTGTCGTCGTCCAGCGGCTGGCCACGCGCGAAATCCTGCATGGCCTGGCGCAGCTCGCGCACCAGCTCGTTGGCCGGCAGACCTGCCCCCTGCTGAACCAGCTCGGCCAGCCGGTGCTCGCCAAACTGCTCTTGCTGCGGGTTGCGCGATTCGGTCACCCCATCCGTGTACAGGAGCAGGACGTCGCCGGGCTCCAGGGCCACCGTCTGGGCGTGGAACTGGGCCTGCTCCACCAGCCCGACGGCCGCCCCGGTGGGTCGCAGCCAGGAGATGGCATCCCGGCCGTTGGGCTTGGGGCAGTACACCAGGGGCGGGTTGTGCCCGGCATTGACGTAGGTGAGGGTGCGCGTGGCCGGGTCGAAATGGGCCAGGAACAGGGTGACGAAGGTGTTAAAGTGGATGTTGTGGACAAAGATGCGGTTGATGTGCCCCAGCACCTCAATCGGCAAATCGCTCACCGGGGCCAGGCTGCGCAGGGCGGTCTGCACGCTGGCCATCAGCATGCTGGCCGAGATACCGTGGCCGGCCACATCGGCGATGACCAGCCCATAGCCCCCGTCGCGGAAGCGCAGAAAGTCGAAATAGTCTCCGCCCAGGATCTGCGCCGGCCGGCTAAAGGCAGCCAGCTCCAGGCCGGGAATATCGGGGATCGCCTGCGGCAGGAAGCCCCGCTGTACCACCTGGGACAGTTCCAGCTCCGACTCTAACTGGCGTTTCTCCTGCTCCGAAAAGTGATCCAGGCAAACGCAGGCGGTGTAATCCATTTCCAGCAGTTCGGGGTCGATATAGTCGTGACAAACCGTGCACAGACCCAGGGTCTGGTCGGCAACTTTTTCCAGGCTGGTGTCCAGCACCTGCAAATGGGCATACATGGCCCCATCGCTGGCCGGTCCCAGGCGCACATCCCTCTCTAGGGGGGGCGTTCTGGAAAGCCAATCGGTCAGGTTATGGCGCGTCTCCAGCAGGCTGCCCCGGATACGCTCAAAAATACCCGCCTCCATAGGTCACCTCCATTGAACCACGTATATCACGCATGGGCGAATGAAGCGAAAGGTACCCTCCCATGACATTATAGAACACATGGTCTATAATGTCAAGCCCTTTCACAAGAAAAAGGGCGGGCTGGTGAAAAGATAGCGCTCGAACTGGCCGAAGGGCAGATCGCTCATAAACAGGGCTACGAAGGAGTCCATGCGGTAGCCGCGCGCCAGCAAGTAACGCAATGCGGCGCGGTTGATCAAGGGTACCTCGACCCCAAAGCTCTCGCCGCGCGCCGCGGCCTGGGTCTCGGCGTGGGCCAGGACGGCCGGGAAATCGCGCTCGTCCAGCAGGGCAAACGGCCCGCTGCTCTGCCCGACATAGCCATAGCCGGCCGGTCCTCCCTCCCGGGAATACAGGTACCCCTGGCGCTCGCGCAGCAGCCACAGGTGGTCCGCGTCGCGGCGGTGGCCGAGCAGGGCCAGGTCCAGGGCAGCCAACGTTTCCAGGGTCCCCGGCGTAGGCGAAATCGGCTCGATCTGCAAATCGGTGGCCACCTGCACCACCTCCGGCGTGTGCGAGAAATACTGGACCGGGAAGCGGGCGTAGACGCCCGCCTTCAGGTAACGCGTCAGCGCCTTGACGTCAAGGGTGGAAACGATGCTGCGGTGGACGGCGCCGTCGGCGGGAAAGACGCGCGCCAGCAGCTCGCGCCCCACCCCGGCCGACTGCTGGCCGGGCAGCACAAAGAACTCGGTCAACTCGCGCAAGCCGTCGCGCCAGATGGCGCGCGCGTAGCCGACCACCTGCCCGTCCCGCGCGGCCAGCCAAAAGCTCTCGGCGTTGTGCGCCAGGTGCTCGAACAGCGAGCGGCGGCGCTCCCATCGGGTGGCCATGACCGCCGGGTCATCCCCGCCGGTGATGGGCATCACCCCCGTGCGCGCCCCAAACTCCAAGATGGATTCCACACACACGTCAAAGACCGCGCGCGAGTCGGCCGGCGCCCCCGGCCGGTAGGTGATGGGCGGGGATGTATTGTCAGTCATAGAGTTTCAACGCTCCGCTCCACTAACGCAATTTGGCGTCGACCAGCTCATACAGCCTGTCCATCACTGCTTGAAAAGCATCTGGCATCGGCGACGCACCCGGATAACTCTGATAGGTAACCTCTTTGCTGGTCGCTCCCATAACCACCGACAGGCGATACGGGTAATAACGTTGGCCCGGCTGTGCGCCTCCATAGGAATCTTCCAGGCTCAAGAACCCGGCTTGACGGATAAAGTCGGCCAGATCGCGCAGCTCGCCCTCGGAGAGGGGCGCTTCTCTGGTCTTCAGGTCACCCTCGCTCCAACAGGGCGACTGTTCGATCCATTGGGCGCACCGGTCGTCCACATCCTCGAAGGTCGTGTACACCAGTCGCGCTTGGTTGATCTCAACCCTCTCATAGGCCGTCTCGGCAGTGAACAAGTAGGTCACCGCCAATGCCGCTGGAGGCGGGGAGGATAGACCGGCCGGCGGGGTGGGCGCCAGGGTCGGCAGGACGGGCGTACCTGTTGGTTGGCCGGACGGCCCACTGCACCCGACCAGGAGCAGGAT
>Ga0153916_10003762_pt1 | contig 11354 bp, 7 predicted proteins | sample Opewatmetagenome_FD_109642 | JGI IMG/M metagenome (GOLD analysis project Ga0153916, IMG submission 109642) | Freshwater wetland microbial communities from Ohio, USA - Open water 3 Core 3 Depth 4 metaG | ecosystem: Environmental > Aquatic > Freshwater > Wetlands | place: USA: Ohio, Lake Erie, Old...
ATCCAGCTGCGCTGCTAAAACCCCAATGAAAAGACGGAGCCGAATCCCTTGTCGGTATCCGTCACCCTGATGGTTTCTTCGACGGTCGTCAATCCCGCGCGAACTTTCTGTAGTGCGCTCATGCGCAGCGTGCTCATTCCCAACTTAACCGCCTCGCGCTTGAGCTCCATGGCCGACGCCGCCCGCAAGACCAATTCTTTGAGCCCCTCGTGCATGACCATCACTTCGTAAATCGCCAACCGGCCGCGATAACCGGTGCTATTGCAGTTGGCGCAACCGCGCCCATGGTAAGCGGTAAAATCACCGCTAACCTCCGCCGGATCGATGCCCAAGTTAATCAGCGCATCGGCATTGACCTCGACGAGTTCTTTACAGTTGTCGCAAATGCGTCGCACCAACCTTTGGGCGGCAATAAGATTGATGGAGGAAGTGAGCAAGAACGGCTCGACGCCCATATTGATTAGTCGATCCACCGTCGAAGGGGCGTCGTTGGTATGCAGTGTGCTCAACACCAAGTGGCCCGTCAACGCCGCCTTCACCGCGATTTGCGCGGTTTCCAAGTCGCGGATTTCGCCGACCATAATAATGTCCGGGTCCTGCCGGAGAAAAGAGCGCAGACAGGCGGCAAAGCTCAGCCCGATTTGGTCCCGGACCTGCACCTGGTTGATCCCGACCAAGTTGTACTCGACGGGATCTTCGGCGGTGGAGATATTCACGTCGGCTTTGTTGAGCTCCGAAAGAGCGGAATAAAGCGTCGTGGATTTTCCGCTCCCGGTCGGACCGGTAATGAGAATCATGCCGTAGGGCTTGTGAATCGCTTCCTGGAAATCCTCGAGGGTCTTCGGATCAAAACCCAGCTTCGACATATCCAACTGAAGATTGGATTTGTCCAGCAACCGCATCACGACTTTTTCGCCGAACAGCGTGGGCAAAACGGAAACTCGGATATCCATTTCTCCGGCCACGCCCATCTTGAGCTTGATGCGGCCGTCCTGGGTGAGGCGCCGTTCAGCGATATCGAGGCCCGCCATGACCTTGAGCCGGGAAACCAACGGGCTTCTCAACCGCAGCGGCGGACTCATGATTTCTTGCAGCACGCCGTCGATTCTAAAGCGCACGCGAAAGATTTTTTCGTAAGGCTCGATGTGAATATCGCTCGCCCGGCGACGCGCGGCATCGGACAAAATCGCGTTGACCAGCGTGACCACCGGCGCTTCCATGGTCGCTTGCTGGAGTTCTTGGAGATTAATGTCATCCGCCTCCTGGATGATTTCCAATTCGCCGTCGCCGAATTTCTTTAGGACTTCGTCATAACTGACGCCGCCAAAGCGGCGATCCAGCATTTTTTTGATCGCCGAGGGAGAGGCTAAGACGATGCGCACTCCATAACCCGTAATGAATTTGACTTCGTTGATCGCAACCAGATCCGTCGGGTCGGCCATCGCCACGGTCAGCGCGGAGCCGATCAACTTCAGCGGCACCAGTTGATGTTTTTGCACCAACTGGGGGGGGACCAAACCAAAAACGGCATCCTCGATTTCAGCCGGGTCGATTTCAACTCTTTCGATGCCAAAATGTTTGGCGAGAAACTCGGTTAGGACCTCTTCGCTGGTAAAACCGAGGCGAACCAACTCTTTGGTGACGCTCGAACCGTTGTCGCGCTCTTTTTCCTGGGCCTGGGTAAACTGTTCCCGGGTGACAATCCCGCCCCGGACCAACAGTTCTGCGATACGCGGTTCCATACAATAGACTTGTCGGCAAATTTATCTGCAAGTAAAGAGTCTTAAATTATCTTCGATATAGGAAAATCTGTCAACAAATTGATCCGGCCGACGGGGCGGAACATGGTCGGAACGATGGGGTTTTTAGCTCTAGTTACAAAATCCCCTATTTTTTACCAAAGCTTACGACCGCAAGGCGGCCTGCGCGGCCGCCAATTTGGCAATGGGAACTCGGTACGGAGAACAGCTTACGTAATCAAGCCCAATATCATGACAAAACTCCACCGATTTTGGGTCCCCGCCATGCTCGCCGCAAATGCCCATTTCGAGATGTTTATGTCTCTTCCGACCCTTTGCGACCGCGATGCGCATAAGCGCTCCGACCCCATCCCGGTCAATCGTGACGAAGGGATCATCCGGCAAAAGCCCTTCTAACACATAGCTCGGCAGAAACTTTCCCGCGTCATCGCGCGACAGCCCTAAACAGGTTTGCGTCAAATCGTTGGTGCCAAAAGAAAAGAAATCCGCCACTTGCGCGATTTCGTCGGCCACAAGGCAGGCGCGCGGCAGCTCAATCATCGTGCCGATGAGGTAACGGACTTTGACGCCGTAGGATTTCATCGTTTCCCGCGCAATTTGCTCGACGATTTGCCGCTGCGCGCTCAATTCTTCGCGCGAACCGACCAAAGGAATCATCACCTCGGGAAAAGGGTTCTTGCCCAACTTTCGCAGCTCGCATGCCGCCTCGAAGATCGCGCGCGCCTGCATTTCGGTAATCTCGGGATACGAAATACCCAGCCGGCAGCCCCGGTGGCCCAACATCGGATTAAATTCCTGCAATACCGTCACCTTATCTTGCAGCGTCTCAACGGGCACACCCATGGTATCGGCCAGTTTTTTAACCTCTTCGTCAGTCTTCGGGAGAAATTCATGCAGCGGCGGATCCAACGTGCGAATGGTCACCGGCAATTCTCCCATGATTTCGAGGATGCCCTTGAAGTCCTGCTTCTGCATGGGCAAGAGTTTCGCCAACGCCCGTCTTCGCCCGGCTTCGTCTTCGGCGAGGATCATCTCGCGCACCGCCTGAATTCTATCTCCCTGGAAAAACATATGCTCGGTGCGGCATAGTCCGATCCCCTCCGCGCCAAAGGCCATGGCCACTTGGGCTTGATCCGGTTGATCCGTGTTGGTTCGCACGCCGAGTTTTCTCACCTCGTCCGCCCAACTCATGAGCTTGGCAAATTGCCGATAAACCCGAGACTGTTTCGCGTCGCGGTTCCCATTCAACAGGACTTGTAATACTTCCGATGGAAGGGTTCGAACTTCACCCTGCATAACTTCGCCGGTGCTTCCATCAACGGAAATCCAGTCGCCTTCCTTGAGCGTGGTTTTGCCCACCTGCATCATGCGTCCGCCATAATCGACCTGCAGCGCTTCGCACCCGGCGACGCACACTTTCCCCATTTGCCGCGCAACCAGCGCGGCGTGGGACGTCATGCCGCCGCGGGCGGTCAGAATCCCCTGTGCCGCTTCCATGCCGCGAATATCATCCGGGCTGGTCTCCAGCCGGCACAGAATGACGCGTTCTCCCTTCTTGTGCCACGCGACCGCATCTTCGGCATGAAAAACAATGCGCCCCGCCGCCGCTCCCGGGCCCGCCGGCAGCCCCTTCGCCAGAATGCGCCCTTTCGCGGCGGCTTTTCGCTTATCGTTGTCATCGAAGATCGGACGCAACAGTTGATTCAGATGGTCCGGCTCGATCCTCAGCAGAGCCTCTTTTTTGCCAATGATGTGTTCGCCGACCATATCGACGGCGATGCGCACGGCGGCAAAACCGGTGCGCTTGCCCGACCGAGTTTGCAACATCCACAGCTGATTATCCTCAATCGTGAATTCAATGTCCTGCATCTCTTTGTAATGCTTCTCGAGGATCCGGCAAACTTTCTGCAGTTCGGCGTAAGGCTTGGCCATCGCCGTCTTCAATTCGGCGATGGGCCGCGGCGTGCGGATGCCGGCAACCACGTCTTCCCCCTGGGCGTTGACTAAAAACTCGCCGTAGAACTCTTTCTCGCCGGTGGAAGGATTGCGGGTAAAAGCCACACCCGTCGCGCAGGTTTCGCCGAGATTACCGAAGACCATGGCTTGCACGTTGACGGCCGTGCCCCAATTATGCGGGATATGATAAAGTTCACGGTAGGCGATCGCGCGGTCATTGTTCCATGACCCGAAGACGGCGCCAATGGCGCCCCAGAGTTGTTCGTAGGGGTCGTCCGGAAAAACTTTTCCGGACCGATGCTTGACCTCGGCCTTGAAGGCAGCGACCACTTCCCTAAGATCCTCGGCGCTCAGTTCGGTGTCCAAGCGAACGCCTCGGCTTTGCTTCTTGTGCTCCAAAATCATTTCAAAAGGATCGCGTTCACTTTTTTCTTTGGGCCTCAACCCCAAGACAACGTCAGCATACATCTGCACGAAGCGGCGGTAGGAATCATAGGCAAATCGGGGATTTTGTGTTCGGCGGATCAGTCCCTGAACGGTCCGATCATTGAGGCCGAGGTTCAAGACCGTATCCATCATGCCGGGCATCGATTCCCTGGCGCCTGATCGGACCGAGACCAACAGCGGCTTCTCGCTATCTCCGAAACGGCGCTCAAGGATGGTTTCCACGCGGGCGAGGGCGACCTTTACTGCGGACTCCAATTCCTTCGGATAGCGGCGCCGATGACCGTAATAATAGGCGCAAACGTCGGTCGTGATGGTAAAACCCGGCGGCACGGGAACCCCGATACGAGTCATTTCATGCAAACCGGCGCCCTTGCCGCCAAGGAGATCGCGCATTTTTGCGCTGCCCTCGGCTTTACCGCCGCCAAAAAAATAGATGAATTTTTGAGTCTTCGGCATGGCTGACAACCCCCGATCGCTACTTTGACCTTTCTCAAGCCAACCGCTTAAAGCCGCGCGTCTAGATCGCAGCGAACAAATAGAGAAAAGCGGCCGACTTTATTTCCCTCTCCATATGAAACTGGATGAAGCGCAGCACAACGGAACGGATTTCCCTGACCACGGAAGACGGCAATGAAAGACGCGGCAGCATCATGTCGTTGGCCGCCTGAAGGCGCGTCAAAACTTCCACCGCTGTTGCGCCAAGGGGCAGAGTTTCTTTTCGCGCTCTTGAACAGGGCGTACAAAGAATTCCTCCATCCTTCGGACTGAACTGCCAGCGGGCGGAAGGGCTATCGGGACGATCGCTGCCGCAACGCTTGCAACCATCGAGTGACGGCTGGTAGCCCGCCAGGCGCAACAGTGTTAGTTCGAACGCCGTAAGAAACCTTAGCGAAGCATCGTTTTCGTTCAAGTAACAAAGACCATTCTTCAGATGTTGGAACACAAGGTGGTTCTCTTCTCCTTCGCCGATCAGCCCATCGGTAATTTCAACCAGATAGGAAGCAAAAGAGATTTTATCCAGGCTGGTCGCTAATCGCTGAAAGCTATGCAGAAGATCTGAAGATAAAATAAATGCCAGGCTGCTATGAGACCGCTCTTGAAAACGCAAGTTGACCAAAGAAAAAGGCTCGAGGGAATTTACGAAACGCTTACGCGACCGTTTGGCGCCTTTGGCGATGCCGGTGATCTTGCCGTGCTTTTCCGTCAAAAAAGAAACAATTTTATCAGACTCTCCGAAGGGCCGGCTTCGTAGGACAATGGCCGAGGTAGCTTGGCAAGCGCGCATGAGCAATCTACGATCAGCTGCTGACACAACTTATCACTTTTTCTCGTCATCGACAACTCCTTAAAATATCAGTGTTTTTTTTAGTTGTTAAACTTGACATCGGGGACAGCCGTGATTACATTCCCACGACTGGCTAGGGGAGAAAAGATCGACCATGAAAGACAACCCCAAGAAAATAAACAATGAAACTACCGCAGAATCCAATGAACCATGCGGCGCTGAAGCTGCCACGTGCGAAGCATCTACTCAACCGGAGTCCGAACTGTTAAGACTGCGGCAGCAATTAGAACTTAAAGAACAAGAGGTGAAAAATAGCCACGACCGGTATCTCCGCCAAGCCGCCGAACTGGAAAACTTCAAGAAGAGAACGATCCGGGAACGCGATGAAGCGATTTATTTTGCCAACGAGTCCCTCATCAAAGATTTACTTCCCGTCGTGGATAATCTGGAGAGAGCCATCGCTCATGCTAAAGGCGGAGATGGCGGCCAACCGCTTGTGGAAGGCGTGGAGATGGTTCTCAAGGGGTTTCTTAATGCACTGACCAGACACGGAGTCGCCCAAGTGAGTGCAGTGGGACAACCCTTTGATCCGGTTAAGCACGAGGCTATGGCTCAGATGGAAAGCGATCAGCATGTGCCCAACACGGTGGTAGAAGAACACCATAAAGGATATCTGCTCCATGACCGGCTTCTTCGTCCCGCTCTCGTGAGCATAGCTAAGGCGCCAGAAACTCAAGAGAAAAAAAACGGCCGGGGCGAGGTTGAAAACGGCCCGAGCGATGATTAAATAACTTCCGCTTATGCGCAAATTGACAAATGCACTGAGGAGTAACTGAGATGGCAAAAGTGATCGGGATCGATTTAGGGACGACCAACTCCTGCGTCGCCATTATGGAGGCGGGTGACCCGAATGTCCTCGCTAATGCCGAAGGCAGTCGCACGACTCCCTCTGTGGTTGCGTTTACCGACAGCGGCGAGCGACTGGTGGGGCAAATCGCGAGAAGACAGGCGATTACCAACCCGGAGAATACCATTTCCGCCGTCAAGCGTTTGATTGGCCGCCGCAGCGATGACGCGATGGTGCAAAAGGCTTCGAGTCTTCTTCCTTATAAAATCGTGCGCAATGAGAATGGCGACGCCTGGGTGGAGAGTCGCGGTAAACAGTACAGCCCGGCGGAGATCTCGGCTTTTATTCTCCAAAAAATGAAGCAGACCGCCGAGGATTATCTTGGCGAGAAGGTAACGGAAGCGGTTATTACCGTACCGGCCTATTTTAACGACAGCCAACGGCAGGCGACCAAAGACGCCGGCCGCATTGCCGGACTCAACGTCCTGCGCATCATCAATGAACCGACCGCAGCCTCTCTGGCCTACGGACTGGAAAAAAAGAAAGACGAAAAAATCGCGGTCTTCGACCTCGGCGGGGGAACCTTCGATGTCTCCATCCTTGAGCTAGGTGACGGTGTCTTCGAAGTGAAAGCGACCAACGGCGATACGTTCCTGGGCGGTGAAGACTTTGATCAGCGCGTCATCGATTATCTCGCGGATGAATTCAAGAAAGACCAAGGGATCGACCTGCGTAAAGATCGCATGGCGCTGCAACGCCTCAAGGAAGCCGCGGAAAAAGCCAAATGCGAGCTTTCCTCGTCGATGGAAACCGATATCAATCTGCCGTTCATCACCGCCGATCAGCAGGGACCGAAGCATTTGAATATGAAGCTTACCCGCTCCAAGCTCGAAGCCCTCTGCGCGGATTTAATCGACCGCACCGAAGGACCCTGCCGCCAAGCGCTGAAAGACGCCGGCCTCAGCCCCAGCGACATTCACGAAGTCATTTTGGTCGGCGGGATGACGCGGATGCCGGCGGTGCAGGAACGGGTGAAAAAGATTTTCGGCAAAGAGCCGCACCGAGGCGTGAACCCGGACGAGGTCGTGGCCGTCGGGGCGGCCATTCAGGCAGCCGTTCTCAAGGGCGAAGTCAAAGACGTTCTGCTCCTGGACGTCACACCGCTTTCGCTCGGCATCGAGACCTTGGGCGGCGTGTTCACCAAACTGATTGAGCGCAACACCACGATTCCAACCAAAAAAAGCCAGGTCTTTTCAACGGCGCAAGATAATCAGACTGCGGTCTCCATCCGCGTTTTCCAAGGGGAACGCGAAATGGCGGCGAACAATAAGCTGCTGGGGCAGTTTGATCTCGTCGGCATTCCCATAGCGCCGCGCGGCATGCCGCAAGTCGAGGTAACGTTCGATATCGATGCCAACGGTATCGTCCATGTTGCCGCCAAAGATCTCGGCACCGGCAAGGAACAGTCGATTAAAATTACCGCTTCGAGCGGCCTCAGCGAAGAAGAAATTAAGCAGATGGTGCGCGACGCCGAAGCTCATGCCGCGGAGGATAAAAAACGCAAAGACACGGTGGAAGCGCGAAACCACTTGGACTCGCTCGTCTATTCCACGGAGAAGTCGCTCAAGGAATACGGCGGTGACCTGGATACGGCTGTCAAAGAAAATATCGAGGCGGCGCTGAAAAAAGCCAAAGAAACACTGGAAGGCCAAGACGCGGCCGCGATGCGTGCGGTTGCGGAGGAGCTAAGCCAATCATCGCACAAGCTGGCCGAAGCGATGTACGCCAAAGCGGCGCAGCAACAGGCAGCGCAGGAGGCTGCCGGGAAGCCGCAAGACGGTCAGGGAACGGGCGATGCTAAGAAAAAGAAAGAAGACGTGGTGGATGCCGACTTTACGGAGGTCAAGGAGTAGCGAGGGGTTCATCCACAAAGAAATTCATTTTTAAGGGAAGGCCCCTTTCTCCCATCAACCTTTGAGGAGAGGGGCTTTCTTGTTTATATTGGAATCGGAAATCTAAGGGTACAGCTTGAGCAACAAAAAAGACTACTACGAATTGCTCGGTGTTAATCGCAACGCCAGCGAAGACGAGATCAAAAAAGCTTATCGGAAACTCGCGCTTCAGTATCACCCGGACCGCAACCCGGGCGATAAACAGGCGGAGGAAAAGTTCAAAGAGATTTCCGAAGCGTATCAGGTTCTCTCAGACGGGCAAAAGCGCGCGCAATACGATCAATTCGGCCACGCGGCATTCGGCGACAGCGGCCCCTTTGCCGGCGGTTTCGATTTCACCGGTGGCTTCGAAGATGTGTTTGGCGACATTTTCGGCGAATTCTTTGGCGGCGGGACGGCGCGTCGGCGGGGCCGGGGGCGGGGCGAAGATCTGCGCTACAATCTGTCCCTGTCCTTCGAGGAAGCGGTCGCCGGCACGGAGAAAAAGATCAAAATTCCGCGGCATGGGCCATGTGAAACCTGCCACGGAACCGGAGCCAAGCCGGGCACGGCGCCGCAGACCTGCCCCACCTGCCGTGGGCGCGGGCAGGTAAGCTTCCAGCAGGGTTTCTTCAGCGTTTCCCGGACTTGCAATCAATGCCAGGGGCAGGGCACGGTCATCAAAGACCCCTGCGCCACTTGTGTGGGCGCGGGCCGATTGCGCAAGATGCATACCCTGAGCGTAAAAATCCCCGCCGGCGTGGACACCGGCTCGCGGTTGAAGCTCCGCAACGAAGGAGAAATGGGACCGGCGGGAGGGAGTTCCGGGGATCTTTATGTCGTCATTCAAGTCGAGCCCCATCCGATTTTCGTCCGTGATAACCTGGATATCCTCTGCGATGTGCCGATAAGTTTCGTGCAGGCGGCCCTGGGCGCTGAAATCGATGTGCCCACGCTCGACGGCAAGGTTAAAATGAAGATTCCGCCCGGCACTCAATCCGGTAAGCTTTTCCGCATGAAAGGGAAAGGCGTCAAGGATGTCCAAGGATACCAACGGGGTGACCAGCATGTCCGCGTAAGCGTGGAAACACCGACTCATCTGACGGCTCGGCAGAAAGATCTTTTAAAGGAATTCGCGCTCCTCGGCAGCGAGGATGTGAATCCGCTCTCCAAGGGATTCTTCGACAAGGTCAAGGAGCTGTTCGGCTAACCTACCATCGCCGCCGCAATCTTCCGATGTCCATGGGGTTCGGTTGACCCCCTATTCGAGAGGCGTCCGTAGAAAAACCCGCGAAGGCGATATTTTTGTTGACCTTGAGCGCCAGTGTGGTTAAGTTGTTCCAAGGACGCTGCCCGCCATGAGCGAAACTGAATGGAAATCTGAAGGGCAAGAGGGCAAAAGCTCTCAAGTGGAGATTCCGGACACCCTGCCGCTTCTGCCGATTCGTGACATCGTCATTTACCCCTACATGATGCTGCCGCTCTTCGTCGGCCGCGACGTATCGATCCGCGCGGTCGAGGAGTCCCTCTCTCGCGATCGGCTGATTTTCCTGGTTTCGCAAAAAAATTCCGCCGAAGAAAATCCCAACCCGGCCGATATCCACCGGGTCGGAACCGTCGCGTCGATCATGCGCATGCTGAAACTGGCGGACGGCCGGGTCAAGATTCTCGTTCAGGGTCTTTCCAAGGGCGAGGTCGACACCTACCTGCGCGAACGGCCATTCTTCGAAGTCAAAATCCGCAAGGTCATCGAACCGACGTTAGCGGAAGTGCCGATCGAAGTCGAAGCGCTGATGCGCACGGCGAAGGAGAAGATCGAACAGATCCTCAATCTCAAGAACTTGCCGCCGGAAATCGTCATGGTGACCGATAACATCGGCGACCCCGGCGTGTTGGCCGACCTCGTGGCGTCGAATCTTAGGCTCAAGATCGACGAAAGCCAGGCGATCCTGGAGATTTTCGATCCCATCGAGCGGCTTAAAAAAGTCAACGAGCTGCTTTCCCGCGAGCTCGAGCTCTCGACCATGCAGGCGCGCATCCAGAACCAGGCGAAGGAAGAGATGAGCAAAACCCAGCGGGACTACTTCCTGCGCGAGCAAATGAAACAAATTCAGCAGGAGCTGGGCGAGGGCGACGAGCGCACGGAAGAGATCAACGAGCTAAAAAAACAAATCGAAAAAGCCAAGATGCCGCCGGACGTCAAGCGCGAGGCGGACAAGCAACTGCGCCGCTTGGAACAGATGCATTCCGAATCTTCGGAGGCGTCGCTCATACGCACGTACTTGGATTGGCTGGTCGAACTCCCCTGGAGCAAGCGGACCAAAGACAACTTGAATCTCAAGAAAGCCAAGCAGGTGCTGGACGAAGATCACTACAATCTGGAAAAAATCAAGGAGCGGATCTTAGAGTACCTGGCCGTCAACAAACTCCGGCGCAAGATCAAGGGGCCGATCCTTTGTTTCGTCGGTCCGCCGGGCGTCGGCAAGACTTCTTTGGGTCGATCGATTGCGCGCGCGCTGGGGAGAAATTTCGTGCGCGTGTCCTTGGGCGGCGTGCGCGATGAAGCGGAAATCCGCGGCCACAGGCGCACCTACGTGGGCGCGTTGCCCGGCCGCGTCATCCAAGGCATCAAACAGGCGGGATCGAACAATCCGGTGTTCATGCTCGACGAAATCGACAAAGTCGGCGCCGACTTTCGCGGCGACCCGTCGGCGGCGCTGCTTGAGGTCTTGGATCCGGAACAAAACCACGCTTTCAGCGATCATTACTTGAATTTGCCCTTCGATCTTTCCAATGTTTTGTTTATCTGTACCGCGAATCTGCTTGATCCGGTCCCGCCCGCCTTGGCCGATCGCATGGAGGTGATCCAGCTTTCCGGTTACACCAACGAAGAGAAACTGGAAATCGCCCGCAAATTCTTAATCCCGCGGCAGCGCGTGGAAAACGGAATTTCCACGAAACATCTGGAGCTCTCCGACGACGCCGTCTTGCGGATCATCGCCGAGTACACCAAGGAAGCCGGTTTGCGCAACCTGGAGCGGGAGTTGGCCTCGATTTGCCGCAAAGTGGCGCGCAAAGTAGCGGAGGGCAAAAGCGAACTGACGCGGATCACGCGCGCCAATCTTCAT
>Ga0153916_10003763_pt1 | contig 11354 bp, 12 predicted proteins | sample Opewatmetagenome_FD_109642 | JGI IMG/M metagenome (GOLD analysis project Ga0153916, IMG submission 109642) | Freshwater wetland microbial communities from Ohio, USA - Open water 3 Core 3 Depth 4 metaG | ecosystem: Environmental > Aquatic > Freshwater > Wetlands | place: USA: Ohio, Lake Erie...
AAACATTCGGCACGGGTGACTATTTTTCGTACATGTCGGTTGGGATCGTAGCGTTTGTCGCGCTTTTCACGACGATGTTCAGCGGAATGTCGGTGGTCTGGGACAGGCGCTTGGGGTTCTTGAACAAGGTGTTGAGTACTCCGGTTTCAAGGGCGGTGATTATCTTCTCGAAGGTTCTTTCGGCCGCATTGCGTTCAATGTTTCAGGCGGCAATAGTCATAGGGATAGCCTTCCTCTTCGGGCTTCAGGTTGGTCCGAGCTTCACTTGGGTGAACCTCTTGGGCGTTCTTGCGATCGTCTTCTTGATTTGTGTTGGTCTGTCGTCCTTTTTCATCGCCATAACGATCAGGTCGACCCGGATGGAAACCCCCATGGCTGTGGCGAATCTGATTACTCTTCCGTTGATGTTTGCCAGCAACGCTTTTTTCCCTTCACAACTGCAGCCTGACTGGTTGCAGACAGTTGCCAGATTCAATCCGATGTCTTACACGACTGATGCCGTCAGGCAGCTTCTGATATTCAACACGGATGTTGCGCAATTGCTGACTGATTTTCTGTATGTGGGTATTTTTGCCTTTGCGGTCGCCACAATAGGTATAGTGCTTTCTTGGCGGTATCTGAGCAGGTAGGCAACGACTGGAAGATGAGACCGTGGGGTCAATTGTTGAAGCTAGGATATCAGGAAGACCTTGGGGAAGGTTCCGGTTCAAGCCTGCATTCTCTACGTAGTGTGAAAGACAAGTTTTAAGATGTTGATGGTCAACTCACTTGGGAAATCGTGTCTGGGTTTGAAGAGGTTGTATCCGAGTCAGCCTATCGTGGGCATCGGAGCATTGATCATCTGCGACAGGAAGATCCTGCTTGAGAAAAGGAAGAATCGGCCTGGCAAGGGCAAGTGGAGCATTCCTGGCGGTCTAGTTGAGCTGGGCGAGAGCGTCGAGAAAACGGTTATTCGAGAAGTTGCCGAGGAGACAGGTCTCATAGTTGACACTCCAGAACTTGTGGATGTTGTTGACAACATAACCTTCGACAAAGAGGGCCACATTAAGTACCATTTCGTCATACTGGACTATTGGGTCAAGCTCCGCGGTGGAGCTGTCAGAGCGGGGAGTGACGCTGAGGAATTGCATTGGGTGGAAATCGATGACGTGTTGGGTTACGATCTGACGAAGACTTTCAGACAGTTTATCGAACGAAACAAAGAGCGGCTTAGACGTTTCGACTCATGCTGTTGAAATGCTTTCCCAGCCGTCAGTTCTGGTCTCTTTCGGAAAAGAACAGTCTGGTTTCTCCCATTGTTCTTACGTCCAGAGCCTTAACCTTCACCACCATCGGGAAGTCTCTTACAACTTTTCCAAGCACTAGGCAATGATGAGGCGGCAAATCCCTCGCGATTGATTTGACAGTCTCGGCATCCACCCTCGCAGCGCGAGACACGACTTCTAAGTCGTGTTCGTTGGTGAAGTTGAAGAGGAATATGTTATCGGCTTGGCGGTAGATGTTCTCTCGAATTGTGTCCGGCTGATTGGTGATGAAGGTCGTGAATATCCCTAAATGCCTCATGCGCGTGACGATGTCGTCCCAGTATGTTTCGCGAAGATAGAGATGCGCTTCCTCAGCAAAGAGAAACGCAGCCTTGAGTCTCATGCTCGTCAAGAGTTCAACGAGTTTGCCCAGAACATATTCGACGACGATTTGGCGGTCAATGGCCGATGTGCTTCGTAAGTTGATTACAATTGCGCCGCCGTGCTCTTTCGCTTTGCATAACGCATCTTCGAGTAACGTGGCTTCGGCTATGCTGTCAGTGAAGAAACCAGAGTTGAGCATGGCATGATATCGCGAAGATAAGGCATCTCGAACGTGTTGATTGCAGTTCCAGTTGCGGATTGCTTCACCCAGATCATGCAGTGTAACCGTGTCTTTCTCTTTCAACGCTTGCCAAATGCGTCTGAATTCGCGCGCGGATGTTCCTGGCAAATGCAGTGCATGGATGAGAATCCCCAACAAGACATGGAGGTTGATCTGTTTCAAAGCCACCTTGAAGTTCTGTGATGGCGTTAAAGTGTGAATCTTGTCGTGGCACGCGTTTCGTTTTCCGTCGCCTGTCAAGCCTAGACTCACATATTCGCCATTGAGGTCGAAGACCACGACTGTCGCCTTGTAGCCTATTAGATTAACCATCAGAAGCTTGGACACATGTGATTTGCCTGTTTCCTTCTTCCCAGTTATTATGTTCAGCCTTCCATCGAGGTGTGAAGCGTCGATCGTCAGCAAGGAAGAATCTTTCGTGCCGCCCAAGAGAATAGGAAGCCTGCCGCCGATTTTTGCCAGTTTGAGCAAAGATGGCAGAGTAAGCTTCTTGATAGATGACTTCGAACGCGAAGGCAACCATGAACTGCTTGGGCTCAAGTTGTCTTTTTCGACCGTTGCACGAATCTTGCATACGAGCAGACTTGCATCTTGAATGTAAGTGATATGAGGCGCAATATCAAGCGGATCGAAATCTTCACCTTGAATCACCTCGCCACCATCCGGGAGACTTCTCAGCAATTCCTCAAGCACCCCGGGAACGCTTGCGAACTGTACATCAATCACCTGCGCTATCAACGCTTTGTCAACATCACAATCTTCAACAAGCAAGTAGTCCCCTTTTTCCACAGACTCATTGGGAAAGCTAAGCATCTGCAGAATGTTGCCTTCTTTCCTGTAAAGTTTCATCAGGCTTCTCCTCTTCCAAACGGACCAAAAAGGAGCCTGTGCATGTCAGGTCTCTCGATGATCTGTAACCCATACCTTCTAACAGCAAAATGCTGCATGGCTAGCACTTCATTCGCAGTGAAAGTGCACAGAATATGTGCTAGACGCAAAGTCTCCGGGTACCCTTGCGAAAAAACATCGTTGCCCAATAGCCTTTCGACTGCTTCGATCCTGCGCTCGAATGGGTTCTCCTTGTCTATGTCAAGTCTGAAGGCACAGCCGCCCTTCGAGAGCCTCGCAACATAAACGTCACCGAACAATACGATCGGCGGTTTGGGTCTCAGACCTAAAATGTGGAGCAAAGAAGGAGAATTACGGCCAAAACAGGCATCGGTTATGAGGCGTCCACCTGCTCGTAGGCTTGTCATCTTCGAGAATGCCAGAATCACATTCCTTGACCTGCCCGCATGAGCAAGAATCTCACGTATCCTTTGGACTGGCGTGTCGCCAGTGCCAGCGGTGAGTGAACCATCAAGAAGGATCAGCCCACTGTCCAAGGTTCTTGCGAGCATGACCTGCTGCCATCTTTCGAGAAGGCCCGCTATCCGTAGAGGCATTTGTAGCAAGTTCAGTCCAAAATGGTGGCCGTGTCCATGAGTCGCATCGAAATAGGATTTCTCCAGTGTGTCGTAGAGTTGGGCTTTGTTTTCTTCGGTGACGTGGAATACGAACGGTCCCAGCCTCATGTAACGGTACTTCTTGTTCTGGCGCCAGACGGCTGCACCTCTCACCGCAATCAGCATACCCGTTGCTGTCTCGCCTATTCTCATGGTTGAAGTGTCACAAGCGGCAACTGTGGTTTCTTCATGTCTCGGCGTGAGTGTGATGAGATCCATTTTGATCTGAGGCGTTTGGGTGAGTTCATCCAAGCTGTGTGGTTGTTGAATGGTTTGTTGATTTAGTTGAAAAGTCCGTCCTTCTAAATGTTTGAGTGTGTAGATGCTTTGTTCTGTAAAGTGTTGAGGCAAGGCGGTGTCCATGGTTGGCTGTGGAAAGTTATATCTTGGTGTTGTTGCAATAGTGTATTGCACAGTCACCAACATTCACCAATAGCCAATAACCTACGGAAGACATATTTAAGTGTTGTGCATGAACAAGATGCGCAATACAATACACAACAAGGGTGAACGGTTGACCGAACAGCAACAAACGAAACCTCCGATACGAGTGAAAATGAGAATAGGGCAGCTCGAATTCGAAATAGAATGCCAAGAAGACCAACTCCAAACCACTATCGACAAACTCCTCTCAACCGTCACTGACAAGCTCAAAGAAACACCCCTAATCTCTGAAAGAACACCTCCGCCTCCAAGAGCAGAAACCTGCAAAGGCGTTATACAAAAACTGTGGGAAGAAGGATGGTTCTCCACAACCAGAGGACTCGGCGAAGTCCACAGTGAACTAGCCAAACGCGGATTCCACTACGACCGCACAGCGGTCGCCCACGCTCTCATTGACCTAGTCAAAGACGGAATACTGACCAGAGAAGGAAAACCACGCAGATACCAATACGCCCAAAAAAGACCCCCACCATAGCACAGCTGACGAGACCCAATTGTCTACAGCTCACAGCAAAGAATAAGATATCCCCCGTAAGAACATTAGAGCGGAACCATGTCCACTCCAAACCCGAAGAAACCGTTACCACCAGGACAAGTCCCAATCAAACAACTCCTGAGGTGGGGAAAGGACCACCCCACAATTGGCGTGCCAGTCCCAAAAATCAACCTTGAAACTTATCGTCTCGCGATCGACGGCGAAGTTGAAAACGCTCAACAACTCGGCTGGAACCAAATCCAACAGCTACCCAGAACCGAATCATCAAGCGACTTCCACTGCGTCGAAGGTTGGAGCGTCTTAGGCCTGAAATGGGAAGGAATCCAGTTCAAAACCATAATCGACCTCGTCAGGCCCAAACCAGAAGCCAAACACGTCACGTTCGAGTGCGCAGACGGATACACTACTTCACTTTCCTTAGACGAACTCTCAGGCAGCGATGTCCTGTTGGTTTACAAATTGAACGGACAACCACTCGAACAAGGACACGGGTTCCCTCTAAGACTCATAGTGCCAGACAAATACGCCTACAAAAGTGCCCTCTGGCTCACGCACATAAAATTCACTGCAAAAAAAGAGTCAGGCTACTGGGAAAAACGTGGATACAGCGATACGGCAGACGTATGGAAAAACGACCGATACACCCGATAAACCCTCAATCAACAGTCCGCAGTGCTCACCTTTTTATCCGAACCGCAACAATCATTACGCAAACTCCTCATGGGAAGTGAGCATTCTGAAAAAAATCGCCATCGTAACAAGCGGTGGAGACGCACCAGGCATGAACGCAACCATACGTGCAATCACACGCCTCGCAAACCTCAGAAAAATCGAGGTCATCGGCTTCGAAAGGGGTTGGGAAGGAATCCTGACAAACACTCATAGGACCTTAACATCGCGGTCCGTCGGTGGAATCATACAATCAGGCGGAACAATACTCCGCACAGCAAGATGCACCGAATTCATGCACCCCTCAGGCGTCAAGAAAGCCGCCCAAACCCTCACCGACCACAAAACGGAAGCACTCATAGTCATCGGCGGCGACGGTTCATTCAAAGGCGCATGCGACCTCAGCAAACAAACCGACGCCAAAATCATAGGCATCCCAGCCACCATAGACAACGACGTGTTCGGCACAGACGAGACAGTGGGATTCGACACCGCTGTAAACACGGCTCAAACAGAGATCGACAAGATAAGAGACACAGCCCTCTCGCACGAGAGAACGTTCGTGGTCGAAGTCATGGGGCGTAGAAGAGGTTTTCTAGCATCGGCCGTTGGATTGGCGGTTGGAGCTGAAATCATCCTCGTCCCCGAAGTCAAACATCAGGACAGCAAGATCTACGCCAAACTGAAAGAAAACGCCGCGAAAGGCAAGAAGTCAAGCATTATTGTTGCAGCGGAAGGAATAGGAGACACACGCACCCTCGCCGAACACATCACGAAAAACACGGGCATGGAAACAAGACTCACAGTCTTGGGATACGTGCAGCGCGGCGGAAGTCCCACAGCTAGGAGTCGAATCCTCGCAAGCCTGTTCGCAGACAAAGCCATCGAGCTGCTCGCACAGAACAAAACAAACCGGATTGTGACTTTTCAGCAGGGCAGGATTGGATCAATAGAATTGGAGCAGTCATGCCGCACTGAGAAACCTTTGGGCACGAGCCTGTTGGAGCTCGCGGAGAAACTCGCTACATAGGCGTATCGATGCTTACGGTCTGACGCACGGTCGCAGCAGATCCTCGAAGAGCGCAACCAGCTTCGGCTGCTGACGAACAATGTCGGTCGTTGTGACTATGCCGACAAGACCACCATCGCGAACGACTATGAGCTTCTTGTAACCCTTTGAGGCCATCATCTTTGCGGCTTCTTCGATGGTCGCATCTTCGCTGATGGTGGTGACTGGTGCGGACATGACATGTCGAGCCGTCAAAGCTGAGGGCACGAAGTCCTGTTCCAGCACTTTTATCATGATGTCTTTGTGGGTGATCAAGCCGATTGGGCGTTCTTTCTGGACGACGACTACGCTGCTGATGTCAAATTTCGTCATGGTGTGAACCACTTCTTGCACGTTTGTGTCTTCTCTGACTACGCGCACGTCTTTGGTCATGGCATCTGCGACACTGATCATTCCAGCCATAACATCAGCCTCAAACAGAGAACACTCCGCACATTGATAAACCTACTGTCACTTCAGGAAACCTTAGGCTTTCTTCTTTAGAAGTCCTTGGTACACATCCAAGGTTTGCTTAGCTGTTTCCCTCCAGTTAAAGTACTTCAGAACTCGTTTTCGTCCGTTTTCTCCCCAGACTCTTGCCCGATGCTTGTCGCGAATCACTTCTTTCAGTCCCCATGCGATGTCTACAGGATCGTCGCCGTTCACGTGAACACCGTTCTGGTCTGGTCCAGAGTTGAGGACTTGTTCTCTGAAACCGACTACTCCGCGCGCCCCGACCACGACCGGTTTGGAAAGGGCCATTGCTTCTAGGCTGACGATGCCGAATGGTTCGTAGACGGATGGAAAGACGCATGCGTCTGATGCCGCGTAGTGGAGGATTCTTTGGTCTTCTGGGACGAAGTCGAAGTTGTAGATGACGTTGTTCTTGATGCCGAGTCTTTCGGCGATTTCGGGGATATCCCGTTGTTCTTCGCCTTTGCCCAGTATGACAAGTTTGGTTTTTGGGAAGTCTTTGAGGACGAGTGGCATTGCTTGGATGAGATTTGTCACTCTCTTTACCCATACGAGTCTGCCTAGGAAGAGGATCATGTTTGAATCATCGGCGATATCGTATTTCTGTCGTAGTAGTTTGACTTCTTCGGGTTTGATGTTTTCTGGTGAGTATTCGTCTGGGTCAACGCCGTTCCATACGACGCTTATTTTGGGTTGGGGCCAACCGTGGCGTGTCAGGTCGTCGCGCATGGCATGGCTGACTGTGATTATTGCATCTGCGCTTTGGGCTGCAGCTTCCTCGAAGTGTGAGACTACTTGTGAGCCTGCTCCGCCGCTTCTTCCCCATTCGGTGCTGTGGACGTGAAAGACAACTGGGATTTTTGTTTCGTTTTTGATGATCAGTCCTGCGAGGCTGCTCAGCCAGTCGTGTGCGCATACTATGTCGAATGTGTATCCTTCACTTTTGATTAGGCCGTTGACGAATTTGGTGGCGCTGAGGACGTTGTAGATGAATATGTCGTTGAAGAGGCGTATGTTCGTTCCCCAATGTTTGAGGTCGTCTGTGACGAATATGGGGAAGATGTTGCTGGCGTCTGTGACTAGGGGTCTGTGGACTTCTACGCCTCTGAGGATTTCTCTTGTTTTTAGATCGCCTGGGTTAAGGGTGAACACCGAAACGTCGTGTCCCAATTCCACGAGTTCACGCGTCATGTACTCGGCGTACGTGCCCAATCCGCCGACGAGTTTGGGCGGAAATTCCCACACAAAGAAGCCTATGCGCAAACCTAAACCTCCACAAGTACTGGTCTAGGATGGAGAGGCTGTGAGCAATTATACCTTTCCCTTTGATGAGCGTTTAACGCGAATGAAGATCGTCGCGTAATTGGAACCAGAGATTCAGAGTCTAAGAAAAACGTGCCCCCTATGTATACGTTGAACCCACGTTTACGCCGTGAGTCATCGGTTCAGATAAATCGGAACATGATACCTTCCCATGGAAGTCGGTGGTGTAATTTAACCCGATAGCCCTAGGACTGAGACTTCCCTCGAAGATCATCTTTTCATGCTAGAGATATCCCCAGTCAGTTGGCCACTTATTTCTCAGTTCTCTGAGTTTTACAATTTCGGGAGACTTGGGAGTAGTAGTCGCCCTTAGGTTCTTCTGGACTACTACTTCTATTTCTGTTGGGAGGAAAAACCGCTCTCAAGCATATCTATTTGTCATGAGCTGGTTTTGTCTTCAAGATTTGGAAGTAATTGTTGGGAAGCCACCACAAACATTAAAAACAACTTCATTCTATCTGGTTTTCCATATGTTTGAAGAAAACCCCAAGATATATCCTTTTTTGTGCTACTTGACAAAAGCGACTCTCAATTCCATTGATTTGATTTTTGCTTTCATTTGTCGTCGGGCATCAAAAATCACAGGGACGACGACAATGCACTTTCAATTCCCTTCACTTGGGATTTCTCCGTGCACACTTTCCTTTCATGACTCACAGTTTCAGTCTCCATCCCCTCCAACAAGGGCAACCAGGAGGTGACAAGGACACGAACAAGAAAACAGTCGCGATCCTCCTTGCCATCGCAGTCAGCGTCATCGCCCCGGCCATAGCCCAAACGGTCCGGGCTGAAGGAGATCCCACAGGCGGGGGACACCCAATCCTACCTCCAGGACCGCCGGGCTTCATATACACATTGCAGGCTGGTGAACCGACACTGCCAACATTTGACCTCAGAGCCATCTATGACCTGTTCACTACAGCAGGAATCGCAACAGCTATCGCCTTTACCATTGGAATACTTGCAAGCGTAATAGGATACTTCTCAAAAACCGCGCCGAAGACATTTAACCTCGCAAAACTCGTGTACACTTGGCTCATCAGCCTAGTCGTGGGCATCCTAACGTTGTTTGCCGGCTGGAACTATAGTGTGATTTACACGTGGTTGGCAAACGGAACCCTAACGATATGGTTGTATTGGATATCAGAAGGAATCGCCCAAAAGGCAAGAAAGATCACGGAGAAGCTCGGATGGACCGAACCAGCAACAGGACCACCAACAACAACCTAGACTGATACTTCATTCTCCTTTCAGAAGCTCCTATTTTTCCCGTTGTGAAAAACAGTGAGCAAAGCTATTTGTCACATACCAGCAAGCCAGCAATCGTGGTCCAAAGTAAGTCCAAAGTACAGACGCGGAGGCTGTAATTTGTACTTCCCGCTGGGGGATTTCACCTATCTTCCCCTTTTCTACATTGGGCCACCGTAGAATCCAGGTTAGGTTCTTGACTTGATTTCTTTTGGTTTTGAGCCTCTGGTTGCTTTCTCGACTGCTATCAGCAACGGATACCCGACCAATATTGCCGCAACGAACTCTCCTATGGTTATCGTCGCGACGCTAGCCCAGTAGGGCACACTGTAGAATAGTGAGACATACGCACTGACACCGAAGGCGTTCACAAAAACTGGATGAACGCAAGCCACTAGCCTTCTCTTCTTAGTGAATTTCCATGACCTGATTGCGGTCGAGAGTGTTAGCAAGGGTCAAAAATCAGATCAGACCGAGCACACTGCAATCCTCCACTGGGGAAATCGAAGGCCACAAGATTGTAGTGCAGCGAGTGTTTTTGGAAGGAAGACTTAGTCCGATTGCGAATTGCTTTTTTTCACGAATCTTCTTTCGTTCTCAACAAGTAGTCGGCAAACACGGATAGGGTCAAATAGCGCATATGACTCCTGTCCTGGAGATCTATCAGGAAACTCTTTATCTGATCGACTTTCACATGCGGAAACTGTCTCACGTATGCAATAAATTGTGTGTACTCAGAATAGGTTTTGTGAAATGCCACGCTTACGTAGTCAGCTTCACATCCAATTCCCTTCATCGAAACTATCGTTGGAGAAGGATTTCCCTGTTCCAGAGCACGCATTTCAGCTGCATGTCCCCTCAGATCACTAATTGTCTTCTGAGAAACAGGTTCCTTCAATCTGCCGAATACTATCGACACAAGTTTAAAACCGAGTTTGCTAAAATCAGGTATTATCGTATACTCTCTGATGATACCCTCTTTCTCCAGCCTGGTCCTCACCCTCGTGACCGTCGGTTGAGAAACGCGCAGTTGCTTTGCCAGTTCTCTATCGCTTCTGCGACTGTTCTTGAACAATTCCGACATTACCCTTGACTCGACATCTTTCAAAATAATTCCCAATAAACGATGAGTCGACTGCATATTTAAGACGTACTTCATGTATCAGAAGTTGAACGCCCAGTTAAGGTAATGGCGTTCATTGTTCTCTTGGATGTGTATCAGCAGATGGGCAAAGGTTCCCTTCAAGAGCTCTCGTGTGCCTAAACCTTATAGATTCGCACACACTACAGAATGCGTGTTCCCTTCGGTGAAGGCAATTGTTAGAGTCAGTCAAGAAGACTTCTGATAAGATCAGCCGTCTCGAAATTCAAGGCGCACGAAACGTCGCTATCGCCGCCATCAAATCACTCGAGACACTCGCATCAGAGACCAAAACGAAAACCAAAAAGCAATTTCTACATGAACTCTCAGAAGCAAAAGAGATCCTCTTCCAATCACGCGAAACTGAGCCATTGATGAGAAACGCCATACGTTTGATAATCACTCAAGTCGAGAAAAGCAGGGACCAAGCCGTTCCTAAACTCGCTGCGACAGTTGCTTCCGCGTCCAAAGCATTTCTGGACAACCTTGAACAATCCAAGAGAAGCATCGGCGAAGTGGGTCTAAAGAGAATTCGCGACAACACGACAATCTTCACACACTGTCACTCTTCCACAGTCACCCACATACTGCGCAAGGCCAAGGAAAAAAACATAAACTTCGAACTAATCTGCACGGAAAGCAGACCAGTCTATCAGGGCAGAATCACAGTGAAAGAAATGCTTGAACTGGGAGTCAAGACAACTTTAATCGTGGATTCAGCCGTCAGATTCTTCATGAACCGAGCCGATCTCGTCATGGTGGGTGCAGACGCAATAACCTCCGAGGGAAACGTGATAAACAAAATCGGAACAAGCACCGTAGCGCTCGTGGCACATGAAGCTAGAACGCCCTTCTACGTGGTAACGGAACTTCTCAAGTACGACCCGGCAACCATTCATGGCGACTTCGAAAAAATAGAAGAACGCAAACCAGACGAAATCTGGAAAGACGCTCCCAAAGATTTAATCATCCGAAATCCAGCTTTCGACGTGACAAGAAGAGACTTCATTCACGGAATCATTTGCGAAGAAGGAATAATCTCCCCCCACTCCATAACCGAAGTCATGCACAGACAATACCCTTGGGTTTTCGAATAGGAGTCACTACGACGCTTCTCCCCAAATCCGCAGCGCAGTC
>Ga0153916_10003764_pt1 | contig 11353 bp, 16 predicted proteins | sample Opewatmetagenome_FD_109642 | JGI IMG/M metagenome (GOLD analysis project Ga0153916, IMG submission 109642) | Freshwater wetland microbial communities from Ohio, USA - Open water 3 Core 3 Depth 4 metaG | ecosystem: Environmental > Aquatic > Freshwater > Wetlands | place: USA: Ohio, Lake Erie...
CAGATGCGTCCAGGCCCGCCCGTTGAGCATCCGTCCGCGCGCCGTCCGCGCCACCAGCCCCAACTGGATCAGATAGGGCTCGATCACTTCCTCGATGGTGTCGCGCGGCTCCGACAGGCCGGCAGCGAGCGTTTCAACTCCGACCGGACCGCCTTTGTAGACATCCGCGATCATCGTCAGATAGCGCCGGTCCATCGCGTCGAGGCCGAGCGCGTCGACCTCCAGCCGGGTGAGCGCCGCATCGGCGATGCGGGCGTCGACCGCCCCGCTGCCGGCGACATGCGCGAAATCGCGCACCCGCCGCATCAGCCGTCCGGCGATGCGCGGCGTGCCGCGCGAACGCCGGGCGATCTCGCGCGCGCCATCGTCTGCGAGATCGAGGCCGAGCAGCCGCGCCCCGCGCCGCACCACCTGCTCCAGCTCCTCGACCGAATAGAAATTGAGCCGCACCGGAATGCCGAAGCGGTCCCTGAGCGGCGTCGTGATCAGCCCTTGCCGGGTGGTCGCGCCGACCAGGGTGAACGGCGGCAGGTCGATCCGCACCGACCGCGCCGACGGTCCCTCGCCGATCATCAGGTCGAGCGCGCGGTCCTCCATCGCCGGATAGAGCACTTCCTCGACCGCCGGATTGAGCCGGTGGATCTCGTCGATGAACAGCACGTCGTTGGGCTCGAGATTGGTGAGCAGGGCGGCGAGATCGCCCGACTTGGCGATCACCGGCCCCGATGTGGCGCGAAAGCCGACGCCAAGCTCGCGCGCGATGATCTGCGCCAGCGTCGTCTTGCCGAGGCCTGGTGGGCCGAAGAACAGCACATGGTCGAGCGGCTCGCCGCGCTTTCGGGCGGCCTCGATGAACACCCTGAGATTGTCGCGCGCCGCCGCCTGCCCGACAAACTCGTCGAGCGCCTTCGGCCTGAGGGCGGTGTCATAATCCTCGGGCTTCTGCACCGGGGTGAGAATGCGGTCAGCGTCGGTCATCGGACATCCACGTCCCTCGGCTGCGCTCGGAGCGAACGAAGCACGAGACGTTGTTCTTTATCCGTTCGTGTCGAGCGAAGTCGAGACACGCTCATCGCGTCGCTTTCTTCAGCGCCAGCCGGACCAGCGCGTCGAGGCTCGCCTCCTCGCCCAGTTCGTTCGCGGCCGCCGCCACCGCGCGCGAGGCCTCGGCCGGCTTGAAGCCCAGATTGGCCAGCGCCGACAGCGCATCCTCGGCCGCGCCGCCGTGCACCCGCGGCGCATCCGCTACGCCGAGCGCGACCCCGCCGACCTTGTCCTTCAATTCGTTGACGATGCGCTGAGCGAGCTTCGGCCCGACGCCATTGGCCCGCGCCACCATCGCCTTGTCGCCGCGCACCACCGCCTGATGCACCTCGCCGACGCTCAGCACCGACAGGATCGCCAGCGCGACGCGCCCGCCGACCCCCTGCACGCCGGTCAGAAGCCGGAACCAGTCGCGCTCCTCGGCGGTGGCGAAGCCGAACAGCGTGATCGAATCCTCGCGCACCTGCATTTCGGTGTGCACCGAAACCGCGCCGCCCAGCGGCCCCAGCGCGGAAAGCGTCTTCGCCGAGGCGAGGATCAGATAGCCGACGCCGCCAACCTCGATCACCGCTTGGTCGGCGGTGGTGGCGGCGAGGATGCCCTTCAGAGATGCGATCAAGCGGAAATCCCCTTCAACGGCCGTGCGCTCGCCAGATGATGCGCGTGGCAGATCGCGACGGCAAGCGCGTCGGCGGCGTCGGGCCCGGCGATCTTCACGCCGGGCAAAAGCCTGGCGACCATCGCGTGGATCTGCGTCTTGTCGGCCGTGCCGGTGCCGACCACCGCCTTCTTCACCAGCCGCGGCGCATATTCGCCGACGTCGATCCCGGCCCGCGCCGCGGCGAGCAGCACCACCCCGCGCGCCTGGCCGAGCTTCAGCGTCGATTGCGGGTTCTGGTTGACGAAGGTCTCCTCGACCGCCGCCCCTTCCGGGCGATGCGCGGCGATGATCGCCGACAGCCCCTCGAACAGGCTCACGAGCCGCTCGCCGAGCGGCGCGACCGACCGGGTCGCGACCTGGCCGTTGGCGATATGGCTGAGCCGGTTGCCCTCGGCGGCGATCACCCCCCAGCCGGTGGAGGCGAGGCCGGGATCAAGGCCGAGGAGGATCACGGCCTTAGCCCCATCGCGTCAGGCCAGCCGCTCCGCCACTTCGTCGGGCACGTCGTAATTGCCCCAGACGGTCTGGACGTCGTCATCCTCTTCGAGCGCGTCGATCAGCTTCATGAGGCTCGAGGCGGCAGTCGCCTCGTCGACGACGACCAGTGTCTGCGGCCGCCAGGCGAGCTTCGCGCCCTCGGACTCGCCGAGCACCGGCTCAAGCGCCCGCGCGACCTCGTGCAGGCTGTCCACCGCGGTCCAGATCTCGTGGCCTTCCTCGGTGGATTCGACATCCTCCGCCCCGGCCTCGAGCGCCGCCTCGAACACCGTGTCGGCATCGCCCGCCTTGGCCGGATAGGTGATCAGCCCCATCCGGTCGAAGCTGTGGCTCACCGATCCCGACGCGCCGAGATTGCCGCCATTTTTCGACACGATCGTGCGCACATTGGTGGCGGTGCGGTTCTTGTTGTCGGTAAGTGTCTCGATTATAAGGGAAACACCGCCGGGACCGAAGCCCTCATAGCGGATTTCGTCGTAAGTTTCAGCGTCGCCGCCCTCGGCCTTCTTGATCGCCCGCTCGATATTGTCCTTGGGCATCGACTGCGCCTTGGCCGCGGCGACCGCGGCGCGCAGCCGCGGATTCATGTCCGGATCGGAGGAGCCGGACTTCGCCGCGACGGTGAGTTCGCGCGACAGCCGGGAAAAGAGCGCCGAGCGCTTCTTATCCTGCGCACCCTTGCGGTGCATGATGTTCTTGAATTTGGAATGACCTGCCATTGGCCCCTTGTCTCGCCGATGAAGTGAAGCTTCCGGCTCCTTAAGGATCAATCGCGATCATCGCAACGCGCTCCATCAACAGCGCGACAGGCGGACATGGAGAAACGGCGACATCCCCGTCAGGAGACGTCGCCGCATTTCTTTGTGCTGATGATTGGATCAGTCGAGGCCAAGCGCCGTCTTGTAGGTTTCGAGCAGGGCCTCCGCCTCGGCGCGCGCGTCCTTCTCCATCTTCCTCAGGCGGACGATCGCGCGCATCGTCTTGGCGTCATAGCCCTGCCCCTTGGCTTCGGCGTAAACGTCCTTGATATCGTCGGCGATGCCCTTTTTCTCTTCCTCCAGCCGCTCGATGCGCTCGATGAAGAGGCGAAGCTGGTCCGCCGCGACGTTACCCGAAGCCATTGTCTTGAATCTCCTGAAATGAATGGAACGCGTGTCCGAATCGAAGGCGCGGACGCTAGTCGCCCCGCTCCCCCGCCTCAACCGTGCTTGTTGCGTTTGACGCTTTCTTCCATGCGGGCAAGCTGCTCGGGCGTCGCTTCGGTCTGGTGCGTCGCCTTCCAGTCCGCATAGGGCATGCCGTAGACGCGCACGCGCGCCGCCTCGCGGTCCATATCCAGCCCCTCTTCGGCCGCTGCCTCCTTGAGCCAGTCCGCCAGGCAATTACGGCAGAAGCCGGCCGTTCCCATCAGATCGACATTCTGCACATCGGTGCGATGACGCAGATGTTCGAGCAGCCGGCGGAAGGCGCGCGCCTCGGCGGCCTCGATTTTCTCGCGCTCGTTGCTCATTTCGGTCTCCAGGCAGTTGAACTGTCATTCCAGGGCTCTAAGGCTATCCCTGAACCAAGCACAAGTACGAGGACCGGTTTGGAAGAGATCGTAACGCCGCGCAGCCGCAAAGTCCGCGTGCTGGCAACCCTGGGGCCCGCCTCGCGCAGCCCCGAGATGATCCGCGCGCTGTTCGATGCCGGGGCCGACGCCTTCCGCATCAACATGAGCCACGGCACCCAGGCCGACCGCGCCGAAATGTTCGCGACGATCCGCGCGCTGGAAAAGGAAGTCGGCCGCCCGATGACCATCCTGGTCGATCTGCAGGGCCCGAAGCTGCGCGTCGGCACCTTCCGCGACGGCCTCATCCAGTTGGTCAAGGGCGAGAGCTTCGCCTTCGACCGCGACGCGACGCCGGGCGACCAGCACCGCGTCTGCCTGCCTCACCGCGAGGTCTTCCAGGCACTCGAACCCGGCACCCGGCTGCTGCTCGACGACGGCAAGGTCGCACTCCGCGTCCAGTCGGTGACCCACGACCGCATCGAGACGCTGGTCGAGGTCGGCGGCGCGCTGTCCAACCACAAGGGGCTCAACGTCCCCGATGTCGTCGTGCCGATGGCCGCGCTCACCGAAAAGGACCGCAGCGATCTCGCCTTCGCGCTCGAGCATCATATCGACTGGGTGGCGCTCAGCTTCGTGCAGCGGCCCGAGGACGTCGCCGAGGCGCGCCGCCTGATCGGCGGACGGGCCGCCTTGCTCGCCAAGATCGAGAAGCCGGCAGCGGTCGAGCGCCTTGCCGAGATCCTCGAAAGCGCCGACGCGCTGATGGTCGCGCGCGGCGACCTCGGCGTCGAGCTGCCGCCTGAACAGGTGCCGCCGCTGCAGAAGCAGATCGTCCAGGCGGCGCGGCGCGCCGGCCGGCCGGTGGTGGTGGCGACCCAGATGCTCGAATCGATGATCCAAGCGCCGACGCCCACCCGCGCCGAGGTCTCGGACGTCGCCAACGCCGTCTATGACGGCGCCGACGCGATCATGCTCTCCGCCGAATCGGCCGCCGGGGCCTGGCCCGAGCGCGCGGTGGCGATGATGGATTCGATCGCCAACGCGGTCGAAAGCGATCCCGAACATTATAGGCGCATCCATTTTCTCGAGACCCTGCCCGAGGCGACGACCGCCGACGCCCTTTCGGCGGCGGCGTTCCAGATCGCGAAAACGGTGTCGGCGACCGCGATCGTCTGCTTCACGACCTCGGGATCGACCGCCCGGCGCGTCTCGCGCGAGCGCCCCACCGTGCCGCTGCTCGTGCTGACCCCCAAGCTCGCGACCGCGCGGCGGCTGGGCCTGCAATGGGGCGTCCACGCGATCCATACCCGCGACGTCAAGGACTTCGAGGAGATGATCGCCAAGTCCAAGCGCATGGCGCTGCGCCACGGCATCGCCAAGCCCGGCGATCGCATCGTCATCATGGCCGGCGTGCCGTTCGGAACGCCGGGATCGACCAACGTCCTCCACGTCGTCCGGCTGACCGGCGACGAACTGAAGGGGCATTAAGCGGGCTGAACCAGCCCCAGTTCCGCGAGCTGCGCCCGCAATCCTTCGGCGCCCTCGAACAGGTGCCCGATGAATCCGGCCGCTTCGGCGGCGGCGACATTGTCGGCGCGGTCGTCGATGAACAAGGCGGCGCCGGGATCGACCCCGAAGCGCCGGATCGCCAGATCGAAGATCGCCGGATCGGGCTTGGCCAGCCGCGCCTCTCCCGACACGAGGATATCCCGGAAGCGGTCGAACAACGCCGCTTCCTGACGCCGGAAGGGCGCCCAGAACTCGGCCGAGAAATTGGTGATCGCATAGAGCGGGACGCGCGCCGCATCGAGCGCGGCGACGATCTCGGGCATTCCCGGAAGCGGGCCGGGGATGGTTTCGCCGAAACGGGGGCCCCACTGGCGGATGAGATCCGCCTCGTCGGGAAATGCCGCGATCAGCTCCGCCGAGGTGTCGGCGAAGGCGCGGCCTTCGTCATGCTGGAAATGCCAGTCGCGGGTGACGACATGGGCGAGGAACCAGTCCAGCCGGACCGGATCGTCGATCAGCTTCTCGTAGAGGTAACGCGGGTCCCAGTCGTAAAGGACATGGCCGACGTCGAAGACGACGGCGCGGGCGCCGCCCAATGGCTGATCAGCCCTGGCGCGCCTTGAAGCGGCGGTTCGTCTTGTTGATGACGTAGGTGCGGCCACGACGACGGATCACCCGGCAATCGCGATGGCGCGACTTGAGCGACTTCAGGGAATTGCGAATCTTCATGGCCGGGTTTCTCAAAAATGATTGTGGCAGTTGTCGGAGGGCGCGCTCATATGGGGCGAAGTCGTCCAAGTCAAGCCGCGGAAGGCACGAATGCAGCCGGTTTCAGCCTCTTTACCCCATACGCGATCAGCGGGGATCCCCGCCGGCCAGCGAATCTACGCGATCGGCGACGTGCATGGCCGGATGGACCTTCTGGAGCGGCTGATCGCCCGCATCGTCGCCGACCATCAAGCCCGCGGCGAGGCCGATGCCGAAATCATCCTGTTGGGCGACCTCATCGATCGCGGCCCCGATTCGGCGGACGTCGTGGCATGGGCGATGGAGGGCAAGGCCGGCGCGCTCCCGGTCTCGACGCTGATGGGCAATCATGAGGAACAGCTTGTCGACAGCGTCCTCGGCGAGGGCCGGCTGCTCGAAGGCTGGCTGACCTATGGCGGGCTCGAAACGCTGCGCAGCTATGGCGTCGATCCCCGGCTGCTCACCAGCGGCGACAGCGGGGCGATCCGCGAGGCCGCCCGCGCGGCGGTCCCCGCCGCGATCGCCGGCTGGATGGAGGCGCTGCCGGTCCATCGCCGGACGGGAGATTATCTGCTCGTCCATGCCGGGGTCAGGCCCGGCGTCGCGCTCCATCGTCAAAACCCGCGCGACATGCGCTGGATTCGCGGCGAGTTTCTCGACAGCGACTCCGATCACGGCGCCATCGTCGTGCATGGCCACAGCATCCGTCCCGAGGTCGAGATTCGTCACAACCGCATCGGCCTCGATACCGGCGCCTATCGCAGCGGCCGATTGAGCGCCATCGGCCTCGAAGGATCGGCGCGCTGGGTTCTTCAGACCTGAAGATCAGTTGGTCGCCTGAAAATCCGTAACCAACCGGCGGGGTTCAGCTTGTCGCGTACTGCCCCGGCTCCGCTCCCAAATGGTCGCGTGCATGGGCCTTGGCCGCGGCGGCCGTCGGGAAGGTTTCTTCCTGCAAGGTCGCGGTGACGAGGGGGTAGCCCTGCGAGTTGTGGCGGGTCGTGCGGACGGTGATGCGAAAACGTCCCTCCGCGTCCTTGGCGATGAGATAGGGGCGGACGGGTGTTCTCGACATGGCAGGTCTCCATCGGGTTTTTTCCGCCTTTTGGCGGAGGGTCCAGGCAGTGCGGCGCACTGCCTGGCTTGGGTGGTCGTCAGCCGAGCATCTCGGAGACGATCCGGCGCAGTTCCTGGCCGGAAAGGGTTGGCGAGCAGCGCTCGAAAGCCGGCGTGCTCGAAGGGACCCTGCCGAACGGCAGGGAAAGCTTGGATCGGTGTGAACCTGATTTCTGTAGTTGCATGATATCCTTGGGCGGCGATCGCCGCGTGATTGATGTAAATGTTGGCGCTAGCGCCTGGCGCTGCGGCGCGGACCGAAACCCGGCATGAACACGGTCGCCTGCGGCCAGGCGGATGCGAAATTTGCGCATCCCGCCGCCAGTGCAGGCATTGATCCGGTGATCATTTTTGGGGGAGCGCCCGTCGGGACCGATCTCGTCGATCTTTCCCTTGCGGGTCGTCAGAGCCCCTTTGGCCATGATGTCCTTTCACGCCGAACAACGGTTATCCGCGCGCAAAAAAAAGCGCGCCGGAGCCAGGAAGCGTGAAAGGGAAGGATAAGCCGAAGGCGTCAAATTCCGCCGCAAGCGACGTTAGCCCGGCTGATATAGGGGCAGCGCCGCTAATTTGCAATGACGCGCAACCCCAGGAGACGCCCGGCGATCAATGTCGGTAAGGGGTGGAAACTGGGCATTGAGTCTTGAGAGTCAGCGAGGGAAAGGATCTCCATCTTCGTTGCTACTGCTGGTTCTGCGGCAGCCCATCGGCGATGTCGTAGTAATCGCCCTTATCGGCCACGAAAATGTGCACCTTAAGGTGGGTGTCCGTCGGCGTGTCGAACGCGCCCATCGCAAGCCCTATCCAGTCCCTGAAGAGCGGGTCCCAAAACAGCGATGAGCCGCATGTCGCGCAGAAGCCGCGGCGCGCCTTCTCCGAGGATTGGTACCACGTGATGTTGTCTTCGCCGCGGATCGTGACTGCCGACTTCGGCACGTCCGTCGAGGCGAAGTAGTGACCCGAGTGCTTGCGGCACTTCCCGCAATGGCAGGCGTCGGGTCCAGGCAGCTCGCTAGCTACCTCGAACCCGACTGCGCCGCAAAGACAGGAGCCCTTGTACATGCCCAACTCCCTCGATCTCTGAAATTCAATGAGCGCTAATCCATCTACACTACAGCGACAAGCAGCCGCCACGGGTGCCTCACTGCCGATGGTTCCAATGTCCGCCAAGGGTCGAAACTGGCCCTGGGCGAAAAGCGGGTCACCCGCCGCCTTTTGATCCCTCTGTCCTACAGCCCCGGCTTCATGTCATGCTCAGGGCGAATCACAGCCTTGATCGCATCATGAATACGGAAGTTTAGACCCCCCATTGGCCTAAACTTTCTAAACTTCCGAGAGCGCCGGCGGGCCTCGGCAAAGGAACGCAAGAAATTCTTCTCGCTGGTGCCGGCAGGGCGTTCGACGGATACCATCGCCTGCAAAGCCATTGATCATCCAGAGATTTTGTCTCAGTCTCGAAAGACGTCGAAAGGAACCGCGCCATGTCGATCGGTCAGCGTATGAGAATGATGATCTCCCTCGGCTGCGCCGGCCTGCTCGCCGCCTGCGCGACCGGCCCGGCGCCGTCGGAGGTGACGCGCTTTCACTTGGGGCAGCCGATCGCGCGCGGCCTGATCGTCGTCGAGCCGGCACCGGGCGGAACCCTGTCCGGCCTCGAATTCCAGACCTACGCTCAGGCGGTCGCACGGGAATTGACCCGGCTGGGCTTCGAGGTCGAACCGAAGCTCGAACGTAGCGAACAGGTCGCGACCGTCGATGTCAGCCAGGGCATTCGTACCACGCCGATCGCCGCGCGCTCGCCGGTGACCATCGGCGTCGGCGCGGGCACCGCCGGGGATCATGTCGGCATCGGCATCGGCACCAGTTTCGGCATCGGCAAGAAGACATCGAACGAGGTGCAGGCGACCACGCTGTCGGTGCAGATCAAGCGCCGTTCGGATGCCACCGTGTTCTGGGAGGGGCGCGCCGCCACCGAAAGCCGGGCCGAAGCCAGCTCGGCCGCGGATCTGGCCAGTCAGCTCGCCGCCGCCTTGTTCAAGGATTTTCCGGGTGAAACGGGCAAGACGGTGATCGTGAAATGAGTTTGTCGGTTTCGGCGGCCTTCGATTCCGGCAATATCCGCGTCGTCTCGATCAAGGGCGATCAGATCGATCTCGAGATCGAAAAGGATCACCGGTCCGATTTCTATCAATGGTTTCATTTCCGCGTGACCGGCGGCGCCGGCCGCGCGCTGACGCTGCGCATCACCAATTGCGCCGGAACGGCCTATCCTGACGGCTGGCCCGGTTACGCCGCCTGCATCTCGGAGGATCGCCACAACTGGACCCGCGCGGCGACCAGCTACGCCGATGGCGTGCTGACGATCCGCCACACGCCGGTCACCGGCAGCCTGTGGTGCGCCTATTTCGCGCCCTATTCGCTGGAGCGGCATCATGATCTGGTGGCGCGCATGGCGGCAAGGCCCAGCGTCGCCCACGAAAGCCTCGGGCAGACGCTCGACGGCCGCGAGATCGACCTTCTGACGCTCGGCGAAGGACCGCTCAAGATCTGGCTCTACGCGCGCCAGCATCCCGGCGAATCGATGGCCGAATATTGGGTGGAAGGCGCGCTGGAGCGGCTCACCGATCCGGCCGATCCGGTCGCGCGCAGCCTCAGGCAGCGGGCGCGGTTCCACATCGTCCCCAATATGAACCCCGACGGCAGCTTTCGCGGCCATCTCCGGACGAATGCGGCGGGCGTCAATCTCAATCGCGAATGGCACCAGCCGAGCCTGGAGAAGAGCCCCGAGGTGTTCCACGTCCGCGCCCGGATGGACGCGACCGGGGTCGATTTCGCCATGGACGTGCATGGCGACGAGGCGATCCCCCATGTGTTCATCGCCGGCTTCGAAGGCATTCCGAACTGGACCGAGAGGCAAGGGGCGCTCTACGCCCGCTACCGCGATACTTTGTGCCGCCTGACCCCTGATTTCCAGACCAAGCACGGCTATCCGCCTGCCGCCGTGGGCAAGGCCAATCTGTCGATGAGCACCAACCAGATCGCCAACCGCTTCGGCTGCCTGGCGATGACGCTGGAGATGCCGTTCAAGGACAATCTCGATCTCCCCGATCCCGTCCACGGCTGGTCGCCCGAACGGTCCAGGGCCCTGGCCCGCGATTGCCTCGCCGCCTTGCACGAGATCATCGGCGAGTTGCGCTGAGCCGAGGAGCGGCTATTGGAGGCCGCCTCACAAGAACAACAGGATCGAACCAATGCCCACTCTCGTCCTCATCCGCCACGGCCAGAGCCAATGGAATCTGGAGAACCGCTTCACCGGCTGGTGGGATGTCGATGTGACCGAGCAGGGCGCCGAGGAAGCGCGCGCGGCGGGACGGCTGATGGCGGCGCAGGGCCTCGATTTCGATCTGTGCTTCACCAGCGTGCAGACCCGCGCGATCAAGACGCTGCATCTCGCGCTTGAGGAAATGGGACGGCTCTGGCTGCCGGTGGAGAAGAACTGGCGGCTGAACGAGCGCCATTATGGCGGCCTGACCGGCCTCGACAAGGCGGAAACCGCGGCAAAGCACGGCGAGGAACAGGTCCGCATCTGGCGCCGCTCGTTCGACGTGCCGCCGCCGCCGCTGGAAGCCGGCAGCCCCTTCGATCTATCGAACGACCGCCGCTACGAAGGCGTCGCCATTCCCGCGACCGAAAGCCTGAAGGACACCATCGCCCGCGTGTTGCCCTATTGGGAGGAACGCATCGCCCCGGCCCTGCATTCCGGCCGCCGGGTGCTCATCTCGGCGCACGGCAACAGCCTCCGCGCGCTGGTGAAGCATCTGTCGGGGATTCCGGATGCCGACATCCCGTCGCTCGAAATCCCGACCGGACAGCCGCTGGTCTATGAGCTGGACGCGTCGCTCACCGCCACCGACCGCTATTATCTGTCGGAGCGCTCCGCCTGAGCGCGCTTGCAGGCGTACATTGCGGCATCGGCCTTGGCGAGCACGCGGTTGACTCCCATGCCGGCGGAAAGAGCGATCGCTCCCACCGAAGCGGTGATCTCCAGGCTCTCACCGTCAATGGTGACGACAGGCGTCGCCGCCAGCATGGCGCAGAACCGACTGACAAGTTGATGGGCGTCGCGAAGGTCGGCGCCGGCCATCAGCAACGCAAACTCATCGCCGCCGATCCGCGCCGCGCAATCGCCCGGCCGGGCGACGGCCTGTAGGGCACGCGACAGCGCC
>Ga0153916_10003765_pt1 | contig 11353 bp, 10 predicted proteins | sample Opewatmetagenome_FD_109642 | JGI IMG/M metagenome (GOLD analysis project Ga0153916, IMG submission 109642) | Freshwater wetland microbial communities from Ohio, USA - Open water 3 Core 3 Depth 4 metaG | ecosystem: Environmental > Aquatic > Freshwater > Wetlands | place: USA: Ohio, Lake Erie...
AGGGAAGAGGAAGAGGACGTCGGCCATCTCAAGGACCTTGCCTCTGAGGCGCCCATCATAAAACTCGTTAACCTCCTCATCTCGAGGGCGGTAGAGGGCAGGGCAAGCGATATTCACATTGAGCCCTTTGAGGATGAGTTGAAAGTAAGATACCGCATTGACGGCATACTCCATGACGTGGAATCCACACCTAAGAAACTCCAGGCTGCTATCGTGTCCAGGATAAAGATCATGTCGAAAATGAACATCGCCGAACGGAGATTGCCCCAGGACGGCCGGATCAGGCTGAAGGTGGGCGAGAGCGAGATAGACCTGAGGGTATCTACCATCCCCGTGCTCCACGGTGAAAGCGTGGTCATGAGGATCCTCCGCAAGGAAGGCATTGTGATAGACCTCGACCAGCTCGGATTCCCTGCAGATACCCTTTCCGGCTTTAACCGCCTTATCACAAAACCGAACGGCATTATCCTTGTCACCGGGCCGACGGGAAGCGGAAAGACCACGACCCTTTACGGCGCGCTGGACAAGATCAATTCCCCCGATAAGAAGATCATCACGGTGGAAGACCCCGTAGAGTACCAGCTCAAGGGGGTGAACCAGATACAGGTGAAACCCCAGATCGGCCTGAATTTTGCCAGTACCCTGAGACATATTGTGAGGCAGGACCCGGACATTATCATGATTGGGGAGGTCAGGGACCTTGAAACAGCGGAGATCGCCATACAGTCGGCCCTGACCGGGCATCTTGTGTTTTCGACGCTCCATACCAATGACGCGCCCAGCGCCATCACGCGACTCCTCGATATGGGGGTAGAGAATTTCCTCCTCTCTTCCACCGTTCGCGGTATCCTTGCGCAGAGGCTTGTGAGGATGATCTGCCCTTCCTGCAGGAAGGTAGACCCTTCCGCGGCAGACAAGGAGGAACTTGCCGTCCTCGGCATCGGAAGTGATATCACTCTCTATACGGGGAAGGGGTGCGACCTGTGTGCCTACACGGGATATTACGGCAGGTCGGGGATATTCGAACTCCTCATAGTAGATGACGAAATCCGCAAGCTGATCCTCAAGAACGCCGATGCAAACCAGCTGAGGGCGGCAGGGAAGCAGCGCGGCATGAAAACCCTTCTCGAAAATGGTGCGGAAAAGGTAAGGGAAGGCATTACCACCCTGAGCGAAATCCTCAGAGTTACCCAGGAGGCCTAAGTGGCCACGTTCTCTTACCGGGCGACCACGAGAGAAGGCGCCATCGTGGAAGGCGTCCTGGATGCGACGGACGAAAGGGCTGCCGTCGAAACGTTGAGAAACACCGGTGTCATTCCCATAAAGATCACTTCTCCGAGGGACAGCATCAAGGGGAAGTTCACGCTGAAATCTTCGAAGGGTGACCTCCTCACCTTCACCACGGAGCTCTCTGCCCTGCTCGGAGCCGGATTACCCCTCGACCGGAGCCTCAACATCCTCTCCGATATCTCCGAGAGCAAAGAGATGAAGAACATCATCCATTCCGTCCTTAAATCGATCCGGGAGGGGAGCTCATTCTCCGACGCACTCATGAGACATCCGAGGGTCTTCCCCAAGATATACGTAAACATGATTCGGGCGGGTGAAGCAGGCGGCGTGCTGGATGTGGTGCTCGACAAACTCAATGAGTTCCTGGAGACCTCCAAGGAGTTGAAGGACCACATTTTTTCCGCAATGATCTACCCCGTCATACTGAGCGCGACCGGCGGGATATCGATCATTATTCTCCTCACCTATGTGCTCCCGAAATTCTCGGTGATATTTGCAGAGCTGGGAAGTGCATTGCCCCTCCCGACCCAGATTGTTCTTGCCTTCAGCAATTTTCTCAAAACATTCTGGTGGGCCGCTTTACTGCTGGTGGTCGGGACATGGTCCATTCTCAGAATGTATATAAAATCGCCGGCGGGAAGATACAAATGGGATTCGTTCAAACTGAAGCTTCTTGGCGAAGTCGTCACAAAGATCGAGACGGCGCGATTTACGCGGACCCTCGGAACGCTCCTGAAAAGCGGGGTTCCCCTTCTCCAGGCCCTGAACAACTCAAAGGATGTCGTCAGCAATCAGGTAATCGCTTCCGCTATCGACAAAGTATCAAAGGGTGCAAAAGAAGGGAAAGGCATTGCGGGTCCCCTTTCCGATGCCGGCGTCTTCCCTCCCCTCGCCTTGTCCATGATCAAGGTCGGTGAAGAGACCGGCCAGCTCGACATTATGCTGATGAAGGTCGCCTCCACCTACGAAAGGAGCCTGAGGCTTGCCGTCAAGAGATTGGTGAGCTTCCTTGAACCGGTAATGATTCTCGGTATGGGCCTGATCATCGGTTTCATCGTGGTCTCGATGCTCATGGCCATCTTCAGCATAACAGAACTGCCGTTCTAGTGACGCGTCACGGGCGATGAGCAATGGCTATCAAAACAGGGGTTAAGAACACTTCCCGCTTCACGCTTTACGCTTTACGGAACAGGACGGGCTTCACGCTCCTTGAGCTTCTCATCGTGCTGTCCCTCGCTGTCCTTATGCTTATGCTCTCTGCTGTCGTCTTTACGAACACACTTTCTTCCAGCAGGCTCAATGCGACCGCTCGTGAGATATCCGCTTCTGTAAGACATGCCAGGACCCTCGCGCAGATCCACAGCGAACGGCAGACCGTCTTCTTGGACCTTGATGCAAAACAGTACGGGATCGGAGGCCGCACCTTGAGAAGCATTCCTCATGACGTCAATATCAAGGTAACCGACCCCTTTTCCGGGGAGGTCTACTCGGGCAAATACCTTATCGTGGCAAGTCCGACCGGCACGGTGAGCGGGGGGGTTATCGTTTTGTGGAATAAGAAAAAGACGGTGACAATCCAGCTGGATCCCATTATAGGGGCAGTGGTGATAAAATGACGGAGAGATACCGGGAACGGGAGACGCGGAGAACCCTCCGATCTCCCGTCTCCCGTTCGTGCACGGGTTTCACCCTCCTTGAGGTGCTCGTGGCCGTGGCCATTTTGGGTATTGCGATCGCCGTGATCCTGCAGCTTTTCTCCGCTGACCTGAGAGCCATATCGGTATCCGGGAATTATGTTGCTGCTGCTGCAAAGGCGGAAGCAAGAATGAGAGAAGTGCTGGATGACGACACGCTTGCGGAGCGCTCCTTCAGCGAGACGACCAATGATGGGTACAGAATCGATGTTTCGGTCGCCAGGGCATTGGGGAGCAGAACGGAACAGCTGCCGGTGACGCTTCTGGAGATATCCCTCACGGTGCACTGGACTCAGGGAACAAAAGAGAGGGCACTCAATCTGAGAACAATGAAGATGATGGAAAAGAAGATCTGACCCGGAGGTGAGATGACAGGAACGGAAATAAAAGCATTCATGCCGCGGGGATACGGAAACACCGAGAAGGGGAAAAGTCATCGCGTCCCCATTTCCCGGAGTACGGGGAACAGAGGGCAAGGGGCAAGATTCAGCGTCTCACGGATCTCCGATCTCCCGTCTCCGGTCTTCTTTTTACGCAGTGGCGGCTTCACCCTCCTTGAACTTGTCATATCCATCACCATCATCGGTATCATCGTCCTTATCATTGCCGGCGCTACGCGGCTCGGGTTCCGTTCCGTGGACGCAGGAGAGAAGAAGATAGAATCCCTTGAGAGGATGAGATCGTCCCTGTCGCTCATCAACTCCCAGATCCAGTCAGAGATCCCCCTGACGGTAGACGAAGACGGCTCCCGAAAATATTACTTTAAGGGGAACAGGGAATTTCTGCAGTTTTCCACCAACTATTCCCTTACAGGCGGAGAGAGGGGCTATGTTCTGGCTGCTTACAGGATAGCTTCCGACGATCGGGGAAAGAAGGTGCTCTATCTGACCGAGAACGGTATCGGCATGGCCAACGGGACCGAGACAAAGCTCCTCGACGCCTTTGACGAGATTTCTTTCGAGTATTTCTACAAGGACCCTACTGCTGAGCAGGGGAACTGGGTCCAGCAGTGGACTGACGAGACCACCATGCCTGAAAAAATACGGGTACATCTGGTAGAAGGGATAAAGGATCTCTCCCTGATCATTCGCATGAGGTCGAGGGGGTCGCTGACGCGAGCACCTTCCATAACGCAGGGGAAATAGTGAAGCGGAATCGGCTTAAAAAGATGCGCACTGGCCGGCTGACGGCCGGTTTCCGTCCTGAAAGGGGAATCGCGCTTCTCATGGTGCTCTGGGTCCTCACCGCCCTCATGGTGATCGTCCTGTCCTTTTCCTTTATGGCAAAGACAGAAACCCTTGCAACACTGTCCTTCAAAGAGGGGATAGAAAAGAAGTTCCTTGCAGAGGCCGGCATAGAGAGAGGAATGGTGGAGATGCTTTACCGAAGTAAAAACCTGAATTCAGGGGACGCGGAAATATGGAATGCAGACGGTACGCCTTACAGCGATCAGCTGGGTAACGGAAAGTATACGGTGAGAATCATGGATGAATCGGGGAAGCTCGACATCAACACACTCAATGACAGTTCTGCTATAATACTCAAGAATCTCCTGATCAGTTCGGGGGTAAAGTCAGAAGACGCAGATATCATTGCTGATTCCGTACTGGACTGGAAGGATGCAGATGATCTTCGCCGGCTTAACGGAGCAGAGAGCGATTACTACATGTCACTGCCGAACCCATACAAGGCCAAGAATGCAGATTTTGACACAGTGGAGGAACTTCTCCTCGTGAAAGGGATGACGCCTGAAATACTCTTCGGTACTGAAGGGAAAAAGGGGATCGTCAGTTTCCTTACGGTGAATTCAAAGGCAGGCACGATCAATATCAGTGCGGCTCCCCGTGAAGTTTTGATGGCACTGCCCGGGATGACAGCGGAAATAGCGGACGCCATAATTACGATCAGGACGGAAAAGCGGACGCAGGGTCAGCAGGACCTTCAGGCCGCACTTGGTGCAAGTTATGCTCTCCTGGCGCCTTACATCGGCTTCGGTTCTTCGAATGCGTTCACCATCGATTCCGTCGGCTGGAAAGACAGCGAAAAAAAAGGATATCCCATAAAAGCAACCATCACCATTGAGGGCAGTAACAAATTCAAATATGTGTACTATAAAAGCCCGATGAATGTGACCCCATGAGAGCAAGCGCAGGTGTGAAGAAAGTGACGGACGTCATCTCCGACTCTCTCGCAGGGTTGAGGGCAATGGGGAAGCCTCTGCAGAAGGTTCTCACGTTCAGTCTTGGTGATGACTCCCTCGCGCCTGCGAAAAACGTCTGTATTGCCGTTGAGAGAGGCCTTCTGTCCGTAGCTTACGGCTCGCGGATACTGTCCCGCCTCACCCTGAAAGAATGCAAGCTCTACCCCACGGAGGAAAAGTATCCGACCCCCGAGGTCCTGGCTTCGACGGTGGCCCTCATGCTCAGCACGCCCGGCGCCTCGAACGCGGAGATAACGCTGAGCATTCCCAAGGCGTGGACGGTCATCAAGATTGCGGAACTCCCCTCCACGGTCAGGGATAACCTGCCTGACGTGGTTTCCTACGAGATAGACCGGATCACCCCCTTCGCTCCCGGGGAGGCATTCTACGATTTCAGGATCGTGAGGGAAAACAGTGAGAAGCTCACGTTGCTGCTGGTGGCGGTGAAGACCGACCTTGTAGGGCCGTATCTTGAAGCGCTGAGGGAAAAAGGCTGTAACGTTACCAGGGTCATCGTCAACCTTTCCGCCATAGGCACCCTCTGCCGCTACGCGGGCAAGTATGCCGACTCCTTCTTTGTCAAGATCGGCGACAAGGAATACGAAGGTGCGGTATTCGAGGGTGGCTTTATCACCGGTGCTTTCGCGGGTTCGTTCGGGTCGGACGATGACAGTGAGAAACTGGATACGGTTATGGCGGACCTGGGACCCCTTCTGGATAATGCGGGAAAGGAGGGGAAATCACCGCAGGTTATCGTATCGGTGAAGGGCAAGAATGCGGCCCTCAGGGAAATGATGAAACTGAGGACGACTTTTCCTTTCAAAATACTGGAAGAGACCGACATCCCCCTGGGCCTCTCCATGAAACAGATCTCTTATGAAGCCGTGGGAGGAATAATCGAATCCCTCTGGTCCCAGGCAAGGGGGTTGAATCTGCTGACTAAGGGGCAGCAGACAAAGGAAAAGATTCCGGTAGCCCTTACTGCTATCCTTGCCGTTGGCGTCGTTGCGATGTGCTTCCTCTCCCTCGTTGCCCCTATCAGGGTTGAGGGGACAAGGCTCGGAGAGATGGATCGGCAGATCGCCATAAGAAAAGACGAGATCAGGAAGATCGAGGTGCTGAAAAAGGACGTGGCAGCGGTGGAGACTGATAGAGCGGTTATCAACAATTTCAAGGGCAGCAGGCCGATGGCATTGAATATTCTCAAGGAGCTGACTGCCGTTCTTCCGAAGACCGCATGGCTGACACGAACAAGGATAACCGAGACGACCGTTGACATAGAGGGCTATGCATTGTCGGCGACCGAGCTTATACCGAAGCTCGAGGCCTCACCCTATTTCAGGAAAACGGAATTTGCATCCCCTACGTTCAGGGATCAAAGGACGAATGCAGACAGGTTCGCGATCAGGATGGAGATCGAGGGCGCAAAAAAGACCGCAGGGGAAAAGGCAGCAGAGGGAGGGAAACCAAAAAGTGAAAAGAAGTAAGACGTTCATCATTTCCCTATTGTTGATCGCCCTCTTGCTGGGGCTTGTTGTCTATCAGTACGGGTATGTAAAGATCCGGGGAGAGATCCAGTCCATCAGGGAAGACCAGGAGATAAAGGCAAAGACCCTTCAAAAATATGTTGAGCTCATTGCGGAAAAAACTATTCTGGAGAAGAAGTTTGCGTCCCTGACAGAGAATCGGAAGGCAGACAATTCAAAACTCATCGAAGGGCAGACCCTTTCCCTGGCTGCGGCGATCCTTCAGGACACGGTGAAGGGTATTATCAGCACCAGCGGGGGGGCAATATCCAGCGAAAGGGTGGGCAAGCCCGAAGATGTTGGAAAGTTTAAGGCGATCACCGTATCCATTGATGCCCTTGTTCCTGATGCCCGGGCTCTGAGCGACATTCTTTATTCCCTGGAAACCCGGACTCCCTCCCTTGTGATCAAAGAGCTCGATGTACGGGTAAGGGATTTCCGAAACCCCAGGGAACTCACGGTGAAACTGGATATTTCCGCCATGACTTCCGGGAAATAAGTTCCTCCGGGAAATCTGATAAGAGGTATGCTCCATCATCCAATTACAATTCCAGTATTTCTTGAGGCGGGCGAATCACCCTCTCAGCAAAAATGCACCATATCCAATGAGCTCCCGGGAATCGTCTCGATTGTTGTTATTCCGGGCTGGACCCGCCCATCCTCAGGCGGGTTCGCCGGGGCGAAGAACCCAGTCTGTTTCTTGCTTCTGGATTTCCACTCCCCGTTTTCACGGGGACAAGTTTACCCCTGCGAAAGCAGGGGCGGGAATGACGTGCTAAGGTAAGCTGAGCAATGGACAAACTGGTCATAACCGGGGGCAAGAGGCTAAAAGGCGAAGTGACCATCAGCGGCGCAAAGAATGCGGCCTTGCCCATCATGGTATGTTCCCTGCTCACTTCGGGAGAAAGTACCATTCGCAGGGTCCCGGAATTGATGGATGTCATGACCATGGGAAAGCTCCTTGTGAACCTCGGAGCCGGCTTTCACTATGAACCAGGCAGCGCCGTCATCAATACGGAGCAGATCAACAGCCATGTGGCACCCTATGACCTTGTGAAGACCATGCGTGCGTCGGTTCTGGTCCTCGGTCCGCTTCTCGCCCGCACCGGAAACGCAAGGGTCTCTCTGCCGGGAGGATGCGCCATCGGTGCGCGGCCCATCAATCTTCATCTCATGGGTCTGGAGAAGATGGGGGCAACCATTGAGCTGGACAGGGGGTATGTGAATGCCAGCGCAAAGGGGTTGAGGGGCTCCGCAATATATCTTGATATGCCCACGGTAACCGGCACCGAGAACCTCCTGATGGCTGCGTCCCTTGCAAAGGGCACTACCGTAATTGAGAACGCTGCAAAAGAACCTGAGGTCGTTGACCTCGCCAATGCCCTCTCGTCCATGGGCGCCAGAATCAGCGGCGCGGGTGAGAGTACCATCGAGGTCGAAGGGGTAGATGAACTCAGGCCGCTGCACTATACCGTCATACCGGACAGGGTTGAGACGGGAACCTTCATGACCATAGCGGGAATAACAGGAGGCGAAATCCTTATCAAAGAGTGCGTGCCGGAACACTCTGAGGCGCTGATCGTAAAATTAAGGGAAGCCGGTCTTACGATCGAAATCGAGGGTGCCGGCATGCGGGTTACGGGTTCCGTCCGGCCCGGCGCAGGAGATATAAAGACAATGCCTTATCCGGGATTTCCCACAGATATGCAGGCCCAGTTCATGGCGCTGATGGCCGTGGCCGAAGGAACAAGTGTGATACGTGAAACCATTTTCGAAAACAGGTTCATGCATGTAGCCGAACTGAAAAGAATGGGCGCTGATATAGAGATCGAAGGAGGAGTGGCGACAGTGAGAGGCGTGACGAAACTAAAGGGTGCGGACGTTATGGCCACGGACCTCAGGGCCAGTGCTTCCCTCATTGTTGCGGGTCTGGCCGCAGAGGGGAGAACGACCATTCACCGGCTTTATCATCTGGACAGGGGCTACGAACGGATAGAAGAGAAGCTGAAGAGGCTCGGCGCTACTGTGGAGCGGATGCAAGATGTCCGATAAGGACCCCCAGGGTTTCCCTAAGGTCTTTTCTGTCAACCACCATATCGATCATCCCATGTTCGAGAAAGAATTCGGCCCTCTGAAAGTTTTCGGGTAGCTGCTGTTTGATCGTCTGTTCGATCACCCTTTGCCCTGCAAATCCTATGAGGCTCTTGGGCTCTGCGATGATGACGTCCCCGAGCATGGCAAAGCTCGCCGTAACGCCTCCGAACGTAGGATCCGAAAGAATGGATATATAGAGTATCCCCGCTTCTTTCAGCTTGCCTATGGCAGCTGAGGTCTTTGCCATCTGCATGAGGGAAAAGATCCCCTCCTGCATTCTCGCTCCCCCTGAGGACGCAACAGAGACAAGGGGGATCTTTTTTCCCATTGCCAGCTCGGCCGCCCTTACGATCTTTTCCCCGACGGCAGAGCCCATGCTCCCACCGTGGAATAGAAAATCCATGACCACGACCACAATAGGGTGTCCGTCGATAAGGGCATCCCCCGTGATGACCGCCTCCCTGAGTCCGCTCCTTTTTTGATATTCTTTGATCCTTTCTCTGTAAGAAACCGTATCCTTAAAACCGAGAGGGTCCCCGGAGGTCACTTCCGCTTCTGTCTCCACAAAACTTCCCTCATCCAAAATGAGATCCAGACGCTCCCTGGCACCGATCCTGAAGTGGTAGTTACACTTCGGGCAGACCTTGAGGTTCTTTTCGATCTCCTTCTTATAGACGATCTCCTTGCAGTTCTCGCACTTCACCCACAAACCCTCGGGGATCTTAACCTTCTTCTCGATCTTCTGTTCTCTTGTCTTCTTAAACCACGCCATACTCAGCAACAGTGAACGTAATGTGTTGAATGGTGAGTGTTTAGTTCAGCAATCTCTCGCGTAACACTCAAAACTCAAAACGTATCACTCTTTCAGATTGCCCTCCTCAGATCAGTCATGAATGCCTCAAAGTCTTCAGGCGACTCGTGGAGCCTTTTTACAATGGCACTGCCGATGATCACGCCATCAGCAGACTCAGATACTGCCCTGGCCTCCTCCGGAGTCGAAATACCGAAACCCACCGCAACGGGTTTCTTCGTAATTCCGCGGATGGCTCTCAAGGATTCACGGATCGAACTGTCCAGGGAGAGTTTCGACCCTGTGATCCCGGTCATGGAAACGTAGTAGACAAAACCCGTTGATGCCCCGGTGATCTTTCTTATCCTCTCCTCTGTCGACGTCGGCGCCACGAGAAATATGGTAGCAAGATGTGCTGACGTCGCGGAGCGGAGCAGTTCCCCTGCCTCTTCAGGGGGCAGGTCAGGAATGATCACTCCATCCACTCCCGCGTCAACAGCGTCCTTCACAAACCCGTTCACTCCATATTTGAAGACCGGGTTGAAGTAGGTCATGAGGACAATGGGTATCTGACAATCCCGTCTTATGTCCGTTACGAGACCTATGACCTTCCGAAGGGTAACACCTGCCTGAAGAGCCCTTTCCGCAGCCCTCTGAATGGTCGGTCCATCAGCGAGGGGGTCCGAAAAAGGCACGCCCAGTTCTACGATATCGACTCCGCACTTTTCAAAGAGAAGAACCGTCTCCCGCGTCTTTTCAAGGGAAGGGTCCCCTGCCATGACATAGGGTATGAACGCCTTTTTATTCTGAGTCCTCAGTTTCTTGAACGTCTTATCGATCCTGTTCATCCCTGTCTCACAATTCTATTCCCTTGATATCTGCCACTTGCTGCACGTCCTTGTCACCGCGCCCCGACAGATTCACCACTATGATCTCGTCACGCGCCAGCTGCGGCGCACGTTTCACCGCTTCTGCCAGTGCGTGGGCTGATTCGAGGGCAGGGATGATCCCCTCTGTCCTGCTCAGGAGCTCAAAGGCGGACAACGCCTCTTCATCAGTGGCATACGTGTACTCCACCCGGCCCAGATCCTTCAGATAGGGGTGCTCGGGACCCACAGCAGCATAGTCAAGTCCTGCTGATACGGAATGGGTGCCGAGGACATTGCCCACCTCATCCTGAAGGAGATAGGTCTTTGTCCCCTGGAAAACCCCAAGGGATCCCCCCGCAAACCTTGCGGCATGTTCACCGCCATCGATCCCTCTGCCCCCTGCCTCCACCCCAACCATCTTCACCCCGTCATCCAGAAAAGCATAAAAAAGGCCCATGGCATTGCTTCCGCCGCCAACGCACGCAATGAGATGGCCGGGCAGCTTTCCTTCCGCAGAAAGTATCTGTTTCCTTGCCTCCCTGCCGATGACAGACTGGAAATCCCTGACCATCACGGGAAAAGGATGTGGCCCGAACACCGTTCCCAGGACGTAGTGAGTGCTCCGAACATTGGTCGTCCAATCCCTCAGAGATTCGTTTATGGCATCCTTCAAGGTCTGCGAGCCTATCGGGACTTCCGTTACCCTGGCGCCGAGAAGACGCATTCTGAAGACATTCAACGCCTGTCTCTTTACATCCACAGAACCCATGTATATCTCGCACTCCAGCCCCAGGAGCTCCGCGCCCGTTGCAGTGGCAACCCCATGTTGTCCGGCTCCCGGCTCCGCAATAAGCCTCTTGTTCCCCATCTTTTTTGCAAGCAGTGCCTGA
>Ga0153916_10003766_pt1 | contig 11353 bp, 9 predicted proteins | sample Opewatmetagenome_FD_109642 | JGI IMG/M metagenome (GOLD analysis project Ga0153916, IMG submission 109642) | Freshwater wetland microbial communities from Ohio, USA - Open water 3 Core 3 Depth 4 metaG | ecosystem: Environmental > Aquatic > Freshwater > Wetlands | place: USA: Ohio, Lake Erie, Old...
CGGAGTCACCGGTCAGAGCGACGCTGTGCAGTTAGGCGTGGCCCGGGCGTTGGTACTGATGAATCCCGATTTACGCCAGACGCTGCGCAGAGGCGGTTTCCTGACGCGTGATGCGCGCGTCAAAGAGCGCAAGAAACCCGGTCTCAAGCGAGCGCGCAAGGCTCCCACCTATACCAAGCGCTAATTCGACCCCCATCCCCTTGCCTCCTTCTCCAAGGAAGGGGGGAGGGAAGGAAATTGGGTTTGAGAGGCCTGCTCTTAACAGGCCGCTCAAACCCAATTTCGTATAAAATAGGATCTATGGAAACTAGATTTGGTATCATTCTCCTAGGCTTAGGGCCGGGCGATCCGGGCTTGCTCACCTACCAGGCTTGGGAGCTGCTGGGTAGCATCGACGAAATCTACCTGCGCACACGGCAACATCCGGTTGTGGATAGTTTCCCGGCTGGATTACAGGTGCATTCGTTCGATGACCTGTACGAGCGGGCAGGGAGCTTTGCGGAAGTCTACGCCCAGATCGTCGAGGAGGTGCTGGCGTTGGGCAGGCGGGCGGAGGGCGTGGTGTACGCCGTCCCGGGACATCCTTTTGTCGCGGAAGCCACCGGCCCGGAGATCGCCCGACGCGCCCAGCAGGAGGACATCCCCGTGCAGGTGGTGGAGGGCCTGAGCTTCCTGGAGCCGGCTCTGACCGCCCTGGGGCTGGACCCGTTCCCGCACACCGCCCTGGTGGATGCACTGGAGCTGGTCTCTGCCCACATACCGCCCTTCCCACCCAGTACGCCTGCGATCATCGCCCAGATCCACTCCCAGGCGGTTGCTTCGGACGTCAAGCTCACCTTAATGAGCCTATACCCCGACGGGCACCCGGTGAAATTGGTGCATGCCGCCGGGACGCCGCAAACCCTGGTAGAATCGCTCAGCTTATACGAGATTGACCGCAGCCCGCACATCGGCTTGCTGACTGCACTGTACGTCCCGCCATTGGGGCCGGCGGCCTCCTTCGAAGCCTTTCAAGAGATCATTGCCCACCTGCGCGCCCCGGACGGCTGTCCCTGGGATAAGGAGCAGACGCACCAAACGCTCCGCCCCCACCTGCTGGAAGAAGCCTACGAGGTGCTGGCGGCCCTGGATGCCGGCGACACAGGGGCGATGCGAGAAGAGTTCGGCGATCTGCTGCTGCAGGTGGTACTGCACGCTCAAATCGCCAGCGATTACAACGAATTCACCATGTCCGACGTGCTGCAAGGCATCCACACCAAGATCGTGCACCGTCACCCGCACGTGTTTGGCGATGTGGACCTGAAGAATGTCGAAGGTGTGCTGCAAAACTGGGAGCGCTTGAAAGAGGCCGAGCGCAACGCCAACGGAAAGAGTGATACGGGCTTGCTGGACGGGGTGGCGCTGGCGCTACCAGCGCTGGTGCAAGCCGAGGAATACCAGAAGCGCGCTGCCCGCGTCGGCTTCGACTGGACGGAGATCCAGGGGGTGATCGATAAAGTGCGTGAAGAGCTGGACGAAGTCTTTGGTGCTACCGTTGGTGAGAGGCGCGCCGCCGAGCTGGGCGACCTGCTTTTTGCCGTGGTCAACCTGGCGCGCTGGTACGGCGTGGACGCCGAGAGCGCCTTGCGCGAATCCAACGCCCGCTTCAGGTCGCGTTTTGCGCAGATCGAAGCGTCGGCCCGCGCCCAGGGGCGCTCGGTCTCGGATCTGAGCCAGGACGAGATGGAAGTCTTGTGGCAGGCGGCGAAAAAAAGGACCTCAAAGTAAAAAATAGCGGGCGTGAAGCGCCCGCTATTTTATTATGAATTTCCGCTGAGGATATTGCCCAGGATATCGCCGCCCAAGCCGGCGACGCCCTTTTTCTCGTCGGTTTGGCGAAAGCGGGCGGCGGCCAGGATGCGGTCCGCCAGGCGGGAGAGCGGCAGGCTCTGCAGGTAGACTTTGCCAGGTCCGGTGAGCTTGGCGAGGAACAGCCCTTCCCCGCCGAAAAGCACATTCTTGAAACCGCCGACGAACTGGATATCGTAGTCTACCGTAGGGGCGAAGGCTACCAGGCAGCCGGTATCCACGCGCAGCGTCTCGCCTTGGGCCAGGTTCTTCTCGATGATCGTCCCGCCAGCGTGTACGAAGACTAGGCCGTCGCCGGTCAGGCGCTGCAGGATAAACCCCTCGCCACCGAATAAACCGGCGCCGATGCGCTTGGTGAAGGCAACCTCGATCTCCGTGCCCTGTGCAGCGCACAGGAACGAATCCTTCTGGCACAGGAACTGCCCGCCTAAGGTGCTTAAATCGAGGGGGATGATTTTTCCAGGGTAAGGCGCGGCGAAAGCCACGTGGCCCTTGGTATTGCCCTTGTTGTAGAAGGTGGTGATGAAGAAGCTTTCGCCGGTGAACATACGCTTCAAGCCTTTCATGATGCCGCCGCTGGTGCCGGTCTGCATATCGATGCCAGACTCCATATAAGTCATCACGCCCACCTCGGCGCGCACGCCCTCGCCGGGATCCAGCTCCACTTCGACCAGCTGCAGGTCGTCGCCAAAGATTTTGTAGTCGAGCACATCTGCCATGATCGTTTCTCCTTTGATGAAATATAATACGGATTCTACCTGAAACCGTCGCGTTTTTTGTTATTAGCTCGGAGGCGGTCTGCTACCACCGTGGCTTTCCGGAAAGCCGGGTCACCATGGCCTGCCGCCGGGCAAGGCAGACCCGGCTGGAGCAGTTCTCAGATTACCAGATCTTACTCTCCTCCCCATCTGGAAAAGATCGCCATCGAGACCATGCGCCCGGCGCTGCACTCCATCAGTGCCAACTCGCCGGCGGCAACCTGCCCGCCCAACCCGGAGACCATCTCATCTAGACTGTAATACAAGCTAAGCGCCGAAGCGCGGATGGCGTAAGCTGTCAGCCAGACGAATAATGGCTGGTCGCTGAGCACCAGGCGGCAGGCGCTCAGCAGCTCCGACAGAAGCTTGAAGAACTCCCAAACCTCGCCTATCGGCCCGCGGCCGAACTTCGGCGGATCAAGCACCAAGCCTTCATACATAGTACCCCGGCGGGCTTCGCGCTGGACGAATTTCAAAGCGTCGTCCACTATCCAGCGGATAGGTTTTTCTTCCAACCCTGAAAGCGACTGGTTATTGCGCGCCCATGCGATAGATTTCTTAGAGGCGTCTACGTGGGTCACCCTGGCTCCTGCCTGGGCGGCAGCCAGGGTCGCCAGACCGGTGTAACCGAACAAGTTCAGTACATGGACGGGTCTGCGCGCGGCTTGAATGGTTTCCGCCATCCAATCCCACTGCGCTGCCTGTTCGGGGAAGACGCCAACATGCCGCCCAGCGGTCGTCTGGGCCAGAAACTTGAGGCCTTTATAGCTCATCACCCAGCCCGGCTCCACCGGTTTGTTGAAGCTCCAATGTCCGCCGCTTTCCTCCTGTGTGGGCTGGAATACAGCGTGGGCAGACTGCCAGCGTTTCTGAGGTAGCGTGCGTTTCCACACAGCTTGCACTTCAGGGCGTACAAAGTTGTATGGCCCATAGCGCTCTAGCTTCTGTCCATCCCCGCTATCAAGAAGCTCGTAGTCCTTCCAGTCCGGAGAAGTGAGCAAAACCAGCTCGGGTTTGTCGGAGCGCTCGTTCATGCAGTCGATGTTGGCTTTTTAACCAGCAGGTAGCTGTAACCGGCGAGCAGTACAAGAAACAACCCAGAAGTGATCCAGCCGGCAGGCTTCCCCCAGATCGAAACTTGCTGCGTAATGGCGACCACAAAGCCCAAGGCATTGGAGATAACCAGAGCTAGGATCAACCCCCTGCCCTGACCGGGAAAAGAGGGATCGTCGATTTTGCCTCGCAGCGCCCACAGCAGGAAGCCGAACCCGAAGAGCGCTGCGCCCAGCAGGCGCGCAAAAGAGGCAGCATACCAGTACATCAGAGGGCTGCCCTCGGTCTCGAGGATGCCGAACATGGCGATCATCAACGGGCCGTAGAGCGCGAAAGCGATGCCCAGGCCAATGAACAGGATGGCATTAATGACGATGAGTTGGTTAAGTTTCACGGTTATTTCCTTATAAAAAGAGAATTACTGAAGTTTAGCATGGTTTCGGGTTTATAAAGGAGGTGTTGTATAATATTCCTTATGAACACCCGAAGATGGCGGTGGATGATCGGGATCATCCTCCTTCTGATCTCTCTGGCGATCCTGATTTGGGGCGTTTGGCCGTTTGCAGACCTGACACGCTCGACGCCGATCCAGCCTGGTGACATGCAGCTGCCAACTCCGGAAAGTTTTTTTTGGATGGCTTTAAGCCTTATTTGAGCGGCCGTGCACATGAGAGAGACTCCTTTTCCATTGGCTTTGTGTGCGATCCTGGCGGTATTAATCCTGCTCCTGGCGGCATGTGGTGGGGGTCCTCCAGCGCCTGTCGGAGCCGAGCCAACCTCTGCCGCCAGCGCGGGGACTGAAGCGCCGCAACCAACCCAACTGCCCGCCCTGCCCACCCAGTTGCCAGCCATCCCAGAGGCGCGCCACCTTACCGTCGAATGGCCACCGGATATCCGCGTCGGTGATTCGGATGTGATCCGCCTGACACTGGAGGTTGATGCGCAGGGCAACCTGACGCCTACGGCCCAAATTGAAGGCCATGAGACACGCGGCGAGACGGTCTTTATCCCTAATGTGTATGAAACGCATAACGTCTTTGTTGAGGCCCGCCTGGATTTAGCTGGCGTCGAGGTCTCACCAACGGATGAAAAAAGCGAACAGCTCCTGCCGGGCCAATCCGTTACGTTTACTTGGAGCGTACGACCGGAGGAAATAGGCACGTACCGTGGCACTATCCTGGTAAATCTACGCTTTGTTCCGATCGGAGGTGGACCCGAGAGCCGCAGGCAGCTTTCTACCCAGATTGTTGAGGTGCGCGCGGTAAATTTTCTCGGCCTGGGTGGTGTGTCGGCGCGCCTGGTGGGTGGGCTGGGTACGTTGTTGGGTTCGTTGATTACGCTGGATAATCTCATCCCATGGATCGCTAAGTTGCTGAAGGCCTTGAATAAACGAGGCTAGAGATCGGAGAAGAGAGCCGAGTAATGCTCAGCATCGTATCCTTCACACTCGGATCCGTGATGACCAACAGCTACCTTGTCGCAGATTCCGATTCCAGCGAAGCCGTGGTGATCGACCCGGCAGATAAAGGGCGTATGATTGTTGGCGAAGCCGGAAAACATGGCTGGCACATTGGCAATATCTGGCTGACCCATGCCCATTTCGATCACATTGCTGGTGCAGGCGCAGTAGCTGATCACCTCAATCCTCCGCCGCAGGTGGCGCTGCATCCTGACGATTATCCCTTGTGGCGCATGCAGGGCGGGGCGATGCTGTTCGGGATGCGCATCGATCCCGGCCCTGAGCCAACTGTGGATTTGAAACATGGCATGGCGATGCACCTGGGGAAGTATGATTTTGAGGTGCGCCATGCTCCGGGGCATACCCGAGGGCACGTGATCTTTTATTGTGCTGATGTGGGAGTCGCTTTTTGTGGGGATGTGATCTTCCAGGGCAGTATCGGGCGGACGGATCTACCCGGAGGGGATTATGATACGCTCATACAGAGCATCCGGACAGAGATCCTCACTTTGCCCGATGAGACGCGGCTGCTCTCTGGACATGGCCCCGAGACTACTGTCGGGCAAGAGCGGCTCAATAACCCTTTCTTATCCTAATTGCCCCCACCCTCTCCCCTGATTTCGGCTTTGGCCTGCCGGCCAAGCAGGGGGAGGGGTCAAAGATCTGTCGATTTACGACCCCTATAGGAACATGGCAGGCTATAGCTCACCGACCAGATCATGATCATAGCTATCTATGACCCTGCGGCCATGGTCTGACCGACCAGGTCATGATCATAGACCGTGGGGTAGCCCTAACGGGTGGGGCTATAACCTCACCTTTACAAGGTCGGAGAAATGATGACAACCTCATCTCTCCAAGGTCATAGACCCGTGGGGACTGTGGGGCCGCAGGGAGACAGATACGGGGGTGGAAGTTTTTGGAACATAAGTCACCCCAAGGGTTAAATTTGGGGTGACTCATGTAGTTCTTATCCCCTTAGGAGGAAAAGGATTCGCTATTTAGCGTAATCGATGGTGCGGGTCTCGCGGATGACCGTAACCTTGATTTGGCCGGGATATTGCATGGTATCTTCAATGTTTTTAGCGATGTCGCGCGCCAGGCGCACCGATTCGAGATCATCGATCTCCTCGGGCTTGACAAAGATGCGCACCTCGCGTCCGGCCTGCAGCGCGTAGCTCTGGTTGACGCCTTTGAACGAGTTGGCGATGTCCTCCAGAGCGCGCACACGCTTGATGTACTGCTCCAAACTCTCCCGCCGCGCCCCAGGCCTTGCCCCAGAGATGGCATCAGCAGCTTCGATGATGACAGCTTCTACCGATTCCTGGTCGATTTCGTGGTGGTGAGAAGCGATGGCGTTGACCACCTTTGGGTTAACACCGCTGCGGCGGGCCAGATCGGCGCCGATCTGAGCGTGCGTGCCTTCTACGTTATGATCCATAGCTTTACCCAGGTCGTGCAGCAGCGCTGCTGCTTTGGAGACTTCAACGTCCGCACCGATCTCGGAGGCGATCATGGCGGCGATATGAGCTGTCTCCACGGCATGGGCGAGCTGGTTTTGCCCATAGGAGGTGCGGTACTTGAGCCTCCCAAGGGTGCGGGTGATCTCCGGGTGTAATCCCGGGGCGCCTGCGTCAAAGGCAGCCTGTTCTCCAGCTTCGACGATATCCCGATCGACTTCTTTCTGCTCGTTCTTCAAGATCTTTTCAATGTGGGCGGGGTGAATGCGCCCATCCATCACCAGCTTGGCAAGCGCCCGGCGGGCGACCTCGCGGCGTACTGGGTCGAAGCAAGAGATCGTGACCGCTTCTGGTGTATCGTCCACAATGACATCCACGCCGGCAGCTTGCTCGAAAGCGTGGATATTGCGCCCGTTGCGCCCGATGATCCGGCCTTTCATCTCATCCGCTGGCAACGGCACGACCGAAGTGGTCACTTCGGCCACGTGGTCTGAGGCGACGCGCTGGATGGCAGCCGTGATGATCGAGCGAGCGCGCCGTTCTCCCTCTTCGCGAGCTTCGGCTTCTACCTGTCGGATGATGCGTGCCATATCATTACGGGCGTCCTTTTCCACTTCCGCTAGCAAGATGCCGCGCGCTTCCTCGAGGCTCATCTGCGAGATACGCTGTAGCTCTTCCATCTGTTGAGCATGCAAGCGATCGACCTCGTTAACGCGCCGGTCGAGGGCGCTCTGGCGTTTGTTGATCGCTTGTTCACGTTTCTCGAGCCGATCCGTACGCAGGTCGAGTTCCTCACGCCGTTTTTGCAACCGGTCTTCTTCCCGACTGATCTCGCTCCGGCGACGGGCGATTTCAGCTTCGGCTGCCTGGCGTATCTCTAGTGCCTGGTTTTTAGCCTTCAGCTCGAGCTCGTTCGACCGTTTTTGAGACTCTTCCAGCAATTGATTGGCTTTGGTTTTGTCTTTTTGAAGTTCTTTCTCAACCAGCGATTGTTTGATGTAGTAACCAATTCCTGCTCCCACAAGTAGAGCAATCAGGGCAACAGGAATTGCAATCCATATTTCATTCATAGGTCAACCTCTTCGGAAATTGGTGTGTCTTTTGAAGCGTTTTCACCGTTGCGCTCTGCCCACACGCGCGTCAAGGCTGTATTGGCAGTTTCATATGCAAAACCGCGGCGGGCAAGAAAACCAATCATCTTCTGGCGGAAAACAGGCCACTCCATCTGCTTTAACTTCTGTGCGTATTTGCGGGCTGCAGCATAAGCCGCTTCGTCCTCGTCAAACGGATCTAGAGCATCCTGAATGGCCTGTGGGTCAATGCCTTTTCCTCGCAGCTCGTAAGCTAGAGCACGGCGGCTGCGCGGGTGAAACTCGGCGCGGTTATCAATCCAGGTTTGGGCAAAACGTTTGTCGTCGATCAACCCGCTGCGGTGAAGTCGCTCGACGACCTCGGTGATGATCTCCTCGGGGACTTGTTTTTGTCCCAGGCGCTGCCGCACTTCGGATTCGGACCGGTCGCGATAGTTCAAAAGCCTCAGCGCCTGCTGGTGAGCCTTCTCGCGGGAGTCCTGCCCTCTAAGTTCAGCGATCTTTTCTGCGCTCAATACCTGACCAATACTCAGCCATGCGGCAACAATGCGAGTGAGACCAAAGGCATATTCGCCATCGAGGTAAACACTTACCCGGTTCTTGTCTCGCTTTTGCGCTTTGAGCGCTGTGATGGTACCTTCCATAGTTAATCTTAGTGTGCACAGAACAAAAAAGCAGCCTTTATCCGGCCTAAGACGGCCACGGCTGCTCGCTGGGAATGCACGATCTCAGATGTATAAAGATGTAGATAGGTGTGACGCGCCGCTCAATGCCCGTGGGCACTACGGCGAACTAGAAGTTAACTTGTCATACACACCTATCTGAATGATTGGCATTGGCGATTATGTATTTACTTCCGGTATTGCATTGATCACTGGGTCCAATTTCTAACGTATTGGACGCAGATAGTTATCCAATTGCATAACACACCAGGACAATCATCTTGCTGAGATCACATTATTCAGACGCTACAAAGAGTTCCGTGGCCGCGAAAAAAAACGAAATGACAAGCTTCGCGGTGCGCTCCTTAAAAGCAACGGGTTATTTACAGTATTATCTGTAACATTATACATGATATCCAAAATTGTGGCGGGAAATCGGGCTGATTTTGTAAAAATTGACCGAGGGTGAGTAGATACAAGGGGAGAAGATCTTCAAATGAGAATACGGAATTATAATTGGATGATGATTATCATCTTATAAACGGATGAGCCCTTCTGATAGGCAGGTTATCCCCGGAGAAACATGACAGATGCAACTATCTTTGGCTGTTATATTGTGCGAAGATGTTTGCACTGCCAGCCTTGTTCCATACCTGGAATATCCAAAACTCACCAAAGGAGAGATAAATGACCAAGATCACCCGTGAAGACGCCCTTGAATACCATCATTTGGACGGCAAACCTGGCAAGATTTCTGTCGTCCCGACCAAGCCGATGGCTACCCAAAGGGATTTAAGCCTGGCTTATACCCCTGGTGTGGCCGTCCCCGTCTTGGAGATCGAAAAAGACCCGGAACTAGGTTATGAATACACCTCTAAGGGCAACCTGGTTGCAGTTGTCACGAATGGCACTGCAATTCTGGGTCTGGGGGACCGGGGGGCGTTAGCTTCTAAACCGGTGATGGAGGGCAAGGGGGTACTCTTCAAGCGCTTTGCCGACGTCGATGTGTTCGATATTGAGGTCAATACCCATGACCCGGATGTGGTCATCCAGGTGACAGCGGCGATCTCTCCGACTTTTGGTGGCATCAACCTGGAGGATATCAAAGCTCCGGAGTGCTTCTACATTGAGGAGACCCTCAAAGGAATGCTGGATATCCCCGTCTTCCATGATGACCAGCATGGGACGGCCATTATTTCCGGGGCAGCGCTGATGAATGGGCTGGAGGTCATTGGCAAGCGCATGGATGAGGCCAGGATTACCATATCTGGTGCAGGTGCGTCTGCGATCTCGTGTGCAGAGTTGATGATCCGCCTGGGAGCGCGCCGCGAAAATATCCTTTTGGTCGATACAAAAGGTGTTGTCTATAAGGGGCGTGCGGAGGGGATGAACAAATATAAAGAGCGCTTGGCTCACGAGACCGATGCCCGCACGCTGGCCGATGCTGTTCGCGGCGCTGATGTTTTTTATGGGCTTTCGATCGCCAATATCCTGACCCCCGAGATGGTCAAAACGATGGCGGAGGATCCATTAATCTTTGCCATGGCCAATCCCGACCCGGAAATCAAGTACGAGCTGGCCAGGGAGGCCCGCCCGGATGCCATTGTCGCCACGGGCCGCTCAGACTATCCTAATCAGATCAACAATGTATTGGGATTCCCTTACATCTTCCGCGGGGCTTTGGATGTGCGCGCCAGGGCAATCAATGAAGAAATGAAAGTAGCCGCCTCCCACGCGTTGGCGAACCTGACTAGGGAAGATGTCCCCGACAGCGTTCTGCGCGCCTATGGATTGGAAAGCCTCAAATTCGGCCGCGAATATATTATCCCCAAGCCGCTTGATCCGCGCGTTCTTCTGTGGGAATCTCCTGCGGTGGCAAAAGCAGCCATGGAGACTGGCGCGGCGCGGCGTAATATCGACCTGGAGGAATACCGCCAACAATTAGCTTTCCGCCAGGGGATGGGGGAGCAGGTGCGTCATTACATCCTGCATAAAGCGAGGAGCTGCCCCGAGCGCAAGCGCATTGCCTTTGCGGAGGGAGAGGAGACCAAGATCATCCGTGCGGCTGCCCAGATCGCCGATGAGGGCATCGCTACGCCCATCCTGATCGGCCGGCCAGACGTGATCCAGGAGAAGATTACCGCCCTGGGGCTGGATTGCTGTCCAAATATCGTTGACCCGAATCACTTCGACCGTATCAAAGAGTACACCCGTAGCTACTATGAGCTACGCCAGCGCAAAGGAATTTCTTTGCGGGATGCAGCCAAGCGTGTGCATGAGCCGAATATCTTTGGTCCGTTGATGGTAGCCATGGGCGAGGCAGATGCATTTGTGTCTGGCCTGACTTACGACTACCCGGAGGTGATCCGCCCCGCGCTTCAGATCCACCATACGAATCCCAGCGCGCGCCGGGCGGCTGGTGTGTATATCATGATCGTCAACAACCGGACCTACTTGTTCACCGACGCCACGGTTAATATCGACCCCACGGCGGAAGACCTGGTGGAGATCGCCTGCCTCTCAGCAGACTTCGCCCGGCAATTAGGCCTGGAACCGCGTGTAGCGTTGCTCTCCTTCTCGAACTTTGGCAGCACACCGCATCCCCTCTCCGAAAAAGTGAGCAAAGCTGTCCGGATCATCCGGCAGAAGTGTCCTGACTTCGCCGTAGATGGTGAGATGCAGGCCGATACCGCTATCGTCCAGGAGATCATTGAGCAGCGCTACCCCTTCAGCCAGGTGCGTGACGCTAACGTTCTGGTCTTCCCCTCGCTCGAATCGGCCAACATTGCATATAAGCTGGTAGCCCACCTGGGGAAAGCGGAGGCGATCGGCCCGATCCTGTTGGGTATGGGCGCCCCGGTGCATGTGCTGCAGACCGGCGCCGAGGTGCGCGACATTGTCAATATCGCCGCGGTGGCGGTGATGGACGCCATGAACCGCAAAGCCTGCGAGTGATTACTTGGAGTATGCCTCACATCACGATCGTCGGCAGTATCAACAAGGACCTAGTGGTGCGTGTGGC
>Ga0153916_10003768_pt1 | contig 11353 bp, 10 predicted proteins | sample Opewatmetagenome_FD_109642 | JGI IMG/M metagenome (GOLD analysis project Ga0153916, IMG submission 109642) | Freshwater wetland microbial communities from Ohio, USA - Open water 3 Core 3 Depth 4 metaG | ecosystem: Environmental > Aquatic > Freshwater > Wetlands | place: USA: Ohio, Lake Erie...
GCCTCGTAGGGCACCACCTGCGGGTGCGCGTTGCCCCAGCGCACGGGAATGCGGCCCGAGGCGAAGAAGCTCACGATCTGGTTGGCGTTGAACGCGACGATGGTGTCGAGCAGCGCGCAGTCGATGTACTGGCCGCGGCCGCTCTTCTCGCGGTGCGCGAGCGCGGCGGTGATGGCGAGGCTCGCGTACATGCCGGTCAGCACGTCGGTGATCGCGATGCCGACCTTCTGCGGGCCGGCGCCGGGCTGGCCGTCGCGCTCGCCGGTGATGCTCATCAGCCCGCCCATGCCCTGGAAGATGAAGTCGTAGCCCGGGCGGTGCGCGTGCGGCCCGTCCTGGCCGAAGCCGGTCACCGAGCAGTACACCAGCCGCGGGTTCGCCGGGTGGAGCTGCTCCCACCCGAGGCCGTAGCGCGCCAGCGTGCCGACCTTGTAGTTCTCGATCAAAACGTCGCACTTCGCCGCGAGCTCGCGCACGATCGCCTGGCCGTCGGGCTTGCCGATGTCGAGCGTGATCGACTTCTTGTTGCGGTTGACCGAGGCGAAGTACGCCGACTCGTGCGTGTCGCCGCCGGCGCCGTCCTTGATCCACGGCGGGCCCCAGCCGCGCGTGTCGTCGCCCGCGCCGGGGCGCTCGACCTTGATCACCTCGGCGCCGAGGTCGGCGAGGTTCTGCGCCGCCCAGGGGCCGGCGAGCACGCGCGAGAGATCCAGGACGCGGATGTGGGAGAGAGGGCCCGGCATGTCAGACCGGCACTCCGTGCAGGAGCCGCTCGACGGCGTCGGCGGCGACCGGCGTCTCGGGCAGCAGCGCCTCGGCGATGGCGCCTTCGAGGCTCGAAGATTCGGAGCGGAACGGGTCGCGCGGGCGCAGGCGGTGCGCGTGGACCAGCGCCGCGAGCAGCAGCCGGCGCGCGTCGCCCTGCGCGGCGAGCCGGGCGCCTTCGCTCGCCAGGACCGCGGCGGCGCAGGCGTAGTACAGCCCGGTCGCGGCCTGGCGCGCGTGCGCGTCGTCGGCGTTGCCGGCGAACTCGCAGGCGTGCGCGAGCGCCTCGGCGAGCGCCGCGCCGAGCCGGCCTTCGGGCAGCATCGACGCGAGCGCGGGACGCAGCGCGTCGAGCGCGCTCTCGCGGCGGATCGCGCGCAGCGCGTCGAGCGCGACAATGTTCGAGGTGCCTTCCCAGATCGAGCCGAGGTGCGCGTCGCGCAGCAGGCGCGCGTCGGACCATTCCTCGATGTAGCCCGCGCCGCCGCGCACCTCCATGGCGTCGCCGGTCGCGCGCCGCGCGTCGCGGCAGGCGCGGAACTTGAGCAGCGGCGTGAGCAGCCGCACGCGCCGGCGCGCCGGCTCGTCGCCGGCGTCGGCCTGCTCCAGCTCGGCGGCGGTGTAGAGCATTACCGAGCGCGCGGCCTCGGCCGGCAGCATGATCTTGAGCAGCTGGCGGCGCATCAGCGGCAGCTCGATCAGCCGCTTGCGGAACGCGACGCGCGTGCGCGCGACGCCGAGCGCCTCGGTGAGCGCGCGGCGCATCATGCCGGCCGCGCGCATGCCGTTCGACAGGCGCGAGTTGTTGATCATGTCGGTCATCTGCACGAAGCCGCGTTGGGGATCGCCGACCAGGTAGGCCAGCGCGCCCTCGAGCCGGATCTCGCCGCTCGCCATGTCGCGCGTGCCGAGCTTGTCTTTCAGGCGAATGATGCGGAAGGCGTTGGGAGAGCCGTCGTCGAGAACCCTGGGAAGGAGAAACAAAGACAACCCTTTCGTTCCGGCCGGAGCGCCTTCCGGGCGCGCGAGCACCAGCGCGAGCGCGGCGTCGGCGTTGGAGCAGAACCACTTTTCGCCGGTCAGCCGCCAGCGCTCGCCGTCGGGCGCCGCGCGCGCGAGGGTCGCGCCGACGTCGGAGCCCGCCTGCTGCTCGGTGATGAACATCGCGCCCTGCGCGAGCTGGTCGAGGTCCTGCGAGGCGAGCGCCGGGAGGAAGCGCTCGACGAGCCGCGGGTCGCCGAACTTCGCCAGCGTGCGCGCGAGCGAATCGGTCATCGACAGCGGGCAGCACACGCCGAACTCGGCCTGCACGTACAGGTAGGTGAGGGCGTATTTGACCGCCGGCGGCATCTTCTTCGGCCAGCCGAGGACGCCCGCGCGGTGCGACATCGCCGCCAGGCCGTACTCGGCGAACGCGACTTCCTCGAGCCTGCGGTACGCCGGGTGCTTGTCGATGCGCTGCACGTCCTCGCCCGCGCGCGTGCGGTGCTGTAGCACCGGCGGGTTCTTGTCGGCGTCGCGCGCCAGGCGGTCGAGCTCGCCGCCGGCGAGCGCGCCGAGGCGCTCGAGGTGCGGCTGCAGGTGCGCGTGCAACTCAGGCGGCAGGTAGAGCGCGAGCAGCGCCTTGTAGCCCGGATCGGCGCGATAGAGGTTGACGCCTTCTTCGGCGATCATGCGAGTTCCGCGCGGCCGTGCGACAGCACCACCACGTCGCGCTCGAGCGCGCGCGCGCGGAAGCGCACCGCGCTGCCGTCGCGCCACATCTCGGTGCGCAGCGTCTCGCCGGGGTACACCGGCGCGGAGAAGCGCACCGAGAGCGACTTGAGGCGCGCCGGATCGTAATCGCAGCAGCTCCTGAGGATCGCGTGGCCGGCGACGCCGTAGGTCGCCAGGCCGTGCAGGATCGGCCGCTCGAACTTCGCCGCGCGGGCGACCGCGGGATCGGCGTGCAGGGGGTTGAAGTCGCCCGACAGGCGGTAGATGAGCGCCGACTGCGGCGCGGTCGGCAGGTCGCAGACCATCTCGGGCGCGCGCTCGGGCGTCGGCAGAGGCGCGCTCGGGGCCGGGTCGCCGCCCTGCGGCCCGTTGCCGGGCGTCTCGCTGAAGCCGCCGTCGCCGCGGCAGAAGCTGAGCGAGTCGATGGTGGCGAGCAGCTCGCCGGCGGCGTCGTAGACCTTCCTCTCCTGGACGAGCAGCGCGCCCTTGTCCTTGCCCTTGTCGACGAGCGCCTTGATGCGCGTGCGGCCGATCGCGGTGCCCGAAGGCGGGATCGGCCGGTGCAGCACGATCGACTGCTCGCCGTGCAGCACGCGCACCCAGTCGATGCCGCTGTCGGGCTCCTTCACCCAGAAGCCGGGGTAGGCGAGCACCACCGCCATGGTCGGCGCGGCGCGCAGGTCCTTCTCGTAGACGAAGGCGAGCTGGCGCTCGTCGGTCGGGTCGCAGCCGTAGCCGACCCCGAGCGCGTACAGCATGCTGTCCTTCTCGGTGTAGCGGTGCTCGATCTCGGCGAAGTGCCGCGACTTCAGCTGCGCGTAGTCGATCGGCACCGCGCGGCCTTCAGATCGGGTCCCAGGAGAACACGTCCTGCGAGCGGTCGAGGGCGTAGAACTGCGCGCGCATCGCGGGCATCGCCTGCTCGGCGATCGCCTCGGGCGTCCAGCCGCCGGCGCGGTGCACCGAGCGCAACGGCCGGTTCTGCGAGAACAGGAAGATCTCGTTCGCGCGCACGCCGAAGATCTGGCCGGTGACGCCTTCGGCGAGGTCGCTCGCCAGGTACACCGCGAGCGGCGCGATCTTGGAGGTCTCCATCGACTTCAGCTTCTCGACGCGCGCCTTCTGGTCGGGCGTCTCGGCGGGGATGGTGCCGATCATGCGGCTCCAGGCGAACGGCGCGATGCAGTTCGAGCGCACGTGGTACTTCGCCATGTCGAGCGCCATCGACTTCGACAGCCCGACGATGCCGAGCTTCGCGGCGGCGTAGTTCGCCTGGCCGAAGTTGCCGATCAGGCCGCTGGTCGAGGTCATGTTGACGTAGCTGCCCGAGTTCTGGCTCTTGAAGTACGGCGCCGCGGCGCGCGCGACGTAGAACGAGCCGTTCAGGTGCACGTCGATCACCGCCTTCCATTCCTCGATCGACATGTTGAAGAAGAAGCGGTCGCGCAGGATGCCGGCGTTGTTCACCACGCAGTCGATGCGGCCGAAGGCGTCGATCGCGGTCTTGACGATGCGGTTCGCGGCCTCCCAGTCGGCGACGCTGTCGGTGTTGGCGACCGCAGTGCCGCCTTTCGCCTCGATCTCGTCGGCGACCTTCTGCGCCGGGCCCGCGTCCTTGCCTTCGCCCGAGACCGAGGCGCCGAGGTCGTTCACCACGACCTTCGCGCCGCGCTCGGCCATGGCGAGCGCGAAGTCGCGGCCGATGCCGCCTCCCGCGCCGGTGACGATGACGACCTTTCCCTCGAGCAGCTTCATGGCGTGATTTCCAGTAGGACCGCTTCCTGGTCTTCGGCGATGTCGTCGCCTTCGGCCACCAGGATCGATTCGATGACGCCCGCGGCGGGCGCGAACAGGGGGATCTCCATCTTCATCGACTCGACGATCAGGATCGTCTCCTCGGCCTGCACCGCGGCTCCGGCCTGCGCCTCGATGCGCACCACTCTTCCGGCGACTTCGCAGCGCAGCCTGAGCACCGCCATGAGAATTCCCCCTGGAGCGCATTGTAATCGTCTGCCAGAATCCGGGCTCTCTCCAGTTTCGCAGGGGCGGAGGAGCGGACATGAGCTGGCAAGCCGAGATCGACGAGTTGCGCCGGCGCGAGGAGCTCGCGCGGCGCATGGGCGGACCGGAGAAGGTCAAGCGCCAGCACGACGGCGGCAAGCTCACGGTGCGCGAGCGCATCGAGCGGCTGCTCGACGCCGGCTCGTTCCACGAGATCGGCGCGCTGACCGGCGTGGCGCGCTACGGCGCCGACGGCGCGACGATCGAGGAGTTCACGCCGGCGAACCTGGTGACCGGCCGCGGGCGCATCGCCGGCCGGCCGGTGGTGGTCGCGGGGGACGACTTCACGGTGCGCGGCGGCGCGAACGACGCCGGCATCAAGGGCAAGCTGCTGCAGTGCGAGCGCATGGCGCGCGACCTTCGCCTGCCGATGATCCGGCTCGTGGACGGCACCGGCGGCGGCGGCTCGGTGAAGAACCTCGAGATGCTCGGCTACTCGCCGATGCCCAAGGCGTTCCTGTGGGACACCTGGACCGACAACCTCGGCGAAGTGCCGGTGGTGTCGCTCGCGCTCGGCTCGGTCGCGGGGCTGGGATCGGCGCGCGTCGTCGCGAGCCACTACTCGGTGATGGTGAAGGACAGCTCGCAGCTGTTCGTCGCGGGGCCGCCGGTGGTCGCGCGCACCCACCGCCAGTTCGAGAAGAACGAGCTCGGCGGCAGCCACATCCACACGCGCAACGGCGCGGTCGACGACGAGGCGGCGAGCGAGGACGAGGCGTTCGCGCGCGCGCGGCGCTTCCTGTCGTACCTGCCGAGCTCGGTGTACGAGCTGGCGGCGCGCGGCGCCTGCGACGACGACCCGGCGCGTCGCGAGGCGTGGCTGATCGACGCGGTGCCGCGCGATCCGAAGAAGGTCTACGCCATGCGCCGCATCGTCGAGGCGCTGGTGGACAAGGGGTCGTTCTTCGAGATCGGCCGGCAGTGGGGCCGGCCGGTGATCACGGGCCTGGCGCGCCTCGCGGGCTGGCCGGTGGCGCTGATGGCGGGCGACCCGATGCACTACGGCGGCGCGTGGACCGCGAAGGCCTCGGAGAAGGTGACGCGCTTCGTCGACCTGGCGCAGGTGTTCCACCTGCCGGTGGTGCACCTGGTCGACGTGCCCGGGTTCCTCATCGGCCCGGACGCCGAGCGCGACGCGACGATTCGCTGCGGCATGCGCGCGGCGAGCGCGGTGCTGCAATCGACCGTGCCCTGGTGCTCGGTGCTGGTGCGGAAGGTGTTCGGCGTCGCGGGCGCGGTGCACCAGAACTCCACGCGCTACTGCATGCGCATGGCGTGGCCGTCGGCCGAGTGGGGGTCGCTGCCGATCGCGGGCGGCCTGGAGGCCGCCTACAAGGCGGAGATCGAGGCCGCGCCCGACGCCGAGGCGAAGCGCGCCGAGATCGAGGCGCGCATCCGGCGCTTCGGCTCGCCGATGCGGAGCGCCGAGAAGTACGACGTCGAGGAGATCATCGACCCGCGCGACACGCGGCCGCTGCTGTGCGAGTTCGCCGAGCTTGCCGCGCCGCTGCGCGTCGCCGGCCCGGTGCGCTTCGGCGTACGGCCGTGAACGGCGCCTCTTCGGCATGACCCGCCGCCCCGTCGCGCTCGCAGCGATCGGCGTGACGCTCGGGCTGACCTACGGGGTGTGGTACTCGTACAGCGTGTTCCTGGTCGCGCTGCTCAGGGAGTTCGGCTGGAGCCGCTCGGTGCTCGCCGGCGCGTTCTCGGTGTTCACCCTGGTGCACGGCGCCGCGAACCCGTTCATCGGCACGCTGTGCGACCGCATCGGCCCGCGCCGCCTGGTCGTGTTCGGCGGCGCCGCGCTCGGGCTCGCGCTCGCCGGGAACGGCTTCATCGCGACGCCGGGCGGCCTGTACCTCGGCTTCGGCCTCGCGACCGCGCTCGCGGTGGCCTGCTGCGGCTGGGTGCCCGCGGTGGTGCTGGTGCAGCGCCAGTTCATGGACCGGCTCGGGCTGTCGCTCGGCATCGTCAGCTCGGGGATCGGCCTGGGAATGCTCGTCGTGGTGCCGCTGTGCCAGCTGCTGATCGAGTCGCTCGGCTGGCGCGCGGCCTGGCAGATCCTCGGCGCGATCTGCGCCGGCTGGATCGTGCCGGCGGCCTGGTTCCTGACGAGCGACGAGGTGCGGCGCCCCGCGGCCGCGGCGCCGTCGCGCGCGGCGCAGGCGCAGGGCGCGGCGGCGCGCGACCTGAGCCTGGGCGAGGCGATCCGCACGCAGCCGTTCTGGCTGGTCCTCGGCGCGTACTTCTTCGGCAACGTCTGCTCGCAGACGCTGCACGTGCACCAGGTGGCGTTCCTCGTCGACCACGGCATGGCGGCGATGGCGGCGGCATCGGTCGTCGGCGTGGTGGGCGTGGCGAGCGTGTTCGGCAAGACCGGCGGCGGCTGGCTCTCGGACCGCTTCGAGCGCGAGGTGATCTACGTCATCGGCATCGCGATCCTGGTCGCGGCCGTGGGCGCGCTGGCGCTGGTCGGCGCGGCGCCGAGCCGCTGGGGCGCCTACGGCTTCGCGGCGCTGCTCGGCGTCGGCTACTCGGCGACGGCCTCGATCACACCGGCGATGCTCAGCGACCGCTTCCGCGGCCGCCACTTCGGCCTCATCCTCGGCATGGGCCTGCTCGGCAGCGCGCTCGGCAGCGCGCTCGGGCCGTGGATGGCCGGCAGCCTGTTCGACGCGACCGGCAGCTACGCGATCGCGTTCGTCATCGCCGCCGCCTGCGGCCTGCTCGCCGGGGCCGCCGGCTGGCGCGCGCGCGCGCTGCGGCGACGCCTGCTCCGGACCGGATAAACGGGGTCAGAGTCGAATTTCGCCGCTTAGCCCGGGACCTTCACCGTTCCCCTGATGCGCGCGCAGTTCTGGTAGGTCCCGGCGTCGACCGGCTTCGTCGGGGCGAGCAACTCGTACGTTCCGTCGCCGGTCACGCCTTTCCATTTGCCGGTGCCGTAGCGGAAGGTGTAGGTGCCTGTGCCGGGCTTGTCCGAGGTCTTCCAGTCGACGACGTACCAGTCGCCGGTCTTCGGGTCGACGTTGCGGCACCAGCCGTTGCCGGCCGCCTTTCCGCCGATGACCGCGACCACTCCGATGCAGCGCTGGGCGGAATCGCCGAAGGGATTGCCGGGCTCCGCGCTGATGTTGACTCCGCGGTGATCGAGCGCATAGACGATCATGTCATCGGCCTGGGCGAGCACCGCCATCGTTCCCGCCCGGCAGTTCGTATTCTCGTACGTCTGCTGGGCGTAGGCCGTGCCGATGATCGTTGCGAACAGCGTGCAGCTCAGCGAAGCAACCATTGCCTTTGTCATGTCATCCCCCTTTGTGGTTAGATCGCGCCGCTAATTGCCGACGGCGAATGTGCCGGTCACCTGGTTGCAGTTCTGCACGGTGCCGGCGACGACGGGCTTGCCGCTCGTAAACAACTTGTACGTCCCGCCACCCTTGATGCCGGTCCACTTGCCGGTGCCGTGCACGAACCGCCAGCTACCCTGGCCAGGCTTGTCGGAGTCAGCGGTGTAGGCGATTACATTGACGTGCCCATCCGGGTCCACGTACTTGCAAAAGCCGTTGCCGGCGGGCTTACCGTTCATGTTGCTGCCGACGCCGATGCAGCGGCTGGTCATGTTCTCGAAGCGTTTGTCGTTGCTCGCCGCAACGATGCCGGCGATATCGATTGAGGTGAGCGTGGCCTCCTTGGTCTGCTCCAGGAATTGGACCGTGCCGGCGCGGCACACGGTGATGTCGAGCGGCGTTTCCGCGGCGAGCGCCAGCCCCGGCAGCAGCGCCAGGGCAGCAATGAGTCCGCCGCCCGCGGCACCGGGTTTTGCGCGTTCCATGTTGTCCCCCTCGTCGTTGCGCGCCGCATACAGCGGCGCTACGCAACGCTAGGCCGAAGAGGGCTCGGGCGAAATCCCCGGAACGGGGTAGCTGGCCTTGTCCTCCCCGGTTCCGGGTAGCCCGGGCGGGAGCTCCTCGTCGCGGAAAGGAAGCAAGAGGGTCACCCGGGTGCCTCTGCCGGCGCCAGAGTCGATGAGCAGCGTTCCTCCGGCCTGCGCCGCGCGCAGCTTGAGGTTGGCCAGCCCGTTGCCGTTGCGCACGGCGGCGGGCTCGAAGCCGCGTCCGTCGTCGGCGATGACGATTCGCACCGCTCCGGGCACGCGCGCCGCGGACACGGCGACGGTGCGCGCGCCGGAATGCTTGATGGTGTTCGAGAACACTTCGAGGAAGATGCGCTGGATGGCGAGGATGCGCTCGGGCGTGAGGTCGTCCATGCGCGGCAGCGTCGACACGTTCCACAGGAACTTGATCCCGGCGCGCTCGAACACCGAGCGCATGCGGTGGCGCACGTTGCCGAGCACCACGCCGACGTCGCCCTCGACCGGCTGCACCGAATCGATCGTGAGCCGCAGATCGTCGAGCGCCGCCGCGATGCCTTCGCTCAGCTCCTCGGGACGCGCGTTGCCCGACTGCGCGACGCTCAGCAGGCTGAGCAGCCGCGCGCCCAGCCCGTCGTGCATGTCGGCCATGATGCGCCGGCGCTCGTCGGCGAGCGCCTGCGCGCGCTGCGCCTCGCGCAACTGCTCGTGGTTCGCCTCGATCTGGCGCGCCTTCGCCGCGACGCGGCGCTCCAGCTCGACGTTCATGCGCCGCGTCGCCGCCACCCCAGCCATCAGGCGCTCCATGATAGGCACCGCGGCGGCCAGCATGACGAAGGGCGGGACGAAATAGACGAGGTAAGGCCGATCGAAGTCGATCCAGCCGACGCGCAGCGCCCAGTCGTGCAGGTTCATCGCGGCGGCGGCCACGTCGGCGACCAGCAGCAGCACCACGGCGGGCTGGCGCCTGAGCTCGGGCGAGCGGAGCAGGGGGATCGTGAACAGCGCCGGCAGCGCCGCGAACAGGATTCCCCAGCCGCTCCACGCCAGCCACTGCCACGGGCCGCGCAGCGCGATGCTCGCGACCGCGGCGAGCATCGCGAGCCACAGGACCGCCTCCAGCCGCGGGCGCCTGATCCGCGCGAGGCGCAGGTGCAGGATGAGCAGCGGCATCAGCCAGCCGTCGAAGCGCAGGAAAATCAACGCGAGGCGCAGGTCGGACACGTCGCGCCAGAGAGACAGGTACCAGAGCACCGTGGCCGCGAGCAGGCTGATCCCCGAGATCGCGTACCAGAACAGCAGCGGGTCGCGCCCGCCGCGCGCCCAGAGCCAAAGCGCGAGCAGCCCGAGCGCGCCGAACGCCGCGGCGGACATGAGGATCATCCGCCCCTGGATGAGCTCGCGCATCGCGGCCCGCCCGGAGAGCAGCTGCGTGTCGCCGAAGTGCACGCGCGGGATGCCGTGATACCACTGCGGATAGCCCTTCGCCCGCAGATGAACGACGTTCTCGCCCGCGCGCAGCATCCCCGGCGGGACGGGGATGACGATCGCGGTGAGCGCCGCGCCGTCCGCGTAGCGCTCGCTCAGCTTCCAGATCGGCTGTCGATTGACGTACACGGTGAGATCGGCCAGCGGCAGCCGCGGGAGATAGAGGCTGTGGCTGCGATAAGGCGGATCAGAGTCATCCAGCGTGAAGCGGATGCGATACCAGACGTCCGTTCCCCGTGGCGGGTCGCGGAACCAGTTGTGCGGCAGCACGACCTCAGTCCATTTCTGGAACCGGTCGTGGTCGGGAAAGCCCCATACCCACGATGCCGGCGACTCGGCGCGCTCGAAGGTCTTGACGCGCGGCCCATCTTCGGCAAGCGCGGGGATCGCGGCCAGCCACAGCAGCGCGCCGAGCAGCTTGTTCACAGCAGCCGGCGCCGGTCGGCCTCGAACACGGCCTCGGTCTTGGAATGCACCGCGAGCTTCCTGTAGATGTTCTTCAGGTGTGTGTGCACCGTCTGCACCGAGAGATGAAGCAGGTTCGCGGTCTCCGCATAGGTGAAGCCGCGCGCGATCGCGTTCAGGATCTCGGCCTCGCGGCGGGTGAGCTGCGCCACCGACGCCGTATCCGGTACCAGTCGCTTGAGCACCTGCCGCGCGATCACCGGGGAGAGCGGCGAGCCGCCGTTGCGCAGGTGCCGGATGTCCTCGGCGATGTCGTGCTCGAGCGCGCCCTTGAGCAGGTAGCCGCGCGCCCCGGCCTCGAGCGCGCCGATCACGCTCTCCTCGTCGCCGAAGATCGTGACGACGAGGATGTCGCAGGCCGGATAGCGCGCCGCGATGCGCCGCACCACCTCCAGGCCGTGCATGTCGGGCAGGCCCAGGTCGACCAGGAACACGTCGGGCGCGCCGCCCGAGAGTCCGGCGAGCGCTTCGCCGCCGGTGCGGTACTCGCCGACCAGGCGCAGCGAGGGATCGGAGCGGATCGACGCGACGAGCCGCTTCCGCGCTTCGTCGTCGTCCTCGACCAGCGCGATCGTGACGGGCTCGGTGCTCGTGGCCGCCATCGCAGCCCTCCAGCCGCACAGGGTACTCCTCGCACGGGGCCGAATGTCTACCCCTTATTGGGGATCGTGGGAATAATGCGGACGTTCGTGAAACTGGACTCCGACCCCGATTCTTGGATTCGAAGGAAGCCATGACCCAAGCCAGCGGCCTGCGCGCCGCGCTCGACCCGGCCTCGATCGCGATCGTCGGCGCCTCCGACAACCCGCACAAGGTCGGCGGCCGGCCGATCCTCTATATGAAGCGCTACGGCTACCGCGGCGTCATCTACCCGATCAACCCGGCGCGCGCCGAGGTGCAGGGGCTCAAGGCCTGGGCCGACGTCGCCTCGCTGCCGCAGGCCCCCGACCTGGCGATCGTCGCGGTGTCGGGCACGGAGGCGCTCGC
>Ga0153916_10003769_pt1 | contig 11352 bp, 10 predicted proteins | sample Opewatmetagenome_FD_109642 | JGI IMG/M metagenome (GOLD analysis project Ga0153916, IMG submission 109642) | Freshwater wetland microbial communities from Ohio, USA - Open water 3 Core 3 Depth 4 metaG | ecosystem: Environmental > Aquatic > Freshwater > Wetlands | place: USA: Ohio, Lake Erie...
AAAGCAGAGACCGCTATTTTATCATTTGATTTGAACCAGATTAGACGGTAGGGTTAAATGTTTTATGAAAATCTTTGGCGAGAGGAGCTGTTGAGATGGAAGAAAAAATGAGACCTCTCTCAGGTATTCGTGTGTTGGGGTTGGAGCAATACATTACCGGCCCTTATTGCACCATGCTTCTTGCCGATGCCGGGGCAGAAGTCATCAAAATTGAGCCACCGGGTTCTGGAGATCCTCGAAGATCCCTTCCCCCTTTCGCAGTTAACCAACGGGGAGAGAAGTCGAGCGGAGGGTTCATGCGTTTTAACCGCAACAAGAAGAGCCTTACTTTGGATCTCAAGCAGGAGCAGGGGAAAGAAATCTTCCGCGCCCTCATCACGAAGTCCGATGTAATAGTGGAAAACTTTCGGCCAGACACGATGGAAAGGCTGGGTTTTGGTTATGCCATTATCCGGCAGCTTAACCCAGCCATTATTTATGCTACCCTGAGTGGTTTCGGAAGGATGGAAACCTTACGGGGGCCTTATTGGGATCGCCCTGGTTTCGACATCGTGTTTCAGGCCATGGGCGGGCTTATGCACAATGTTGGGGAAAAAGATGGCCCTCCCCTCTTCCTGGGGGTGCCTCTGGCAGACATCTATACCCCCATGGTAGCTGCTTATGGGATTGTTATGGGTTTGAGGATGAGAGACAAGACGGGGTTGGGTCAATACGTGGATATCGCCATGTATGATTGCATGACCGCCCTCAATGAAGGGTCTGTTTTAATTCATTCTTACAATGGGGAAATTCCGGGGCGCGATCAGCCCCGGCTGCAGGCCCCTCAATGTGCCTTCCAAACGAAGGACGGTTACGTAGCCCTCATTGTGCCGACGGAAGACATGTGGGTCCGATTTTGTAAGGCCATCGAACGGGAGGACTTGGTCAAGCATCCCTTGTGTTCTTCCGGAGTTCTGCGAGGAAAAAATTTCGATAGTTTTTTGAGGCCCATCCTGGATGAATGGTTTGGCCAGAGGACGAACGATGAAGCCATGCAACACCTTCTGAAACAAGGGGTTCCGGTGGGGCCTTCCCAGACGGCCAAGGAATTAGTGGAGTGTCCTCAACTTAAGGCCCGGAAGATGATTCTCGAGATAGAAGACCCGGTGGGAGGGAAGAAAAAAATCGTGGGTTCTCCGGTTAAGCTTTCTGCCGCCCCGGAGACCAGCCCCCAAACGGCCCCCCGTCTGGGAGAGCACACCGAAGAAATATTGGAAAATCTTCTGGGCTTCAGCCAAGAGAAAATCAGTGAACTGCGGAAAGGAAGGGTAATTTGATGAACTCAGACATGGCCATTCTTCAGAAAGCTCGAGAAGAGCTACAGCAAGTCCTCGTCCAGGAGGTCCTTCAATCTCTGATCAAGAACCGATTCGAGGCCCTTTATGTATCCAGCCGTGAAGAGGCACGAGAGAAAATTTTAGCGATGATTCCTACCGGCGCGAGCGTTGGGTATGGCGGCTCTCTGACTTTAGAGGAGTTGGGGATCAAAGATGTTTTAAAGAAAGGGAATTACCAATTTATCGACCGGGGCCGGTCCGAAACCTCCGCGGAGGAGCTGTTCAAACTTCGGCGCGAGAGCCTTCTCTCCGATGTCTTCTTGTGCAGCACCAATGCCCTCACCAAGGATGGAAAATTAGTCAACATCGATGGCATCGGCAACCGACTGGCGGCGCTAACCTTCGGACCGAAAAAAGTGATTGTGGTCGCTGGCCTTAACAAAGTTGTGGCTGATGTAGAAGAAGGACTGAAACGGATTCGAAACTCTGTCGCTCCCCTCCATGCCCGGCGTCGGGGATGGATGGTTCCTTGTGCCAATACAGGTTACTGTATGGATTGCCGTTCTGCGGATCGGATTTGCGGCACCATTACCATAACTGAATTTCAAAGAGAAAAAGGCCGGCTCACAGTCATTCTGGTGGGGGAATCATTGGGCCTATAAAAGGGAGTTTTAAGATGGCCGTTGAAAAGACCGTTACCACCACATCAGGAATTCCCGTGAAAAGGGTTTACACCCCAAGGGACTTGGAGGAAATAAGGTTTCATTATGACCGAGATCTGGGAGAACCCGGCCAGTATCCATATACCCGGGGAATTGACCCGGAGATGTACCGTAAAGATCTCTGGGTCATGGGTCAGTATGCTGGATTCGGTTCAGCAGAAGAGGCGAATGAAAGGTATAAATTCATTTTGAAACAAGGAGGGACGGGCTTTTCCATCGCCCTGGATTTACCCACCCAAATTGGCCTGGATTCCGATAATCCCTTGGCGCGGGGAGAGGTGGGGAAGATTGGAGTGGCCATCGACTCCCTGCGGGATATGGAAATCATCTTCGATGGCATCCCTTTAGACCGAGTCCGGCACATCCGGACCAGTGCCTGTTCCATTGGCCCCCTTGCTCTGGCTTTATTTTTGGCCGTTATGGAAAAACAAGGCGTTTCTCCCCATCGCTGCAGTATTATTCTGCAAAACGATGTTCTGAAAGAGTATTCGGTACGGGGAACCCAAATCTTCCCTCCCCGGCCGGCTTTAAAATTTGCTGTTGACGCCATAGAATATTGTGCCAAAGAATTGCCCACCTGGCAGCCCCTGATGGTTTCAGGTTATCACTTCCGTGATGCCGGAGCCAACGCCATCCAGGAAATTGCCTTCACGTATGCCAATGCCATCGCCTATATAGAAGAAACCTTAAGAAGAGGGGTGCCGATTGATCAATTTGCTTCCACGATCCGCCTCCATTTCTGTGCCAGTATGGAGCTTTTCGAAGAGATCGCCAAACTTCGGGCTGGCCGCAGGATGTGGGCTAAATTGATTAAGGAAAGGTATGGCGCCAAGGATCCTCGCTCCTGGATCTTCCGTCATCATAGTGGAACCCTCGGGGGAAACCTGACCGCACAACAACCACTCAATAATATTGTCCGCGTCACCATTGAAGCGCTTTCCGCTATTTTAGGAGGCTCCCAATCCCTGCGAACCTCCTCCATGGATGAAGCCTATGCCATTCCTACGGAAGAAGCAGAAAGAGTAGCCATCCGGACCCAACAAATTATCGCTTATGAAAGCGGGGTTACCAAAACCGTGGACCCTTTGGGCGGATCCTATTTTATGGAAAGCCTTACCTCGCAAATGGAAGAAGAGGCCAACCGTTATTTGCAGAAAATCGAAAATATGGGTGGAGCCATTGCTACCATCGAGAAGGGATTCATTCAGCGGGAAATCGACGAGAGTGCCTACCAGGTCCAGAAAGAGATTGAAAGAGGTGAGCGGGTCATGGTGGGCCTGAATAAATTTCAAACGGATGAAAAGGTCTCGATCAAGACTTTTAAGAGTGATCCCAAAACGGCCGAGCGCCAGATTGCCAGGCTGAAGAAAGTTAGAGCCGAAAGAAATGGGGCCAGCGTTCAGGCCGCCTTAGGTGAGGTACGGAACGCTGCCGAGAGAGAGGAGAATTTAGTCCTTCCCATATTGAAAGCTGTGAAGGCTCATGCTACGGTGGGAGAGATCTTCGACATCTTGCGGGAGATCTTCGGCGATTACCGACCTGCAACCATCATATAGGCAAAGAATACCCGGAACCCCGCTATCGCAGTCTGTAAAGATGAGACAGGATTCTGTGGATTCATGCTATCCCCAGAAGCTGTATCCCCCTAAATGAAATTATTTCAGTAAACGAAAAGGAGGACATAATGAGCAATGTCAGTCAAAAGATCGTTGAGACCCTCATCGAAGCGGGGATCGACCACATTTTCACCATTCCAGGCGGGGCCATGTCGCCCATTTTTCCGGCTCTCGGCGACTACCAAGACCGGATCAAGGTGATCTTGACCCGGAATGAACAGACGGCTTCTTGCATGGCAGAAATGTACGGGCGGTTGACCGGTAAACCAGGAGTAATCGCCGGACAGGGCCCATTTGTCGCCTCTGCCGGGCTTTTTGGTTTAATGGAGGGATATCTGACCTCCACCCCAATGTTAGCCCTGGCCGATGTGACCGAATACGGGAGTTTCGCCCTCCACGCCCCCTTCCAGTGCGGGACCGGGGATTATGGGGGCTTGGACCTAAAGGAAATTTTCAAAGGAACGACCAAATTCGTCACCGTGGCAACCTCCCCCCTGGAAGCTGTCCAGGGAGTGCAACTGGCCATCAAACATGCCGTCTCCGGAAGGCCCGGGCCGACTGCTTGCCTGTTCAGGGTTCCCTCACTGAAAGGAGAGCTTACGGCGGAGAATCTGGCCAGGATCTTTCCCATCTCCAAATACCTGAAGGTGGGAAAACCCGCGGCCTCTCCCGGAGACCTGGAAAGGGCAGCGGATATGCTCCTTACGGCCCAAAGGCCGGTGATCATCGCCGGCAATGGAGTCCATGCTTCCAAGGCTTATACAGAGTTGGTTCGCCTGGCAGAAATGGGAAACTTTCCCGTGGCCACGAGCTATCAGGGAAAGAGCTCCATTCCGGAATCTCATCCCTTGGCAGTGGGGGTGATGAACATGTACGGGGAGAAGGTTGCCCTGAAGACCATCAGCCAGTCCGACCTGCTGCTCATCATCGGCTGCCGAATGAAGGCCCAGGATACGTGCTTCGAAAGTCCGGAGTTGATCGATCCGAGCAAACAAAAGATTATTCAGGTGGATATCGATCCGCGAAACGCCGGGTGGGTTTACCCGGTCGATATGGGCCTCACGGGCGACGCCGGGGTCGTCATGGGGCAGTTCAGCGAAGCCCTGAAGGCGAGGTTAAAGGGTAAGCCGGGTCAAGACCCGGGAAAATGGGTTCATACCATCCAGGAATGGAAAAAAACGGAAGGCTATTATGAGGATCCCAGCCTCTATTCCGACCAGGTTCCGATCCTTACCGCCCGGGTGGTAAAGGAGCTGAGGGATCATCTCCCGCCCGAATCAATCGTCACCCTGGATGGGGGAAACAACCGGGTGGCTATGCTACGTTACTATCTCACCAGGCAGGCCGGAACTTGTTTCGCCGCGGCGGGCATTGGCGCCATGAGTCTGTCAGTACCCTCCGCCATTGCGGCCAAACTCCTTTACCCCCAGAGACCTTGCGTGGCCATTTGCGGGGATGGGGGCATGGCCATGCAGATCCATGCCCTTTCCACTGCGAAACAATTTGGGGCCGCGGCCATTTTCGTGGTCATGAACGACTCCGTTCTGGGCGCGGTACGGGATGGGCAGAAAGGCCGGCCCATTGCCTCCGAATTCATCGACACAGACTTCGCGAAGATCGCCAAGGCTTTCGATTGCCAGGGGGTCCGGGTAAAAACTCCGGACCAGATCGGTCCGGCTTTGAAGGCGGCCCTACAATCAAAAGATCCTTTCGTGATTGACATTCTGACCGACCGCGACGAGCGGATTCGGGATAAAGTCCGGGCGCCCTGGGCGAAGAAAGCCCTGGATAAAATTTAGCCGACGGCCAGAGGTTATCATTAGGATTTGCTCTAACATTGTGGCACCCTAATCCCACTGGAAAGGAAAAAACTATGGAAAGACCATGGGAATCGGAGAATTGGCACATCAGCCATTTGAACTTTGTCCCCGAAGTTCGAGCTGCCCTGATGCTTCCGCCAAAAGTCATCGTGAGCGACTGCACGCTACGGGAAGGCGAACAACAACCCGGCGTCGTCCTTTCTCCCGATGAGAAGTTACGCCTGGCGAGGATGCTGGACGAGGTGGGAATCCCCCAGCTGGAGGTCGGGATGCCGGCGGTCTCGCAGGAAGAAAAAGAAAATATCCGGGCCATTGCCCATGCCGGCCTAAAAGCCAAAACCATCGCCCTTTGCCGGACCCTCAAATCCGACATCGACTCGGCCAAGGAATGCGGAGTCTGGGGCATTAGCTGCAGCACACCCATTGGGTACCTGCAGTTACAATACAAGCTCAAATGGCCCGAGCAGAAGGTCATGGAGACGGTGGCCGAAGTCACAAGGTATGCCCATGAGCAGGGCTTCTACGTGGTCATGAGTCCCGTGGATGGTACGCGGGCCAATATGGATTTCCTGGACAGGTTCTTCGGCTTCGTCATGAAAAACGGACACCTGGACCGGGTAAGAGTTGTCGATACGGTAGGATCGTGCCTCCCCCAGGCGATCCAGTACATGGTCCGCTGGATGACCAAAACCACGGGACTCCCCGTCGAGGTTCACTGCCATGATGATTTCGGAATGGCCACGGCCAATACCATGGCCGGCGTGGCGGCGGGCGCCCAAGTCGTATCCACAGTGGTCAACGGCATGGGGGAGCGGGCCGGAGGTGCTCCGACCGAGGAAGTAGCCCTGGGATTGAAGGTGCTCTACGGCCTGGAGACCGGAGTGAAGTTAGAAAAACTCTACGCGCTCTCTACCCTTCTGCGGGAGATGACCAACGTAAATCCGCCTCCCAACAAGGCCGTAGTGGGGGAGAATGCCTTTGCCCAGGAAGCGGGTCTGGCGGTTTCCGGATGGAAGGAAATGCCCCTGACCGCAGAACCTTATCTGCCCGAGCTTGTCGGCCAAACGCACAAACTGATCTTGGGGAAAAAGAGCGGGAGGCATTCCATCGAATTGAAACTCAAGGATCTGGGACGAAAGGCCAGCGAGGACCAGATGGAAAAGCTTCTGCTGAAGGTCAAGCTCCAGGCGGAAAGAACCAAGACCCCGGTATCGGATGGCGACTTCAAAAAGATGGTCGGGGAAGTTTTGGGGAGGTGAATAGGATGCTGGCCAAAACCGTTATTTATGAGAGGTTGGCCAAGAGGGCCGTCGAAGCCTTGGCCAAGAGGAAAATCACTGCTCAGTTTGTGAAGGATAATCAGGAAGCTTTGGATGCGATTCTAAACCTGATTTCCCCCCAGGCAACGATCGGAATCGGGGACTCTGTGACCATGGAAACGATCGGCGTCCGCGCCCGACTGGAGGAGCGGGGGGGACATGAGATTTTTAACCCTTTTATTTTTTTGGAGGACGGGCGATTTGCCGATCCTCCAGAGGTAAGGGTTCAGAAGATGCGCCAAGCGCTGCTGGCGGACTTTTTCCTCACGGGCAGCAATGCCATCACCCTGGATGGCAAGATTGTCAATATCGATGCCCGGGGAAATCGAGTCGCCGGAATCATCTTCGGCCCCAAAAAGGTAATCCTGGCGGTGGGGGCCAACAAGATTGTACCGGATGTGGAGCAGGCGATAAGGAGAGTCAAGAACGTGGCCGCCCCCCTCAATTCCGAACGTCATTTTTTGGAGCATCGAATGGATCAAGAACTTCCTTGCGCCCGCTCCGGAGTATGCGTGGATTGTTCTTCCCCGTACCGAATTTGTTGTTTTGTCTCCATCATTGAATGGCAGAGGGGAATTTACGAATCGGACCGAATCAACCTCTTCATCGTGGGAGAAGAATTGGGTCTCTGAGAGAGGGAGAAAATATGGAGAATTCTAATATTCGCACCCACTACGGGGAAAAAATATTGGAATGTAAGCTTCCTTCTGGCTGGAACCTCTTGGGGAACCTCCAAACCAAGGACCTTCCTGCGATCGGGCGGGAGGGCTTGGTTCGGGCTTTGGAGAACCCCCTGGGCACACCCCGGTTGGAGGAATTGGCCAAAGGGAAGAAGAGAGCAGTAATCATCGCCGGGGATGTTACCCGTCCGGCCCAGGGAGAGGTTGCCCTCCCCCTGATTTTGAACACCATTAATAAAGCCGGGATTGCGGACCAAGATATCCTCTTGATCATGGGGGGAGGAACTCATCAGGCGCCCCAAAATCTCCCTGAGGCGTATCGAAAAAAATATGGCCAGGAAGTGGTCGATCGGGTGAAGATTTCTTATCACCACCCCGATCAAGACCTGACTTTTTTGGGCCAAACGAAGAGAGGGGTTCCCATCGAGATTAATAAATGGGTCGCTGAAGCAGACCTGAGGGTCAGTTTCAGCGGAATTATTCCCCATGGCTTGGCGGGCTATTCCGGGGGTGCCAAATCCGTTCTCCCCGGAGTGGCCGGTCGGGAAACCATCATCCAGAATCATCTTCTGGTGGCCGGACCCGGAGTGGGGATGGGAATGGTGGAAAGGAACCCGATGAGGGCCGAAATGGAGGAAGTGGCAGAAAAAGTGGGGTTACATTTCATTTTTAACCTGGTCCTCAATGCGGAGGGGGACCCCATAGGTGCGGTGTGCGGGGATTTCCGAAAAGCCCATCGCCAGGGGGTGGCCATGGCCCAAGATATTTTTCAGGCCTTTTTGCCCAAATCCGCTCAAGTTGTCTTTACCTCGGGTCACCCCTTTGACATTCATTTCTACCAGTCTTTGAAAGGCCCGATTTCTGTGCTCAGTGCTTGTGAAGATGGGGGGACGATCGTTCATTTAACTCCCTCATTCGAAGGGGTCCGGGCGGGCACGCGGAAGCTCTTTGCGACGGTTAAAGCCGTGGGATACGAGACGCTTTTTGAGCGTTTAAAAAGTGGAGAGCGCAAAGATGAGTCGGTTCGCAATTTCTTCTATCCGGAAGTCAATATCGGGGGGGGAATGACCATCTTTCGGGCCATGATCAAGCGGAAAATTCGTATGATGGTCGTTACCGATGGAATCCCTGCTCAAGACCTCGTGGACATGGGGTTTGAATACGCGCCCAATCTGGAAGAAGCCGTTTCTCTTCTGCAGCGAAGATTACCCAAAGCAGATGTGGCTTCTGCTTTGAATTCGAAAGTCATTGTCTCCATCAAGGGAGACCCGTAGGACCCATGGAACCCACAGCCAAATTGGTTGAATTCGTGGCCGGGTTGAAATTCGAAGATATTCCCCTCTCTTCCATTCAGGCGGCAAAGAGAGAGTTCTTGGATATTTATGAATTGTGCCCGCCATTCGGCCCGGCCCTTGACAGAGAATGATTTGAATCGGCTCGTTGCAATGGGCTATAATTTGGAAAAGCTGGACGACCTATCCAAGGGTTCAAATACTCGGGGTATGATCAGAAATTTCGGAGGAATGAGATGAAAAGACCACTGGAAAATATTCAAATTCTCGATTTTACGATTTTTCTTTCCGGGCCTTACGCGACGATGATCTTAGCTTATCTAGGAGCAGAGGTCATCAAGGTCGAAAGGCCTGGGACCGGCGATCCCGTTCGAGACAATCCCCCTTATTTTGGGCCGCAGGGCATTGTTTTCGACCGCCAAGACAAGAAAGCTCTCTCTTTCTCCATGCTGAAGCGGGGACGCGGCAAAAAGAGTATTACCTTAAATCTTCAAAGCGCCAAAGGGAAAGAGATTTGCAAAGAGTTGGTCAAGAAAGTTGATATTGTTGCCGAGAACTTTGCTCCTGGAGTTATGGACCGGTTGGGCGTTGGTTACCAGGAATTACGCAAGATCAAGCCGGATCTCATCTACTTTTCCATTTCCGGTTTTGGCCAAGACGGACCTTATCGGAACCTGGCCGCTTTCGATCCCGTCGTCCAGGGAATGAGTGGAGTCATGGAAGTAACTGGCTATCCAGAAAACCCGCCAGTTCGGATGGGCTTGGCTGCAGGGGATCAGGTGGCCGCTCTTTATGCGGTCATTGGGGCTCTGGCAGCGCTCCGGTATCGAGAGAAGACAGGAAAAGGACAAGCCGTGGATATTTCCATGATGGACGGCCTCTTTTCTTTCCTTTTTGATGAAGCACTGGACGTTTATGTAGAGCGCGGAATTCCCATTCGAACGGGCAACCGGCGACTCAGACTCACCCCGTTCAGTTCCTATAGAGCCAAAGATGGGTATGTTACCATTTGCACCGGTGCAGATGTCCATTGGGTGAATCTCCTAAAAGCGATGGGAAGGGAAGATTTAATCGAGGACGCCCGGTACAAAACATTAAATCAGAGGATGAAGAATGCTGATGAAGTAGATGCGATTGTTGAGAGCTGGACATCCACCAAAGAAAAGAAAGAAGCCGTAGAAATTCTGAGGAAATTTGGGATTGCCAGCGGGATCGTAGCCACCATACCTGAAGTTTTAGAGGATCCGCAATTAAATTTCAGGAAAATGGTGATGGATTTTGAACATCCTGAGTTCGGAAACGCAAAAGGCGCAAAAGCCTTTAACATCCCGACGAAATTATCGGAATCGGCCGGATATTTCGATCGGCCAGCCCCGTATTTAGGAGCTCACAACGAAGAGATTTATTCCGGATGGCTGGGTTATTCAAAAGAAGAGCTCAGTCAATTGCAAAAAGAAGGAGTCATTTAGATTCCTAAAAATGGAGTTGTAAGAAGGAGGAAAAAATGGAAGGGATCCCTTTTAAAGAAGGTCTATTTACCTGGCCCCTGGCTCCGGGAGATCAGCCTTATCTCTTGGCGAATAAATGCCAACCGTGCGGGAAGATTTTTTTCCCCAAAGTGGCTGTTTGCCCCGAATGTTTGAAGGCCGATTCTCTGGAGGAAGTCAAACTAAGTACTCGCGGGAAGTTATACACCTATACGATCGTTAGGGTGCCATCCCCCGGGTTCAAGGTTCCGTATGCCTTCGGCTACATCGACCTGCCGGAGAAGGTGAGGGTTTGTTCGCAGATCAGCGCCGCGGAACCCATGGAAAAAAATTTACAACTGGGCATGGATATGGAGTTGTCGATCGGCCCGGTGCGGGAAGAAGCGGGGAAACCGATTATTGGTTATATATTCCATCCGATAAAAAAATAAAAGATTAACCGCGGAGAACGCAGAGAAGAATAAAAATGGAAAGACGCAAAAAAGAACTGGCTTTTTTTAAATTTTGTTTGGAATGATTTGATCCCGCTCGGAGCGGGACGGTCTCTGCGGTAAAAAAATTAAAACCAAGATGGATATCTGAAACAAGGAGGTTTACGATGAGAGAAGTGGCGGTAATCGGCGTCGGCATGACCAAATTTAGCAAATACATTGGAACCAGCTTGAAGAATCTCGGGCGGTCGGCCTGTTTGGCTGCCCTCAAGGACGCGGGGATTTCCCCCAAGGAGATTCAGGTGGGATACTGCGGCAATGCAGTTGCCGGGGTCATGACCGGACAGACCATGGTCCTGGGCCAATTGATCATGCGGGAATTAGGAATCACGGGCATCCCCATAACCAACATTGAAAACGCCTGCTCCAGCGGAAGCACGGCCTTTCGGGAAGGCTGGATCGCGGTCGCCTCGGGATTGTACGATGTGGCTTTGGTGGTCGGGGCGGAGAAGCTCTATGCCAGCGATACCGGCAAGACGGTCCAGGCCCTCGCCGGCGGGAGCGATGTAGAGCTTGAGGGGGGGTGGGGGCTGATCATGCCCGGGGTCTGGGCCATGCGGGCCAAGAAGCATATGGAGAAGGATGGGACAACCCTTGAACAGCTGGCCA
>Ga0153916_10003770_pt1 | contig 11351 bp, 10 predicted proteins | sample Opewatmetagenome_FD_109642 | JGI IMG/M metagenome (GOLD analysis project Ga0153916, IMG submission 109642) | Freshwater wetland microbial communities from Ohio, USA - Open water 3 Core 3 Depth 4 metaG | ecosystem: Environmental > Aquatic > Freshwater > Wetlands | place: USA: Ohio, Lake Erie...
CGCGTGCCGTTTCTCGGTAACGACGTATTGGATACCGTGCTCTCCTGGCCGGCGCGCGTTCACTTCAACGGTGCCGGCGGCAAAGCCATCCTGCGCGAACTCGCCCGCCGCTATCTGCCGGAGGGCGTCTGGAATCGGCCCAAGCATGGGTTCTCAGTGCCGATTCAGCAAAACCTCGCCGGCGCTTGGCGCGAGGCCGGCGATGATGTGTTCGCGCGGGCGAGTCAACTCGCCCCGTTCCTGAATGCCAAAGCCATTGCCGAGCTGCGGCAGCGCGCCAAGCACGGCTATGCCTCTCGTCGTCTTGCCTATACGTTTCTCACGCTGCTACTCTGGCTTGAAACTCACCCTGTTACGAACTGAATAGCCTGGAAAAATATTTGCGATGGACTGGACCAAGCTTACCGACGACCCAAACAACGGCGACGTGAAACGACAAGTGCTCGCGCATCTGCTCGCGATGCGCAGAATCGAAACCCACCGCGACCTTACTGCGTTCATGGTGGACCGCGTGAAGGGCAAGCGCGTGCTCGACGTGGGCATCGTCTCCCACGCCGAAAACTATTTCGCCAAATCCAGCTGGCGACATGAGCACATCCGGCAAAGCGCTGCCTATTGCCTGGGCGTGGACATCCTCGCCGACCTGATCGCCAAGCTGAAGGTCGCCGGCTACAACGTAGCGGCGGTCGACGCGACGTCGGATGCAGATCTCGGCGAGCGTTTCGACGTGGTCTTCATCGGCGATACGATCGAACACGTGGACAATCCGGCCGCGCTCCTGCGCTTTGCCGGAAGACACTTGAGTCCAGGGGGCGTGATATTCGCCTCCACGCCCAACCCCTTCAGCCGCAAGTTCATCAAGCGCATGCGCCGGGATGGCACGGCGCTCGTGAACCTGGACCATATGGCATGGATCACGCCGACCATGGCCATGGAGATTGGGCGACGCGCCGGTCTGGAACTGAGTCACTATCACCTGATCAAGAGGGATCCGGACAATCCGTTGGTGCGAGGCATGCGGCAATTGGCACGCAAGATCGTGCCGATAGAGCTGTCGTTCCCCGATTTCCTGTATGAGTTCCGCCAGCCCGAACGTGCCTAGCATTGGCTCAGCGAACCCAAGCGTGACAAACAACATGGCCCGTGAGGTCTGCCACTGCTATGAGATCAACCTGCAGACTGGCTTGGGCGGTGGTGAGATCTACACCCGGTTTTTCACACAGGCACTGATCGATCTTGGCTGGAAGGTCACGCTGATCGTCAAACGCGGATCGTGGCTCTCCAGTAATTTGGGTATGCCGCGGGTAAGCATTCTCGAAGTGGATGACCTTGGAACTGTCCCTGACGTCATCGCAGACGATCACGCACCGGTATTCGCGCACACCCCTTTCTCGGGTGAAATCGCGGAACGCATACGACGGCACCACCGTCTCATCTACTTTGCGCACATGCCGCTGCATGGGCGCAACCCGAGTGCATTCCATTCCTGCGACTTGATTCTGGCTGTCTCGAACCATGTCATCGACAGCCTAAAGGCCGCCGGACTCAGTCACTATTACGCCGAACCGCTATACGGCGTCGCCGATCTGGAACGCGGGGGTAACGGCAGCACCGAAGTTCGTCGTGGGCCATCGTACGACTGGGACCGGCGCAAGTTCCGCGACTGGTTCTTGAGCCTCACCTACCCAATCGCCCGCCGCATGCGCAGGTCTGAGGCGTACCACAAACGACCGGGTTTGACGCTGGGCATTGTTTCGCGGCTCACCCCGATCAAGCAATTTCCCCTGCTGTTCACTCATCTCGCACCAATTCTTGCCAAGCACCCCATGGTGAACCTGGAAATCTTCGGCAGCGGTGGCTATGCGTCGGTACGGGACCTTCGACGTGCGCTAAAGCCGGTGGCCGCACAGGTCCGCTATTGGGGACACCAGCAGGATGTCACCCGCATTTATCAGGCACTTGATTTCCTCCTTACCGGCTTGCCGGAAAAAGAAGCACTGGGGTTGAATGTCATCGAGGCCCAGGCCTGTGGCTTGCCCGTAATCGCAGTCAATGCACCTCCGTTCACTGAAACCGTTCTGGATGGTCAAACCGGCTGTTTATATGCCGACCCCCGGCAGGATGCCGGGCGGAGCTTCGACCAACTCCTGACCCGCCTTTGTGCCGGTGAGAGGCCCAAGCCCGGCCAACTTGCACCGGCTCATCTCCAACAATTTTCCTACCCGGCCTTTCGCAACCGGGTCCAGACCCTGCTCCAATACCTGGGGAAGGACGTAAAGAGGGAATCTCGGTGAGAGTTGTCATGCTCTTCAAGAAAGGCTATGACGCCCTGGCAGCCGCACTGCACGCGGCCAAATGCGAGATCGTGGTAGGCAGCTGGAAGGCGCTGCCAAACCTCGATGGGGTTGATGCAGTACTGGTACATGCCGAAGAAGTTATGTCCCACCTGCGGGTGATGCGCAAGCTGAAACGAACAGTATGCAGACGATCGGTGCCAATTATTGCGATAGACCGGGATGCCCCGTGGTACAAGGGAATCAAGCCTTGGCGCATTTGGCTCACCCAGCGCCTTGGGCTATTCGACATTTACGCCACCCACTCATTGCAGGAGGCGGACCGGTTCGCCGCCATGCCGCTTTACCTGCCCAATGCAGCAGACACGTTCCGCTACAACTTGGGCGCCCACAGCTTGCAGGAAATGCGTGTACCGGAGTGGTATCGATACGATGTATCTTTTCTGGGCAACCTCGATGCTGAACGATATCGCGAGCACGCGGAGCGGGTGGCTTTTTTTCGGGGGCTCGGCCCACGCCTTTCCGAACTGGGAATCAGCCACCTCTTCCAACATTCGGAGAGTGTGCCCGCAACAGAGCAGGTCGAGATCATCCAGCGCAGCCGGATTAATCTTAACTTTGGCGCGGCGTGCGACAATGGACCCGCCGGCCGCAGTTGGGGCCTACCCGAACGATGTTACGGGATACCGGCCTGCGGAGGCTTCCTGCTAAGCGATGCCCGGGAACATGCCGCGCGGGATTTCGTGCCCGACGTCGAGTGGACGTCTTTCACCAACATCGATGATTGCCTTAGAAAAATCATGTATTACCTGGAACATTACTCCGAAGCACGCGAAATCGCCGAACAGGCGCACTATCGCGTGATGCGTGACCACACCTATGCGGCGCGTGCGAAAACCCTGGTAGACACCATTAGGCAATGGCACGCCGGAAAGAGGCCGTAAGATGGATGCCTGTCAGATTTGTGGCAACGAAAAACAGAATCGCCTCCACTACCCCCGCGAACTGATGCTGGGGCTCGGGGACGAATTCGAGTATATGGAGTGCGCGAATTGCGGGTGTCTGCAAATCACGCAAATTCCGGCCGATCTCGCGCGCTATTACGCAGATTCCTACTACTCTTTTGCACCGCCCAAGCTGCGCAACTACCCCGCATGGCTGCTGAGACTGCGCGCCGCGCGTACCCGTGTTCGCCTGGGGAGTCCGACCATGCTTGGAGAGCTAGGTGCCGCCTTCTCCCGAGAACAAGAGCACTTCGACTGGTTGCGCCGGGGCAAGGTCTCGTTGTCGGATGCCATTCTTGATGTCGGCTGCGGCGCCGGCAAACATCTTCTGAAATTGCAACGGGAGGGATTCTGTAACCTTCAGGGAGTGGACCCCTTCATCGAGCAGGACATTCGCTACGGCAATGGCGTCACGATTCTCAAACGGCAACTCTCCGAGATTGATCGGCAATTTGACTTTGTAATGTTCAACCACTCCTTTGAGCACATGCCAAATCCGTTGGAAACTCTGCATGACGTTCGCCGAATACTGCAGAAAACGGGCCGTCTCATGCTGCGCGTACCGGTCGCGGATTCATATGCGCACAGGAAGTACGGCACCCACTGGGCAGCGTGGGATGCCCCGCGACATATGTTCCTCTACACGGTCAAGAGCATCACCGTACTGGCGGAGCAAGCGGGGCTTGCGCTCTATGACGTCGCATATGATTCGACTCGCCGCCAGTTCGTTACCAGCGAACTGTATCTGCGAAATGTGCCACCTCAGGATCGCCCGCTTTGCTACCCTGGGCAGGCCAAGGCACTGTTTACAAAAACCCAGTGGAAGCAGTTGCAGGAGTTCGCGAACCAGCTAAACGCGAGACGCGACGGAGATACTGCCTGCTTTTTTCTAAAACCTGTTGATTGACGCACGTAGGCTCATGCTGCGCCCCTCGATCGTTCCCGCTCTGGTGTTTTTGGCAGTCCTGCCGCTCAACCACACCAATGCCCTGCGGCTCACCGCGCTGTTCAGTCTCGGCTTGATTGCCGTTGTCCAAGCGCTGCGCTACCCGGCGCCCACCCTGCCGGCAAGAATCCCTCTTGCCTTGTGGGCAGGCCTGGCCTTGCTGTCTGCTGTCTGGTCTGCCAATCCGCCATTTTCCCTCGGGGAATTCAAAACGGAAGTAGTCTATGGACTGATCGCCTTGGGAGGCTTTTTCGTCCTGACTCGCAACCGCTCAATTTTTCACGCTTTCCTTGGCACGGCATTGCTGGGTGTACTGGTCACTTTGCTGGTATCAGTCGTCCACATTTGGCAACGAGGGGGTTGGGTCGGCTACGAGTGGGAGTGGCAGCATGGCTTCGTCAGTTACAGCACCTACCTCGCCACCATATTCCCATTGCTGCTGTATGCGCTGATTTGCCGGTGGGATCAAAAATGGATCCGACCAGTCACCGCTCTCGCGGTGCCACTGTTCCTGTTTGTGGGATATGCGACGCTTAATCGCATGTTCTGGCTCACGTTGGCCATATCCGGCCTACTGGTGCTGGGCCTCCATTGGCGCAGCCAGAGCGAGCCCAAGCAGCGTCGACTGCTGGCTCTGTCCACGGCTGTAGGGCTCGGCATTGTCAGCCTGATCTTTGTCGCGGTAACAATGCAGCGCATGGTGGATCCGCTGCAAACTCAGGCGCAGCCAACGGCAACGCTTGCCCATGTGGAGCACACATTCACGCGCAGCGAGCGCTTTCAGATCTGGCAGTACTGGGCAGGGCACATCCAGGAAAAGCCATGGGCCGGCGTGGGATTCGGCAGAGACCTTCCCCACATGGTGTATAAAAAACCACCGGAATGGTTCGGCCTCATGTTCGCCCATGCCCATAATCTGTTTCTCAACTATGCGCTGCAGCTGGGCCTGCCGGGCGTGCTCGTTCTCCTGCTCTTGTTTGGCGCCCTCGGGAGAACCTTTTGGATGATCTATCGTTCTCCTGATCAGGAAACATCGTCTGTTGGCGCGATCGGGCTGGGTGTTCTAGCCGCAATGATCTCAAAAAACATGACTGACGATCTATTCTGGCGTACGGATGCGCTGCTCTTTTGGGCTTTGATGGGGATGTTGCTTGGATACGGCATCCGCAGTTGTAGTGTTGCCACACAACTCAAATGATTTCGCGAGACGCGCCGAGCTTTCTGGTTATCCGCCGAGACAATATCGGCGACCTGGTTTGCACCACGCCGGTGTTTCACGCACTGCGCGAGCGGTTCCCCCACTCGCGTATTTGCGCCCTAGTCAATAGCTACAACCGCCCGGTTCTGGAAAACAATCCTGATATCGATGCAATTTTCTCCTACACAAAGGCCAAACACCGTGCGCAGGGTGAACGATTTCTCGCAGTCTACTGGAATCGTATTCGGACCATCCTCGCGCTGCGTGCCATGCACTTTGACTATGCAATACTCGCAGCATCCGGATACGAGCGGCGGTCGCTGCTGCTGGCACGGCTGATTCACCCGGCCCACATTGTTGGTTTCGTGCCGCCGGGTGAAACCAGCGATCGCCATATCGATCTTGCGGTACCACACTCGCAGCCACGGCCACTCCACGAAACACAGGATGTGTTCCAGGTGCTGTCTGCTCTGGGGATCGGCGGTGACCCTGGCGCATTGCGGGTGCATCCGGACCCAATTGCACAAGCCAGTGCCCGCGCAATTCTTCGCAAGGAGGAAGGCTTCGGTGAACTTCTCATCGGGGTTCACATCAGCGCGCGCAAGCCCAGCCAGCAATGGCCAGCAGACCGCTTTATAGATCTAATTCGGGAATTGCGCCGACGTCACAATGCGCGAGTAGCACTATTCTGGTCACCAGGCTCGCAATCGAATCCTTTGCACCCCGGCGATGATGAGAAAGCAGAGCAGATTATGGAAGGCGTGGGAGATACCGGGGCCACGCGCTTCCCTACAGAAACCCTGGCGGAGTTAATCGCCGGACTTTCGCTGTGCGATTTGTTGATCTGCAGCGACGGCGGGGCGATGCACATCGCAGCAGGTTTGGGAAAACCCATCGTGTGCTTGTTCGGGAAATCGTCACTTACGCATTGGCACCCCTGGGGGGTGCCGTACGTCGCGCTGCAACCCGCAAGCGAGGAAGCGGCGGACGTAACCTTAGAAGAAATGCTTTCTGGATTCGATCAATTGTGCGGCAAGATAGAGCGACCGGGCGACTTCACACGCGGCACATCGGCTCAGAATAGGTCGTCGTAGCCTTGTGGATTGTTTGACTGCCAGCGCCAAGCGTCCCGGCACATATCTTCCAAGCCTCTTTGCGCCTTCCATCCCAGCTCCGTTTCAGCCAGGGACGCATCAGCAAAGCACACCCCAATATCGCCCGCGCGTCGGCTAACGGTTTGATAAGGGACCTTGCATCCCGACGCCTGCTCGAAAGCGCGTACCATTTCCAGAACGCTGTAGCCTCGTCCGGTGCCGAGGTTTACGGTTAGCAGTCCCGGCACGCAGCTGAGCCGCCGCAAAGCCTTGACGTGACCCGCCGCCAGGTCCATCACATGGATGTAGTCGCGCACGCCAGTGCCGTCCGGCGTGGCATAGTCACTCCCGAACACCGACAGGCGTTCGAGCTTCCCCACGGCAACCTGGCTGATGTACGGCATGAGGTTGTTGGGAATGCCGTTCGGGTCTTCCCCGATCAAGCCGCTCTCGTGAGCGCCGACGGGATTGAAATACCGAAGACAGCCGATGCTCCAGCCTGACTCTGCCTTGTGCAGGTCGGCCAAAATCTCTTCCACCATCAGCTTGGAGCGGCCGTATGGATTGGTGGCGCTGGTAGGGAAATCCTCCCTGATCGGGACGGAGGCTGGATCGCCGTACACTGTGGCGGACGAGCTGAACACCAGGGTTTTGACGCCGGCCTCGGCCATGGCTTCGCACAACACCAGCGTGCCATGGACATTGTTGTCATAGTAACGCAGGGGCTGCGCCACGGATTCGCCCACCGCTTTCAGGCCCGCAAAGTGGATCACCGCATCGATCTTGTGGGATGCAAAAATTTGGTTGAGCGCCGTCTGATCCCGCACATCGGCGCGGTGAAAGCTCAGCGGCCGACCGGCGATGCCCTCGACACGCCTGAGCGCCTCTTCGTGACTGTTGCAAAGGTTGTCGGCTACGACCACATCGTAGCCATTCGACAGCAGTTCGACACAGGTGTGGCTGCCGATGTAGCCTGCACCACCCGTTACAAGAATGGTTTTCATGCCGTCGACCCAGGCTTGTCAGTAGGCATTCTTGTGTATGAAGCCCTTAAATAACGTGAGCAGAATAATCTTCATGTCTAACCAAAGCGACCAATGTTCAATGTAGTAAAGGTCATATTCGATACGCTTCTCGAGGTTCGTATCGCCACGCCACCCGTTGACTTGGGCCCAGCCGGTAATGCCCGCCTTGACCAGGTGCTTTTTCATATAGTCCGGAATTTCATCCTTAAATTTGTCGACGAAAGCCGGCCGTTCCGGACGCGGCCCGACGATAGACATTTCTCCGCGGACGACGTTAATAAACTGCGGTAACTCATCCATACTGGTCCTGCGCAGAAATGCGCCAAAGGGCGTTGCACGACGTTCTCCTGCTTTGGCCCAGACTGGCCCAGTCTTGCTCTCCGCATCGACCGGCATCGTCCGAAACTTGAACATAGTGAATGTTCGGCCATTCCAACCAACCCGTTCCTGACGATAAAACACCGGGCCTGGTGAGCTTAGCTTCACGGCTAGCGCAATCAACAACATCAATGGGCTGATCATGGCCAAAATAATGATCGATAACACCTTATCCTCCAGCATCTTGACTAATAGGTTTAGGCCTACCATGGGGGTCGTTGAGAGGCTCAGGATGGGGAGCCCCGCAACCTCCATAACGGAATGATTCAGCAATCGGAAGCCAAAGATGTCCGGAACAAATCTAATGTCCACGGTGGAGTGCCGTAGGTCATGGAGCACTTTTCGCACCTTGTCCTCATCGCGCAGCGCCATCGTTATCCAGACTTGATCCACCTCATGCTGTTGGACATAGTCGGATAAATCGCTCAGTCGGCCCAAAGCGTGCAGGGTCGCACAGTCAGCGCTTCCATAGGCATCTGAAAAGAAACCAAGCACCTCCAGCCCGGCCCATGGCGCTGCCGAGATTCTCTCCGCAACTTCACGTCCAAGAGCCGCTTCGCCAACGATTACAATTCTCCTGACATTGAAACCCGCACGCCTTAGCCCTCGTAGGCTAATCCTTAGCGCTATGCGTTCAAGGAGAAGGCCCAACCAGGCCGTTGTCGACCAGAAGGCTATCCATCCTCGCGAAAAATCAGAGCCGGACTTAGTCGAGAAAGCAAACGCAAACATGAAGAACAACACCGCTGCCCATCCGATGGAGATACGTCTTCCCTCTTCGAGGAGTGATGCACCTCGCCATGGAAGATAGAGATCAAATTTTGGGAAAAGCCACGCCGCGAGCAAGAGGGCAATGCCAATCGCGCCAACATAGTGCCCAGGGAGAACCCAAGAGCCCAGGTAAAGGCGATGAGCCACGCAGCCCGTCACGGAAATCACCAGCCAGTCTGCCACGTGCTGAAGAGCCATGAACAGGCTGGAGTGTTCTTTAAGGAAACCTTTGTCGACCATTGTTTCTCTAGTAAAAGGTGCTACACAACATCCTAATCGCTATCCCAACTCAACTCTGGAGACCGGGTTGTCTTCCATTGGCTTTTTCCCGACCACACTCCAGCTGTAGCCATGTCGGTTCCAAGCAGACACAGCAGTGAAGCCCGCCCGTGCCAAAAGCTCCACTGCCTCGATCCGGGAATAGTATTTCGAATAGGCAGGATTGAGCTGATCGTAAATCGTAAGCCGCCTGACCGACCTGGGGAAGCGCTCCAAAACATTTCGCATGTAATCACGCATGGGCAGCGGCATGTAACGACATCCGAATATGTAGACATCAAGCGCGACGCAAAGCAAAGAGCAAGCCACATTCAATACCGCATGCGGAAGTCGTTTGGTGACAGCCCTGACCGGCGTAATGAACCGCAGGTAGTACTCGTTGCCTTCCTTGCCGTAAAGCCACACCAGAATCTGCCCCCCCGGCCGCAGTGCCTTGTATGCGGCGGCTACTACCGGCTCGGGTTGCGGGATGTGGTGCAGCACCCCCATGGAAACCACCAGGTCCAGCTCCATGCCCGCAGGCAGCGCTTCTCCTCTGTCGTTGATATACATCACCCTGTCAGAGCGCCGGGAGGTATTTTTCTGCAATACAGCGAAGGCGGCTGAGGGTTCTACAGCCACTACCTGGGCGGCCCCAGAATCCAAAAGCATGTTAACGATCCGCCCTGTTCCGCTTCCGATGTCTGCCACCCGCTTGTTGCTTACGGACTCCAGCGAAAGCAATGGGCCAAACAGATCCGCCAACAAGTCCACCGAGCCGTAGTATGCGGGATTGAGTTGGTAGTTGACCCATTGCTCTCCAAAGTCTGCAATTGTTTTCTGCGTCAGCGCCTCGGTTTGCGCGACCTTTGCATTGTGCATTTTCTGATTCATTCGCGTTGTCCTCCTGGTCTCTGCCGGCCCGGTCCTATCAAACCTCGGGCGAGGTGTGCAAGGCCTTCATATATTTCCCAGCCCCCTCCCTCGAATGCAGCGATCAGCTTTGCAACATAGGAAATCACGACGAAGACAATAGCCTGGTCCATCGGGATCTCGATGCCAAGCAAAACGCCCATGCTGGCTGCCTCGACCGGGCTGGCACCGGCAAGTGAAACGGGGATGACCACGAAGAGCATCGAAGCTGATATAACGAACAAGGTCTGAGCAAACGAAATATCAAGGTTCGCCGCCATCGCCCCAAGGTATACCCCGAAAGCAAAAACGAGATTCGTCAGCAGCGACGCGAGCATCGAGAGCCATAACACCCTTCTGCCCCTTCGAAGTAATCCGACCACTTCTCCAAGATGGAAACGAGTCTTCGGATAAATCAAAGCCAGAAGCAGAAGGCCGCCGAGGGATGCCAACATCACGAAAGTTGGGTTCACTTCCCATGAACGCACAACCTGCGGCTCCATAAAGGGAATCAGAACTATCGAGGTCAACAAGGCTGCCACGGCACCAACGAGCCGGTCAGCCACCAGACCGCCCCCCAAGGCGAATGCATCGCCCTGATTTCCAACGATGGCTTTTATCTTGGCAAAACGAGCCGCCTCCAACCCTATGGTCATCGGAAAGATGAAGTAATAAAAAATGGACTGCAAATGGATGCGCAGCGACTGGAGTCCGGAGATTGGAATGCCGAATATTCCGAGTACCATTTTCATTCTGAGCGCAAAGAGCGACAACGCCATCTGATTGACAAGCAGCGCAAGTGCTATCAGAGGGAAATTCACATCCAGTGACCCCAGGCTATACCGATCGCCCACCTCCCGGCACATGAACCAGATCACTGCAGGGACCAGAAGCAGCTTCCATACCGAGACCACAATAGACTTGCGGGGCAATTTCGCCATATGCCAGCCTAGATTTTCCGCCCCACAAACAGGATTGATGAGGTTTTCATGCCAATGGCCGCCCGGGCCTTGTCAAAGCCAGTGAATAGTATCAAGAACAGCAAGCCCTTCATCGGATCGAACAGTCGCGAAAGCCGCACCAGCTTCAACCTGTAGCGCAGCAGATGATGGAATGAATACATCCAAAATGAATGCCCGGTTTGGTAGCCGACATGGACCGGCTCGATGCCATTCTTCCTGGCCAGTTCTACCAGGGTCTTCTCGTCAAAGAGGTGCCAGTGACGAGGAAAGTGATAGCCCCCCCAATACGCGCTCTTGAACAGCTTCGCATCCAGCGAGTTCAGGTTTGGGGTTTCGATTGCAATAATTCCCCCCGGGGCCAGCCAGGCAGACACTTTGGCCATGGCGTCCATCGGATCAGCAACGTGCTCGACAACGTGGAACATTGTCGCCAGGGATATGGAGCCCGGTGCAATTGCACCGCATGTTTCTATACGGCCATGCGACACGTTGAAACCTTCCCCGCACAG
>Ga0153916_10003771_pt1 | contig 11351 bp, 8 predicted proteins | sample Opewatmetagenome_FD_109642 | JGI IMG/M metagenome (GOLD analysis project Ga0153916, IMG submission 109642) | Freshwater wetland microbial communities from Ohio, USA - Open water 3 Core 3 Depth 4 metaG | ecosystem: Environmental > Aquatic > Freshwater > Wetlands | place: USA: Ohio, Lake Erie, Old...
AGTAGGTGAACCCCCTCCCCAGTCATCACAAATGAAAAGTACTGGAAAACCAGCCCCCAACATTCCTCCACAAGATGGATGCTCAGGATACTGGTAATTCGCAGAGATAGACATAACGCATATTGTTAACAATACACTGACCAGGCTGATGAAACAGCCACGAGACCCTTGTTGGAAGAATCGGTTCTCCTTCATGATGATAGACCTCCAATGTCACTGCGAAATGACTTCATATGTATCATCCGTAGTAACGTCATCGAGTTCCTACTCTTTTAGCAATTGACTGCCCAACTACTAATTATACAGAGCTTGGGGGATGCCGGGGGGTGAGGGGGTTTGGGGGGCGGCAGGGGGTTGGAGAGCGAAGCAAGTTCAATCAGGGGGGCGCCTCGGTACGCCTGGTCGCCTAGGTCATACCTATAGGCTGTAGCCTATAGGCTATAGCCGACCTCATAGAGGGGATCTCCCCCGCATCACGCCGGCAGGATAACCACTGCGCAAAAGCAAAAACAGAACGATAATAAAATGAGATTGCTAGAAATGAGCGAAGAGAGCGGAGCTGACAGGCAACAACAAAAGAACACATGTGCTATAATTGGGGGTAGAGGAAAGAATGGAGAGCATTGAGGCAGAGATGATCGCTGAACAGTTCCGGCACGCGGTGGACCTGACCAACGGCAACTGGACCGGATCGAGATGAACCAGATCCACCTGAAGGAGCTGGTGGACCAGCGCCTGTACTCGCTGGAGAAGGAGGTGGATGATCACGAGGCGCGCTTGCGCCAGGTGAGCGAAGGAGTCACCCAATTCAAGACCTGGAGCGGGCTGGCGGTGGGCGGGTCGTGGCTGACTGCGCCAGCTCGCTGGCCCTGGTCGTTGGAGCCGGGCTGTATCTGGCGGCCCCCAAGCGCTGGCAGCGTACCCTGGCGCTGGTCGTTCCGGCCGTCCTGGCGCCGGCGGTGATGAGCCTGGGTCTGTACCAGACGTTCCCGGCGCAGTCCCGTGCGAACCCGGCCGATGTCTCGTTCCGGCTGTGGGAGGCGCTCCAACCCGTGCTATACCACTTGCCTCTGCTCATCTTGCTCCTCCTGGCGGTGCTGGCCCCGCGACTGCCATGGAGTGGTGGGCGAGAGACGACCTCATCGCCGTCGCCCAATGCGCCCGTACAAGAAAGCAAATAGAGTAGCCCACTCATTTGCGCGAAGTAACCTAAAATACAGAAAACTTATAGCCTTGCTGGAATCGGTTTGATTGCTTGTTTGCTTTCTAATATATACACCTCAGATTGAGATGACAGTGTTTCTTGCGGAATAATATCGGGCATGATACAATCTAGCGCACGCAAAACTTCTTAGATCAAAGAAGAACTGTAGATTACAAAGCTTTTGGTCTAGGGAGTTTGCAAGCACGATACGGGGCGTGGCTCAGCCCGGCTAGAGCGCACGGTTCGGGTCCGTGAGGTCCCGAGTTCAAATCTCGGCGCCCCGACTGGGAGTGAGAAGAATTGCTGGAGAGGCTTGAGCGGGCGGTCATGATCGCCTGCTCAAGCCTTTTTCGTTCCTTGTTGACAAAGGGGGATTCTCTTCTATAATAAACATAGGTCTCAACTTTTCTATCAAATACCGCATAGCGGAGGCAGTCATGGCTAAAAAGAATAAAGACGGGAAAGAGGCGGTTAAACCAGAGGAAGCTTCGCCTATCCAGGCACAAGCAGCTGCGCCGGCTGTAACGGAAACCCCAAAGAAAGATGAAAAGGTGAAACCAGCGGGGAAGAAAGCCCAGGCGAAACCGGCCAAGAAGATGGGCAATAAGGAGTACATGAAAGAGCTGAGCCGCCTGCAGATCGAGCTGGTCAAGCTGCAGGAATGGATCAAATTCAAAGGCCTCAGGATGGTGGTCATCTTCGAAGGGCGGGATGCGGCCGGCAAGGGAGGGGTGATCAAACGCATCACGGAATGTCTGAATCCACGCTTTGCCCGTGTGGCGGCTCTGCCTTCGCCGACCGAGCGCGAAAAGACGCAGTGGTATTTCCAACGCTACGTAGCGCACCTGCCCGCCGCCGGCGAGATGGTGTTTTTCGACCGGAGCTGGTATAACCGCGCCGGCGTGGAGCGCGTCATGGGCTTCTGCACCGATGAGGAATACAACGAGTTCTTGCGCTCTTGCCCGGAGTTCGAGCGTATGCTGGTACGCTCAGGCATCGTCCTGGTCAAATACTGGTTCTCCGTCAGCGACGAAGAGCAGGAGCGCCGTTTCAAGGCGCGCATCGATGATCCCACCAAGCGCTGGAAGCTCAGCCCCATGGACCTGGGCTCGCGCACGCATTGGGCGGATTATTCGATCGCCAAGGACGAGATGTTCAAGTACACCGATATCAAGCAGGCTCCCTGGTACGTGGTCAACTCCGACGACAAAAAGCGCGCCCGTCTGAACTGCATCAGCCACCTGTTGAGCACGATCCCTTACCAGGACCTGACCCCCGAGCCCATCACGCTGCCGCCGCGACAACAGGAAAAAACGGGTTACGTCCGCCCCCCCATCACCGACCAGACTTTCGTGCCCGATAAATATTAGTTTTGCTGAGGGATTTGAGGCTAGAAATGGATGATTCCGGCGTTTTTTCCGCCGGAATCATCCATTTCCAGCATTTACACGCCATATACAAACTATGAGCCAATTTGATCTACCACCCACCATCAAAGTGCGGGATGCAAATTTGCAGGATGCTGCCAGCATCGTCTCGCTGGTGCAGGAGCTAGCCAAGAGCGACGGCTTGCAAAGCCCCATCCATGCCGCCTACGTCGAATATTACCTGGCGCAGCCGAATTGCTACGCGTTGGTGGCAGAATTAGGCAGCCAGATGATCGGGCTTATGAGCTACCTGATGAAACCCGACCTCTACCACGCTGGGGATACGTGCTATATCACTGAGTTGGTCGTCGCTGAAGGATCCCGCGCTCGCGGCGTGGGCAGCGCCTTAATGGAAGCATTATTCGTCCGCCTGGAGAGTCTCGGCTGTATCGAAGTATCGGTGACCACCATGCCTGATAACCTGGGGGCGGTCCGGTTTTACAAGCGGCACGGGCTGGTTGACGAAGCTATCTTCCTCGAAAAACACTTTGAGAGATTACCCCGCATGGGGTGACAGATCTCATCTCCAGGCCAGCACGCGTAAACCAGCATCGTAATCTGCAACGAATATAGTGGCCCCAAACATCCACATCGCGGGCGAAGCCAGGCGTCTGCTATCTAGTGATGCTGCCTGGCTCTGCAGCGTGCCTGCCGCAGAACCAGCCCGTAGTATGATAGTGGTTAGCCTCTCAAAAAAGGATCTCCACACCATCCTGGGCTGATCATCCCATGATCATGAAACAGTCACTGACTAGTATCCGCTGTTTCCTTCTTGATATGGATGGCACCTTCTATTTAGATGACCACCTGTTAGAAGGAGCCCTGCATTTCATCGATATTATCGTCTCTCGGGGGCAAGATTTCCTGTTTCTGACCAATAATTCTTCCCGAAACCGCCGGTATTACGCCGAAAAAATCACGCGCCTGGGATTGTCGATCACCGAAAATAAGATTTTCACCTCGGGTGAAGCGACCGCGCTCTATTTGAAAGGCAGTTCACCGACAGCCAGGCTTTACATCGTGGGCACGGAATTTCTGGAAGATGAGTTCCGCCAGCACGGATACATTTTAGACGAGCAAAGCCCCGAGATCGTCGTCATCGGGTTCGACACGACACTGACTTACCGCAAATTGTGGAAGCTGTGCGATCTCGTGCGCAGCGGTCTACCGTACATCGCCACCCATCCCGACCTGAACTGCCCAACCGAAGGCGGCTTCATGCCCGATATCGGGGCTATCATCGCCTTTGTGCAAGCCGCTACGGGTCGCTTACCCGATCAGGTTATCGGCAAACCCAACCGGGCGATCATCGATGCGCTGGTGAATAAAATCAAAATCCCGCTTGAGCAGCTGGCTATGATCGGAGACCGGCTGTATACCGATGTCGCTTTGGGCGAGACAACTGGCATGACCACCATCCTGGTGATGAGCGGGGAAACCCAGCCATCCGACCTGGAACAGTCCTCCTACAAGCCAGATTACATCTTTCAGCATCTCGGCGAGGTTGCCGATCATTTGCTGGAATCAGGCCAAAATGACCAGCCTACGCTTTGACCCCCCCGAAATTGAACACTTTTGGCAGGCCATCTAGAGGAAATTTGGATTAATATGTCCAAATAGAATGGACAACCTAGTCCACTACCCTCTCCACTTCATCGATCTTCAAGCTGATCACCTGGCTGGTTGAATCTCGCCCCATCGTGACACCGTAAATCACATCGGCTGCCTGGACTGTATTGCGATTGTGAGTGACCACGATAAACTGGATTTGCCGGCTAAGCTCACTCAAGAGCTCACGGAAGCGGCCTACGTTCGCCTCATCGAGCATGGCGTCCACCTCATCCAACAAACAGAACGGAGTCGGAGAAACCTTTAGGAGAGCGAAGATCAAGGCAGTGGCCGTCAGGCTACGCTCCCCTCCCGACAGCAAGGATAACCCTTGCATACGTTTTCCTGGTAGGCGAGCTTCAATATCAATCCCTGTGTTCGTCATATCTTCCGGGTCGGTCAGCATCAGGCGAGCCGAACCACCGCCAAACAAGCGCGAGAATAAGGCACTAAACTCCTCCGCAACGGCCTCAAATGTACGGCGCAGTTCTCGCTGCATCAGCTCATCTAGCTCGGCAATCACCTTACGGACATCTTCTTCGGCTTGCCCCAGATCGCTCACCTGCTCGGTCATAAACTCGAAGCGCTGCTTGACCTCGTGGTATTCCTCTTGAGCTTCGGGATTGATGGCTCCCATCCGGCGGAGTTGCGCTCGCAGCCGGCGCAGGTTCTCTTCCAGATCGGGTGAGATCTGGCGGACGCGAGGCAACTGCTCCACGAGACCATCCATAGGAAAAGGAGTTGGACCAGAGACCTCCTCCGAATACTCAAAAGCCACCAGGCCGAAATCGTCCTCTATTCTCCGGCGCCAGGTCTCCAAGGCTTCCTGCCGGCGAGCCAAAGCGATTTTGGCCTGGGCATGGTTGTGCTCAGCCTTGCTCAATTCCTGGCGTGAGGCGGCTTCTATAGCCTGAACCTCGTCTTGTTGGCGTTCCATCTCGTCTAATTCGGATTCTGCTGGCTCAATCAGAGTACGCAATGCTTCGATTTGAGCAGTTACTTCAGCCTCAGACTGACGTCTGCCGGGTTTACTGGTTTCCAGGCTAATCATTGCCGCTTCGATTTCGTCCAGCCGGGCCTGAGCTCCGTCCAAAGCGAGCTGGGTGTGCTCCAGGATGGAAATACGCTCGCTCAGGCGAGATTGGGCATTCGTTACCTCCCTTTTTGCCACCGCCACCTGGGTATTCCAAAAAGCAGCTTGGGATTGGAACTCATCCAGACTCAGCTCACTGAGATGCTGTTCCATACGCCGCAAATCTTCCCGGTATTGGACAGTCTGTTGTTCCAATTGGTCTAACGATTCCTGGGCTTGTGTGGCTTCACCTGCCGCCTGGTGGATATCCTCCTGCAACCGTTTCTGCCGGTCAACATACCAGCTCATTTGTCGCTGTAGGGAATCTACCGCCAGGGATGCCTGGCTATGCGCAGATTGTGTCTCCGATTCAGCGGATTGTGCATCCCTAACTTTCTGCTCCGCCCTCACTTCTTCAAGCAGCAAACCCTTAATTTCCTCTTCAATCTGGAGAAGACTCTCCTGCACCGTATTCAATTGCTGATGTGCTGCCTCGATCTCAGCCTGTAATGCCTTCCGTTCTCGGGGACGGGATAGAGTCGCTTTCGCAACCTCGCCTCCCGAAAGCACCGGTCCACTGGCATGAAATACTTCACCTTTGAGAGTGACGGCGCGCAGACCTTCCACACCATTACGATCCCTCAACAGCCGGCGGGCTGCATTGCGGTCACTCACGATCCACGTGTGCCCCAGGAGCAATTCTAGCGCTGGGCGCAATTCATCCGGCGCATTCACCAGCCTGGAGGCTACACCGATTAATCCTTCCCCTGCTTTACCAGGAGAAATATCCTCCAGAGGCGTGATCGCCTCAAGTGGCAGCAAGACTCCCCGCACGTTTTCCCGTTGCAACACAGACAGGCTGTTATCGATACCATCCAAGCGCTCCAAAACCAAGGCATCCACATACTCACCCAGGGCAGCGGCAATAGCCACCTCCAGCTCAGCGGGGACATCCAAGAGACTCCCCAAAGCGCCGCGAGCACCCTGCAATTGACCTTTGCGGGCTGCCTGCAATAGCGCCTTAGCCCCTAGGGCGTAGCCGCTCAGGGCGTTCTCGGCCTGCTCTAATACATCGAGCTGGGCCTGTAGGCGTGCCATGACCGAAGACAGGTCGCGAATCTTGTCCAAAAGTCTATCCCGGGCAGTCTCAGCCTCCATTCTTTTATGGTGATGGTTCTGATAAGCTTCGACGGCTTGTTCGCGCAATGCTCTCGCCTTATCCCGCGCCGCTTGAACTGTTTTAAGGCGTCCCTCTACCACCAATAGCTGGCTTTTTACTTTCTCTACTGCTTCTTGAGCTTCTCCTAATTCAGTCGTCTGCCGGTCAACCAACGTCTGGCGCTCTACTGCCCGTGACCGAAGCTCGCCTTGCTGGCGGTTCAGGCCTTCCATTCTCTGCCGGGCGCTCAGGATATCACTTTCAGCTGCTTGGCGCTCGCCTAACCTGCCAGCTAGGGCTTGCTGGGCACCCTCTGCCTGAAGGCGAGCCTCATTGAACTCAGATTCTTCATGCTGCGCTTCCGCTTCGGCCTCTCGCAGCCGCTCCTGAATAAGCTCTAACTCCTCTTGCAGGCGGGCGTGATCTGACTGGAGGCTATTGTGGCTGGTCATTAAGGAACGAAAACGTTCATCCTCCACTGCTCGTAGCGTGTTAAGATCCTCTCGGCGGGTATGAAATCCAGCCATCTGCCGGTGCCATTCATTCAAATGCGTCCTCAAGCCGATCAATTGTCCACGCGATTGCGACATCTGCTGGTCCAATTGCTCGTAACCCTGCCGGACCTTTTTCAGGATATTTTCTTGTTTCCGAGCCTGCCCGCGGCTCTCAGCGAGATCACGTTGCGCCTGGTGCCAGTGATAGCCATACCATTCGCGCAGTAACAGGCGCAAATCGGCGCGCACCTGCTCATATTCACGAGCGCGGCGAGCTTGCCGCTCCAGGCTGTTCAAGCGGGGTTGTAGTTCTGCCAGGATATCCTGGACGCGTTCCAGATTGCGCTGAGTGGTCTCCAAGCGACGGATCGCCTCTTCACGCCGGGAGCGGTAGAGGCCGATTCCTGCCGCCTCTTCGAAAAGGCGGCGGCGTTCCTCTGCTTTGAGCGAAAGCGCTGCGTCTACAACACCCTGACCGATAATGGTATAAGTTCGCTCAGCCAAGCCAGACTGTGCCAATAATTCCGTTACATCCTTTAAGCGGACACGTTGTCCATTGATTAGATACTCATTCTGTCCATCCCGATAGGCGCGACGCGTGATGGCAACCTCACTAAAATCGATCGGCAGCCAACTCTGACTGTTATCGAAAGTTACAACCACCGAAGCCATACCAGCACGGGGCCGCTGCTCCGAGCCTGAAAAGATCATGTCCTCTGTCTTCTTACCGCGCAACAAGCTGTAAGACTGCTCACCCAACACCCAGCGCAGGCTGTCAGCCACATTGGATTTGCCTGAGCCGTTTGGCCCGACAACAGCAGTCACCATGCCGGCAAACTCGAATACCGTCTGGCTGGCGAAGGTTTTATATCCGTGTAGTTCTAAAGATTTCAGGCGCATATTATATATTTTGTGCGTCGAGGGCAATCAGGGCATCGCTTGCAGCGGACTTGGCGGCGGCTTGCTTGCTTTGACCCCAACCATGCCCTTTCACTTCACCGTTGATGAGGACCTCCACTTCGAAAGTCTTAGCGTGGTCCGGACCGTTGGAGGTGACCAAGCGATAAACTGGGTGATCGAATCCCTGAGATTGGATCCATTCCTGCAACAGGCTTTTCGGATCCTGTTCTTTGCGCGCGGCAATGATCTGACTGGCCGCGCTCTTGAGCATTGGTTCCATGAAGGCAGAAACGGATTGGATGCCATCGCTTAAATAGATGGCGCCAATCAGGGCTTCGAAAGTCCCACACAAAAGTGCAGGCCGTTTACGCCCGCCGCCGTCGTCCTCGCCTCGACCAAGGCGCATGGCTGCACCCACATCAATCTGCCTGGCAAACTCTGCTAATTGGTCGGTGCGAACGAGCGCCGAGCGCATGCGTGTCAGCTCCCCTTCTTTCATCTCTGGGAATTGATCGTACAACCAGGCGCCTACCAGAAAATCGAGAACCGCATCCCCTAAGAATTCCAGGCGCTCGTTATCTTCCAGCACCTCGTAATGTTCATTGGCAAAAGACCGGTGGGTGAGAGCACGAGTTAACAGACCATAATCCGAAATGGACAGACCTAATCGAGCAGCAAACACCTGGGGAGATTCTACCCGCAGGGATCCCTGAGCAGCTTCCATAAAATGCCTCCCGGAACTCAGGGAGCGTCAAACGTCCCACGAGGGGTCGGACGTCTGGCGTTCCATCAGTTCCTACCGTCGAGTTGAAAATTACAGGTTGAAGGTCGAATATCGGTTTTTCGAGTAATCGTTCAACCTTCAAACTTTCAACTTCCAACACTTAACGGTATTTCTTGATGACCAATACAGCATTATGACCGCCAAAACCAAACGCGTTGCTGAGAGCCACATCGACCACCAGCTCTCGCGCCTGGTTTGGAACATAATCCAGGTCGCAATCGGGGTCAGGAGTCTGGTAGTGGATAGTCGGAGGGATCACATTGTTCCGTACCGCTTCGACGCAGAAAACGGCCTCCAATGCGCCCGTCGCTCCCATCATATGGCCCGTCATCGATTTGGTTGAGGATATGGGGATATTATACGCCAATTCGGCGAAAGCAGACTTGATGGCGCGCGTTTCTGAGAGATCGTTTAGAGGCGTAGCAGTGCCATGCGCGTTGATATAGTCCACCTGGTCCGGGTTCACACCAGCCGATTCGATCGCCAGGCGCATGGCCTGGGAGCCCCCAGCCCCATCCTCAGCCGGGGCGGTAATGTGGAAGGCGTCCGCAGTCGCTGCATATCCCGCCAGCTCTGCCAGGATGTGGGCACCACGGGCGCGCGCGTGCAGCTCCGTTTCCAGCACCAGGATGGCAGCGCCCTCCCCCATCACCAACCCATCCCGGTTTTTATCGAAAGGTTGCGGGGTCATCGAATAGTTATCATTACGGCGTGACATCGCTCCCAACCGGTCAAATGCGGCGACACCGATGGGGGTAATGGTGGACTCGCTGGCACCAGCCAGAGCCGCATCGATGGTGCCCATCCGTAATAGCTGCCAGGCCGTGCCAATGCCGTCCGCTCCAGAGGCACAGGCTGATGCCACAGAAAAACAGGGACCCCGGATGCCATAATCGATTGCCAGCATACCAGCAGCTCCATTCGACATCAACATCGGAATCAAAAATGGGCTGACCCGGCGTGGTCCATCGTCTTTGAGGGTGTAGATTCCATCCTGAAGCGATTTCAAGCCACCAATAGCTGAAGAAACGATCACCCCAGTCCGAACAGCATTCTGTTCGGTGATCTCGAACCCTGACTGGTGCATCGCTTCTTGGGCGGCAGCTGCAGCCAGTTGGACAAAGCGATCACGGCGGCGGGCTTCACGCGCTTCCATATAGTTCTCCGGCTGAAAATCCTTCACCTCGCAGGCTATTCTAACCAGGTAATCGCTGGCATCAAATTGGGTGATCGGTGCGACGCCCGAGACGCCCTCGACCGCGTTTCCCCAGGATTCCGATGCCGTAAGTCCTAATGGGCTGACTGCGCCCACTCCGGTAATGACCACGCGCTCTGGCATAGATCTCCTCCTACCTGATGATAAGATCTGAAATGAATAAAAAACCTTCAGTTACCCGACCACTTCAATCCAGAGCCTGTCAAAACCGCAACCACTGGCTCTGGAACACGACCATTGACCTGCTCCAGCGCGCTCCACACCACGGCCGAGGTCGGCTCGACGTAGAAACCCAGACGTGCCAATGCCTCCCGCCCTGGCAGGATCTCTTCTTCATCGACCGCCAAAAGCATGCCTTTATGAACAGTCAAGGTTTGAATCAGCGCATCACCGCGCAAGGGATGGCTGACGCGGATGCCCTCTGCCAGGGTCTGCCCTTCGGCTACCCAGCCCAAGCCCGCGGGACCGTAACTGAATAACGCCCACAACGGTGCACAGGCGCGCGCTTGCACTCCTGCCAGCACAGGCATTTTATCCAAAGCGCCTGCTCTGAGTAAAGCATCAAACCCGCGCGCCATGCCCAGCAACAAACCGCCTTGACCCGCTGGCACGATGACCGTCCCAGGCGCGCTACCCAATTGTTCTACGATCTCATAGGCGGCGGTAGCATATCCCGGCAAGTTGAAGGGCAAGTGGGCATGGCTCCCGTAGACAACCCCCTCATCCGCCGCGCGCCGCGCTGCATCGGCTGCATTAGAACGCGGTCCCGGGATGCTGACCAATTCAGCACCATAAGCTTTGATCTGCTGGTACTTGGGGCCTGAGGTTGACTCAGGCACATAAATGCTGGCTTTGATGCCTCCACGGGCAGCATACGCCGCAAAGGACGCGCCCGCATTGCCAGAGGAATCCTCCACGGCAGAGACCACCCCACGTGAACGCAGAAAGCTGATCAGCGTTGCGCTGCCGCGATCTTTAAACGAACCGGATGGATTCTGGTATTCGCACTTGAAGGCAACCTGCATGTTGAAAGCCTGTGCCCAAACCAATGGCGTACGGCCTTCGCCCAGCGAAACCACGGGCGCATTCTCCGGCAAACCCAACGCGTGGCAATAACGCCAAATGCCTGGTTGCTCCGAGTCCACCCGGGCAGGGTCATACACGAACGGAGTGGCAAAGTCGAACAATCCGCCGCAGCGCGGACAGCGATAGGGCGTGCCCTCCTCGGGGTATGGCAGGTGGCAGTTCGTACAATGGATGACCGTCAATTGCTCCATGAAAACCGCTTCAATGGCCGTTAATCACCCCGCTCTGGCAGATATTCCCCCTCCACCCAGGTCTCGCCCCGGACGCCGATTTCCTTTTTCCATACAGGCACGATCTCCTTCAAGCGATCGATGCCATAACGGGCAGCTTCGAATACCCCGGTATCGCGATGGGCAGCCGTACAGGCAATCAGAACAGTGGGCGTGCCTGGGTACAGTCGC
>Ga0153916_10003772_pt1 | contig 11351 bp, 10 predicted proteins | sample Opewatmetagenome_FD_109642 | JGI IMG/M metagenome (GOLD analysis project Ga0153916, IMG submission 109642) | Freshwater wetland microbial communities from Ohio, USA - Open water 3 Core 3 Depth 4 metaG | ecosystem: Environmental > Aquatic > Freshwater > Wetlands | place: USA: Ohio, Lake Erie...
CTCAGCGATTCGTTTGAAGCGAGATACGAGATGTGGCCCCGACGGTGTGAGTACCAGCTGTGGGAAATGGTGACGAAGCCCCATGGGCGGCTGCTTTAGACTGAGGGAAATATAGCTGGTTAATCGATTAAAGAGTTACGCAAGCAAGGCAAATCACGCACAACCAATTTCGTTTTTGTTTTCATGCTAGACCTGACTCTCAGGCGCTACTCTTTTCTCAACCCTAGCTACGTAGCAATCAGGACTCAGCGCTCAAAACTTCTAAAACCCTCCGCCGAGTGCTTTGCAGATCACGTCTATCACCGCACTTGTCATAAACCCGCCGAATCCAGTAAACTACCGCAAATTTTGCCGAGTCAGACCTGACAGCGGCCGGCGCACGCACCACCGCGCCAGAAAGTTTTCCAGAAGAACTTTTGTTTTTCGCGAAAACAAATCCGCGCTCGCTTGTACAGAGTTTATGAAATTGGATTCCCAATGGCCTAAGAAAGGTGATCACCCATTTGATGGAGGTACATTTGATCCCTACTCTCCAACTTGGGTGAATCTCGATTGGCTTAATGGGTGGATTAATGATTCTCTCCTGGCGGATGCGTTTAAGGAGGCAGGGGATAAGATCATCAAGGAGTTAGAGAGAAAAGACGACCACCGGCACCCTGACATGTTTTTCATGCCGATTGCCTATTTGTACCGACATAGTCTAGAACTCCAAATGAAACAGGTTATCCGATTGGGAATTAGCGTTGACGCTATAGAAAATAGTCCCAAAGTGAAGGACATATTGCGACGTCATGAGCTGTATAGACTTTGGAACTATGTTAAAAAAGTTATTCTTAAATTTTGGCCTGAGACCACTCCGGAAGAGCTTGCTGCTACGGAAACGGTCGTTCGGATATTCCATGAGGTTGACCGAGCTGGTCAAAGATTCCGTTACACCCGAACAGTAAGTGGTACAAAGCCAGCCGTCAATCTTCCGAAATTTGTCGACTTAAAGAGAATGCAGAAAATAGTTGCTGGCGTGTTCAATTTTTTCGAGGCATGCGAATCTGCGCTGCAGGAGGTCTCCTCCACTCTGAATGACATGCGGAGTTCTGGCTATTAATTATCCGCCGGGGGACAAGTAACCGGGGTCGCGCATGATATTTGCTATTTCAGTCAGCGTGGGGATCACAATACTTAAAAAGGTAGCGTAAAATCACAAATATCATGGCTGATCATCCCCGTAGTTTATTCCCCAGTGACTGCAGACAAACGAGCACAATGACAAGATTAAATTGATTTCTGCTTCAATGCTGGCTTGCCATCACTGGTCGAATCTGGAATTCAGAACAACCTCAGCTGATCCTACTCCGGGCCATCTGCTTCATTGAGCGAATCTTTGATTCGCTCCCTTCCCCCAGCCTCAGCTTCCAGCAACTTAAATAGCTCTTGCCATCGTCTTTTTGCTTCTTCCCCTCCGATGAACTCGATTTCGACGTCCATATGGTTATTGCTTTTGCCCGCGGCGCTTTTTGCGGCGAGCAGGTTTTGATTCATGCATCCCGGCAGCATAGTCGGTAAAATTACTTCTGTTGCCGGCAATTCGTGTTGCCTTGTCACGCGATGAAGCATTCGGCTAAACTAAACTCATCGGGCTTGTCGAGATTCACTTTAAAGTTGAATCTGTACGAGTTGTTGAGTCCATGGAGTCTTGTTGCATGGCCCCCCGGGAAATCCAAAACAGCCCAGGTTTTTAATGGGTTTTAGCCCATCCTAATCAAATCATGTTTCAAACCAAGGAGGGCAGTTTGGCGGGAGCGGCAAACAATGCTGAGGCTTGGTTGTCCTTGCATGAAATATTATAGTTGCAGTAAAATTCCCGGACAGATGCGAGTATTGAATTGTATTATGGTAAATGGGGGCTCATGTGACCGTGCTACGAGAAAATCTTGGTAAACTCGCGGCTTTCGCAGTTGCCGTTTTGCTTATTATTCTGGGATTAACCATCAATCTGAATACAATCAAGAGCTGGGTGTTTGGAACTCGCATCATCGTGTCGTCAGCCACCCGCGGGCAGATCGAAGAATACCTGGCAGGGGAAGTTCTAAAGCTATCACTGGATGGTGTTCAATCGTCGCGTGTAATTTGGGAGTTTGATGAAGGTCAGCCTGTTGTTGGCGCTGTTGAAGCACAGTATGCTTTCCCCTTCGACAGAAAAACTCCGACCGGCCAGGCGCGCGACCACCGCGTGGATGCCTTTTTCAAAAGCGGGGATTTGTACAAAACAGCTAGCGCCATTCTGCGCACCCGGAACGTGAATTACACCGTAACTGCTGGCGTTAGCGAGTCCGGGATCGTCCTAAACGCACCAAAAGCCTTCGAATCTGAGTGGTCCTTGAAAAGTGGCTCTCTCACAAACTTTGTATCTGGAAAGTTTATCCGCTCTGACCCGCTTACCTCTAGCAGTACCGCAAGGGCCGTGCAATTTGTTGCAACCCCCAACCAGGCGAAGGACACCTTCGGTTACACTGATGCTACGAGATTCCTGGCGGGATTTGTAGGCGTAGGTGATCAACGTGCTTGGACTTCGTACGACTTCATCAACAAAGTGACTGGAGCAAAGCTCACGATTGCCAAGTTGCTTGAGCCGGAATCGCAAAACGAATCCATATACAAATAGCTAATCGAAATCCCGTCCCCAATCGTACGGTCCCCTCAACCATCAGTTGAGTGGGAGACCCGGGTCATGCTTTCTAATCTTGCTCTCTTCTGATTCACGCGCCTTGGTCCGCTGCGGCCCAATCCAGCCAATCTTTATCTTTGAGCTTCTTGGGGAGATAAGTCTTGGTCAGGTAGTGAAAGTCCTTGTTGGCGAGCGCGTCCAGTTCGAAGAAAGAAAAGGGGATAAGTCCAATTCTTGAAAATCCAGCGGGGTCGGGTACGGGATCAGGCGTGATATTTGCCATTTTCCCGGACTCGACCCGATGCGTTGCGTCGCGGTGCTGTGAGTCGCTTATCCTTTCAAGCCAGCCTTGGCTCTGCCCGCTTTAGCCTAAACCGACGTGCCGTTTCGATCGTAATCAAAAATCCTTGTGAACGCCTTTGGAAAGATTGCTCACATCAGTTCGGAATGACAGAACGTGAGACTTCGGAATGGTGTGAGGAACGGTCACTCAATAATAGAGGGGTAACACCGATTCCACAGCATTTGCCGCCGCGAGAGCGCTAAAGTAAGGTGAAAGGCATAATGTTCCGTCTTGGCGTGCTGAAGTCTAATTATATTTGGGTTCTCGTGATGTCCGGGGCCTTCCTTGCGTTTCTCACGGCGGCCGGCGCTGGTCGTGTGGTCGTGATCGAGGACTGGACGACCGATGCGGTGAGCCGAAGAGGGATTCCTTCGGGCTGGACGGGCGAAGCGTTTGGCCGGCGCGCTGCCTACGACTTCGCGATCGAACAAGACGCCGGCAAGCGGGTCCTCCACCTCGAAAGTCGAAACGAGCATTCGACCATCGCAAGAGACATCACGGGGAAGGTGAACCTGAAGGAAACCCCAATCCTGGAATGGACCTGGAAGGCCACGATTCTCCCGACGGGCGGCGACTTGCGGCGGAAAGAGACCACGGATATGGCCGCCCAACTCTATGTCGTATGGCCGCGGTTTCCCGCGCTGCTTCGCTCGCGGATTATCGGGTATGTTTGGGACGCGACAACGCCGGTGGCAACGATCGCGAAGAGCCAGAAAACCGGAACGGTCATGTTCGTGGTGATGCGGTCGGGGTCAGAAGACCTCGGTAAGTGGCTGACCGAACGCCGCAACGTCGCCGAGGACTATGCGAAGATCTTCGGCGAAACCCCCGATGACCCGAGAGCCATCACGATCTCGATCGACTCGAACGACACCCGCTCAATAGCTGAATCGTTCATGGGGCCGATTGTTTTCCGTGCCCGGTGAGGGGCGTTCGTCTTGCGGCAGGTTTACGAGTCAGAATCAAAGCACTTATCCTTATTATCTGGGGAGTTTTGTCGGACGCGGCTCGGCTTTCTGCTAGCGCGTAACAGGGTTAATTGCCGCCGTATCTGGAGGCACTTTGTTGACCGTATTCCCCAGCAGTCAACCAGCGAAACGTGATGGTGAGGGCAGTAGCGACGTAGACGATGCCGCCGGGGAACCACATCAGCAAGCCTGCGATTCTCTGATCAACTTCGGGAGTAAGGCCCCAGCCCCTGAGGGTAGACAGAATGCCTAGAGTATCTGCAGGATGAAGGTAGGCGGGATAGACGCCGAGGGGGGTGAAGGCCAAGACGATGCCCAGCAACGTATTCGCCATACCCGCCGATGCGAGGTACAGAATCATGGTGGTCGGAGAAAGGCGATGCTCTTTTATCGGCGCAAGGACGAGCCACCAGAAGATCACGGACGTCACCAGGAAACAAAGATGTTCGAAGATGTGCAGGGACTCGCTTTCCAGAGTAGCATTATATAGAGCAGGGATATGCCATACCCACACGGTGCCGACTCCGAGAAACCAAGCGACAAAAGGATTTCCGAGAATGCTTTCGCATCGGGCGGCAAAGCGCCATTGCAATAAGTTCTGTGCAATCTCCGTGGGGATACCCAGCAGCAATAGCGGAGGAACAACTAGCAGGAGCAGCAAATGTTGAATCATGTGGGCGCTAAAAAGATATTCGTCACCCAGAGTATCTAAAGGTGAGATCAGGCTCAGAAGCAGCATGGCGATGCTCGCCAAATAAAAGAACAGAAACCGGGAAGCCCGGAAATGGGTGATCACCAAATAAACGGCAAGTAGAAGGAAGGACCCGAGCAGGACCGACGGCTCCAAATCCCAGGCTGAGGCCAATACTCGCATGAATGACATCGATTGAACTTGACCTTTACGAAGTGTTTGCAGTGTAACACGTACCGAACTACGCCGACACAAATCAACCTTGCACGTTCATCGCCCCCCGACGCGACTACACAAGTTACTCCTGCTGCGCCCGCTTTGTATATCACCACCTCAATCCGCTGCGGCCTAATCCAGCAAATCTTTCTCTTTGAGCTTTCGCGGAAGGTAGGTCTTGGTCAGGTACTGAAAATCTTTGTTGGCGAGCGCATCGAGTTCGTATTTGAGACCGCTCGAGAGCATTCCCTTGATTTCGTTCTGCCACTCTTTTTTCTGAAACCAGCGATACTTGAGCAGCTCGCGCGCGCGGTTGATGTCTTTGTCGTTGAGCTTGATGCCGACGTTGCGCGGCAGGCCGTAGCGATCGGGATCGGCGCTGGAGAATCCGATGAATTTTGCCTTGGGAATCGCCATGCGCTGGCTTTCAAACGCGAGATTGATCGATCCCTGCTTGACCACCGAGTAGATGTAGTAACCCCAGGGGTCGTTATCGACGAGCACATAAACGGGCAGACTGTATTCTTCGTGGAGCCGCCGCGCCAAGCGCCTGACTCCGCGTGGCGGCTGGCCGTTTCCCGTGAGCAGGATGCAGTTGTATCGGCGCCAGAATTTGTCTTCTGAAAGGCGGTTCCACTGGGTGCCTTTCTCAACGAGAAGGACGAAATCCGCGGTGCATTTGGTGATCTGAATGTATTCGGGCTCGACGATTGACGGAACCGAATAGCCGCCTTTGCCTAATCGCGTGCAGTCCACGCGGTCGCCGTCATCGACTAACACCAGCGGTCCGACCACGGTGCCGGAGTTCTCCGCGCGCACGTGGAGCTCTTCGCGCAAGGCGGACAACGTAACTTCCAGATCTTCAATCAGCGGGTCGGATTCATTCTGGCCGTCGAAGGTGTTTTCGTGAGAGTTTTGGATCGTGTGCTTGGTGCGGTAATAGATCTCCCGGAGAGAAGTCGTTAGGTTCGCGCGCTGCAGCTCGGCGAGGGCATCGGCTACCAGCACCGTCTGCATGAATTTTTTGGCCATGCCGACGTTGAAAAACGACCGCGCCTGTTTTCTTCGACCCATCTCGATCATCCCGCGCTTCTCATCGAAGGTAACGTTCGCGAGGCTGCGCACCGGAATCGAAAGCGTCGGGTCCTTGCTCCGCTCGGCGGCGGTAATGACGACATCGGCCACGCCGACGAGCTTCTTTTCCACGGCTCCGTTACTTTTTGGTTTTTTTCGTGCCATGTTTCTTTCCTGTCGCTTGTTTTTTTTTGGCGCTCGTACCGCTCTTTTCCACGAACGGGAGGACCGCTTGCTCCTCGCTTCGGCCTTTTGTTCCACTCTGCTGCTTAACTTTTACCGCTTTGCCTTTAACGGCTGAGCCAGCTCTTCCCGGGGCCAGCTTCAGCAACTCGGGCTCTGCCTCTTCCGCCGCGGCTGCTTCCGCTGGCGCGCCCTCGCTGCGCACATCGCTGGGTATATCCGGAGCGTCGCCTTCGACTCCGTCGGGAGTGACGATGATCGAGTCGGGGAGGCCTTCCGGGCCGCCGCCACGGTTTCCCAGCAGCTCGTCGGTCTTTTGACCGCCGGTCCGTTTCATGGCGATTTTCTGCAGTTGCTGTTTCAATTTTTCCTTGGGCAGCTTCCCACCTTTGAGGCGGTTGCAGGCCTCGACCACTTCCTCGATGTAAAGGTCAAAAATGTTGCGCCGGCGAAATTCGCTCTTGGCATGCTCGCGTCGTCTCACAAAGACACCAAGCCGGCGCCCGCATTCTTGCAAGGCAAGCTTGATTTCCTTGCGAATCTCGTCGTAGTCGGCGATCGCCTCCTTGGACTCGCTCGTAAATGGAACCCAGACCGAAGCCATGTGAACAAAAATCACCATGGGACCGGCCGGCAGCGCGCCCCTGGATTGAGGTACGCCGTAGTTGCGCCAGGTGGTGTCGAGCACCGCCTTAAAAGTTGCGCAGGCAGACTGCTGATAGAGCAGGGGCACGCGATTGGCGTAGCGGATGACGCGGGCCAACTCGTTGTCGTCATCGTGCTGCTCGCCCTCGGCGAGCGGCATCTTTGGATGTTCCGGTTTGCCCGCCGCCTGCTCCGGTCCCTTGCCGAAGGCCAAGCCGGCCTCAATGACAAAGGGATTGCCGCGGTATACTGCCGGCGGCCGGGTCACTGCGGTATAAAAATCGCCTTTAATTTGCTTGTACAACCCATGAAGGATCGCCTTTTCGCCGATGGGCGAGATGCAGTTGCTCGGCGGCGCCATGATCTTGGTGGACTGGATCGCCTTGTAGAGCGCTTCGGCGGCGGCGCCGTGAATATTTCGCGGCCGCGCATCCGGCGCGAGCTTCGCGGCCTTGCAGATCTGGTGAGCGATGTTCGATGAGACACGGCTGAAATCGCTCGAGAGAAAGCCCGCAAGCGAGTGGCTCTTGCTGTCATGCAACATCCTCAGAAGTATGCCGAACTCGATGCCATAGGGATGCGGCTTGATTTCACGGGGCTGAGGCGGCAACTCTTGGATGGTGCGGGGATATTCTTTGATTTCACCTTCCGGGGTATGGTAGACGAGCTTGACGTGCGGGTTGGCAATGGCGGTCTGTTCGAGGTACTCGTCCACGGAGGCGCGTCCCTTCTGATACCGTCCTTCGATTTCGAGGCTCACCTGGGTTCCACGATGATTCTCCCAATCGATCTCCTTTCTCTCGAGAATCCGCGGCTCATTTTTCTTCGTATCGATCTGCACTTCGAAGTAATGAGCGGGCATTTTCGCGCCGGTGCGCGAGATAATCTGCACCGGTTTGCCGGTTGTCAGTTGCGCATACATGCCCGCAGCCGATATGCCGATTCCCTGCTGCCCGCGGCTCATGCGCAGCCGATGGAATTTAGACCCGTACAGAAGCTTCGCGAAGATTCGCGGAATTTGTTGCCGCACGATGCCCGGCCCGTAGTCGATCACGGTTACACGGAATCGGTTCGCCTGGCTTGGAGACGGCGGAGTCTCGGTGTTTGACGCCACCTCGAGTTTAACGATGACTTCCGGCAGTATTCCCGCTTCCTCACATGCGTCAAGCGCATTATCGACGGCTTCCTTAACGCAGGTGAGCAGCGCCTTTCGCGGATTGTCGAAGCCCAGGAGGTGGCGGTTCTTGGTGAAGAACTCGGAAACAGAGATCTCGCGTTGACGCGCGCCCATCTCGGCAGCGGTTACGCCAGCCTTTGGCTCGGCGATCTGGGCCTCGGTCGTCGCGGCGTTGGGCTTTCGCATAGATTTAGACATTTCTTCTTTCGTATCTCCGTACCTTAGAATTTGACAGGCGAAAAAAGTTCACGCGGCTTGATTCGGTCCAAGCACGAGCCTTGTCTTTGAGGTTTTCTTGATCAGCCTGTAAAGAGAGTTTTTCAACGATCTGTAATGGGTATGACGATGTTTCAGCAGAAAATCCAACTCTCACGCTTGGGAAGGCTGATAATCACGAGCTATTATACCAGAGACGAGGATCATTTGTACCCACAACAGGCGATATATAAATTAGCCGGAGGGATAAATTTGATCGTTAAGTGAGATTGTTGATCGTGCTCGTGAAGCAGCATCTTCGTCAATTGCTTCCAACCGTGAGCACGTATCTTGTTCGCCTTTTTAAGTTGCTCGTTGACAAATTGGCCCCATAGCGGATATTGGCAAAAAGAGAGAACCGCCTTGCCCGGAAAGATCTGGAATTTAAAAAACAGGCCAGTAGGGTGGGGCAGCGCCAAGGATCAAGAGCGTATTCATATTAAATTCTTATAGGAGGATTTAAACCGTGGTAATGTTAGGCACTGATATGAAAGTCGCCGAGACCCCGAAGGACGGCCTTAAAGACTACACGATAGCCGATCCCTATGCGGAATGGCTGAAGAAGGAAGGTGTCAAGGTCTACGAAAAGTTCTATTTCCCGAGTTTAGCAAAAATCGAGCTGGGGCCGTGGGAGCGTAAGGGGGGCAATGGCGCAGTCATCCACATCGCCAATCGCCACATGCCTAACGATTGCCACGTGGTTGAGATCAAACCGCGCGGCAAGTCCGAGCCGGAGCACCACATGTACGAGCTCACGATCTTTGTGGTTTCGGGCCGCGGCGCCACGACGATCTGGCAAGATGAGAAGCGCAAGCAGAGCTTTGAGTGGCATGCCGGAAGTCTCTTTTCCATTCCGCTCAACGCGTGGTATCAGAATTTCAATGGTAGTGGCGACGAGCCTGCCCGTTATATCGCCGTGACCAATGCGCCTCCCATGATGCGCCTGTTCCGGGAGTATGAATTCATATTCAACAGCGACTACATGTTCCGTTCCCGCTATTCGGGCGAGGAAGACTACTTCAGCGGCAACGGCAAGCTTTTCAACCGACGGATTTGGGAATCCAATTTTATCGCGAACGCTCCGGATATGTTGTTGTATGGATGGAAAGAACGGGGTGCTGGCGGAGTGAACGCCATGCTGGAAATGGCGAATAACAATACGAAGAGCCACATCTCCGAGTTCCCTATCGGAACCTATAAAAAGGGCCATCGCCATGGCCCGGGCGCGCATCTGGTGCTGCTGAGCGGCACCGCCGGCTATTCGCTGGTATGGACCAAGGAAGACCGCTCCGACATGGTTAAGTGCGACTGGCAAGTCGGCTCCATGGTCGTCGTACCTAGCGATAACTGCTATCACCAGCACTTCAACTCCGGGAGCACGCGGGCCCGCTATTTGGCTCTGCGGCCGGGCGATATGGGCCTCAACACGCCCAAGGGCGGTGGCGGGGAGAACGCCGACCGCAGCCTGAAGGATGGTGGCTGGCAGATCGAGTATGAGGACGAAGATCGCGAGATCCACAAGATCTTCGAGAACGAACTTGCGGCCCATGGTGCGCCGTGCAAAATGAAAGCATTCGTTCCGTGGTGCACCGGCGAGGTCGGACCGACGAGCGAACGAGAGACCTAGCCGGCCGCCGTACAAGATTGCGGACGTTCCGCACCGCTGAGAAAATTCTGCTGTTCACGACTTCTTTTGTTCGCGGCTTGCCGCCTGGGGTAGGCGTGCTAAACATTTGTTTGGAACATGCCCAATCATTTTTTACGCTCCTCTGCCGCGGCGCTATTGTCGGCGCTGTTTTTCCTGTCTGGATGCGGAAGCGTCGGGGCGGAGTTTTTACCCGACCAGCCCCTGCATCATGATGAAGGCGGCTTTCGCAATCCCGACCCGAGTTTTCGCCGGCCGTCGACGTGGACTCGCTGGAGCTTTCTTATACGCCGGCTTTGGGCGAGCTTCACGATGCCGCGGAGCTTCGATGCGCCGCGCGTTGCAAATGATGGCGCTGCGCTTCGCACCGGCCTCATCAACCCAAGCATTACCTGGATCGGCCACTCGGGTTTCCTGATACAAGTGGACGGTCTCAATATCTTAACCGACCCGCAATGGAGCGAGCGTGCAAGCCCGGTGTTATGGGGCGGCCCGAAGCGCTTTAGTCCGCCCGGGCTTGCGTTCGAGGACTTGCCCAGGATTGATGCCGTGGTGATTTCTCACGACCACTACGATCACCTCGACTTAGCTACGGTAAAGCGGCTTGCCGCGACGCATGATCCCCTGTTCTTGGTACCTCTAGGCCTGAAGACTTTGCTGGCCGATAACGGCGTGACTCGGGTAGATGAGCTGGATTGGTGGCAGGAGATCGAGTATCGCGGAGTCCGCTTTGTTTGTCTGCCGGCCCAACACTTTTCCCAGCGGACGCTTTGGGATGCTAATAGGAGGCTGTGGGCGTCGTGGAGCATAATCAGTCGTGATCGGCGTTTTTACTTTGGCGGCGATAGCGGCTACTTCTCCGGCTTTAAGGAAATAGCCCAGCGGCTTGGGCCGCTCGACATCGCGGCGATCGCCATCGGGGCTTACCTGCCATCCGAGATGATGAGATTAGTGCATACCAGTCCGGAAGAGGCCGTGCAGGCGTTTGTCGATCTTAACGCGCGCGTGCTGCTCGGCATGCACTGGAGCACCTTCGATCTTACCGACGAGCCACCGGACGAACCGCCGCGGCGTATGCTTGCGGAGATCCGCCGTCGCGAGATCGATGCCGAGCGCGCCTGGATCCTTAAGATCGGCGAAACACGCCGCTGGTAAGAAAACGCCGGTTTAGATGATTCGGACTTCGAGTTTCTCTAGCAGGCTGCCGAAAAAGACTCATATGCTTCGTTGCGCGAAATCGCCTCTGAGATGTTTTTGAGCAGCCTGCAAACAGAATTTTTGAGCAACCTGCTAGAGCCTAAACGTGGCCGGTGGCCGATCTTTGTGTTCCGTCTTGTTCGTCGGCGATATCTTGCGCAACTCCTCTTGTGATTTTCCGAAACAGCCGCGAGTTTGCTGTCCTTGAATAAGTATTGTATGCCGAGCAGAGGGCAAATCGTTGGGCTGTCCATAAGCTCCTGTGGGCATCCCCTCGGAATCGCCTTCGGTTTAC
>Ga0153916_10003773_pt1 | contig 11350 bp, 7 predicted proteins | sample Opewatmetagenome_FD_109642 | JGI IMG/M metagenome (GOLD analysis project Ga0153916, IMG submission 109642) | Freshwater wetland microbial communities from Ohio, USA - Open water 3 Core 3 Depth 4 metaG | ecosystem: Environmental > Aquatic > Freshwater > Wetlands | place: USA: Ohio, Lake Erie, Old...
CTGGCGTGCGGCGGCGGCGTGACCAGCGACCTGGTCGGTTATGCGGCGGCGACGGTGCTCCGGGGCTTGCGCTGGGGCATACTTCCGACGACACTGATCAGCATGGCCGACGCCTCGATCGGCGGCAAGACCGGCATCAATCACCGGCTGGGCAAGAACCTGGTCGGTGCCTTTTGGCCGCCGTCGTTCGTCCTTGCCGACACCGCATTTCTGGCCACTTTACCTCCTCGGCACCTGGCCTCCGGGATCGGTGAGTTGCTGAAGTGCGCCGGCCTGGCCGGCGGGTCCCTTGCCGCTCATTACGAAAATTATATAGCGATCGGACAAATCGATGATTGGAAACAGGTGACCCGGCTGCTGGTGGGTGCGGCCCGCTACAAGGCGGCGGTGGTTTCCCGTGACGAGTTCGAGGCCGGCGAGCGCCGCGCGCTCAACTTCGGCCACACATTTGCCCACGCCCTAGAGCAGGCGGGCGAGTACCGGCAACTTCTGCACGGTGAGGCCGTTATAATCGGAATCGCGGCCGCGCTTGAAGCAGGCAGGCGGCTGGGCATCGGTCACCCGTCACTCGACGCTTACGCGGGGGTGGTCGACCGCACGATGCGGCTGGTGTCGAGGCGGAAGATCAACCTGGATGCCGCCCTGGAGGCGATTCAGTTCGACAAGAAGCGCTCCGAGGCAGCGCCGCGACTGGTGCTGCTCGAACGTTTAGGTTGTCCCGTAATTACAGATAGTATCGATACGCGCATCCTGCGCTCTGCGCTCACGGCGGCGCTCGAGCGCTATCGGGCGATTGGAGGACATCATGGCGAGAGTACTCATAGTTCACGGTCCTAATTTGGATTTGCTGGGCCGGCGGGAGCCGGAGCTTTACGGCAAGATGACGCTTGACCAGGTCAACGAGGAGCTTGTCCGCGCAGGCAAATCGCTGGGTGTCGAGGTCCTTACATACCAGTCGAACCACGAGGGCGACCTCATCGACTTTATCCACGCCGAGGGCGCCGACTGTCTTGGGTTAATCATAAACGCGGGCGCCTTGTCCCATTACAGCTATGCCCTGCGGGACGCTATCGCCGCGACTGGAGTCAGGGCGATCGAGGTGCATATCACCAATGTCTACGCCCGAGAGGAATTCCGCCGCCATTCGGTGATTGCGCCGGTCTGTGTCGGTCAGATTTCCGGTTTGGGAGCGCGCGGCTACCTTGCGGCGCTGAGCTGGCTTGCCGAACCGGGGGAATGACGCTTAGCCGCCGCGCATCGACTGACCTCCGTATAACTTCGCCATGGCATCACAGGAAATTGTCGCCAAGCATCGCGAACTGGTGACCTCAGGGCCGCTGCTCAAGGCTGTGATTACTCTGGCCTGGCCGCCGGTGGTGGGCATGCTCATGGAGGTCGCCCTCTCGGTCATCAACTTCTTTTGGGTCGGCCGGCTGGGGCCGTCGGCTCAGGACAGCGTCACTACCTCGATGGTTGTGATCTGGACGGTTTTCTCGATCGCGTCGATCATCAGCATCGGCGTGACCGCTTTCGTCTCGCGCCATGTCGGGGCCGGCGAACCGGAGAAGGCCGCTCACTATGTCAGCCAGGCTTTGCGACTCGCCCTCGCCATCGGGGCCGTAGTATCGGTGGCCGGATTTTTTGCTGCGCCGGCCTTTCTCGAACTTATGAACGCCGCCGATGCCACCCGTGCGCACGCCTTGTCATACCTGCGAGTCTTCTTTGCCACCAGTCTGCTTCTGTACCTGGTCGAGACTGCTTACGCCGCCTTTCGGGCTTCCGGAGACACCCGCACGCCGACCAAAGTGGGGGTGACAATGGTGGCGGTGAACATGGCGCTCGATCCGCTGCTGATTTTCGGCCTCGGTCCGATTCCGGCGCTCGGCGTTCCCGGCGCCGCGCTGGCGACCGCCATCGCCTATCTCTGTGGCGTGGTGTTGATCTTCCGGCCGCTGCTCCGCGGCCGGCTGGGCTATCGTGTCGAGGGGGTCTGGCGCGATCGACTTGCGCCGGCGAGCATGGGAAAGATGATCCGGGTCGGGCTGCCGATCGCCAGCCAACAGTTCGTGTTCGTGATGGTTTACTGGTTTCTGATCGGTTTCGTGCACGAGTTCGGCGAGAGTGCCGGTGCGGCGATGGGAATCGGCAACCGGATGGAGTCTTTTTCATATCTTACCTGCTGTGGCTTCGCTATCGCCGCTTCGACGCTGGTCGGCCAGAACCTGGGAGCCGGGCAGCCGGAGCGGGCGGCCCGTGCCGCCTGGAGCGCAGCCGGCTTCGGGGTGGCCATAACCCTTTTGTTCGGCGCCACGCTCCTGCTTTTGCCGCGGACGATCGCCGGAGTATTCACTAACGACGCCACAGTGTTGGGCATAGCCGCCGACTACCTGATCATCCTCGGCCTCTCCCAGTTTGCCATGGCGATCGAGATCATTCTTGAGGGCGCCTTCTCCGGAGCCGGTGACACCCTGCCGCCGCTGCTGGTCATGCTTCCCGGATCGTTGGCCCGTATCCCGCTCGCCTATTACCTGGCCTTTCATCTGGGCTGGGGAGTCAACGGCATCTGGTGGACTCTCACAATCACCACGACACTCAAGGCTTTGGTGCTGGCCTACTGGTTCAAGCTCGGCCACTGGCAGCACAAGAAGCTCTGATATTAGGTTGACCGCCTCTTGGCCGCCCGATTAATTGTCTCGCATGGCCAGGATAGGACTCGCGGTCATTCCCTCGGAGCATGATCATCCTGCGCCGGCCGGTCACCCGGAAAACCTGCCGCGGCTGGCAGGAGCGCTGGCGGAGCTGGAGAAAGCGGAATTCCGTAAGATCACTGCGCCCGTCCCGGAGCGCGAGTACGCTACCTCAATGCTTGCGGCGGTTCACGACCCGGATTATCTCGAGATGCTCGCCACGATTGACCGCTCCGACTGGGTCTACCTGGATCCCGATACGTACGCCACGGCGAACTCCTTCGCGGCTTCGTGTCGGGTGACCTGGGCGCTGCTGAGCGCCGTGGACGAAGCGATGTCGGGGGGGCCGGTCGGTGCCTTCGTGTTGGGTCGACCTCCCGGGCACCACGCCTGTCGGCGACGCGCCATGGGCTTCTGCCTGGTCAACCACATCGCGGTAGCGGCGCAATACGCGCTGGACAGGCATCACCTGAAGCGCATCGCCATCGTCGACTTCGATATTCACCACGGCAACGGTACGCAGGACTTCTTCTACGAGCGAAGTGACGTACTATATGTTTCGGTACACCAATACCCGTTCTATCCCGGCACCGGAGCTGCCATGGAAACGGGCAGTGGCGCCGGTGAGGGATACACTCGCAACTTCCCGTTCCCGGGCGGCACGGGCGACACTGAAATTCAGGAGGTATTCGAACGTGATATCGCGGCGGCCTTGCATGTGTACAGACCCGACCTGATTCTGGTATCAGCCGGCTTCGACGGTCACTCGGCCGATCCGCTCGGCGGTTTCCGGATGACCGGGCCCGGCTACGCCGCAATCGCGCGCATCTTGAGGACTTCTGCAGAACAACACTGCGGCGGGCGCTTGATTTCGATTTTGGAAGGGGGTTACAACGCCGAAGGTAACCTCGACGCAATCACCCGTTATATAAAGGCCTTGTCCGAATCATGAGCAGGAAATTCATCAGGTTCAGTGATCAGCAATTCGCCGAAGGCATTTACGGTTATCTCGACGGCGACCGTGTAGTTCCTCTCGACACGGCGCCGTGGCTCGGCGGCAAGCCGTCGGGTGATGCTCGTCCTTTGGCAAAGGTGACGCTGCTGGCGCCGGTTCAGCCGAGCAAGATCGTTTGCATCGGCCTCAACTATCATGCGCACGTGGCGGCGTCGCAGTCGGCTAACGAGGCTCCCGCCTATCCGCTGATTTTTCTCAAACCGCCGTCCGCGATTATCGGACCCGGCGACCGGATTGTCTATCCGCCCCAGTCGGAGCGAGTCGATTACGAGGCCGAGCTGGGCGTAGTGATCGGGCGAACTGCCCGCCAGGTCGCGAAGGAAAACGCGGAGGCCCACATCTTCGGATTCACGTGCGTCAACGACGTTACCGCCCGCGATTTGCAGAAGAAAGACGGCCAGTGGTCGCGCGCGAAGGGGTTCGATACTTTTTGCCCGGTCGGACCGTGGATTGTCACGGAATTGAACTATCGCGACGTGCTCGTGGAGGGCATACACAACGGCGAAGTCAAGCAGTCGGGGCGCACTTCCCTGATGATCTTCGACATCCCGTACCTGATCAGCTATATATCGTCCGTAATGACGCTCCTTCCGGGCGATTTGATCTCGACCGGCACTCCCGCCGGTATCGCGCCGATGAAGCCGGGCGACACTATCGAAGTGCGCGTCGAGGGTGTGGGCACGCTTGAAAACCGTCTGGCCTGAAATCGCCGTGTCAGTGCGCCGCGCTGACTGCGCCGTCGGGATTCGATCTTTGTCGCCGCCGCACTGTAAAAGTGAGCGGAGTCGTGGCCGCCGGAACGGCGGGAATTGAGAGAGAAGTCGAGCGTGACTGAGCGCTTATACTACGAGCAACCCGGGCTTTTGGAGTTCGAAGCCGTGATCGTCGCGACCCGGGTGACCGAGCGCGGCATTGCAGTGGTGCTCGATCGCTCCGCGTTCTATCCCACGTCAGGAGGCCAGTCCAACGATATAGGTGCGCTCAACGGGGTACCGGTCACGGACGTGGTCGAGGACGAAGACGGCTCCGTGCTTCACCTCTGCGCCGGAGAGGTCGGCCCGGCGGGGACCACGGTCACCGGGCAGGTGAATAAGGCGCGCCGGCGTCGCAACTGCCAGAGTCATACCGCCCAGCATATCCTCTCGGCTGCCTTCGCACGGCTGTTTGAGTTCGTCACCAAATCGGTTCACCTCGGCGAGGAGTACGCGGCGATCGAACTCGAGACGCCGTCGATTTCGGCGGAACAATTGGCGGAGGCGGAAAAGTGGGCCAACCAGGCGGTCGCCGATAACGTGGCGGTTCAGATCCTGTTTGTCGATGCTTCCGAGGCGGCCCGCCTGCCTCTGCGCAAGCCGCCCCAGCGTGCGGGACGGCTACGCATTATTCGGATCGGAGACATAGACTGTACCGCCTGCGGCGGCACGCACTGCGCGACCAGCGGCGGCGTTGGTCTGGTCAAGATTATCGGCGTCGAGAAAATCCGGGGCCGGGCTTTGGTCAAATTCCTGTGCGGCGAACTGGCGGCCGAGGATTATCGCCGACGATTCGATGCTACCGATCGCCTGACTCGCTCTCTGACCTGCAATGTTGTCGATCTGCCTGCGAAAATCGATAAACTCACGGCCGACCTGCGCAGCCTGCGTCAGGACTTGATGTCGGCGCAGCGCGAGCTGCTTCCGGCACGTGCGGCGGAACTCGTCGTCGCCGCCGAGACCCGGGGCGACCTGCGGCTGGTGGTAGCTTCCGCCGAATCAGTCGAACCGGCGCTCGCCGGCACACTGGCCTGCGACGTATCTGATCGCATCGGCGGGCCGGTGGTGCTGCTCTCGGGCGGGAAGCTCGTGCTGGCGGCGCCAGAGCAGTCATCGCTGCACGCCGGAAAGCTCGCTCGCGAGTTGGCCGAGCGTGCGGGACTCAAGGGAGGAGGCAATCAGCGGGTGGCGCAAATCGGCGGAGCGGCTCCGGCCGATCTCGCCGCGTACCGCAGTCATCTGCTGGCAATTCTGGGCGGTCATGAATAAGCGGACGCTTAGCGCACTGGCCTTGATGGCGGTCACGCTTGCGGCCGCCGCGACGCTGCCGCAGGAAACCGGCCGGCTCAATCTCCAGTACGCCGACGAGACCGAATTCATCTTCTCGCGACTTCAGGACACCGTCTTCGTAACCGGTTCGGTTGTTTTCGAGACCGAGTCGGGCATGATTTACTGCGATTCGGCCATGTGGCTCAAGGGCCGCCTGGTCATTCTCCACGGAAGAGTCATCATCGACGAGGCCGACTACCGCCTCGCCGCCGACTGGGTGCGCTACGATCTCAAGACCTCCGAGGCGACGGCGCGCGGCGAATACGTCGAGCTCTGGTCGCGCCCCGACTCGCTCATGGCGGTGGGCACTCAGGCCTTCTACGACCGGAGCCGCCGCTTCTTCTATATGGAGGACCGGCCGACGGTCTATTTCAACTACCCGGACAGCGCCCGCATGATCGAGGTGATCGGCGACAACCTGGAATACGACGCCGTCCGGCAGGTGGCCGAGTGCGAGGGTCAGGTACGGATCAACTCACAGGAGTTTGCATCGACTTCCGGATGCGCCGTCATGCATCCACAGGCCCACACGCTCGACCTGTTCGACCAGCCTCTGGTGACCCGGCGCAAGTCACAGATAACCGGACGATTCATAGCGGTGGACACCGACGGCAAATCGGTGCGCCGCGTCGACGTGGTTGATTCAGCGGAGGCCGAATTCGTCGAGCCGACCGATACCACCGAGACCTATTTCGATCGCTCGCACCTGACCGGCAAGCGGATTATTCTCGATTTCGAAGACGGCGATCTGCGATTGGTCACCTGCCGGGGACAGGCGTATTCCTGGTACAAGCCCGCCGACCTTCCCGGCCATGAGGCTGTCGCAAACACCGTCTCGGGTGACTCCATCCTGCTGACGGTTGAAGACGAACACCTGCTCCAGGTCGAAGTGGTCGGTGGCGCGGTGGGCAAGTACCTGAGCACGACCACCACTCGGCAGGACACGACCCTCCAGGTCAAGACCGACACAATTGACTACGACGCTCATTACATCAAGTACAGTCTGGTCGATTCGATGATCACGCTGCGTTCGGGGGCCTCCGCGACCGCCGGGGCGGTGAGCCTGGAGGCCCATAGCATCCGGTTGGACACGCGGCAGGACATAATCGAAGCCTTCTCCGGGCAGGCCGGACACGACACCGCCGCCCGCGACAATATGTTCGTTCGCGACCTGCAGCCCAACAACGTGCCGGTCGTGCTCAAGGACAAGACCCAGAACCTGCTGGGCGACTATCTGAAATACTCGATCGACACCGAGAAAGGCCGCATTGTCACGTCCAAGTCGCAGTACGAGACCGGCTTCTATTACGGTCACGATCTCTACCGCGAGAAAAAGAACATATACTATCTGGACGCCTGCCGGTACACGACTTGTGACGGCACGGAGCCGCATTTTCACTTCTATTCGTCGAATCTGAAGCTGATCGAAGACGACAAGCTGTTGGCTCGGCCGGTGGTGTTTTACCTCGGCCGCATCCCGCTGCTGGCGATTCCGTATTACGTCTTTCCTCTGAAAAAGGGCCGTCACTCGGGTATCCTGCCGTTCACGATCGGTAATATCGAGCGGGGCGAACGATTCATCCGCAACGTCGGGTATTACTGGGCCGCCTCGGAATACTGGGACTGGCAGGGCGCGTTGGACTACTTCGAAGACCGAAGTCGGGTCAATTTCTTTAGCCGCGTGAATTACAACAAGCGGTACGCCTTCGACGGCTCGGTTTCCGGCAACTGGGGGCGCGAGACTTCGCTCACGAGTGACTCGCGCGAGTACGAGAAGTCCCGTTGGACCCTCCAGGCCAGCCACAACCACGAATTGGCGCCGTCATTCAAAGTGAGCGCCACCGGCCTTGTCCAGTCCGACCCGGAATTTTACCAGGACTACTCAACCGACCTCGAACAGCGCCTGAACCGGGTGATCCGCTCGAAGTTGAATTTCACGAAGCGGTTCGGCAAGTCGGTGACGCTCTCGGGTCAGGTTACGCACGACGACCAGTTGGACAAGGAAGCGCGCACCGACCAGTTGCCCTCGCTCAGCCTCACCGTGCCGGCAATCCACCCGCTCGGTTCCGGCTCGAGCGGCACCGGCGGCCAGACCGAGCGCCACTGGTACCAGGAATTGATCTCCACCTATCGTCCCAAGTTCCTCAACTACTCAAGTCGAGTCATGCGGGTGGAGCGGGTCGATACGACAATCACGGATATCGATACAATTATCGCCGGCGATCCGCTGGACACGCTCTACGATACGACCCTGCAGATCGACAGCGTCAGGTACCGCAGCCGCAAGGAGTACGCGCGCTTTGACCACAGCCTGAACGTGAGTTTTCCGACCAAAGTCGCCCGCTATATCGTGTTCAACCCTACTTTCAACTATTATGAGAACTGGGTCAAGATATTCCCGACCGATCAATCGGACGCGGTGGGAATCGACGCCTCGGAAGTATATCGCACCTACAAATACGACGCAGGAGCGTCGCTTCAGACCACTATTTACGGGACCGTGTATCCCAACGTGTTCGGACTTCTCGGTCTGAGGCAGGCGATTACCCCCAATGTAGGTTATAGCTTCACGCCTGAGATCGACCGTCACCCTCAAGTCAGCAGCTATGCCGGCGCTGGAGCGCGTTCGGCCCGCCGCAGCCAGTCACTGAGCCTGACGCTGGCGCATCTGTACCAGGCCAAACTCCGGAAAGGGGAAGGGGAGCGTAGTCTGGAGCTGGTGTCGATCAAGCACGGCCTCAACTACGACTTCGAGTCGGAAACGCGCAAGCTCTCCGAGATGAGCACCAGCTATACATCGAACGTATTGCCGAGTGTCCGGTTCTACGGCGACATGGTGCACAGCTTCTATCCGAACGACACCGCCGACGAGCCGGCATGGAAACATACCCGCATGTTGAGCTTCTCGTTCAACGCCTCCGTGAATCTGCGCGGCCGTAATTTCCTGTTCGATGAACCTGTCGAGTCGCTTCCGCGCGGGGCCGACTCCGCCTCCCAGCTAGCAACCGCCCCGCGCTCTGCGGGCGCGGCAGCCTCGGGCGGATGGAACCTGTCCGCGTCGTACGGTTTCTCCGAATCCAGTCGGGGCACGGCCTCCTACCAGAAAAACAGCTTCCTGCGCATGACCCTCAATTTCAATTTGACGCCGACCACCCGGGTCACGTATTCGCAGGCGTATGACTTTCAGAGAGCCAGGACGGTCACCAGCCACGTCAGCATCCAAAAGACGATTCACTGCTGGTCGGGCGACTTCTACTGGGTGCCGACCGGCTCAACCAAAGGCTGGGGTTTTCGCCTGTATGTGACTGCGCTACCGGCGGTTAAGATCGACAACTCACAGAGCTCACTGAACAGTTCCTACTTTCAGGGCCTGCGCTAGACAAGGTTGCCGACGATCAGACCTCGGTGATACTCCCGATAGCCCGGTTTTGCGGCTTGGCTCAAGGATTTTCTTGTTGACATCGCACGTTTGCGCCGGGTGATTAGGCGCTCAGTAACGTCAGGACTCGCAGCGAATACAAACCTTATTTGGAAGGGAAGAGTGGTATGACCAAGGACGAGATGATCGCCGCCATGGCCGAAAAGGCTGGCATCAGCAAGAAGCAGGCGACCGAGGCCCTCAGCACGTTTATGGACACGATTACCCGGACGCTGAAGACCGGCAAGAAGGTCAGCTTCGCCGGCTTCGGCACCTTCGATGTCTCTAAGCGCAAGGCGCGCATGGGCCGCAACCCGCAGACCGGCGCCCAGATCAGCATCCCGGCCACCAAGGTTCCGGTTTTCCGGGCCGGTCGCAACCTGAAAGAAGCTATTCGCAAGTAGCCACCCACCAGCCCCTTGAAACAGGCAGGGCTTTGTTCCCTGCCTTTTTTTTCCGGTTTTTAGGTTGCCGGAACGGGGGCTGGTGACGTATTTGACGCGCCATGACATCCAAGAAACGAGCGCGCTCGCGCGGAAGGCTCAAACAGGTCGTGGGGGCGATTTTGCTGCTCGCAGCCCTGCTTTTCCTGGTTTCACTGGTGAGCCATTCGACGGCGGACGACGACCAGATCACGGGCGAGATCGACCGGAATCTCAACCCCTTCAAGATGGAATTCCGCAACCAGGTGGGCATGCTGGGGGCTTACATTTCCTATGCCCTGTCGACGCTGCTGGGGTGGCTGTCGTTCTTTATTCCCATAGGCTTGATTCTGGTGTCGCTCCGCCTGTTTTCCTCGACCCTGGGCGCCCGGCTCGAGCTCAGCGGATCGCTGTTTTTTGCGGTCGGTCTGTTCGCCACCATAGCCTACAACGTCCACCTGCTCGAGCGGGCCACGATCGGCTACGAAACCGGAGCGATCGGCGGTTTGATCAGTATCGCCGCCACCCGACTCTGCATGAAAGTCCTCGGATCGGTCGGCACTTATCTTGTCGCCGCCGGCGTGATTCTGGTGCTCTTGATCGCCTTCACGCCCCTGCCGCGTCTGCTCACTTCGCAGATCCGTATGCCCAAACTGTCATTTCCCCGGGGCCTGATGGGTAGAATCGGACACGGTCTCTCGGCTCTGTTTACGCTTGGCTGGCTTAAACAGGGGGGGGAGGCAGATGAAGATGAAGACAGCGCAGAGTCCGAGGCGGTCGATGAGACTGCGTCGGGCTTGCCCGAAGCCGGGATTCCGTCGCATGAGCGCCAGGGCCAGCCGGCATGGACAGTCAATGATCGGTCCGAAGACGACCGACCCGAGCGCAAGAAGGCCACTCTGAAGCGGGCGTCCGAACCGGTTCGGGTGAGCTCTGTCAACTACACTTATCCGTCTCTGGATTTGCTGAATAACCCGGTCGACGATGGTGGGGCGGTCACACGCGACGAGCTTCAGATGACCGCCCGGATGCTTAAAGAGACGCTTGAGACATTCCAGGTAACGATAGACGGCAATATCGATACTTTCCCCGGCCCAATCATCACACGCTTCGAGTTCAAACCGGGCACGGGAGTGAAGGTCAACCGCATTGTCGGTCTGGCCGACGACCTGGCGCTCGCGCTGAAGGCGAAGCGAATCCGGATTGTCGCTCCAATTCCGGGCAAGGCGGCGGTCGGCGTGGAGATACCAAATCGCAACCCGCAGCGGGTATTTCTTAAGGAGATTCTCGGTTCGCCGGAGTTCGCCGACGCACGCATGGCCCTGCCGATGGCGCTGGGCAAAACGATTGCCGGCAAGCCATTTGTCACCGACCTCGGCCGGATGCCGCATCTGCTCATCGCCGGCGCCACCGGTTCGGGCAAATCGGTCTGCATGAACGCGCTCATCACCTCGCTGATCTACCGTCTGCACCCGCTCCACGTCAGGTTCGTATTCATCGATCCCAAGATGCTGGAACTTTCGGTTTACAAGGGGATTCCTCATCTGGGGCGGCCGGTGGTCACCAGCCCCAGGAACGCAGAGAAAGTCCTCGAGGATATCGTCGTCGAAATGGAGCGACGCTACCGTCAGCTGGCGGAGGCCTCGGTCCGGAACATCGAAGACTACAATCGCCGCCGGAATACCGAGGAGGAAAAGCTCCCCTATATCATCGTATGTGTCGACGAA
>Ga0153916_10003775_pt1 | contig 11349 bp, 8 predicted proteins | sample Opewatmetagenome_FD_109642 | JGI IMG/M metagenome (GOLD analysis project Ga0153916, IMG submission 109642) | Freshwater wetland microbial communities from Ohio, USA - Open water 3 Core 3 Depth 4 metaG | ecosystem: Environmental > Aquatic > Freshwater > Wetlands | place: USA: Ohio, Lake Erie, Old...
GAGTGGTGGGGGAAAGGATTTACCGACTGGACTAATGTGACATCCGCTGTTCCACAATTTGTCGGACACTACCAACCACGTTTACCTGGGGAACTTGGGTTCTACGATTTGAGAATCACAGAGGTTCTGAAAAGGCAAATCCAATTAGCAAGGCAATACGGTATTTACGGATTTTGTTTCCATTTTTACTGGTTCGATGGTGGAAGACTGCTTGAACACCCCTTAGAAGCATTTCTTTCAAATCGGGAATTGAATTTCCCATTCTGTCTAAATTGGGCGAACGAAAATTGGACAAGGCGTTGGGATGGCTTGGACAGTGAGATACTAATAGCTCAGAATCACTCCCCGGAAGATGATATAGCTTTTATAGAATATGTTTCGAAATATTTAAGAGATAAAAGATATATTAGGATAGGTTCGAAGCCCCTATTAATTGTTTATAGACCTTCATTGCTACCAGATCCCCAAAAAACAGCCGAAAGATGGAGAGAATGGTGCCATAAAAATGGAATAGGGGAAATATATTTAACCACAACTCACTCTTTCGAACATGTCGATCCAAGCGAGATAGGTTTTGATGCTGCTGTTGAATTTGCACCAAACACTTTTCCGTTAAGGGATATCACCAATGAAGTTAAAGTCGTGAATCCTAGGTATGAAGGGAAAATATTTGACTATCGTGGTGCGTTAGATTTTGCTCGAAATTATGAGAAACCTTCCTATAAGAAATTTAGGGGTATATGCCCTGGCTGGGATAATGAGGCGAGAAGATCGGGAAGAGGTAATACGCTCGCCAACTCAAGTCCTGAGGCTTACAAAGAGTGGCTCAAAATGCTTTGCGATTTTACTATGACCAATTTCGATTCGCAAGAAAGGTTAATATTCATAAACGCTTGGAATGAATGGGCAGAAGCGGCCTATCTTGAGCCTGACAGAAAATACGGGTACGCATATCTTAATAATACCGCTGAAGTTATTTCCTCCTTTGCAAAAGAGGCAGTAGCATCAATTGGGAAATGGAAGATATTATTTGTCTCCCATGATGCTTGCAGGGGTGGGGCTCAATCAGTTCTTCTCAACATTATTTCTTGGTTTAAAAAACACACATTTCTGGATCTGAAGATATTATGTTTGGACGGGGGAGAGTGGTTGCACCGCTTCAGGGAGTTAGGCGACACGCTTGTCTTGAGTGAGTTAAGGAAGAGAACAACCCCTAAAGAGGATATATTACGAAAACTAGTTGAATTTTGTGGTGGGTCCCCCGATTTGATATATGGTAACAGCGTGGCCTCAGGGCGCGAATATCTACTGCTTCACCAGCTAAAAAGTCCGATTATCACTCATTTCCACGAATTGGAAATGAGTATAATGCGGTATGCTGCCGATTGGATGGGTGATGTCTTGAAGCATTCCTCACACTTTATCGCCATCTCCCGAGCTGTCCAAGAGAACCTAGAGAAGAAGCATGGGGTTGATCTATTCAAAATCACTACCGTACACTCCAGCCTCAACACTAACAGTTCCATTCACGTTGCAGGCAAAAGCGAGAAGCGCGAACTGAGAAAAAAATTCGGACTTGAAGAGAACAAATTCCTTGTCTTCGGTTGTGGTATCGGCATGGTTTTCCGCAAAGGAGCAGACCTTTTTATCGAGGTGGCGCATATTCTCCGTAGAAATGGGTTCGATGATTTTCATTTCTACTGGATAGGAGATTTTGATAACAAGGAAAGCGACGAGCGATACGGGATTTGGGCTGACCATTTCACTGCCATGAAGAAAGATGGTCTGGATAGATATGTCACTTTCCTGGGGCTCAAGGACAATCCCAGAGAATACCTTCAGGCGGGGGACCTCTTTCTCGTCCCGTCCCGCGAAGAGCCTTTCGGACTCGTTGCTCTGGAGGCAGCCGAATGTGGCCTGCCAACTGTCTGCTTTGCCGATGCTGGGGGAACGCCTGAGATTGTTGAGCAGGATGTTGGTTTTGTAGTTCCCTACGAAGACGTAGACGCGATGGCAGCGAAGGTCGCACTCCTCATGAGGGATGATAACTTAAGGTTGAGATTAGGCATTCGGGCTCGGGAGAAGCTATTATCACACTTCACTACCGAGCAGTTAACCCCTCGCATTTTCTCAGCATGCCGCAAAGCAGCTTCAAAAAAGCCTGCAGTCTCAGTTATCGTTCCCAACTATAACCATGCCCGCTACCTGCCGAGACGGTTGGACAGCATCTTCAAACAGACTTTCAAGGATTTCGAAGTCATCCTACTGGATGACGCTTCCACCGACCACAGTATGGATGTTCTGGAGAGATACGCCATTTATCCTGACGTGCGCATCATCAGAAACGAGCGGAATAGTGGGTCTCCCTTTATACAATGGCTTAAAGGGATTGATCTCGCAAGGTCAGATATTCTCTGGATTGCCGAATCTGACGACGCCTGCGAACCACAGTTTCTGGAGACCATGCTCCCAGTGTTCCGAAACCCCGCACTGAAGTTGGCATATGCCGACTCCCACGTTATCGATGAGAATGACAGGGTCACTGGGGATTACTCAAATGGGGAATACCTGACCTCTCTTTCGCCAACCAAGTGGAAGAGGAGCTATCAAGTTGCCGCAACGGAAGAAATTAATGATGGCTTAGGAGTCAAGGACACAATCCTCAATGTCAGTGCCGCGCTCTTCAGGAAGTTCGAGTTTGGAGATGAGTTTCGGAAGACCCTGGAAAACATGCACATCGCTGGAGACTGGTATTTCATAGTTCATGCCATCAAGGACGGACAAATACATTACTTAGCTGACAAACTGAACTACCACAGGAGACACTCGGCAAGTGTTATCTCTCAGGTTGTATCGGGCAAAAGACTAAATGACTTTTACCAGGAATTTCATACGGTTCAGCAATTTATAACCCAAAACTATAAATTAGATAGTAACTTTTATGAAAAATGGGATACATATATGCATAAGCAATGGAATGACTTTTGTCAAAATAGGCCTTTTGATGAATTAAAAAGCTATTATCCCGTGGATGAAATGAAATACAGGATTTTATCAAATGCAGGAGCTTTGACAGGCACTATTGATTCGCGGGAGAATTGGCGGGAGCACCAAGATCTCTACACAGTTAAGCATGAATCTGACTCAGGGCATTGTAGTAAGGAGATCAATGTGTCACAAAAGGTGAGTCAACCTGATTTTGATGATGAATTGATACCTCCAACCAAGATGATGTTTGATGGAGCCACTACGGTAGAAGATTTCAAAAATATCGGTGAGGGTTTCACTCGTTACTTTCTAATAGAGCATGCAAAGTTAAATAGAAGTGACAAAGTACTGGACGTCGGCTGTGGAATTGGGCAGAAAGCCAGGGCTTTAGCTAAATATTTGGATCGCGATGGCGTGTATGAGGGGTTTGATATAGTTCCGCAAGGAATTAATTGGTGTAAAGAAAAATATCAGAGGTACCCCAATTTCCATTTTCATTTAGCCGATATTTACAACAAGTTCTATAATCCCAACGGAAAATTAAGATCATCCCAGTACAAATTCCCATATGCAGATGATATGTTTGACTTAGTGTTTCTATCCTCTGTTTTTACACATATGCTTCCTGAAGATATGTCTTACTACCTAAGCGAGATTGTTCGTGTATTAAGGCAGCAAAGTAGATGTGTGATTACTTTCTTTTTATTGAACTGGGAATCATTAAAAGGAATTGATGCGAAGCTGAATACCATCCAAGTGCCATTCAAATATTCAGAAGTATGCCGCATAAACAATAGAGACACTCCGGAAACTACCGTAGCCTATGATGAAATGTTCATAAGAGATCTATTCCTGAAAAGTGGATTGAGTATAACGGAGGTCACCTATGGCTCTTGGTCCGGAAGGAAGGAATTCAATAACATTCTTCAGGATGTTATTATAGCAGTTAAAGTATAATACAGGAGAAAATTCTGAAACTGACAATATTCTATCCATCCCTGAATGTTCTTAGGCGCAAGGGCATATGTCTTATGTATTATCTAATGAAGGTTATTGTGTAACCTGTGATTCTAAAACTACCTTTCATTCGGTTTATGAATGGCTGAGGGATCACTACGTCTGCTCAAAATGTGGTTCAATTCCAAGAGAAAGAGCACTGATGTTTTGCATAGAACGCTATTATCCTAATTGGAAGAACCTTTACATCTATGAATCATCACCAACCTCCAGAGGAGCCAGTGCTAAGCTAAAAAAGTATTGTAAGCATTATTTAGCCTCTCACTATTTTCCTGATTTTCCAATTGGGGAAATCCACCCTTCTGGTTCCCGAAATGAGAATATAGAAAATCTAACCTTTCGAGACGAATCTTTCGATTTGGTTATTACGCAAGATGTTATGGAGCATGTGTTTGATCCAGCTAAGGCATTTGCGGAAATTAGGAGGGTATTGAAACCCGGCGGCGCGCATTTATTTTCAGTACCACTTGTAAATAAAAAAGGACCATCTGAGGTTTGGGCACAAAAAGAAGCAAATGGTAATATCATTTTTTTAAGAGAACCAGAGTACCACGGAAATCCTATCAGCGAGAAGGGTTCACTTGTCACAATGCATTGGGGATATGACATTTGCGATTTTATATACACCCATAGTGGTTTGGTTACAACGATTCATTATATTGATGATTTGTCGCTTGGAATTAGAGCCGAATATATAGAGATACTCGTTAGTAAGAGACATATAGATCGGCGATTATAGATCTTGCTTGATACTTTGTATAAACAGAGCATTTAAAAATGATATTTCGAATGTTAAGACAATGCTGAAAGAGGGTTATCCATGTGGTTTAATTTGTATGGCATCAAGTCACCCTGTGTAAAAGATAATGATAAAGGTGAGCATAATCGTCATCAACTACCAAGGAAGTGACTTTGTTACACATTGTCTGAAAGCCAAAGAAGGACAGAGTTTCAATGGTTTTGAGATTTTAATTATTGACAATGCTTCTTCAGATAGCTCCTTGGATGAGATAGACAGGTTTTTAAAAACAAGTCCATTAAGTTCCTCTAGAGGATTAATTCCTCTCAATACGAATATGGGCTTTTCAGGTGGTAATTTAGAGGGATTAAAACATGCGAGTGGCGAATATATAGCTCTTTTAAATAGCGACACAGATCCCGACAAAAAATGGCTTGAAGAGCTTGTTATGAGCATGGATAACGATCCGGAGGTTGGAATATGTGCTTCCAAACTTCTTGTTCACGGTGCTGACATCATAGATAGTGCGGGAGATGGATTTTCTTTTCTATTGAAAGGCTTTAAACGAGGAGAGGGAGAGAAAGCCTTCTTGCACAACAAGGAGGAATATATCTTCGGTGCCTATGCAGGGGGGGGCTCTCTATAGGAAGAAAATGATAGAAGAAATTGGTTTTTTGGATGGAGACTTTTTTTGATCCATGAAGATACTGATTTGAACTTTCGGGCGCAGTTTTAAACGGGGATTAAAAAGTTTTTGTACCCTTAGACTCAAACTCTGACTCGACAGGGATGAAGACATTCTAAGGCTGAAACCTCAAATACTCATAGGTAAGGGAAGGGATGAGATGAGGGTTTGGCTTATGGTCCCAACACGGAATAGTCGGGAAGACTTGGGGTGCAAAGGCTATGGCCTGACAGAGACGAAAGCGATTTGGAATAGGCTTCAGTGCACGTGGAATTTGTCGCGGCCTTACGTGCACAGCAGGTAGCAAGTGGGTAGAATGGGCTTTTGTGTAAGGGTCAAACTTAAGTTTTGAAATAGTTAAAAGTTCCAATAACAGGCAAGATAGTAAAATAAAATGTCGAGTTGCTATATTGATATCATAGATAAATGCAATTTGAGGTGCCCAACGTGTGCCAGGGGAGCGCAACTTTTGAAAAACTCAGCTAAGTCAATGTCAATTGATCTTTTCAAAAAGATTATCGGGAAGGCAAAGGGGGAAGGATATAACCTTATCGGCATTTATAATTGGACCGAACCGTTTCTTGCTAGGGCACTGCCAGAATATATTTCTGTTGTAAAGGGATTTGGTCTTTGTTGTGAGGTATCAAGCAATCTGTCGCTAAATCCGCTAAAGTATTTTAGTACTATTGAGCAGTCTTTAGTGGCAGGTTTAGACCGTCTTGTTGTTTCAGTTTCAGGATACAGCCAAACAGTCTATGAAATTAACCACGTTGGCGGAAATATATCCTGGGTGAAGGAAAATTTGGAACATGTCAGCCAGTTGAGGCGAGAAGGTATTATTAGCACCAGGGTGTTCTTAAGACTCATTAAATTTGACTACAATATTGAAGAAGAACCTGTACTAAAAGAGTATGCAAATTCTCTAGGTATAGATTTCGAGGTGCTTGATGGGGCCGGTCGCCCGGATAGTCCAGTTAGTTTGTATGCCTCTGAAGAATATTTTATAAAGCGATTAAAAAATTCTAGCCATTCCGAGATATACGAAAGAAAAGAAGAAATATGTCCATTAATAATGGATACGGTTTCGATTGATACCGAGGGCAATGTATATATTTGCTGCGCGTACCCAAATTACTCGTCTCTGCGGATCGGTCCATATCTTGAGATACCAGGGGATGATATCTTGCTGAAGCGATACACACACCCGATATGCATATCGTGTGCATTCCCGAAACGTAAGGCGACAGAAAGCGACTATAAAACGTTAGTTGGTGCCATGAAATCCAGATTAGGTAATCCTAACAAGTTGCAAGATGAGCATAGACGAAACATTGAGTCTTTGTTAAAAGAAAAAGAGATGGCTTTAAACAATATGTACAAGTCCAGAGGCTGAAGGCGTTGATTAAGTATTATAAATTAAAGGGTAAGATTCTCGGCCGATAACCGCGGCTAATGTCTTGATAGTCTTGGTCTCTGTGTAAGCTTAGCAAACAATGACTAAGGTAACCCTGATTGTCGTCAACTACAATGGAAAGGATTTTGTAATAGATTGTTTGGAAGCTTTGGGGGCACAGAGCTTCAAAGATTTTGAAATTGTAATTATAGATAATGGTTCTTCAGATGGATCATTAATTGAAATTCAGAAGCTATTAAAAGAGAGTATGATTATCCCACTGGTGAAAATAGTCTCCCTCGAGAAGAATATAGGGTTTGCAGGGGGTAATTTAGAAGGATTAAGGCATGCGAATAGCGAGTATATAGCCCTTTTAAACAACGATACAGAGCCTCATGAAAGTTGGCTTGAGCAGCTTGTTACAGCAATGGACAGCAATCCTAACATCGGGATATGTGCTTCTAAACTTATCGCATATGGTACTGACATTATAGACAGTGCAGGAGATGGGTTTTCTACTTCCTTAAAGGGCTTTAAAAGGGGAGAACTAGAGATTTTCCATTTATATGATAAAAGAGAGTATATCTTTGGCGCTTGCGCTGGCGCAGCCCTTTACAGAAGAAAGATGATAGAAGAGGTTGGCTTTTTTGATGAGGATTTCTTTTTGATTCATGAAGACACGGATTTAAATTTCCGAGCGCAGTTGGAGGGTTGGAAGGTACTTTACGTTCCGACAGCAATTGTACATCACAGAGTTAGGTCTTCGATTGGCCCGATGAGTGACACGGCATTTTACTATACTCTGAGGAATAGCGAGCTTGTGAGGATCAAGAATATTCCCCTTGGAGTCTTCATAAAATGTCTTCCTGAGTTCCTGATAGGGGTGTTAACAGAATTTATCTATTTTGCCATAAAGCACAAACGTTTAGGATTGTATTTCAAGGCTAAGATGGATGCCATCAGATTGCTTCCAAGGATGTTAAAAAAGAGAGCCGTAATAATGAAGAACAGAAAAGTTAATAATAAGCATTTACTAAGCATAATAACTCAGGTATGGCAAAAAGATTTCTTAGTAACAAAGATTAAAAAGTTTTTGTACGCGTAGACACAACATATAACTTCATAGGACTGAAGACGTTCTAAGACCGAAGACTACGGAAGCCTGTGTGTGGGGGAAGGGATGAAGGTTTCGGTTATTATCCCGACAAAAAATGGTGGGAGGTACCTGGGGCGGCTCTTTGAGACATTAAAAGAGCAGACGTTCAGGCCGGTCCAGATCTTGGTTGTTGATTCCTCCTTTGATGACGATACCTCAAATATCTGTAAAGCCTCTGGTGCTGACCTTATTCAAATAGATGCCAAAACCTTTGATCATGGGGGTACCAGAAATCTTGCCGCCTCCAGGGCCATAGGCGACGTTCTGGTTTTTATGACACAGGATGCCTTATTTAAAGACATTGAGTGTCTCGAGAACCTGATCAGACCTCTCGAGACCCCAATTATTGCAGCTTCTTATGGCCGGCAGATTCCAAGAGAAGATGCCAACCCAGTGGAAATATTTGCAAGGTCCTTTAATTATCCTCCTACAGAAGTGGTCAAGGAGGTGGCTGACTTACCTAAACTTGGGGTCAAGACCTTTTTCTTTTCAAATGCCTGCTCAGCGATAAAGAAAAGGCCTTATGCGGAAGTTGGCGGGTTTCCTGAAAGAACAATCATGAATGAGGATATGTTTCTCGCAGCAAGCCTCATTATGAAGGGTTACAGGATTGCCTATCAACCCCGTGCCATCGTATACCACTCTCACAACTATCCCTTGATGAGACAGTTTAGAAGATACTTTGACATAGGAGTTTTTTTTCATAGAAACCAGTGGATTAGGGGTATGGCGAGATCCGAAAGGGAAGGGTTAAGGTATCTGAAAGAAGAGGTCCGATTTTTGTCTGTCAATGGGCAAAAGGACTGGATCCCTTATGCTTTGGCAGACACGACTATCCGATTTCTGGGATACAGGGCAGGGCTATTAGAAGAAAAGCTACCTTCGAAAATCAAAAAGTTGATAAGTAATAATAAAAACTTTTGGGAGAAGGATATCTCAGCCTCTAAGATCAAGATAATTTAATATGCTGAAAAGGCACGCCCAATTTTTCGAGTCTTTATTTTTCATCTCGGACCTATTGGTCTTTCTCGCCACAGCGGTCTGGTTTGCCTTGAGGGCAATACAAGAAGAAAAGAAATCAGCAGAAGGTATTTTGTGGAACCCATTCGATTTGAAGGAAAGGGGACGAAGAAGATTATTCTCTGTAAAGTGATTGGTAGTTAGGCATGGAACCACGGCGTATTTCAATCATTGGAATCGATGGTTCGGGTAAAAGCACGACAGCATTAAGAGCAATCTATTCTCTCAGCCACGACGTTCCTATCTGCAGGACAGGCAGAAATCCTTTCTTCACATGGAGAGGGAATATCTCTCATTGTCTTCCAAAGATATCGGATTTTTTTGAAGGCCTTTTTAAGAGAATTGATGCTACAAAGAAAAGGCAGTGGATAGGCCTGACAAGGCTTTTCTTTGTTTTCTTCCAGGGATTGCTCGAACCCTATATGATTAAAAAATACCGTCCTGAGTTGGTCGTGGGCACTCGATGTATGATCATTGATTCGGCCATTTATAGCGACTTTTACTACCCGTGGATCAGCCGGAGAATGGCGATCGAGAGTAAGTTAAGATTCGCCAAGCTTTATTCTCGACTTCCATTTAGGGATCTATATTTTTTCCTGGATACTCCTATTCAAGCTGCGATGGAGCGAATCTACAAGAGGATCTCGGATGACCATCCTGAAATCACTTACGGAAGGGACTACTGGCTCCATCTTCATGAACATGAGGAATCTCTTCGGGCATTGGATCAAAAATTCAGGATGACCTTACAGGTGGCACAGTTATACACGTCTTTTAAAATTATTGAGATCGACACGGCAAAACAGAATGAAGAACAAGTTTCAGAATTAATTTCTGAGCACACCATTGTTTTTCATAAAGGCGATTCCTTTGAACCATGGAAAAGGATCTGAGAAATAATCAGGCTGATTCCTCTGTATCTTTCCTTACCAAATCAAAATTCCAAAATTATTACCCTTCAATAAATTGAGGAAACACTCGCCGTCACCGGAATATCCAACGGATCGCCTCCCAAACCCTTACTGTATGGTGCGCCACCTGATGATGACTTCAATGGCGAGATGATCTTGGTCTTCATGATTGCTGAAGGAAATAAACAAAAAAGGCAGGACCATCCACGATCCTGCCTCTGTGGTTCGCTAATTATACATAAATTTATTTCTTAAAAAACTTCTTCCTCCCATATGCTCCCAATCCAATCAGACCAGAGCCAAGGAGGAGCATGGTGGCCGGTTCGGGGACCGTATTCAGCGCCGCATTGAAACTTGTGGCCCCGGGATCAGACCAGATATATGTCGAGAGGGACAGCGAGTAAGGATTAGGTGATGCCGGAATCGCCCCGGTAAATGAACCCGAGAAACCTGTGGGAGTCCCCCAAGGCAAGGATGCGAAGTTGACGGTGCCCAGGGGAGTAGTAGTGTCGAAAAAATTATTTAATCCAGACCATGCTTGCACCTGCACTATCCCAACCGTCGTGCCGCCAATCGCAAGGGTCGCTCCTGTTGGAGCGAGGGTATAACCCGTCGCGCTCGCACTAATTAGTAGGGATCCCGCAACTGAAGAAAATACATTAACCGAGTTGAGGTCGAGTTGGGGGAGAGCTGCCGAACCAAGAGCCGGATAGGTGAGGGCGGTCGTAACATTAACGGTCCAATTTCCTATAGATCCGGAAAAAGTGACAGCTCCGTCCGTCGTGTTGATATCCCCGGCTCCACCGTCTTGGACGAGTACTGCGGGATTTATGCCGTCGTCTAGAAAAATCTGTAAAGGTGTTGCCTGGGAGAGCGTCTGAATTCCAATCAATAGCGGTAACGCCATCATGCCGACAAATAGTATTTTTTTGAGCTGTTTCATTTGATTTGCCTCCTCCTCAAGAATATATTTTGAACTCTTTAAATATGAAGCAATTTCTATGCCTAATCCTAAATTATTTCTAACTCTTTAAAATTAATGAATTATTTAAATTTCCTGTTTTCTCACCTCCTTTAAAAAGTGGAAATGGTTTTCTCTTTTTTCCCAAATTACTTCCACTAAGGAGAAACACGATTCCTCCTCATTTTTATTGATTTCGATGTGACCTTCCCATGAAAAAGTGGACACATGATTAAATTTCATTAAGGAGCTTTTAATACTGTTCTGGGCTCCTGTACCCTAATGCCGAATGAATCCTCTGACGATTATAAAACACTTCCACGTACTCAAAAATACTAAGCCTCGCCTCCAACCTTAAGAATAGAATTCAAGATTTGATAATTAATATAAAGCAATTTCTATGCCTAATCCTAAATTATTTCTAACTCTTTAAAATTAATGAATTATTTAAATTTCCTGTTTTCTCACCTCCTTTAAAA
>Ga0153916_10003776_pt1 | contig 11348 bp, 14 predicted proteins | sample Opewatmetagenome_FD_109642 | JGI IMG/M metagenome (GOLD analysis project Ga0153916, IMG submission 109642) | Freshwater wetland microbial communities from Ohio, USA - Open water 3 Core 3 Depth 4 metaG | ecosystem: Environmental > Aquatic > Freshwater > Wetlands | place: USA: Ohio, Lake Erie...
CCCGAAGCTTACCACCACATCACATTGATACTGAGCGATGATCCTCGGCGCACGGAAGGCGAAACTCCACAACCGCGAGGTCCGGCCCAAGGGTAAAACCGGCACGCGGTGAGCCTGGACGCCCGGCGGCGGCGCGACGCCGTACTCGCTGCAAAATAGATGGATTTCGTGCCCTAAGTCGCGCAAACCTTGCGCGGTTCGATAAAAGTCCCTTTCGGTCCCGCCCTTGAGATCGAGCCGCTTATGGGCGAGGGCGATTTTCATTGCCGTCGGTTCTCTTCGCCACCACGATGATGTTGTCCGAAAGGAGCAGCGCCGGATGGAACATGAGTTTGAGAATCTGCCAGTTGAGGCGCCGCTGCGCCGGGTCTTTTTCGGCGCGGATGACCGTTTCCAAACTGAACAGCCACAGCAAAGGATAAAGCAGCGCGGTAAAAAACAACGGGGCCGACTTCACTCGGCTTTTCCTCAGTTCGACCACCTCGAAGCCATAGTGGAACAGAAGATAGTAAAGCTCATAGAAATGAATCAAGTAAATGTTCGGCGCCTGGCCCGGCCCACGGCTGTAATGCACCGGACGAACCCGCCCGCGCAAAAAACCGGTGAACAGGAAGCGGACTCGCGAAAACAGATTCAAGATATTCGGCGTGCTGATCAGGACCCGCCCGCCCGGTTTGAGCACCCGGCGAATCTCGCGGATCAACTGAGCTTGCCCCTAGATATGCTCGATGACCTCGACCAGATTGACCGCATCGAAAGCGCCGCCGCGAAAAGGAAGAAACCGGTTCAAATCAACGCCGCCGACCCGCTCGATTCCCTGCGCCATTGGCGGCGGCACGCCGTAATCGGTGGCCACCACCGCATAGCCCAGCGACGCCAACAGGCGCGAGGTCGCGCCGTCCGCCACGCTTAGATCCAACGCCTTTTTTCCTTTGGCCGGGTCGCTGCTCGACCAGGCCCGCCGCACGGATTCAAAAATAGCTGAATTTGGCATAATCGTTAAAATCAAACTCCTTCAATCGATATTCGATTTGGCGCCGCATCAGGGCGCATTCATCCGGCCAAATTACGCAAGCGCGCCGTCCGCCTTTCCTTGTCGCTCAAGCCGGCGCAAGGCATCGGCGAGCGAGATCGCCGGGCGGCCCAGCAGCCGTTCGAGCTTTTCGGTGCGCAGGCCGCCGCGCAACGGCCGCGCCGCCGGCTGTTTTAAACTTTCCGTCGAAACGGGGACGACCAAATCCGGCGAACCGCCGTAAAGCTTGACCAGCGCGCGCGCGAAGTCGGAACGGGCCAGATGGTCCTTGCCAACGACGTTGACAACACCGCTCGCACCCTGGCGCGCCAAAGCGAGGCTCGCCTCGGCGAGAAAATCGGCCAGGGTCGGGTTGCCGAACTGATCCATCGGGATCGTCATCCGCTCTCTCGCCCGCACCTTATGATAAACCTGCATGGCGAAATTTTTGGAATTCAAATCCCAGCCGAACGCTCCCGTGGTGCGCAGGATCAAGACCGGCTCGATCATTTCTTGGAGCGCCTGTTCCGCCGCCCATTTGCTCCGGCCGTAAACGCTCAAGGGCGCGGCACAAGCGTCCTCGGCATAGGGCCCGGCCTTGCCGTCGAAAACATAGTCCGTGGAATAAAAAACCAACTGCGCGCCGATCGCGCGCGCCGCAAGGGCCAGCTCGCGCGGCCCTTCCAGATTGATTTTAAATGCCTCGCCGGGATGATCTTCGCAATAATCCACATGGGTCAATGCCGCGGCCAGAAAAATCGTTGCGGGGCGATGGCGCTCCAAGCAGGTACGCAGCTGATCGGGACTCGTGACATCGAGCGCGGCCAACCCCGCTTGGGGATGGCTGCCGTAAGTGCCGACGCAATCGATCCGCGCCGCCCGTAACGCGCGCATGAGCGCGCCGCCCACCAGTCCCGAAGCGCCGACCACCAAAGCTTTGCCCATTGCCATCTTGCAGCCTAATAACCTATTTCGTTTTCATTCTCGGCATGGCGCACACAGGGTCACGCCGTTTCCCGTTTCCAACTCATCAATTTTCTAAAACTCCCGCCGGGGCCGATCCCGTCGCACTCCTTGCGTCTTTGGCGGGTTTTGCGCTCGAGCCAATCGAGCAGTCTGCGCTCTCTGGCACTCCCCTGCCGCCGCCCCGAATAAGCCCGGAAAAATCTCATGCGGTCTTGCAGCGTGATGCCGGGCAGCGGCAAACGGTTCAGTTGGACCAGATTACGTTTCCACAGCGATTGCGCGAGCCAGCGCGGATAGCGCCGGGTTCGATCATGGTCCATTAAATAAAAACGGATCCCAACGCCGGCTTCGCGCACAATCATAATATTCGACGGCACCGCATCGCCGAGCACGAAACCCGCGTCATGCAAACGACGCAGCTCTCGCCCCAAAAGCTTCAGGCCGAACCGCTTCTCCGCCAATGGCAAAGCCGGCGCTGCTTCGCCGCAGCCATGGCGCAGGAAGAGCGGAACCGGCTCGCCGGGAATTCCTAAGGTCACCACGAACGCCCGTTTTAAGCAACGCCATCTTCTCTCCTCGCCTGCGGCGATCGCCGTCGGAACGAGAAAGCCCGCCGCCGCGAGCGCCAGGCCCTGGCGCAAAAACCGCAACGCTCTGGAGGCGCGAAAAAAATCCTTGACCGCGCCGATTGCCGACGGCGGGTGAAAAATCTTCAGGAATAGATTCCCGACCGCCGGCTCCAAACGCACCGTCTGCGGATGCTTATTCGGCGCCTGCCGGTCGACGGCGCGTAAAATTGTTTGCCATAGCTCCCCGGACCACGCCTGCGGCAACACCCGGAGTTCCCATCTTCCCTCGCTCAGTCGTCGGTACTGCCCGTGGATCGCCAAGGGTGCGCCCTTTCATGCCGTGCGGGAGAGCGCCAGATTGATTTTGCCGGCGATCTCTTCGATGCCGATCGATTGCATGCAGACGCGCCCGATGGCGCAATGCTTGCGGTAACAGGGCGCGCAGGGAGCCCGCCCCTGAACGATCAAGTCCTCGAACCCATAGGGGCCGGTACGCCGCGGATCGGTCGCTCCCCAGAGCGAAACCACCGGCGTGCCGACGGCGGCGGCGATATGCATGAGACCGGTGTCCGGCCCCACCGCGACTTTAGCGCGCGCGATGACGCCGAGCGCCTCGCGCAGCGAAGTGCGGCCGACGAGATTGACGGCATTAACCCCGGCATGGGCCGCCGCCTCTTCGGCGAGCCGCTGATCCTCTTTCCCGCCGAGCAAAACCACACCGAGGCTATGGCGCTCATGGATCGCTCTGGCGCACTCGGCGAGCTGCGCGGGAAACCACTGCTTGCTCTCCCAGCGGCTGCCGGGGAACAACACCGCGAAGGAACCACCGACCTCGGCCAAATGGTTGTCCACCGCCGCCTCTTCGTCCGCGCTCAGCTTGAAGTGCCACTTGACCGGACCCGGCGCAAGCCCAAGAAGCTCGGCGAATTTCAAATAGTGGTCGAGCTTGGAGATCGGTTCGGCAGCGGCGGGAATGAAATGATTGTTGAACAGCCAGTTGAGCTCCTTCGCGTCGCGCCGGTGAAAACCGATCCGATGGGGCGCCCCCGACCAGCGGCTGATCAAGCCGCTCTTTAAGTGGCGCTGCAGATCGAGCACCAGATCGAACCGTTTGGCGCGAATGGTTTTCAAGAACGGTCCGAATCCCGCCCACCAGCGGCGCCGATCGAATAAAATCACTTCGTCCACCGCCGGATAATCGCGCAGCAACGGCAGCGACGGCGGTTCCACGGCCCAGCTCAAGCTCGCCGCGGGAAAGCCGGCGCGCACGAGATGTGCCAAGGGCAAGGCGCGGGTCACATCGCCGATGGAGCCATGCAAAACGATCAGAATCTTTTTCGGATCAAGATTGAGCGGCGCCGCCTTCATGGTAGTAGCTTATAAAATCATCCCAGCGGGCGGAAGAAAAGTAACGCCGCTCGGGGTCCAATTTGCGCGCCGATCTTAACAGCCGGTCGAGATTTTTCTTGGCCAATGGGGGCGGCAGACTACCCAACACCAGCTTCGCCTTGTCGAAGTCGATGATATAACCGGTCACGCCGCCGTTCTCCCGGCGCAGCAAAATGTTCTTCAAATTCAGATCGGCGTGGTAGACGCCTTGCCGGTGCAGAGCGCGCAAGCTCTTGGCCACCGCGCGCAGGGCCGCTTCCTCGCCGAGTTCGCGGACAAAGCCGCTTTGCAACGCGGCCCAAAGATCCTGCGCCCCCTCCAGTGCCCGGGTCGCCAACCAGCCGCGGTAAAACGGTCCCCAAACCGGCTCCACGCAGGCGCCGTAGACTTCGACCGTAGGGATGCCGCGCCGCCGCAACTCCTCGGTGACGATCAACTCGCGAAACGGCCGCGGCGGCCAGGTGAAAAAAAAATCCCCGGTGAGGCCGCGCAGCGCGCCGCCGTGACGATAGCGCCTGAGCAGCACCCGCTCGCCGTTATCCAACCTGAGGCTCCGCAGTCTCGCCCTGCCGTGCAGCCCGGTCAGCTCAGCGCCGTCGCCGCATTCATGCCAGCTGCGGGCGCCGAGCGCGCCGTCCCGGTCGCTGCGCAGGATCAGCCGGCTGCCCCCTGCAGCAACGATTTTTTTGAAGCCCTCCGGGACTTCACCCCAAAGCCAAGACTGACGCATCATCCCAACAACAATAGCCGCGCGCGGAAAGCCCTGCGCTCAGACGCTCATGAACTCCGGTGTGAAGGCGGCGTTTCCGGCCGGCGCCGCCGCGTTTTTGCGCTCGAGTAATTTGACCACCGCTTGCAGCACATGCGCCGGTGCAATCAGCCGGATGCAATCTTCGGTTCCCAAGGGGCAGCGCCGTCCGCCGTGGGAACCGCAGGGCCGGCATGAAAGCTCTTTTTCCAACACGATGGCATCCGCCGAATAGGGATAAAATCCCAGCGCCGGCGTGGTGGCGCAAAAAATCGCCACGGTCGGAACGCCGCAGGCCACGCCCATGTGCATCGGCGCGCTGTCGTTGGTCACCAGCAGGCGGCAGCGGCGCAACAGCGCGGGCATTTCCCGCAGAGCGATTTTTCCCGCCAGGTTGACCGCCGCGCCGCCGCAAAGTTCTTGAATCCGCGCCGCTACCGGCGCATCCTCCGGTCCACCGAGCAGCAGCACCGCGCAGGGATAGCGCTCCTTGATCATCTGGATGGCGCGCGCGAATCCCTCGGCGGACCATCTTTTGGTCGCCCATACCGAACCGGGATTGACGCCGATCAGTGGTTTTTCCAAATTTATGCCCAGCGAGCGCAACAACGCCGCGACCACCGCCTCGCTTTCCGGCGCCGCCGGCAAACGCAACGAGCGGCGGCACTGCTCCGGCTCGATGCCGAAAGCCCGCAGGAGGGAAAGGTTTCTTTCCACGTCATGCCGCTGCGCCGGCCGCGCCACACGCCGATGGAGCAAAAACCAGCCGGCGCTCTGGCGAAAGCCCACGCGCAACGGGATGCCGGCGAGATAAAGCATCAAAACGCTGCGCAGCGATTTATGCGGCGTGAGCGCCAGGGAAAATTCCATTTTCTTCAGGATCATCGACTTTCGCCATAATCCCAGCCAGCCCCGATCCGTCCCTTTTTTATCGTCGACGATAATTTCATCGATGTCCGGATGATCCTGCACCAGTTCCTTAGCGAAGGGGCCGCAGAGGAGAACGAGTTTAGCCGCGGGGAAACGAAGCTTGATCTCTGAGAGCAGGGGAAGCGTGAGAACCGTATCGCCCAGAAAGCCGGTCTGGAGAATGAGAACCTTCCGCCATTGCACCGAATCCATCGGCTATAACGAAATCGCCTCGTCGATCAGCATCACCGGAATATCATCCTTGATCGGATACATCAGCCGGCAGCCGTCGCACACCAAGCCGTCCCCGCTTGGGTTGAGATGAATATCGCCTTTGCATTTCGGACAGGCCAAGATGTCCAGTAAGTCTTTGCTGATTGCCATTACTTACCCCTCCGTCTAAAACTATCGAACCACGGACAAGCTTTTCATACCCTAACCGAGGCCGCGCGGATTATCAATCGACGCTTACTTAGTGGTTCATTGCGATTGGACTTACTTGCATCAAGAAAGATTCCTCGGCTTCGCCTCGGAATGACATGTACTTAAATTGTCATCCCGAACGAAGTGAGGGATCTTTTCCAAACTGACCACTACCGACGCCTATGATTGCCGGATATTCCCGCCGTTGTCGCAAGCGTGGGCAAGATTTTGTGGACACTTGGAACCGGCGCGGGTGCGGAGCCCAGAATTGATATCGTTGGCCAACGTAGTGGTCAGCTATTGCGCATAGCTAAGTTGTGCAAATTTCGTAGGGCAGGCATGAATAAAGACGAAGACGGGGTCAGACTTCTACGACTCAACTGTTTTATAAAGACGAAGACGGGGTCAGACTTCTACGACTCAACTGTTTTACTCAGTTTGTCTATCCTCTTTAAAAACTCCCCGTCCGATTGCATCCTGTCGTAGAGCCGCGAAACTAATGTCCCCACTGTCGCCATGTCCCGATGAAGGTAAGATGCCACCTCTTTGAGCCCGTACCCCAGCCGGCGCGCCATTACGTAGGCGATCATCGTGCGCGCCTTCGATATCTCCCAGCCCCGCTCCAGACTCCGTACCGCCTCCACGCTCACCCCTAATTCCTTGGCTAGTTGCCTCACTATCGCCTCTATGGACCTCTTGCTGGGCACCTTTTTCGTCGCGTCCGCTCTCCCTTGCACCCTATCTCCAAATCCTTCCGCCCCTAGAAACCGTTGATCCTCGACTTCGTAGTACTCTTCCTTATGCCCATCTGCCAAACCGTCACGGACAAATCTCTTGTAGCCAGCTTTGCCGCCGAATAGCTTTAGAACTTTCCCCGGATCGATGACCTCGTTCGCTTTGCCCTCGATATAGGCTCGCTCTCCGCTGTACCGGTAGCGCTCGGAAGCTTTAACGAGGCTCGCCCGCACCGGATTAAGATGGATATAGCGAACGAGTTCCAGCAAATATTCATCCCGGTCGCAGATAATCGCTTTATACCTCCCCTGAAAGACATGGCCGACTTTGCGGTGCTGAAGATTGAAATATTGGCTATAGGACTGCTGGAGCCCCTGCATGAATTTCCCCAAGGGCCGATCGGAGCTTTCTAATAGCAGATGAACGTGATTGGGCATCAGGCAGTAGGCGTGCACGCTGTAGCCATACTTTTCCCGGTACTTGGCCAAGCGCTCTAGATAGACTTGGTAATCCTGATCAATAAGAAAAGTCTTCTGTCTTTGGTTGCCACGCACGATCACGTGGTAGAGAAGACCGGGGGCAAACACTCGCGGACGCCGCGCCATGGGCCAAACAGATAACAAAAGAACGCTAGATAGTCAAATCGTAGAAGTCTGACCCCGTTTCCCGTTTCCGTTTCCTGGGGGTGTCGTGCTAGAGAAGACCTACCTACCTCCACCAACTGTCCTTCTCAGGGTGCCGATTCAGGTGTCGCCGACATCGGCGTGTTCAGGCAGAAAGTCCGATGAAGGCCCTCACATGCGCCTTCTCTGACCAAGTCAGGCAGAAAAGAGCGATCTTTTTACTCGAGCTTCGGAAACTTCGTGCACGGCCGGTTATCTCCGTCGGCAACGCGGGCAGGGTGTCGAGGACGCCGATCAACCGAAGCGGAGGTGATCGGTTGGATTTTTTACGGATGTTTGACATAGTATAGTGTGAATGCACTTTGAGATTGTCGGGGAGATTACCGACATTGAGCCCATTGCGACCGGCAGCCGGATTCGGATCTTGCCGCTGTTGCGCAGGCGATACGGACGGGGCCGATGGCGGAAACTCAAAGGCAACGCAACGGTGTGCTTCCCTGATGGAACGATCCGCCAAGCGGAAGTCCACTGGTTTGAGGCGCACGGAATAGGCAAAAGGAAAATGCGCGTCAAACGTTTCCTGGATTGAAGACTATGCGAACCCGCCCGAAGACCAAACGACAATTTGCGATTTGCATTCGAACTGACGATTCTGATTTGCTGACGCCGCGCCGGATCTACGAAGTGTTGCCGGACGAGAGCGCTGCCAAGTCACGACATATCCGAGTCATCGACAACGAGGGGGAGGATTATTTGTATCCCGCCGCCTACTTTCTGTTTGTCGATTTTCCTCCAGCCGTTGAACAGGCGCTCTTACGAGCATCGTGATGTTCTCGAACCGCCGCGTCTAAAATCCCGACCACCGGGCCACAGCTTTGTCAGGGCGTCGGGCGAGAGAGGCGCTAATTTCTGTAAGGCACCAGCGCGTCGCGCCCGCGGCGATACTGGCGCGCCGATTGGCTTGGGTCGCGGTTGACGAAGGGGCGCATATACATCGGGTGATGCAGGCTGCGGACTTCGTGCTCGATCAGGAAGAGGCTGTCGCCTCCTTCGGGATCGACGATCTCCCGGAATCTGAATTGATGGTTGCGCACGTCTTCGGAAACTAGACCGCGCTCTTTGAGAAAACCATAGGGCGCGGAAAAATTTGCCACGTAAATCGCGATGTGATGGCCGTCGAAAGGAAGCGGCGGCTCCGCCGTCTCACGAAAAATCAACGCTTGGCCGCGGCCAACGGCCACCCGGGCGAGAGCGCCGCCTTGGTCCGCTTGCAAGGCCGCCGGCGCGCCTAACGCGTCCCGGTAAAAACGCGCGATGCCCGCGGCCTTGCCCTGAGCAACCAGAAACTCGACATAGGGAATTCCCAGCGCCATGTCGCCGAACTCTGGGGCCGGAGCGTAGCAGCGGAAATGGTTGCCCCAGGGACAGCGCACGGCGACATACTCGCGCTCCTCGGACCATGAGAACCGCGTTTCCTTCAATCCCGGCGCCACCGCCTCCAGCCGCTTTTTGAGCGCTGCGAGATCGGGGGTTACGATGCCGATATGGCCGTGAATCGTCTGCGCCGGGCGGGTCGGCAAATGAAACTGCTGTTCGCCGACATTGGCCCACATATTATTGAGACCGACGTTGAAAAAGGGGTCGCGGGTGAAACCCATGCCGACGATGTAAAAAAGCAACGCCAAGGACTGCTCGGGAACCTGGACATTGACATGCTCCAGCAGCACGATATTGCCGACGTCTTCGTCGAGATATTCCGCCATGACCGCCTCCGCCCTCGCGCCGCCCGCCGGCTGAGGGGGCTTATTTTTCGATGCTTTTGATCCACTCCCACTCAAGAGCCAGCCCCTGCGCCAGATCGACGCGGGGGTTATAGCCCAAGAGCGCCCTGGCCTGTTCGGTACTCGCCTGGGTGTGACGCACGTCGCCTTTTTGCCGATCGAAACGCTGCAAATTCGCGCGCCGCCCGGAAATCTGCTCCACCATCGCAATCACTTCAAGAAGCGTCGCCTCGGTGCCGCCGCCGAGATTGAAGACGTCGCCCGAGCCGGGATAGAAGGCCGCGCCCGTCAGTCCGTCGACGATGTCGGAACAAAAAGTAAAGTCGCGGCTCTGCCCGCCGTCGTCGTAGAGCGGTGCCGGCTCGCCGCGAAACAGCGCGCGCATGAAAATATGAAAGAACATGTCCGGCCGCTGCCTCGGTCCATAGACGGTGAAAAAACGCAATGAAACCGTCGGCAGGCCGTAGGCTTTCCAATAGAGATAGCAGAGATGCTCCGCCGCAAGTTTGCTGACGCCGTAGGGCGACACCGGCCGGGTCCTCCCCTCTTCGCGCATCGGCAAATCGTCGGTGTCGCCGTAGACCGACGAAGAGGAAGCGTAGACGAACTTGCGCGGGGAGGAAGTTTTACAGGCTTCCAGGAGCAGCTGAGTCGCCATGATATTGTTTTCCGAGTACTGCGCGAATTCGGCGCCCCAGCTCGACCGCACGCCGGGCTGGGCCGCCAGATGGAAAACGTAATCGACGTCGCGCAGCAGCGCGCCGACATCGACGCGCAGGAGGTCGCGCTCAAGAAAGGAAAAGTTGGGATGCGAGTTGAACGCGGCGAGATTGCGTTCCTTATAATCGCGCGGATAATTATTGAGAAACTTGTCGATGCCGACGACCTGGTGTCCCAGGGCGAGCAGTCTCTCCGCGAGGTGAGAACCGATAAACCCGGCAACGCCGGTGATCAGTGATTTCACAGCAGCTACCTCCTGGGGGATCGCCGGCGATCGCCGACGATCCATTCGGCGGCCTGCCACAGGTCGGCCACAACGGCATGCTTCGCAGCCGCCGACTCCTCCCCGGTGTTTGGCCGGCCGGCGATCAGAATCCCCTTGGCGCCGACGCGATCGGCAAGCTCCATGTCGCTCATTTGGTCGCCCACCACGTAGGATAAAGACAAATCCAATCCCAAATCCGCCGCCGCGCGGCGCACCAAACCGGGGTTGGGTTTGCGGCAATCGCACGCGACATTATATCGGCCGCTCCCCTCGGTGGGATGATGGGGGCAATAATAAATGCCATCGAGCCGGGCGCCCTCTTTCGCCAGCCGCGCGTTCAGATCGTCATGGATGCTGCCCAACTCCTCTTCAGTCAGCCGTCCGCGCGCCACCGCGGACTGATTGGTCACCACCACCAGGAGAAATCCCCGCCGCCGCAGCAGCCGAATCGCCTCCGGCACCCTGGGCAGGATCTCGACCTGCTCGCGCCGATCTAAATGTCCCACGTCACGGATGAGAGTGCCGTCGCGGTCGAGAAAGACCGCCGGCATTTTGTTGCCCCCCTCACTCACGCCGGTTTCGCGCCCTGCGCTTTGCCGCGGATTTTATCGATGATCGACTCAATCAACCGTTCGCCGTCTTGCACCGTCATCGCCACCCGCAGGGCAAACAACTTGCCTTTGGCGAAAGGGAACTCGACGAGCTTGAGAATATCTTTTTCGGTCGTCACGATCAGATCCACGTTCCGTCCCAAGCGGCTGATCCGTTGCCAGTCCTGCGAACTGTAAAAGTGATGATCGGGAAACTGCAGCGCATCCACGACGTCGCCTTCCCACTCACCGATCATGCGATAGAACGCGCTCGGATCGGCGATCCCGGTGACGGTCAAAATCTTGTTGCGGTAAAGCAGGCTCAAGGGATATTCCTTCCACTGGCCCGACTCGAAGCCGATCAAACCCACCGCCGTGAGAGAGCCGACGAAACAGCGCGGCCCGCCGTCCCTGGGAATGCGCGAGCGCCATTTATCCAGCGCGCCGGTCAGCAAAAAATAATCGGCCCGGCGCAGCGCCCGCCTGGGCTCGCGAAAAGGGCCCGCGGGCAGCAGCCGGCCGTTGTCGTCATTGCCGAGCAAGAGCAGATCGACATCGCGCTTCAAACGGCGATGCTGGTAGCCGTCATCCATGATAAAGACGTCGATCTGTTGTTTA
>Ga0153916_10003777_pt1 | contig 11347 bp, 9 predicted proteins | sample Opewatmetagenome_FD_109642 | JGI IMG/M metagenome (GOLD analysis project Ga0153916, IMG submission 109642) | Freshwater wetland microbial communities from Ohio, USA - Open water 3 Core 3 Depth 4 metaG | ecosystem: Environmental > Aquatic > Freshwater > Wetlands | place: USA: Ohio, Lake Erie, Old...
AGGAATAGAAATGGACGTTCCCGGCGTACTGGACTCGATCGACCGCCAATGGCAGGAGAGCATCGTCGAGCGCCTCAAGGTCTACGTCCGCATTCAGTGCAAGTCGCCGATGTTCGACCCGGACTGGGAGCGCAACGGCTACTTGAACGCCGCGGCAAACCTGATCGCTGACTGGTGCCGAACGCAGCCCATCGCGGGCATGACCGTTGAAGTACGCCGCCGGCCCGGCCTGACGCCCATCGTGTTCGTCGATGTGCCCGGCGAGCTGCCGGATTGCGTGTTGATGTACGGCCACCTCGACAAGCAACCGGAATTCACCGGCTGGCTGCCCGGCCTCGACCCCTGGGAGCCCGTGATTCGCGACGGCAGACTGTATGGTCGCGGCGCAGCGGATGACGGCTACGCAGCGTTCAGCTCGATGGCCGCCATCGCTGCGCTCAAAGCGCAGAAGGTACCGCTGCCACGCATCGTCGTTTTGATCGAGGCGTCCGAAGAAAGCGGCAGCATTCATCTGCCCGCGCATCTGCAAGCGCTCGGTGCTGCTCTGGGCAAACCGTCGCTCGTCATTTGCCTGGATGCAGAATGCGGCAACTACGATCAGGTGTGGTGCACGACCTCGCTGCGCGGGAATCTCATCGGCGAGCTACGTGTGCGCGTGCTCAAGGAAGGCGTGCATTCGGGACTAGGCACCGGGATTGCGGCGACTCCGTTCCGGATTGCGCAGCAGTTGCTCGCGCGGCTCGAAAATCCCATCACAGGTGATTTGCTGCCGGACGCGCTGCAGGTCAGCGTTCCACCTGACCGCCGCGCACAGATCGCGGCGGCCGCAAAAGTGCTCGGTGCGCAGATTGCGGCAAAGATCCCGTTCGCAAGCGGCGTGCAGCCCGTGTCGAACGATCCTGTCGAGCTGCTCATCAACTCCACATGGCGGGCCACGCTGGCCGTCACCGGCGCGGACGGACTGCCACCGGTTCAGTCGGCCGGAAATGTCCTGTTGCCCGAGATTTCACTGAAGCTTTCGTTGCGGCTGCCGCCCATGTGCGATCCGGAGCGCGCGCTGACGGCAGTGCGCGACGTGCTCGAGCGCGATCCCCCGTATGGCGCGCAGGTTCGCTTTGAAAACGGTGACGGCACCGGCGGGTGGAATGCACCACCCTTCGCACCATGGCTCGAGGAGTCCATCGCAGCGGCATCCCGACGCGTATTCGGGCGCGACGCCGTGCACGTGGGCAGCGGCGGGACCATTCCGTTCATGGGCATGCTCGGGGAGCGCTTTCCGACCACGCAGTTCTTTGTCACCGGTGTGCTCGGGCCCCAGTCGAACGCACATGGGCCCAATGAATTTCTACATATCGAATATGCGCGCCGGCTGACGGCGTGCGTTGCGCTAGTGTTGGCGGATCACGCCGCGCAGTGCGCGGCTGGCAGCGGCTAAAACAGCCGCTGCTGATTCATCTCGCTCGGTGTGGCGGCGCTCTTGAGCTGCTTCCACGCTTCGTCGAAGCGCTCCGGAGTGTTCGACAACGCCATACGCTCCACTGATGGAAATTCCGAGCGCAACGAATCGATCATCAGCGTCCACTTCGGCAGGCCCTTTGGAAACTTGCCGCTGCGCGTGAAGACGATGCGGCCTTCGACAGGCACGTCGCCCGCAACCGCCTTCACCGCGGCGACGCGGTCGTACAACCCGCTTTGCGGATTCGTGAACGTGCTGCGCAGCGCGCCGTCCATCACCGTCCACTCCGTCATCTGATCGCCGCCGAAGATGTTGCCGCGGACGTCGCGCAGGTCGACCACCAGGATGCCGAGCGAGGTGAGCAGCAGGAAATCGACGTGAAAATTGCCGCCCATGCCGTCGGGCACGAGCACATCGACGAGGTAGTCCGATCCGGCCGCGGTGACTGCAGCAACGAGGGCCTTGTGCGCGCGGCGTGCGCGATACCAGCGCCACAGCCACGAGAGCGCCCAGCCCAGCGCGACGGCCCCGGCGACCAGCGCCCAGGTCGTCGGCGGTAGTTCCTGCAATACCTCCACCCTGCCTCCCCTTTTAGCCGAGCGCGCCGCGCAGCGCTGCAAGATCGGCTTCGATCTCGACACACTCCGTCGGCCGCGCGAACAGCCGCGCCAGCGACTCAGGCACCGGAATCTCGCGGCCGATCAGCGGTTCGACGATCTCGCGAAACTTTGCCGGATGCGCGGTCGAGACCAGGATCCAGCGGCCCTTGCGACGCCGCTCAGGCGCGAGACGATCGTAGACTTCCGCGGCAACGGCGGTGTGCGGACACCAGACGCGGCCGTAGCGTGTGAAATCGTGACGGATGCGCGCTCGAATCTCATCGTCCGTAATGGAGTACGCGGTGGCGGCCTTGCGGAGCTCGCTCACATCCGGCAGTAGCGCGCGCACGCGCTCCATGTTGCTGGGATTGCCCACGTCCATCGCCGAAGCGAGCGTCGGGACGCTCGCACGCGGCTGCCACAAGCCGGTATCGAAATAGTCCGGCACGGCGCGATTGGCGTTGTGCGCCAGCACGATGTCGCCGATCGGTAGCCCGACCTTCCGCGCCCAGAGGCAGGCGACGACGTTGCCGAGATTGCCGCTCGGCACGATGAACGAGGCGAGCTCCTTATGCTCACGCCACACCGCGAGACTCGTCGAGGCGAAGTACACCGCCTGCGGCAGGAGGCGACCGAGATTGATGCTGTTCGCCGACGACAGCTGCATGCGCGCGCGCAGCTCGGGGTCCGCAAAGGCTTCCTTGACCATGCGCTGACAGTCATCGAAAGTGCCGCGCACCGCGAACGAGCGAACATTGCCTCCCCAGCAGGTGAGCTGCCTCTCCTGCGTGGGTGTCACCAGGCCCTTCGGAAACAGCACCGAGACGCCAATTCCCGGGCGCTCGTGGAACGCGGCAGCCACTGCGCCGCCCGTGTCGCCGGACGTGGCGACCAGAATCTGCAGCAGTGGATCCTGCGCCGTGCGCACACGCGCAAGACAGGCGGCAAGAAAACGCGCACCGAAATCCTTGAACGCCGCGGTCGGCCCGTGGAACAGCTCGAGAACGCTCAGGCGCGCATCCGGTGTCACCGAAACCAGAGGCGCCGGGAAATTGAATGCCTCGCGCGTGATGGCCGGCAGCTCTGGCTCAAGCCGATCCCCCGCAACGAAGGGCGCGAGCAGCTTGTTCGCGATATGCGGCAGGGTGCGCAGCTCGCCGAACGTTTCGGGCGTGAGGGTCGGCCATTCCGCCGGAACGTAAAGACCCCCATCCGGTGCGATACCCCCGACGATGGCGTCACTGAACCCGGTTGTGAGCGCGGAGTCCCGCGTGCTCGTGAATCGCATGGCTGTCATCGTAGCCGCTGGAACGCTACGCCGTCGCGGGCAATACGCGCGCCCCGGTCGAATTGATCTCGACAATCCACTCGTCCACCTCGATAGAACGCTTGACGAACTCGGCGCGCATAGCTTCCAGCACCGCCTTGGCACGCGGTTCCACCGCCCACGCGAACATGGTGGGCCCCGCCCCGGAAATGGAGCAGCCGAGCGCGCCGGCGGCCATCGAGGCGGCGCGGACCTCCGGGAACCCCGGAATGAGGGCCTGGCGTTGCGGCTCGATGACCACGTCTTCGAACGAGGCGCGGATGAGGTCGAGATCGTTCGTATAGCAGCCTGAGATGAAGCCGGCGAGATGCGCCGTCTGCCAGACGAAGTCGGACATCTCGACGGTGCGGCGGAGAATGGCGCGCGCCTGCTTGGTCGACAGAAACATGTGCGGATGGAGAATGACCGCACGGACGTCCGGCGGAACCGGTATCTGCTTCACGCGCGGATGGTCGATGCCCACCGTGAGCACGAGGCCGCCGAACAGCGACGGGGAGATGTTGTCGACGTGGAGCGACCCGCTGGCCACCGCTTCGCCCTGCATGGCGAACTTCAACAGCTCGAGCTTGGTGCAGGGCTCTGGCAACAGCGCATTGGCGGCCACCACGGCAGCGACGGCGGACGCGGCCGACCCGCCCAGGCCCGACCCGAGCGGAATGCCCTTGTCGATTTCCACTTCGAAACCAAAGCCGGGATTCAGCGCTTCCTGCATGGCGAGGAGCGCACGACCCGCCGTGTTCCGCTCGGGCTCGAGCGGCAGATCGCCCGCCACGCCGCGCACCGCTTTGATGTGAACGCCCGGCTCCGCGCGGCGCGACACGGTGACGGTGTCGCCGAGCGCATCGACTGAAAATCCCAGAATGTCGAAACCGATTGCAACGTTTCCGACGGATGCGGGCGCAAACGCCGTCGCGCGGTCGAGACCGCGCGGCCCCGAGGTGTTGCCGGTCACAGCCGTGCTCCGAGATACGCGGAGAGGCGCAGCAGGTCCGCGAAGACGCCGCCCGCGGTCACTTCGGGCCCGGCACCCGGGCCCTGAACGATGAGCGGGTTATCGCAGTAGCGACGCGTTTCGAAACGCACCACATTGTCCGTGAGGGCGATGTTCGCGAACGCGTGCTTCGCGTCCAGTTCCATCAGGCCCACGGTCGCCTTGCCATCAGCCGTGAGGCGGCCGACGTAACGGAGCACCTTGCCACGACCCCGCGCGGCCTCCAGACGCTCGCGCATTTGCGCGTCGTAACGAGGGAGCTTGGCGAGGAATTCCTCGATGGTTCCGTTTTCGAGTCCGGCAGGCACGAGGCTTTCCACTTTCACGTCCGCAAGTTCGAGCTTGAGACCCATCTCGCGGCCGAGAATGATCAGCTTGCGCGCCACGTCCATGCCGGAGAGGTCATCGCGCGGATCAGGCTCCGTGTAACCGCGCTGCTTCGCATCCTTCACGATGTCGGAGAACGCAGTGCGACCATCGTAGATGTTGAACAAGTACGCAAGCGTGCCGGAGAAGATGCCCTCGATGCTCGTGATGTCATCGCCTGTGTCGCGCAGGTCGCGCAGCGTCTGCACCACGGGCAGGCCCGCTCCCACAGTCGTCTCGTATAGATAATGAGCACCGCTCGTACGCCGCGCTTCATGCAGAGCCTGGTAGTACGACCACTCCGCGCTGTTCGCCTTCTTGTTCGGCGTGACGATGTGAATGCCCTTCGCCAGCCATTGCTGATAGTGGCGTCCGATGTCCTCGCTCGAGGTGCAGTCGATGAGCACGGTGTGAGGCAGATAGTCTACGCCCACGTGCTCGACGAACTTGTCGAGATCTGCGGGCACGGCACGGCTTTCGAAATCTTCCCGCCAGCGCGACAGGTCGATGCTGGAATCGGAGAGCAGCATGCGCTTCGACGACAGAATGCCGCGCACGCGCAGATCCACCTTGAATTTCTCACGCAGCCGCGTCATCTGCGAAGCGAGCTGCGCCAGGAACACGCGACCCACCGTTCCCGGGCCGATGACGCCGATGGACAACGTGTGCGGTGACAAATAGAAGCCCGCGTGCGTGGCGCGCAGCGCCTTCGTGGCGTCCTTCCCGTCGATGACCACCGAGATGTTCCGCTCGGATGCGCCCTGCGCAATGGCGCGCACGTTCACGCTTGCGGCGCCGAGCGAGTTGAAGACCTTCGCCGAGACTCCCGGCGTGCCGGCCATGCCGTCGCCGACGATGGCGAGAATGGCGAGATCCAGGTCCACGTCCACATTCTGAATCTGGCCTTCCTTCAGCTCGCGGCTGAACGCCTCACGCACGACGGCAGCGGCTCGTACAGCCTGATCTTGTGGAATGGCGCAGCAGATCGAGTGCTCGGAGCTGCCCTGTGAAATGAGAATGACGGAGATGCCTTCCTCGCGCAGCGCGCCGAACAGCCGGTGCGCCGTGCCCGGCACACCGATCATGCCCGCACCTTCGAGATTGACGAGCGCGACGTGCTCGATGGTGGTGATGCCCTTCACCGGCAGCGCCGATTTCGGATGCGCGCAGATGAGCGTGCCGGGCTTCTGCGGCGCGAACGTATTTCGAATCCAGATGGGAATGTTGCGACCCACCGCCGGCGCCATCGTCTGCGGGTGGATCACCTTCGCGCCGAAGTACGCAAGCTCCATCGCTTCGTTGTACGAGAGCGAGTCGATGACCGTGGCATCGGGCACGCGGCGCGGATCGGCGGAGAGCACCCCATCCACATCCGTCCAGATCTGGATCTCCTTGGCTTCCAGCAGCGCACCGAAAATGGAGCCTGAGAAGTCGCTGCCATTGCGGCCGAGCGTGGTCTGCACGCCGCGCCCGTCGGAGGCGATGAAGCCCGTGATGATCAGCGTGCCGCGAAAATCCCGCCCGACGGCCTCAGCGAGCTTCTCGTGCGAGTCGCTCCACTGCACGGCGGGTCCGAGCGGTCCCCACTCCACCACCAGCACGGTGCGCGCGTCGATCCAGCGGACCGCGCCGGGGCGGCCGCCTCGCTCTTCGAAATAGCGATGAAACAGCTTCGTGGACCACAGCTCGCCGTAGCCCGCGATGAGGTCGCTGACGTTCCGGGCGGCGGCCCGGGTGAGGCGCACCGTGTGCAGAATGCCCTCGAGGTCGTGACAGTCACGGTCGAAGCCCGCGAGATACAGCCGCGCGGACTCGGGTCGGAGCAGGGTTTCGGCAATGGTGGCGTGACGCGCTCGCAGTTTCGCAAGCTCCGCGCGATAGCTTTCGTCCTGCTGCTCGGCCAGCGTGATGAGCTTGAGGAGGCCATCCGTCACCCCGCGGCTGGCGGACAGCACCACACCGAGGCGGCCCGGCGGCTGCGACTCGATGATGTCAGCGACACGGCGGAAACAGTCGGCGTCGGCGACGCTCGAGCCGCCAAATTTGTGCACGACCCAGGAATCAGTGTTGGGCATCGAAGTGGAGTTTCAGGCAGAAAAGGCCGTGCGACTCTACTGACGGCCCCACGCGCGCGCAACTCAACCGAGACGCTTGCGGAACCTCGACGCCGCGATTGTGACGGCCACCACGAGGAAGGCGCTCAGTTTGAGCACGGCCGGCCCCAGTTCCTGAAGCCCGGCCCCGCGCAGCACGATGCCACGCACCAGGCTGTTGAAGTGCGTGAGCGGCAGCGCCTGGGCGACCCACTGCGCCGGACGGGGCATGCCATCGAAGGGAAACATGAAGCCCGAGAGCAGGATCGAGGGCAGCATCGTAAAGAAGCCGAGCTGCATGGCCTGGAATTGGGTCTGCGCCACGGTGGAGATGACGAGCCCCATGGCCAGGGTGGCGGCAATGAACAGGCTGGCGGCGACGTAGAGCTGCCAGACGGCGCCGTTGATGGGCACGTCGAACAGCAGCACACCGGTGAAAACGATGATGGTCGTCTGAATGAGACCCACCACCACATAGGGCGCCAGCTTCCCGATCATCAGCTCCATCGAGCGCACAGGGGTCGTGATGAGCAACTCGAGGTTGCCGCGTTCGCGTTCGCGCACGAGGGCGATCGCGGTGAATACCACCATGGTCATGTTGAGAATCACGCCGATCAGCGCCGGTACGATCTGTACGGCCGTACGGTGCTCGGGGTTGTATTCCGTGAGCACTGCGAGCGTCCGGCGCGGCTCGGACCGATCCCCCGCGCGAATGCGCAGCGGCAGCGTCCCGAGGCCGCGCAGGGCGCCTTCGATTCCGGGCTCGGCACCGTCGATCAGAAGCTGGGCGAGCGGCCGGCCGCTGCCGAGCTGGCGGCGCTCGAAGTCCGGTGGAATGTACAGCCCGGCGGAAATTTCGCCGGCGGCGAGCATTCGGCGCAGCGCGAGCACATCCGGCGCGCGCCTGACGAACGTCACGACCTGGGTCGCTTCGACCTGGCTCACGAGGGCGCGGGAGGCGGACGTGTTGGCGTAGTCCGCCACGCCGGCGCGAATGTGGCGCACGTCGAGGTTGATGCCATAGCCAAAGATCAGAATCTGAATCAGCGGAATGCCGACGATCATGCCGCCGGTGAGGCGGTCCCGACGCAGCTGCGTGACTTCCTTGATGGCAATGGCGCGCACGCGCTCGAAGAATGCGACGACCGGGCTCACGCGGCACCACGCTGGGCCGGTTCGCTCGCCGGCAGGGTGGCGGCGACGAACACGTCCTCGAGATTGGCGCGGGTGGCCTGCACCTCTGCGCTCAGGCCGGCCTGCATCAGTGCCTGCTTCACGAGCGCGCCAGCGTCGGACACCTTTCGATCGACGAGCACGTGCAGTCGCATGCCGAGCTGCGCAAGGCTTCTCACCTCCGGCAACCGGTGCAATTGCAGCCGGACCTTGTCGATGTCGCTCGCATGCACTTCGATCACCTGCAGCGGCAACTCGCTCATCAGGCGCTCCGGGGCGCCTTCGGCGACGAGACGCCCTTGATCGAGGATGGCCAGTCGATGGCAGCGCTCGGCCTCGTCCATATAGTGCGTCGAGACGAGAATGGTGGTACCGCGGGAAACGAGCGAGAACAGGCTTTCCCAGAAGTCCCGGCGGCTCTGCGGGTCGACGGCGCTCGTCGGCTCATCGAGCATCAGCATTTCCGGTTCGTGCAGCGTCGCCGCCGCAAGCGCCAGGCGTTGGCGTTGGCCGCCGCTCATCGCTGCGGCAAGGCGGCCCGAAAGCTCGCGCAAACTGAACTCCTCGAGCACTTCGGCGATACGCCGCGCCGCAAGCGATTTCTCGAGCGTGTAGATGCGGGCGATGAAACGCAGATTCTCGAGTACCGTGAGATCGTCCCACAGCGAGAATTTCTGCGTCATGTAGCCGATCCTGGTGCGCAGCCGCTCGGATTCGCGCGGAATGTCGTAGCCCAGCACCCGCACCGTGCCCGAGCTCGGCCGCAGCAGGCCGCAGAACATGCGAATGGTGGTCGACTTGCCGGAGCCGTTCGGACCGAGAAAGCCGTAGATGTGCGCGCGCTCGATATCGAGCGAGACATGGTCGACCGCAACCACGGGGCCGAAGCGCCGCGTGAGATCGCGCGCTTCTACCGCGAGATCGCGTCCACGAGCACCTTCGCCGTGCTCAGCCACGAGTGCCGGCCTCCGGCTCCTGCGGCTGATCTTCGAGGATCTGCACTTCCACCGGCACGCCGGCGGGCAGTTTGCCGGCACGAGCGTCTGTCACTTCGACTTCCGCCAGAAACGCGAGGCGGCTGCGATCACGCTGAGTCAGCGCGAAGTACGGAGTAAATGCGGAATCGCTCGCCACCCAGCGCACAAAGCCTTCGAGTGGGCCGTCGACTCCATCGACATATATCCGCGCACGCACTCGAGGCTGCACACCGGCCCGACGCGGCTCGGGCACATACACGCGCGCGAATGTCGGCGTGTCCGCGAGCAGCACGACTACCGGGCTTCCTCGCGGCGGGCGTTCGCCGGCCTTATATGGCAGCGCATCGACCACTCCGGAACGCGTCGCGTGCACGAGCAGTCTCGCATCCGTCAATTCGAGCTCGCGCCGGGCGGCGTCCGCCGCAGCGAGCGCGGCGCGCGCCTGATCCAACTGCTCCACTCGCGTGCCGTTCAGCAATTCGGCGAGTGCAGCTTCAGCTTCGCGGACGGACGCCGCCGATACGTTGCGCGAGGCCCGGGCAGCGTCGCGCTGCGATTGGCTCACCAGGCGTTGCTGGATCAACTGCTCGACACGTGCGAACTCCCGCTCGTCCCGATCTGCCGCGGCCCGTGCGGCCGCCACTCGCGCCCGGCCTTCGTCGATGGTTTCTTTGCGCGCGCCCTTCTGCAGTTCCGCGAGACGGTGCTGCGCTTGCGCCATCTGCGCTTCGGCCTGAGCGAGCCGGGCGGCAGCGACTTCAGTGTCCTGTTTCAGGAGCACCTGCCCTGCTGCCACGTGATCGCCTTCGCGGACCTCAAGCGACAGAATCGGCTCCGCCTCCTCCGCCACGATCTCGATGCGATCTCGCTCGAGCGTGCCAACGAGCGTCGCCGGATTGCTCTTGCTGCCGCAACCCGAAAGGAGCGACGCCACAGCCAGGAAGGCCGGAATGAGCCAATCTCGCTGCCTTCTCACGATTTCCTCTCCTGAGCGTCGGGCACGGCGATTCCGTGCGTGAGCAACGCGGTCGTGTGGCGAATCAGTCGCTGCATGAATTCCTCGTCCGGGCGAACACCGAAGACACGGCTCGTCACCGGCAGCGCAAGGAACGGAAACAGCCCGAGGCTGATCATCGACAGCACGGTGAGCTTCGGGTCGAGGTCGGGGCGAATGCGCTCACCCTGCATTTCGGTGCGCACGATCTGTTCGATCAGCGGCGCGAGCCGCTCGGGAAACTCGCGTACGAACATCGTGCGCAGCGGGCCGTCGGGCATCAACACTTCGCGCACGATCAGGCCAGCGAGCCACGGATTCGCGGCATACATGCGCATCGCCGCTCCCAACAGCGCGCCAAGCTCGACGCCTGCGCTGCCAGCGCTCATCGCGTCGATGCTCGCGCGCACGGGCTGAATCACCGCGTGGCAGATTTCCTTGTACAGGCCAGGCTTGCCACCGAAGTAGTAACGGATCATTGCAACGTTCGCGCCCGCCGCACCGGCAATCTGTCGGCTCGATACCGCGCGATAGCCGTACCGCAGGAACAGATCGCGCGCCGCGGTCAGCAGCTTCTCTCGCACGTCCTCGCTGCTGGCCAGTCGCGGTCGGCCGCGCGCGCGACATCGCCGCGCCGACGGTGAGCCCTCGGGGTGCATACCGGTCCGTGATTTCCCTTGGCTCGATGCTTTATTAGCCATTTGTGTAATTAAAAGGGGCGCCCCCTCTTTGCGCAATATGCGGTCATTGCACAACTGTTTAATTTCCGGACACGCCCCGGCAACGAATGCTGGGCAGGGACCTTTTGCCCGGCGCGAACCCCAAATGGTCTGATGAATCGATGCCGGGCGCCGGCGCCGTGTCGTGGCTGGCATAATCGCCGCCCCGTGGAATCCTCACTCGGCCCTCTTCTCTCGCTCTTCGAACGTGAACGCGCGGCTGGCCGGCCGCTCGTTCTCGGCGTCGTGCTCGAAACGGCCGGCTCGACGTACCGTAAACCCGGTGCGCTCATGCTCATTGCGGCGGACGGAAACTACGCCGGACTGCTCTCCGGCGGCTGCCTCGAAGGGGACCTGCGTGAACACGCGAACTCCGTACGGGAAACTGGCGAGCCGCGCGTCGTCAGCTACGACCTGCGCGGACCGGACGACCTGCTGTGGGGTCTCGGCGTCGGTTGCGAAGGCGCAATGAAGATTCTGCTCATGCGCGTGGCGAGCGCAAACGGCTGGCAACCACTCGCTCATCTGACCGAGTCGTTGCGCGCGCACCGCGACACGGCGGTCGGCATCGTGGTGCAGTCCGGGCAGTCGGGAATGCCCGCCGGAACGGTGATTTTGCCGGCCGCGTCCGACGTCGAGCCGACATCGCGTC
>Ga0153916_10003778_pt1 | contig 11343 bp, 13 predicted proteins | sample Opewatmetagenome_FD_109642 | JGI IMG/M metagenome (GOLD analysis project Ga0153916, IMG submission 109642) | Freshwater wetland microbial communities from Ohio, USA - Open water 3 Core 3 Depth 4 metaG | ecosystem: Environmental > Aquatic > Freshwater > Wetlands | place: USA: Ohio, Lake Erie...
ACGAACCACTGGTCGGTGAGCATGGGTTCGATCACGGCGTGGGTGCGGTCGCCTCTGGGCACCATCAGTTTGTGCTTCCTGGTGTCTTCCAGCAGGCCACGGGCACTCAGGTCTTCGACGATGCGGGCGCGGGCGTCGTAGCGGTCCAGGCCCTGATATTCCGTCGGCGCGAGATCGTTGATCTTGGCATCGAGGGTGAAGATGCTGATCGGGATGAGCTTGTGTCGCGCACCCACCTGCCAGTCGTTGAAGTCGTGGGCCGGGGTGATTTTCACGCAGCCGGTGCCGAAGGCGGGGTCCACGTAATCGTCGGCGATGATGGGGATGGAGCGCTCGGCCAGCGGCAGGCGCACCTGCTTGCCAATCAGATGCTTGTAGCGCTCGTCTTCCGGATGTACTGCTACCGCCACGTCGCCAAGCATGGTTTCCGGGCGGGTGGTGGCGACGACCAGATGGCCACTGCCGTCTTCGAGCGGATAGCGGATGTGCCACAGGAAGCCGTCTTCTTCTTCCGAGACCACTTCCAGATCGGACACCGCCGTCATCAACACCGGGTCCCAATTGACGAGGCGCTTGCCACGATAGATCAGGCCATCTTCGTGCAGGCGCACGAAGACTTCGGCCACGGCTTTGGACAGGCCCTCGTCCATGGTGAAGCGCTCGCGCGACCAGTCGGGCGACGTGCCCAGGCGGCGCATCTGGCGCGTGATGGTGGAGCCGGATTCGTGCTTCCACTCCCACACGCGCTTGATGAAATCCTCGCGCCCCAGGTCGTGGCGGGTCTTGCCTTCGCGTTCCAGTTGCCGTTCGACGACGATCTGCGTGGCGATGCCGGCGTGGTCGGTGCCGGGCTGCCACAGGGTGTTGTCGCCCTTCATGCGGTGGTAGCGGACCAGCGCATCCATCAGGGTGTGCTGGAAGGCATGGCCCATGTGCAGCGTGCCGGTGACGTTGGGCGGCGGCAGCATGATGCAGTAGGCGGGGCGGTTCGGCTCCTGGCCGGCGGCGAAGTAGCCGCGCTCTTCCCAGAGGCTGTACCAGCGTTGTTCGATTTCGTGGGGTTCGAAGCTTTTGGCGAGTTCCATGGCGACGCTCAGGGCAAGCGAAAACCCGCGATTATACCGGAAAGGCCCGCGTGGGCCGGGCTCACTCCGGTGACTTGGGGCGCTTGAAAGGGGCCAGCTGCTTCTGCAGCTCGTCGGCGATGGAGACGCGCACCACTTCCTCGATGGTGGCGATGAACTGGTCGAGCATGCTGGAGAGTGCGCGGTCCAGCGCGACATGCAGCGAACCTTGCAGCTGCTGCGCCAAGGCCTGCTGCAACTGGGTATCGAGCACCTTCGCCACGTCATCCTTGATGATGTCGGCAATGTGTCGGATGGTTTCCTCGGATAGCGCATTTGCTGCGGTTGCCGGCATCGCTTGGGGTTCGGGCGCGAGGGCGACGGGTGCTTTCACCGTTGGCGCCAGGGAAATGTAGCGTGCGCCGGGTGGCAGGTCGAATTCGAGCACGGGAAATTCGAGTTCGACGGGCTCCGCAGAAGGAGCAGCCGTCAGCTCCGCGCTGAGAGAGGGCGGTTGTGGTGCCACCTGCTCGCCGGTTCCCGTTGCCGGGAGCGTGAATTCGATCGGTTCGGGTTCGGGCAGCGGCGGCGCTGCAGTGAGCGTAGGCGCGGAGGGTGGTTCCGGTTTCAGGACCGGCGCTTGCTCGACTTCCTCCGTCAACATCGGAATGGCGTCGAGGTCGATTTCCGGCAGCGCCACGATGTCGGTCAGCACCGGGATGTCCGGTTCGGCCGCCGGCTGATGCCGCTTCATCAGGGCGTCGAGTTTGTTCAGCACATCTTCGCCGGAAGGCTCGCTCATGTAAGGCTATTCCCGGTCCTGGCTCATGTCGTGGGTGGTCAATTCGTAGCCACGGTCCCGATAGAAGCGGAAGCGCTCCCGTGCCAGCCGCGCGTCGATGTCGTCGGTGCTCACGATTTCGATCAGCCGATGGAAGCGGCCGAAGAAGGGTGGCCACGCGTCGTTCAGATTGAGCAGGATGTCTTCGTGGGGAAAATCGGTGGGTGCATGGTGAATGAGGACGGGTGTCACCGTCGCCAGTTGATGGTCGGCGCGGCAATGGGGGATGAAGCCGGTGGCCGGGAGCGTCCACAACAGCTGGTCGAAGCGTTCGGTGGCGGCCTCATCCGGCGTGAACACATTGACCCGCATGCGGTTGGCCACTGCCTTCGCACACAGCTTGCAGGCGAAGCGGTATTTGTCGTCGACCTTGGTGTAGAAATCGATGCGGGTCACGTGGCTCGGCTCCCTTCACTAAGCCTGGGCGCGCTTGGCCAGCCAGTGCATGAGCAGCGGTACCGGGCGGCCGGTGGCGCCCTTCTCGGTGCCTGATTTCCAGGCGGTGCCGGCGATGTCCAGGTGCGCCCAGTCGTACTTCTTGGCGAAACGCGACAGGAAGCAGGCGGCGGTGATCGAACCGCCGGCGCGGCCGCCGATATTCGCCATGTCGGCGAAGTTGCTCTTGAGCTGCTCCTGATAGTCGTCCCACAGCGGCATGTGCCAGGCGCGGTCCCAGGCCTCGTCGCCGGCATGCTGGAGTTCACGTGCCAGGGTGTCGCTGGTGCTGAACAGGCCGGAAGCGTGGTGGCCCAGGGCGATGACGCAGGCCCCGGTGAGGGTGGCGATGTCCACCACCGCTTCCGGCTCGAAGCGTTCGGCGTAGGTCAGCGCATCGCACAGGATGAGGCGGCCTTCCGCATCGGTGTTGAGGATTTCGATGGTCTGGCCGGACATGCTGGTAACGACATCGCCCGGTTTGTTGGCGTTGCCGTCGGGCAGGTTCTCGCAGGTCGGGATGATGCCGACCACGTTGACGGGCATCTGGCTCAGGGCGAGCGCCTTGAAGGTGCCCAGCACGCTGGCGGCGCCGCACATGTCGTATTTCATCTCGTCCATCTCGGCCGCCGGTTTGAGCGAAATGCCGCCGGCGTCGAAGGTGATGCCCTTGCCCACCAGGACGGCCGGTTTGCTCTGCTTGCCCGCGCCGTTGTAGTGCAGGACGATCAGCTTGGGCGGTTGCCGGCTGCCCTTGCCCACCGAGAGGAAGGAGCCCATGCCGAGCTTTTCCAGCTCCGGTTGTTCCAGCACTTCCACCTTGATGCCATAGGTCTTGGCCAGCCCCTTGGCTTGGTCCGCCAGATAGGAGGGGGTGCAGATGTTGCCCGGCAGGTTGCCCAGATCCTTGGCGAGATTCATGCCCTGGGCGACGGCCTGCCCGCGCCGCGCGGCATCCTCGCACGGGCCGATTTCGTTGCGGCGCTGCACCGATAGCGTGAGCTTGCGCAGGGGGCGGCGCACTTCCTCCTGCTTGCTCTTCAGCCGGTCGAAGCGGTAGACGCTCTCCATCGCCACCAGCACGGCCTGCTCCACACGCCACTCGACGCTGCGGCGGCGAACATTCAATTCGGTGATGTAGATCACGGCCTCCATGGACCCGGTGTCGTTGAGGGTCTTGATGGCGGTCTTGATCGCCCGGCGGTATTCGTTTTCGCGGAATTCGCGCTCCTTGCCGAGGCCGACCAGCAACACCCGGTCGCACAGGGTGTTGGGAACGTTATGCAGCAAGAGGGACGTGCCGGTCTTGCCTTCCATGTCGCCGCGGCGAATGATGTCCGAAAGATAGCCGTTGGAAACCCGGTCGATCATTTCTCCTGCCAAGGACAATTTGCGCGGTTCGTACACGCCGACCACGACGCAGGCGGAACGCTGCTTTTCTGGGCTGCCGCTTTTTATGCTAAATTCCACAACGTGCTCCTTGTTTCGAGTGATGCCGAACGCTTTTGGCGATAACCCTTTTTTGCATAAAGTAGGGCTTTTTCTGGATTATCTTCATTTTTTCCAGGAAAAGTCAAAACATCTTCCCTCTCCCCATGTTATATCGCCGCGCCCTGATTAATGAACTTGCGATGACCATGCTGGCGGTTTTCGCCGTGCTGATGGCGATTTCCGTCACGACGCTGTGGATTCGCTACCTCGGCAATGCCGCGAGCGGCACGCTGGCGCCGGAGGCGGTGATGGTCATCCTGGGGTTCAGTGTCGTGAATTACCTGCCGGTGCTGTTGTCCGCCACGCTATTCGTGGCCGCGCTTCTCACGCTGACCCGGATGGCCCGCGACAGCGAGCTGGTCGTCTGGCAAAGCGTCGGCCTGGGCGCCACGGCCTGGGTGCGCCCCATCCTAGCCATCGCGCTGCCGATCGCGGCGCTGATCGCTATCGTGAGCCTCGTCATCGGCCCCTGGGCGGTACAGAAGACGGCTGAGTACCGCAGCCAGGTGGAAAGTCGCGAGGACATGTCTGCGGTAACGCCGGGTGTGTTCAAGGAAAGCAAGCAGACGGACAGGGTTTATTTTGTTGAAAGTCTGGGGTTGGGCGGCGACTCGGTGAACAATGTTTTCGTACGCTCCGAGCAGCACGGAAAATTGGGCGTGGTTGTCGCAAAAGAGGGGCGGCAGTGGGTCGCCCCGAACAAGGATCGTTACCTGGTCATGGAGAGCGGACGGCGCTACGAAGGGGAGGCCGGCAAGCCTGACTACAAAATCATGCAGTTCGAACGCTATACGCTGCGGCTGGAGCCGTTCGAGGCGAAGCTGGTGGAGCCGAGCATCAAGGCTCTGCCCACCTGGGCTCTGTTGTTCCATCCCACGCCGACGGGCATCGCCGAAGCGCAGTGGCGATTTGCATTGCCGATCGGGGCGATATTGCTGACTCTGTTGGCCATCCCGATGAGTTACGTGAATCCGCGTTCCGGGCGCTCCTTCCATCTGATTGCGGCGATCCTCGTATACATGATTTACAGCAACCTGCTCAGCATGGCGCAGGCGTGGGTGGCACAAGGAAAACTGTCGCCCTGGGTCGGGCTCTGGAGCGTGCATGTGATGATGGGGTTGGTCGTAACCTATTTCTTTTATCGCCGTCTGTCCGTCGCCCCGCTTTCGCTCTGGAAGCGCAAATGAAAGTATTCGACCGCTATCTGGCGCACGAGATTCTGGAAGGCACCCTGCTGGTGTTCTCCGCACTTCTGGTGTTGTTTGCGTTTTTCGATCTGATCCACGAATTGGGTGATCTGGGCAAGGGAAACTACCGCCTGCCCCAAATGTTGACCTATGTGTTGCTTACCATCCCCGGGCATGTTTACGAGCTGTTTCCGATCGCGGCCTTGATCGGCACGCTCTATGCGCTGGTTCAGCTGGCGCATAACTCGGAGTTGACCGTGATGCGGGTGTCGGGTTTTTCGACCCCGCGAATCGCCCTGTCCATCCTGCGTATCGGCATGCTGTTCGTCCTGGTGAATTTTGTCGTGGGGGAATTCATCGCGCCGTATAGCGAACGGGTGGCAACCCAGCTTCGGGTGCGCTCGATGAGTTCGGTGGTCGCCCAGGAATTCAAGTCCGGGTTGTGGATGAAGGACGGATTGAGCTTCGTCAATGTACGGGAGGTGTTGCCGGACTCTTCGCTGATCGGGATCAAGATCTACGAATTCGATCCCGCTTATAACCTGCGTGCCATCAGTTTTGCGGCCGAGGGGAAACACATCAAGGACAACAGCTGGCGCCTGTCGGATGTGGAGCAGACTTATTTCGAAGGCTCGTCGGTGCGGGTTGCCCACCTGCCCCAGGCGTATTGGAATTCCGTGCTGAATCCCGACATGCTCAGTGTGTTGCTGGTCGTGCCGGAGCAAATGTCAGCCTGGAATCTGTACTTCTATGTTCGGCATCTGAACGAGAACAAGCAGAAGACGTCCAGGTACGAGATCGCCCTCTGGAGCAAGTTCATCTACCCCGTGGCGGTGCTGGTCATGATGCTGCTTGCACTGCCGTTCGCCTTGCATCAGCCGCGGGCAGGCGGGATTGGAGGCAAGGTGTTCGGCGGCATCATGCTGGGCTTGTCGTTTCACCTGCTCAACCGGGTGTTCGCCAACCTTGGGTTGTTGCAGGATTGGCCGCCATTCTTTGCGGCGATCTTCCCGACGCTGTTCTTCCTCTTCGCCGCCATCGGCATGATGGCATGGATTGAGCGGCGGTAAGTTAGTCGGTTTTTATCAGGCGCGTACCCGCGAGCCGGTCGTGCAGGAACAGACCGTCACGATCCACCCAGGCCCACCAAATGCCGGCACCGAAGCAGGACAGACCCAGCAGAGCCCAGAAGAATCTGATCAGCGCGCGCTCATAGGAGAGGCCGGATCCATCGGCGGTCACGAGCCGCAAACGCCAGGTTTTCATGGCAAGGGTTTGTCCGCCATGGGTCCAGAACCAGAGAAAATACCCGGCCATCACCAGCAACAAATAGATTTGGAAGAAAATCTCTCCCCCGGGTGCGCGTGGATTGCGGAACAAGAGGTAGACGAAAGCAGCAACGAAGAGCAGCGCGACGAGCAGCAGCAATTCATAGATCATGCTGGCGAGGCGCCGCGTGAAGGCCGGTGCAGGTGTTGCACTTTTTTGCGTAATCTCTATCATTGACTCAAGGTCTATATTGCGTAATGGGTTTGGAATTTTCTGGCTTGCGCTGTCGGGTTAAGCTGACCTAACAAGAAATCAATATCGCTGAGGAAGGGGAACTTCGATGCGAATTATATCGCAGCTTATGCAAATACCGGGCGTGATCGCCGCGGGCGAATATGCTTATCGCGGTGACCGTTACTCTTTCGAGGGCAACCTCTCTGCCGAGCATGCGCGCATGGCCTCGATCCTGTGTCGATCCAACACGCTCAGCATCAACATGCAATCCGAAATATTCTCGTCCTTTGCCGAGGACTGCGGCTGCAAGCCGGTACAGGGCTGGATTGTGCGTGGGCGCGACACGTCGGTCTGCGTCGTCGGCAATATCTTTTGTTTCTGTCAGAACACGCCGGGCCTTCTTAATGACGTGATGACCATCATGCGTGCGAAGGTCGGAGACATCGAAGAAAATCCGCTGGTGTATATGTACGCCAAGATTGGGGGCGATGTGAACGAGAAGTTGTATTGAGTGTCACGCCCGCCCCGAATAACCAGAAAACAAGCCAATCAGGAGTTGCAATGAGTCTCGATCGTTTGATGCAAGTACCCGGTGTTTTGGCCGCGTTTCAGTATAGCGACAAGGGGGATTTGGTCGCCCATCAGCTTAGGGAGGGCACCGAACTTACCCCTCAGGTTCTGGATCTGCTTGCGCACACCTGTGTGGCGAATATGGCTGTGGCCACGTTGGAGGCGCGCGGCTGGGAGGCGCTTACGGGCCAGGCGGGGTTTGAACCGGTGCAGGGATTTTCGCTGGTTGGACTGGATTGGTCGGCGGTCGTTGGCAGCAACTTCGGCGTGGTGGTTCGTAACCGTGACGCGGATTACGAGGAAGCTTTTTCCGCTCTTGGACAGTGCAAGTCATAGCGCGGGGACGATAGATGTTGAAGCGATTGCTGGTGTTGGATGGCGTGGTAGCCGTTTGCCGGTTTCAGGACGATGGCGCCGTCGTCGACGCCGCCGGGGTGATCCCGGAGGAAATGATGAGAAATCTGGCGCGCTTCGCCCATTGGTATCGACGCATGATTTCGGGCAATAGCGACGTGTTCTCCCTTTTCTCCCAGATGAACGGCTGGACACCTGCGCGCGGGTGGGTCGTCAAGGGTGCGCAAATGAGCGTATGCAGCGTAGGGAATGTAGTCGCGATGCTGGAAAACAAGGATGCATCCATCAACGAGGTGATGCGGGCGCTGGAAGAGGCATCCCACGAATAGCGCCCGGACTATTGTTGTGGGCTGGGCGCGTCCTCGGGTTGCCCGACGTAGGGTTGCGGCTGGTCAGTGGACCGCCACACCGGTGGATTTTTCTGGTACTGCTCCCATTTCTTCTTCACTTCCTTGTGTTTTTCCGGGGGCATTTTCTTCATCTTCTTGTAGCGTTCCCGCGCGAGTTCCCGCTGTTGCGGCGTCAGCGTCGCCCACTCCGCAAGACGCGCCTTGATCCGCTGCTGTTGCTGCGGTTTCATCTTCGGATATTTGTTCGCGACGCCAATCAAATTCTGGCGCTGCCGATCCGGCATTTGGTCCCATTGCGGCGCCAACGCACTTAGCACCTCACGTTGTTGCGGCGTGAGTTGTTGCCAGGCGGGTGCCTTGGATTCCTTGATCGGAGAGATTGCGTGGGCAGGGGAGGCTGCCAGCAGCAGGGTGATCAGTGCTGCGAGGAACGCTCGAGCCATGTCTGGAATCCGTGGTCGATGTACGCGTTGACCGGCAGTTCGCCTCCTAGCAGGGCGGCGTCAATGTCATCGTCCTGGTTCATTTCCTGCTGCCAATAGATCCCGCCTGCCAGTGCAGCAAGCAGTACGGCAAGCGCCAGCCAGCGGCGACCACCAAAATGATGTGATTTGCCGTGGGTGTGCGCTACCGTGCCATGGGCGCCGGCCCACTCCAGTTCTTCGGCATGTGCCGGGGAAAAATTCTCCAGGGCGCGCTTGCGCGCCGCCTCCAGCCCGCTGAATACTTCCGGGCTAAGTCGGGACGAACTGTAGTTCAGGTATTCCTTGACCTTGGTTGTGAATTCACGTTCGTTCATAGCTCTACTCCTTTCGCCTTCAGGGCTTCGGCGAGGGTATGCGTCGCCCGGGAGCAATGGGTTTTTACGCTGCCTTCGGAGCATCCCATTGCTTCGGCCGTCTGTGCGACATCCAGTCCTTCCCAGTAACGCAATAGAAACGCTTCGCGTTGACGTGAAGGGAGTTTTGCAAGCTCTTCTTCAATTAAACCAATGGTTTGCTTTTGCTCAAACTGCTCCGCCGGGGCCTGGGCTCGATTCGCACCATCTGCCGCCTCCAAGGTATCCAGGGGATCCTGCTCCTCGTCGTCTTTGCCAAACGAGAGCGACGAAAATAGCGTCGTCCAGGTGTTTCGTACCTTTTGCCGCCGATAGTAGTCGCGGATCGTATTTTGCAGAATCCGCTGAAACAGCATCGGCAGTTCCTCGATCGGCTTATCGGCATATTTTTCCGTAAGCTTGAGCATGGAGTCCTGGACTACGTCCACGGCCGCATGGTCATCATGGACCGCGAAATAGGCCTGCTTGAACGCGCGCCGTTCGACGGATTTCAGGAACTCGGAGAGTTCTCGGTAAGTAGCCAGGAGAAAGCTTTCGGAAATGGCGAGTGGCGACATGTTAGCAAAAAGCCTCCGTTTTAGCAGGGTGTCGGGTGGCGTGCAGACTTCCTGCCTCGAGAGGCTGTGAATTTTCGTCGATTGACGGAAAAGCTTACGTAACCTTCCAGAAAATCAAAGTTTTTTGCTTACTTCCTCTTGACCAAAAACGGTCCAAACGTTACTGTTTCACGTTCTTTTCTGAATTTTTGCATTTAGGGCATCTATATGGAGTTGTCGGGCGCCGAGATCGTCGTGCGCTGCCTGCAGGAAGAAGGCGTCGAGTACGCTTTCGGTTATCCGGGCGGGGCGGTGTTGTTCATTTACGACGAGATCTTTAAACAGAACAAGGTCAAACACGTCCTGGTGCGCCATGAGCAGGCGGCCGTGCATGCGGCGGACGGTTACGCGCGCGCTTCCGGCAAGGTGGGCGTGGCGCTGGTCACCAGTGGTCCGGGTGCAACCAACGCCGTAACCGGGATCGCCACCGCGTATATGGACTCCATTCCGATGGTGATCATCAGCGGTCAGGTGCCGACCGCCGCCATCGGCATGGACGCCTTTCAGGAAGTGGACATGGTGGGGATCACGCGTCCCTGCGTGAAGCACAATTTCCTGGTGAAGGACATCAAGGATCTTGCGCCCACCATCAAGAAAGCCTTCCATATCGCCGCGACGGGACGTCCGGGGCCGGTGGTGGTGGATGTGCCGAAAGATGTCACGATTCACAAGGCTGAATTCGACTACCCCAAGAAAGTCGCGCTACGTTCCTACAGCCCGGTGACCAAGGGCCACCCGATGCAGATCAAGAAGGCCATGCAGTTGCTGATGACTGCCAAGCGCCCGTTTGTCTATTTCGGTGGCGGCGTGGTGCTGGGCAACGCCTCGGACAAGCTGGTCAAACTGGTCAAGGCGCTCGGCGTGCCCTGTACCGGCACGCTGATGGGCTTGGGCGCCTATCCCGAAACCGATCGCCAGTTCCTGGGCATGCTCGGCATGCACGGCACCTATGAAGCAAACATGGCCATGCAGCACTGCGATGTGCTGCTCGCGGTCGGCGCCCGCTTCGACGACCGGGTGATCGGCAATACCGAGCACTTCAACCAGGAAAAACGCCAGATTATTCACATCGACATCGACCCGTCGTCGATTTCGAAGCGGGTGAAGGTGGATGTGCCCATCGTTGGCGACGTGGGCGGTGTGCTGGATGAACTCTCCAAGCTGTTGGTTTCGTCCAAAGGCAAACTCGATCAATCAGCGCTGAAGACCTGGTGGACGCAGATCGAGTTGTGGCGCGCCAGGAACTGCATGAAGTACGACCGCTCGTCCAAGATCATCAAGCCGCAGTTCGTGATCGAAAAACTGTGGGAAGTGACCAAGGGCGACGCCTACGTGACCTCCGACGTGGGCCAGCACCAGATGTGGGCGGCGCAGTACTACAAGTTCGACAAACCGCGGCGCTGGATCAATTCCGGCGGCCTGGGCACCATGGGTTTCGGCCTGCCCGCGGCCATGGGCGTGAAACTGGCGTTTCCCAAGTCGAACGTGGCCTGCGTCACCGGCGAGGCCAGCATCCAGATGTGCATCCAGGAGCTGTCGACCTGCAAGCAGTACCACCTGCCGCTCAAGATCATCAACCTGAACAACCGCTACATGGGCATGGTGCGCCAGTGGCAGCAGTTCTTCCACGGCAACCGCTATTCCGAGTCCTATATGGACGCGCTACCCGACTTCGTGAAGCTGGCGGAAGCCTACGGTCATGTCGGCATGCGCATCGAGAAGCCGTCTGATGTGGAAGGCGCGCTCAAGGAAGCATTCAAGCTCAAGGATCAGCTGGTGTTCATGGACTTCCTCACCGACCAGACCGAGAACGTGTATCCCATGGTTCCGGGCGGCAAGGGGCTGTCCGAGATGATCCTGGCCGAAGACCTGTAAAGAAGAAACATTCCATGCGGCACATTATTTCCATACTCATTGAAAACGAATCCGGCGCGTTGTCCCGCGTCGCCGGCCTGTTTTCCGCGCGCGGCTACAATATCGAATCATTGACTGTCGCGCCTACCGAAGACGAATCCCTGTCGCGCATGACGCTGGTCACCAGCGGCTCGGAAGACGTGGTTGAACAGATCATCAAACAGCTCAACAAGCTGATTGACGTGGTCAAGGTGCTGGAC
>Ga0153916_10003780_pt1 | contig 11341 bp, 12 predicted proteins | sample Opewatmetagenome_FD_109642 | JGI IMG/M metagenome (GOLD analysis project Ga0153916, IMG submission 109642) | Freshwater wetland microbial communities from Ohio, USA - Open water 3 Core 3 Depth 4 metaG | ecosystem: Environmental > Aquatic > Freshwater > Wetlands | place: USA: Ohio, Lake Erie...
GCGAATCTCGCGCACACGGAGCGCCGCATCGGCACGGGATGCGTTCATGGCGTGGCTTCCGACATGCACCCGAAGCGCCGACCTGGGGCCGCCGCTGCCCGGATGAGCCTACCGGTGAACAGTGGGCCCGTGGGGCCAGGAGACCTGGGAAGCGGGGCATCCAGGCAGCGAAGGCGTCACGTGAGAGCCCTCCTCCGGCCGTCATCGCCTGACGGCGACGAAGACCTCGCCCACCGTGGCCGGATCGGCGGGCGGCGGCGTCCGCTCCTCGAACCCGCACGCGGCGAGGTGCCTCCGCCAGGTCTCCCGCGGAAAGACGCCGAGGACGTGCCGGTCGTGCACGGTGCGCACCTCGGTGCCCTCTCTGAGGAGGTAGGCGAAGTCGACGACGTACGCCGTGTCGGCGGGATCGGGGTCCCAGGTCCACTCGAGGTACCGGAGCGCACGGCCCTCGCCGTCGGCGCCGCCGTGGTCCGTGCCCGGCCGGAACGTCTCCCGCGTGAAGTCGGCGGCGAAGAGGGCCACGCCCCCGGGCCGGCAGTGGACGAACGCCGTCTCCATCGCCCGCCGCAGGTCCTCCTCCGTCGTGAGGTACATCACCGCGTCGTGAACCAGGACCGCGTCGAAGGTCCGCCCGAGGCGGAGGGTCCGCATGTCTCCCGCGACGTGCTCGCAGCCGGGGTTGATGCGCCGGCTCTGCTCGAGCATCGCGGGGGAGAGGTCCGTGAGCGTGCAGCGAAAGTCGGCCGCGAGATGCGACGCGTTGTTCCCGCCGCCGCTCCCGAGCTCGAGGAGGGTGGCGCCGCGGCCCACCACGCTTGCGAAGACGTCGCGGTAGTAGGCCGCCTCCTCTGCGTAGTCCTCGGGGGGCGTGAGCAGGTGGAACCAGCTCGCGAGGTCGCCGTAGAGGAGCGGCAGGGAAGCCGGAGGCATGCCCGCCTTCTAACCGGGGCGGAGCGGCGATGCCGCGTCGACCCTCTGCGCAATGTTCCACCTCGACGGGGTGTTGAATCAGTTCCCGTGACTCTCGAAGTGACGCTGTCTCCGTGACGGGGGTTCATCGGGCTCGAAGAAGGAGCGCGGAGGTGATCGTCGGAACCCAGGGGGTGGTCATGGTCCGGATCCTGGCGCGATCGCCGAGGTGCCGCGGTAACCGCGGTCGTGTACTTACGCCCCTCGCAAGTCGCCGGAAGGATCCTTATCTCACGTAGAGTGCGGGCCGGAAGGCCCACCCACGAAGAGGTCCGGTTGCCATCGTCGACGAATCTCTGGATGTGTCTCGCGGGGCTTGTGTGTCTCGTCGGCGGAGCCTTCGTGCATCGAGGAGGAATCAGCGCGGCTCGCGGCTGTGACAGGCTCATCACCTTGGGCGGTGTCTTCATCGCCGTCCCACTCGCCATGTTCGCGCCCGAGCACTTCCAGGGCCCCGAGTTCGTCAAGAACATGGTCCCGTCCTGGATGCCGGCGCGCTCGTTCTGGACGCCCTTCGTCGGATGCGCGCTGCTCGCAGCAGCCGCCAGCATCACCGCGAGGAGGTTCGTGAGCTTGTCGTCCACCCTGCTCGGGTCGATGTTCTTCCTGTTCGTCTGCACGATCTACGTGCCGTCCGCCCTCGCGCATCCCGGGAATCGATTCGCGTGGGCCTTCGTGCTGAGAGATCTCTCCTTTGCCGCAGGCGCATGGGTTCTCGCGGGGCTGCAGGGTCGCGGGTCGTCGCCGCAGCTGTCGAAGTGGATGATTCACTTCGGGCGCATCGTCATTGCAGTCGCTGCGATCTTCTTCGGCGTGGAGCACCTTCTTCATCCGGGGTTTGCGCCCGGCGTTCCCTTGAGGAAGCTGACGCCATCCTGGGTTCCATTCCCCGGCGGCTGGGGATACGTCGCAGGGGCAATCCTGCTGGCCGCTGGAATCGGCCTGGCCCTGGACAGGAGGTCCCGGATGGCCGCAGCCTCGATCGGCGCGTTGATGACGGTCCTCACGCTATTCCTGTATCTGCCCACCTTGATCCTCGCCCACGGTGGATCGGTGCAGGAGATCAACGAAGCGCTGAACTACCTCGCGGACACCTGGCTCTTCGCGGGAGCAGCGCTCGCCCTGGCATCGGCATTGCCGCGGTCGCCCCTCACACGGTGACGACCACCTTGCCGCTGGCGTGGCCGCCGGTCAGGTACCGGATGGCCGCCGGGGCCTCGGCCAGCGGGTAGGTGCGGTCGATGACCGGGGTGAGGTGGCCGGCCTCGATGACCTCCCTCAGGGCCTGCAGCGCTTCCTGGCTCGTCTTCGAGGAGAGGCCGATCAGCTTCTGGCTCGAGAAGGCCGACAGGATGGCGGCCCCGAGCAGACGCTCGATGAAGCCGCCCGTCCACCGGTTTCCGCCCTCGCCGCCGATGATGACGAGCTTCCCCTGGGGGGTGAGGGCGCGCCGGACGTACGACAGCGCGCGGATGCCGGCGGTGTCGAGGATGAGGTCGTAGTGGCGGGTGCCGTCCGCGAAGTCCTCTCGGGTGTAGTCGATGACGTGGGTGGCGCCGATCGATCGGACCAGGGTCGCCTTGGTCGGGCCGCAGACGGCGGTGACCTCGGCTCCGGAGGTCCTGGCGAGCTGCACCGCGAACGTCCCCACGCCCCCCGCGGCGCCGATGATCAGGACCTTCTGCCCGGACCGCACCTGGCCCACGTCGCGAACGGCCTGGAGGGCGGTGGTCCCGGAGACGGGGACGGCCGCGGCCTGCGCGAACGTGAGGTTCCTGGGCTTCGGCGCCAGCTGGTCCTCGCGCGCGCAGGCGTACTCCGCGAAGGACCCGTTGCCAGTGCCGAAGACCTCGTCGCCCGGGCGGAGCCGGGTCACGTGGGCGCCGACCGCCTCCACGCGCCCCGCGAGATCCAGGCCGCGAACGCGATCCTTGGGCCTGAGCAGCCCGAAGCCCATCACGCGCACGAGATAGGGCTGGCCGGTCATGAGGTGCCAGACGCCCGGATCGACGCCGGCCGCGTGGACGCGCACCAGCACCTCGCCGGCGCCGATCGCCGGCGGGTCGATCTCCGCGAGCCGCAGCGCATCGGTCTCGCCGTACTGGTCCTGGACGATGGCCTTCATGGTGTCCGTCCTCGGAGCTCCGGCGCAGGCGTCCGCACGCCCTTTATCAGGAGCCACGAGCCCATGGCGAGCTCGAAGAGGATGCTCGGCGTGAAGCAGATGGCCTGGGTGGTGACCGAGACCGCCCAGCCGGGGAGCAGGATTGCTGGATGCCGTCGACCTGACGGCGCCGGCTCGGGTCGCGTCGCCCGCTCGAGCAGCGGATCGGCCGGACACCTGATCGGGGGTGCCTCGGCGCCGTTTACCCGGTTCGTGACGCCCCGTATCCTTCCGCCGCCGCCGTCCGTTTCCCCGTCATGACGACCCCGCCACGCGACGCCGCGAAGGAGCTCCTCCCCGAGGCCGTGAGCGGATCGTGGCTTCGCTTCCTCGACGTCCACGAGCCGCTCCGGCCGGTCCTGTACCGGTACTGCCGCAGCCTGACCCGGAGCCCCTGGGACGCCGACGACCTCGTGCAGGACACGATGGCGCGTGCGTTCGTCACCTTCGCCTGCATGAACGAGGCGCCGCCGCACCCGCGCGCCTGGCTGTTCCGGATCGCCTCGAACCTGTGGATCGACCGGGTGCGGCGCCGGCGCGAGGAGCCGGGTCCGGCGCCCGAGGAGACCACCTCCCGCGAGCCTCGCGCGGCCCGCGAGGCCGCCGGGACGCTCATCGCCAGGCTCGCGCCGCAGGAGCGCGCCGCGGTCGTGCTCAAGGACGCCTTCGACCTTTCGCTCGAGGAGATCGCCGAGATGCTCTCGACCACCGTGGGCGCGGTGAAGGCGGCGCTCCACCGCGGGCGCGGCAAGCTGGTCGAGCCCGAGCCGCCCGAGGCGCCCGAGGCCAACGCGCCGGCGGCGGCGGTCCTCGACGCGTTCTGCGAGGCGTTCAACGCGGGGGACCTCGAGCGCCTCACCGCGCTGCTCCTCGACACGGCCGGCATCGAGGTGGTCCGCGTCCACGCGGAGTACGGCCCCGAGGCGGCGCGGAAGGGCGTCTTCGCGGGCATGCTCTTCGGGAGCAAGCGGCTCGCGGCCGCCGAGACGAGCGGCGGCATCGATCCGCGCTTCAAGCAGGGCGCCCTGCCCACGCTGCCACGGGTCGAGGTGCGCCTCCACCGCGGCGAGCCGATCCTGCTCCACTGGTACGCGCACGACGACGGCGAGGCGGTGCGCGGCATCACGCGGGTCGAGACCGCGGAGGGCCGCCTCTCCCGCGTCCGGAACTACTTCTACACGCCCGACGTCATCGCGGAGATCTGCGGCGAGCTCGACGTGCCGTTCCGCGTGAACGGGTATCGCTACTGGCCGGCGCCGTAGCAACCAAGGGAGCCCACATGAAGACGCTCGTGTCCCCGCTCGCCCTCGCGGCGGCGCTCACCTCCTCCTCCGCGCTCGCCGCGGAGCCCTCGCGCGCCGGGGCCGCGAAGGACGCGCTTCCCCCCGCAGCCATCGCGTCCGCCCCGCCCGTCGCACGCGGCTATGCGCCGGTGAACGGCCTGCGCATCTACTATGAGGTGCACGGGCCCGCCGGCGGCACGCCGCTCGTGCTGCTGCACGGCGGCGACCCGGCCATCGAGACCTCCTGGGCGCGGGTGCTGCCCGCGCTCGCGAGGACGCGCCGGGTGATCGCGTTCGACCAGCAGGGCCACGGCCGCACGGCCGAGGTCGACCGGCCGTTCACGTTCGAGGGCTCGGCGGACGACACCGCAGCGCTCCTCACCTACTTGAAGATCGCGAAGGCGGACCTGATGGGCTTCAGCAACGGGGCCAACATCGCGATGCAGGTGGCGATCCGCCATCCGGCGCTCGTGCGACGGCTGGTGGTCGCGTCGGGGATGGTGAAGCGCGACGGGCTCCGGCCCGAGTTCTGGCAGGGGATGCAGCAGGCGAAGCTGGAGGACATGCCGCCGCGCCTCGCGGAGGCGTACCGCAGGATCTCCCCGCACCCGGAGCGGCTCCCCTCGTTCTTCCAGAAGTCGGTGGACCGGATGCTCGGGTTCCACGACTGGCCGGAGGCGGCCGTGAGATCGATCGCCGCGCCGACGCTGGTGGTGATCGGCGACGCGGACGTCGTGCGCCCCGAGCACGCGGTCGAGATGGCCCGCCTCCTGCCTCACGCGCGGCTCGCCGTCCTGCCCCTCGCCGATCACGAGGGGGTGGTGTTCGCCCGCGCCGGCTGGCTCGTCCCCATGGTCGAGGCGTTCCTCGAGGAGGACGTCCGGTGAATGGATCGGCCCCGTCCCCCGTAGGCAGGCCGCATCCATCCACCTCACGGTGACTCGGGCCAACTGGTTCAGCCCGCTCGGGCAGGGAGTCGACCCAGGGCATCCGTCGCGCGAGGTGACGGAGCCGTGAGGCGCGCGGTTCGCGACGTACGACTTTGTCGAGGTCACCGACGAGGCTCGGCCGCGCCGGGTGTTCCTCGGGCCGCGCACAAGGCACCCGTCTCGACGGCGGTGCCGTCCTCGAGGGCGATGCGCGTACGCCGGTCGACGCGCGGGTGCCCTCCGAGTCGGCCGAGCTCGGCGAGAGTCGGCTCCCGGACGCTTCTCTCTTGACCTGGCACCCCATCTGCCCTCATAACTGAGCGGTTATGACACTCCACGGAGCGCCGATCCCGAGCGACGTGCTCAGCCGGACCCTGGCTGCGCTCGCCGACCCGACGCGGCGCTCCATCCTGGAGCAGCTGAGCCTGGGGCCGGCTTCCGTGGGCAGGCTGGCCAAGCCGTACGCCATGAGCCAGCCCGCCATCTCCAAGCACATCAAGGTGCTGGAGGCCGCCGGCCTGGTCTCACAGGAACCGGGCAACCGCCTGGGGCCCCGGCGGCTCGAGCTGGGCCCCTTCCTCAAGGCGGCCGAGTGGATGGACGCCTACGCCCGCATCTGGGAGACACGGCTGAAGCACTTCACCCGCAGGAGTGGAGACCACGGCGGCCCGAGCGTCACTTCACGCAGGAGCAAGACATGAAGCTGAAGAGCATCGGCGCGGTTGCCGCCGGAATCGGGGCAAACCTGCTGGCGATACCCGTGGACGTGGCCCTGCACGCGGCCCACGTCTTCCCCGCTCCCGATCAGGATTCCGGAGAGGGCCCGTACGCAATCGCCGTCGCGTACCGTGCTGCCTTTGCCGTTCTCGGCGGCTGGGTCACCGCCCGCCTCGCTCCGTCGTCTCCGATGAAGCACGCCTGGATGCTCGGCGGCCTCGGCGTGCTCTTCGCCGGCCTGGGCGCCGCGGGGCAGTGGCACCGGGGTCACCACTGGTATCCGCTCCTTCTCATCGCCCTCAGCCTGCCCGCGACCTGGGCGGGCGCGCGCGTGTCCGCCCGGAGTTGACCATGGCCCTCGAGACCCACCGCGTGGTCCCGTTCCTCTGGTACGACGGCCAGGCCGAGGAGGCTGCCCGCTACTACGTCTCCGTCTTCAGGAAGGGCTCCCGTGTGACGAGTGTCTCACCCATGTCCGTCACCTTCCCGTGGGAAAGCACAGGGCTGCAGGGAAGGAGTTCCGGATGGTGGCCGACATCGACCGAACGGAGCTTCGCCGTTGGCTCGAAAAGGCCCGGACGAACGTCTTCGACAGCGCCACGTTTGTCCGCAATCTCCGTGAGACCGCGAGGCGCTCGCAGGAAGGCGGCGACGCACCGCGCCGCGCGGCGGCTCACCCCTCCTTCAGGTCCACCACCCGGCCACCGGTGACGCGCCGGAGCTCGGCGGGCGGGAGGGAGAAGACGGCGAAGGGCGAGCCGGCCGCCGCCCAGATGGTGGCGAAAGCCATCAGGTCGCGGTCGATGATCACGTCGAGCCGCTCCTGATGTCCGACCGGCGGGACGCCGCCGATCGCGAACCCGGTCCGCGCCCGGACGAAGTCGGCGTCGGCGCGCGCCACCGGCTCACCGAAGTGCTCGGCGAGGCGCGCCTCGCTGGCGCGGTTGGACCCGGCCACCAGCGCCAGCAGAGGCCGGCCGCTGGCCGCTCCGCGGAAGACCAGCGACTTCACGATCTGCGCCACCTCGCAGCCGACCGCGGCGGCCGCCTCCGTCGCGGTGCGGGTGCTGGCCGAGAGCTCCTGCACCTCGGTCGCCAGCCCGAGCGCCACCAGCGCCTCCTTCACCCGCTGCACGCCGCCTTGCGGCCTCCTCACCGATTCACCGGCCATGCTCCGAGCGACCTCCTTCCACCAGCGATGGCGCGCCGGACCGGGCCCGCCGCACCTCTTCCCTCCGTATCCTGTCGACGCCGCGGCGCGGGCGCACCTCGGACCGACATCCCGCCTCGCGCACCAGCGGGTCGAGCCACCGGATGGGGTTGTGCCCGAGCCCACATTCCCGCGGCGCCGCGCGGAGCTGCACGCGTACTGCTACCGCATGCTGCGCACAGCGAGGCGAGCCACAGCCGCGCTGCTGCGTTTCGGATCCGTTCGCTCACGGAACGTCCTCCGGGGTGTCGCATGTCACCGCCAGCGTATCCCAGCCGCCGGACCCGAACCTGCCGGACATGGGTGTGCTCGGCTTCGAGCACGTGAAGACGTACGACCAGGAGCCGACCCTCGTGCTGCTCCGGCGACCCGCGGATGCTCGAATGCGCGCCGCCGGGGCAGCGCGTAGGGTGGGGAGCAATCTTCGCCCGGAAAGATGACGCGTGGCCGAACCTCTCAAGACCTTCTTCTCGCCGGGGCTCGTTCGACGCCTCGCGGACGAGCTCGAGCGCGTCGAGGCCTCGTTCCCGGCACGGGCGTTCATCAAGGAGGCGTGCGCCGGCCTCTCGGAGCTCGAGTTGCTCGATCGCGGAAGGCACATCGCGGCCGCCCTGGCGAAGCACCTGCCGCCGGCATACCCCGACGCGATCGACGTGCTGCTCCGCTCGCTCGGCCCCGAGCACGCCACCGACGAGCTCGTCGGCGTGGGAATGGCGCCGTTCTTCTATCTGCCGCACGTGATCTTCGTCGCCGAGCACGGCCTCGGCCACTTCGACCTGTCGATGCGTGCGCAATACGAGCTCACCAAGCGCTTCTCTGCCGAGGGCAGCATCCGGCCGTACATCGCCACGGAGCCCGAGCGGACGTTCGCCGGGCTCCGCAAGTGGGCGCGCGACGAGAACCCGCACGTGCGCCGGCTCGTCTCGGAGGGAACGCGACTCCGGCTGCCGTGGGCGATGCGGGTCCCGTGGCTCGATCGAAACCCGGAGCGGGTGGTCGCGCTGCTCGACCTCCTCAAGGACGACCCCACCACGCTCGTCCGTCGCAGCGTGGCGAACAACCTGAACGACCTCGGGAAGGTCCATCCGGAGCTCCTCGTCAGGACCTGCAGCGCCTGGCTCCACGACGCATCACGGAGGCGCAGGGCGCTCATCGAGCACGCGCTCAGGAGCGCGGTCAAGCGAGGCGAGCCCGGCGCGCTCGCCCTCCTTGGCTTCGGCGAGAAGCCCGCGGTCGCGATCGAAGACTTCCGGTGCGAGCCCCGAAGATTGACGATCGGCGGCCAGGTCGCCGTCAGCTTCGTGCTGCGGAGCACGGCCCCGACGTCGCAGGAGCTGCTCGTCGACCTCCGGGTCCACTTCGTGAAAGCGAACGGCAACGGCACACCGAAGGTGTTCAAGCTCCAGCGCATCGAGCTGCCGGCGCGGGGTCGGGCGGAGCTCGTGACCAAGGTGTCATTGGCCGTGCACACGACACGCAAGCCGCGCCCGGGCAGACACGTCGTCGACGTGCTCGTGAACGGCGAAGTGCTGCCTGCAGGGGCCTTCGATGTCGTCGCGGCTCGTCGGCGTGAAAGGGTGTAGGTTGGCGCCCGCGCTGGCGGCACCTTCGGCGGTGAGCGTACGGCCGTAGGAGCGCGAAGGCTCCAGTCAACCGGGTCGGAGCGGGCCGGATGGCCCTCACCTCCCGCGCGAAGGCGCCGTGAGCCCGAGACCCAGGTCGCGGGCGATCCGCCGGCCGGCCGCCCCGGGGACGTCAAGAGGAGTTGACTTCTATGCGCTCGGCATATATGTACACAGCATAGAAGGAGGCCGGCGATGAGGAGGGAGGGCGCGAGACGGACGAAGCGGAGCGGCGGCAGCGACGAGGCGGCCTTCCTGGACCGCTACGATCCGAGCCGCTTCGAGAGGCCATCGGTGGCGGTCGACGTCGCGCTGGTCTCGGCCGCCGAGGGGAGCCTGCACACCCTCGTGGTGCGCCGTGCGGAGCACCCCGGCAAGGGCAAGTGGGCGTTGCCCGGCGGCTTCGTCGGGATAGAGGAGCCGCTCGAGGTGGCCGCGGCGCGGGTGCTCGCCACCAGGAGCGGCCTCGAGGGGCTCTTCGTCGAGCAGCTCTACACCTTCGGCGATCCGAAGCGCGATCCGCGCACCCGGGTCATCAGCGTCGCCTACTACGCACTGGTCGACTTCGCCCGCTTCGCGCAGGCGCGCGGCTCGTCCGACCTGGCCGTCGGACGGATCACCGTTCCCTGGGAAGGGGAGACGGGCGGAGCGGTCGAGCTCGAGTCGGAATCGGGCGCGCCGCTGCCGCTGGCGTTCGACCACGGCGAGATCCTGGGGACGGCGGTGAAGCGGCTCCGCGGGAAGCTCGACTACACCCCGGTCGGCTTCCAGCTCCTGCCACCGAGCTTCACGCTCCTCGAGCTGCAGCGCGTGCACGAGACGGTCCTCGGCCGCCCGCTCAACAAGGACTCCTTCCGCCGCCGGATGCTCGCCTCGGGCCTCCTCGAGGCGACCGGCGAGCGGCAGGCGGAGGTCGATCACCGGCCGGCCGAGCGCTACCGCTTCGCTCGGCGCTCGGCCGTCTGAGAACAGGAACCACGCGGCGCGACGGACGCCGCGCGACGCGCCGGCGGCAGCCGGCGCGGAGGGAACCTTCCGTCTCGAAGGGAGGACGTCGCATGGCCCAGATCACTCGCTACGGGATCGTCAGGCACCTGCGCGCCGACGCGAGCGCCTTCGTCCTGCTGTACAGGAGGGGAACGCTCCACCGTGCCGGTCGCGGCCTCTCCTTCTTCTTCCTGCCCCACTCGGCCTCGCTGGCCGAGGTGCCGGCCGACGACCGGGAGATGCCGATCCTCTTCCATGGCCGTTCGGCCGACTTCCAGGACATCGCGGTCCAGGGGGTGGTGACCTACCGGGTGGTCGATCCGAAGCGCCTGGCCGAGCGCGTCGACTTCACCATCGATCTCTCGCGCGGCGTCCACCTGCGACAGCCGCTCGAGCGGCTGCAGCTCCTGCTCTCGCAGCTGGCGGAGCAGTACGCCTGGACGCTGGTCGCACGGACCCCCATCCGCGAGATCCTGGCGGAGGGGCCGGAGCAGATCCGGGAGCGGATCGAGAAGGGTTTCGTGGCCGCCGCGCCGCTCGCGGCGATGGGGCTCGGCGTCGTCTCGGTCCGGATCGGCGCAGTGCGGCCGGCGCCGGACGTCGAGAAGGCGCTCGAGGCGCCCGCCCGAGAGCGGATCCAGCAGCAGGCCGACGAGGCGGCCTTCGCGCGGCGCGCCCTCGCCGTGGAGAAGGAGAGGGCGATCCAGGAGAACGAGCTGAAGAATCAGATCGAGCTGACGAAGCGCCAGCAGGAACTGATCGCGCAGAAGGGCCAGAACGCACGGCGGCAGGCGGAGGAGGAGGCGGAGGCGGGCCGGATCGCGGCGGAGGCCAAGGCGCAGCGCGGGAAGATCGAATCCGAGGCCGAGGTGGGGAAGCGGCGCGCGCTGGCGGAGGCCGATGGGCACGCGACGAGGATGCGCGGCGCGGCGGAGGCGGTGGCGCTCGAGCTCGGCGAGAAGGTCCGCGTGGCGGCGGAGCGCGCGCGGATGGAGACCTACCGCGACGTGCCGGTGGGCATCCTCTACGCGCTCGCGGCGCAGGCCTTCGCGACCAAGCTGGATCGGATCGAACACCTGAACCTGGGCGAGGGGGCGCTGGCGCCCGCCCTGGAGCGACTGCTCGAGGCCGGGGCCAAGCGGCTCGGGGAGAAGTGAGGACGGGGACGATCGGGGAAGGAGGCGGCCATGCCGGGGTCGAGCAAGGTTCCGAGGGCCATCGTGGTCACACGGGCGAGCGAGTACCAGGCGCTCCTCGCCCGGCACGGGACGCGGGCGCAGGCCGCCTTCTTCCTCGAGCATCGCGGGCAGGCGATCGAGGACCTCGAGCGACGCCACGTGCTCCTGCAGGAGGCACTGGAGGCGGTCTCGCGAGCCATCCCGGCCGACTGGCGGCGGGTCCGGATCGATCGAGCCGACCTCGCGCGCTTCGTGTTCGAGCCCGAGGATCTGGTGATA
>Ga0153916_10003781_pt1 | contig 11340 bp, 13 predicted proteins | sample Opewatmetagenome_FD_109642 | JGI IMG/M metagenome (GOLD analysis project Ga0153916, IMG submission 109642) | Freshwater wetland microbial communities from Ohio, USA - Open water 3 Core 3 Depth 4 metaG | ecosystem: Environmental > Aquatic > Freshwater > Wetlands | place: USA: Ohio, Lake Erie...
ATGGCGATTGAAGCGCATGGCTTCACCGGCGGGCTCTACAACCCGATGGTGCTCGCGGCCCTGCGCGAAGCCGGCTATGCGACGACGTTCGACGCCGTCCGCGGAGGGTCGCCCCGCGCCCAGACCGTGCCCGATCCCGCCAACTGCCTGCTCTTCGAAGGTGACGGCGTGCGGCTGGCGGACGGCGCCCTCGACCTGGGCGGGATCGTGAAGGGCTGGACGGTCGACCTGGCCTTCGAACTGCTGGAGGCGAGGTATCCCAACCTGTTCGTGAACGCCGGCGGCGACCTGCGCTGCAGCGGTAGCGAGGAGGGGATCGACGGGTGGCTCATCGCCGTCGGCGCACCGGAGGGCCAGGCGGCCTACTGGGAAGGGCCGATGCGGCATGCCGTCGCCACGTCGACGACGCGAAAGCGGCGCTGGAAGACCACCACGGGAGCCGCGGCCCACCACCTGATCGACCCACGCACGGGACTGCCGGCGGAGTCGCCGTTCGAGCAGGTATCGGTGTGGGCGCCGGAGGCCTGGCGAGCGGAATGCTGGGCGAAAGCGGTGCTCATCGGCGGCCCCGAAGCGGCGGATGCGGCGGCGAAGGCGGGGCTCCGCGTGCTCGCCGTCACCGGTGACGGCGCGACCATCGAGCGGTAACCAAACGGCTACCGGCAGTTTCCACGCTATTTACAAAAGTCGCGACTCTTCGGGCCCGCGGAGAGCGATGTGCATGCCGACCCGCAACCAATCGGAGGCAAGCAGTGAATCGACTTTCATCGGTGATCGCAGGCGCGATTACCACGGCCATTTCCGGGGCGACGCTCGCCGCCGCCGCCGTTTCCCAGGGAGTGTTCGATGCCGGCCCGTCGCATTCGCCGCATGTGGGAGATGCTGCGAACGCGATGGCTGCCCAGCAGACTTCGTGGGCGCCTGACCCGACGGCGGCGGCACAGGCCGAAGCCGCACAGTTGCCCCCTCGCGTCGTCTATGTGGAGCGCGAGCCGATCGTCGTGACCAGGGAGATCCGCACCGTGGCGCAGACTGCCGGGAACGAAGCGACGCCACCACCGTCGGCGCCGACGTCAACGCCCGAGCCGTCGAAGCCAACAGCAACGCCGGCGGAAGCGCCGCCACCGCCCGCGGCAGCGCAACCGGCAACTCCGCCGCAGCCACCGGCAATCCCGCTGCAACAGAAACCGTCGCTACCCGCGGCGCCCGCCATGGCTGCGAATGCGGCCACCCCCACCGCACCCCCGGCGGCCACGCCAAGATCTTCGGACGAGACCAGCAAGCGCGAATCCGAGCACGAACCGGAGCATGAGAGCGAGCATGACTAGGCAGAAGACCAACCGCCCGGTCAGGTACCTCTTCACCCGCATCGCCACTGCCGGGAGCGCGGTGGGCGCGTTCGTGGCCATCTGGGCCACGGTCGCGGCGACCGCCGGCCCGAGCTACAGCGGCAACACCGACCAGTCCGAAACGGCCCCGGCCGAGGACGCGGTCATCGAACAGGACGGCTGGCGCTGGGACGCGAAAGCGCAGCAGTGGGTCGCGATCGACCCGCAGCCCGCCGTGGAGGCCGCGCCCGCGCCCGCCCCAACCCAGCAGGTGATCGTCGTCGAGCGGCAGCCGATCTACTACAACTACTACTACGTGACGGAAGTGGCACCGCAGTCGGAGGGCACGGCCGGGCCGGCCGCGAAGCCCTCATCGACAACCACCACGTCCGCTGCTCAGCCGCCGGCAACCGGCCAGCCGTCGTCAGCGGGCGCGGGCGTTCCTCCACCGAGCTCCGCCTCGCTGCCGCCGGCCTCGGCGCCGGCTTCCGTGCCTGTGGCGCCGGTCTCCGCCCCGGCGCCACAGGCGCCCGCACCCGCACCCGCTCCGGCGCCAGCGCCAGCGGCTGCACCAGCGCCCGCCGCGCCGCCTCCGCCAAAGCCGGCGGCGGCTGCGCCCAAGACGACAAAGGCTTCGTAGCATGCGGCTCATCAGCTTCTTCGCTGTCATCGGCGCGCTCGGCGCCATCGTGGGAGCCAGGTTCGGGGCGGACATCGCCTCGGCCTCGCTCCCCGACGCCGGGAGCCACGGCGCCTGGTACGCGTCGCGGGCCGCCGGAGTCGCGAGCTACCTCTTCCTCTGGGTCGGCATCGTAGGCGGCCTGCTGATGTCATCGGCCTGGTTCGACGGGCTTGTCGGCCGGGCGAAGCTGCTGGCCATCCACCAGTCCGCCTCGATTACGGGCGTGGCCCTTGGCCTGGGTCATGCGCTCGTGCTGATCCCGGACGGCTGGACCAGCTTCGGCGTCATCGACCTGTTCGTACCGTTCGCCTCGTACTACAAGCCCCTGTTCGCGGCCGTGGGCACGCTCTCGCTCTACCTCGCGGCCGTGGTCACGTTCTCGTTCTGGTTCCGGTCGGCGATTGGCGCCAGGGCGTGGAAGATGCTGCACTACGCATCGTTCCTGGCGTTCGCCGGGGCGCTCTGGCACGGGGTTATGATTGGGACAGACTCCAGGGAGTTGTGGCTCCTGGGGATTTACCTTGCGACAAGCATGTCGATCGTATTCGGTGTGGTAGTGCGCATTACCTACATCCGACCTTCGGTGAAACGGAAGACCAGCGTGGAGGCGACCTCTCCTGCCTGAACCGCCCGTCCGCGCTGACCTCCTGGAGGAGGCGATCGAAGGCCGGCTCGTGCCCGGACCCGCCTACCCGGGCGTGCTCGAACTGGCGCACCTGGCCGCGGCCTGCCGCCAGGTGACCGTCCCCGGCCCGGATTTCGGCGCCCGGTACCGCATGATCGGGCAATTCGACGACTTCATTGCCGGCAAGCGACGCCGGCGGACAGCGGCCTGGCTGCTGGGATGGCTCGGGGTGGGACCCCGGCCTCGCGGGCTGGTCGAACGGTTTGCCGCCGGCGCTCTGCTCGTGGCGGCGACTGGCGGCGGCGTGAGCGCGGTCGCGGGCGAGACCCCCCTGGCGATGGCCCGCGGGACGGTGAACTTCGTCGGCAACGTGATCCAGAACCTGGAGCCCTCCGGCAGCGGCAGCGGGCCCACCCTGCCAACCCCCGACCCGCAGGTGACGTTTACGGCAGGCCTGGGCGACACTCTCACGCCAGACACGACGCCCACGCCGGACACGCCCACACCAGGACCACCGACTCCGACACCGGTCCCGGCGCCGCAGACGTCGAACTCGCCTGGCGGTGGACCAGCACCGGCTGTCCAGCCACCCACGCCGACCCCGCAGGCGACCGAGGCGGCGACGCAGCCACCCACGGCAACACCGACGCCAAGTCCAAAGCCAGGTCCGTCGCCGGATGTGCAATCGCCCTCGCCAACGGCCACGCCTACAAAGATGTCGACACCGACACCAACACCATCGGCGACGGCCACTCGCACACGCACGCCTTCGCCCACGCCGGACGACGGGAAGGACAAGGGGGACGACCACTGATGGCGATCGCCGCCGCACCCTCCTTCTCCGCATGGTGGCCGCTCGCGGCCAAACTCCGGTCGCTGGCCGCCGTCGTGCGTTCCGTGCTGCCCGAGGCGAAGCTCCATGCGGTGCGGTCGAGCGAAGTCGACGCGCTTCGCGGGCGCGACCCCGACGCCTGGCACGCATTCTTCGTCCGGGAGATGCCGGCTATCTACCGCTACGCAATGTCGCGGCTGGGGAATGGCGGTGAGGCGGAGGACGTGGCCAGCCAGGTCTTCGAAGAGGCGTGGGAGCACGCCGGCGCCCTCAAGGACCACGGCCTGCCGGCGCGGGCCTGGCTCTTCGGCATCGCCCGCAACATCGTGAACACCCACCGGCGACGGTGGATACAGCGGCCCCCGGCGGTGGCGCTTGAAGGATTCGACGGCGGCGGCGCCGACCCCGGGCTCGACGCGGACCTGCTCGACCTGGCGCGCGGGATTGCGATGCTCGACCGGAACCACGCCGAGGTGATCAGCCTGCGCTTTATCCACGGGCTTTCGCTTCAGGAGACGGCCGTCGTGCTCGACACGTCGGTCGACGGGGTGAAGGGCAGGCAGGCGCGGGCGCTCACCGAGCTGCGGAAGCACATGGGTTCGCGAGCGCCCGGCGACGCTACCGGTGGAGACGCGAAAGGTCGGTGACGAAGACAGCGCTGCCGGAGCGTTCCGGCGCGCCGCCCGACCGTTCAATGGTGACGACGGCCGTTTCGTAGCGCAGGAGCCCCTGGGGCAGGGTGGTGTCGTAGCGCGCGAAGCCGGATTCGTCCGAGTTGAAGGTGCCGAGGCTGACGTAGCGGCCGCCGGAGCTGACCCACACCTGGTAGGTTTCGCCCGCGGGCCTGCGCGGGAGCTGGCTGGCCACGAACCAGACGCGCTTCTGTTCGTTGTCCCAGATGAGGCGCCCCACGGCGGAAGCGCCCGGGTCGACCGAGAGCACCTCGGCGACGTCGCTTTCGGGCGACATCATCGCCACGAAGAGGTCGTGGTCGCCGCGGGCGGCCTGGCGAAGCTCGGCCGACGTGCGTTCTTCTTCCGAGACGCGCTGGACGAGGGCCGCAATCTGCACCTTCTGCGAAAGCGTCGAATCGATCTGATCCTGGAGGGTCCCGTTCTGCTGGCGGAGGTCGTGAATCTGGCCACGGACCGAGACCATGCCCGTGAAGGCCGCGATGGCGACGACGGAGGCCGCGATGCCGGCAGCGGCGGGGGCGATGGTCGCGAATCGCCGCAAGATGCCGGGACCCTGGAGCCCGGCGGAGTTCCAGACACGCGTCCTCAGCCGGCGCGGCGCGCGGCGCGGGGGCACGCCAAGTGCGAGGGCGGCGGCGACACGCTCGGCGTCGCGCACCATTTCGCGGCAGGGGCCGCATTCGGCGACGTGAAGCGCGATCGGCCGCTCGAGTTCCGGATCGAGCGACCCGATGGCGAACTCGTCCGCCTGTTCCTGGGAAAGATGTACCGCGTCCATGCGGGGACTACCTCTACAACCGGCCTTCGAGCGCGCGGCGCAGCTTCTGCATGCCGAGGCGGATGCGTGTCTTCACCGTGCCGAGCGGCTCGTGGAGCCGGAATGCTATCTCTTGCTGGGTCATGCCCCCAAAGTAGGCGAGTTCGAGTGCGGCGCGCTGCTCGGGTGGGAGGCCGACAAGCGCATCGCGGACCATCCGCTGTTCTTCGTGGAGCTGGGCGTTGCGGAGCGGGTCGTCTTCGGGCCCGGCCGCGATCAGGGGCATCTGGTCTTCGCCCGATGCCGACGGCGCGGCTTCGCGGTTGCGGCGGCGGCCACGGGAGCGCAACTCGTCGACAGCGCGGTTGCGGGCGACGCTCATGAGCCAGCTGACGAAGCGTCCCCGCTCGGCGACAAACGCCTCGGGGCGCCGCCAGAGGCGGACAAAGACGTCCTGTGCCGAGTCCTCGGCGAGGTGGGTATCGCCCAGCACCCGCAAACAGGCCGAATAGACGAGGTCGGCGTAGCGGTCGTAGAGGAGGGCGAATGCGCCTTCGTCGCGGGCGGTTATGGCAAGCATGAGGGCCTCGTCAGTCCAGTCAGCACGCACGGCGAAAGCGCCGTCCGCAAGGCGGGGAGACTCACCCGTCCTGCCAATGCTACGAACTCCGGAAGACTCCGGATTGCCCGGCGACATAGATTGCCCGAATGTGAATCATACAGGCGGGCCGGGGGCTGCCAATGGCCCGCCTTTACCGGGCCTTCCGCGCGGGGCCGGGCATTTACGGAGCATTGCGCCCGGCTGCTCAACACTGGTGTCAAGTTCCTGTGAGGAGTACCTCCCGATGATGAAGTTCGTGCGACTGGCCGCGGTCCCGCTGGCGGCGCTGGCGCTGGTAATTGGCGTGGCCTGCTCGTCCAACGATTCGGCAAAGCCGGCGACCACGGCGCCGGTCGACAACGCTCAGGCGACCGTGCAGCAGGTCAGCCCTACTTCAGCCCGCCCCGCCGGTGAGCTGAGCATTCCCGGGCTGGTGAAGCTCGCCGAGTCCGCCGTCGTGCGCATCGAAACGAACGGCGTCGTCGGTACCGGGTTCGTCGTGTCCGACAGCGGCTACATCCTCACCAACAATCACGTCGTGCAGACGCTGACGGGGCGCACCGGGACGGCCATCAAGGTGACCACCACGGACGGCGCGGATTACACGGCGAAAGTGGTTGGGACGGACGCACGCTCCGACCTCGCGCTCATCCAGATCGACGCGAAGGGGCTGAAGGCGCTCAAGCTGGCAAACCTCGACGACGTGGTCGTTGGCGACGACGTCGTCGCCATCGGCTTCCCGCTCGACCTTTCGGGCGGCGAAGGGGCCTCGTTCAGCGTGACGCGCGGGATCGTCAGCGCGAAGAACCGTTCAATCGCGGAAAGCTCGCCCATCCTTGGGGCGATCCAGACCGACGCGGCGATCAACCACGGGAACAGCGGCGGGCCCCTGCTCAACATGCGCGGCGAAGTGGTGGGCGTGAACACGGCCATCGCCCCCGACAACACCACGGGCGGCTACGCCTCCGGGATCGGTTTCGCCGTCGGGTCCGACATCGTGAAGGCCGTCTTCGAACAGCTCCGCGACAACGGCCGCGTGAACCGCGCGCTGCTGGGCGTGCAGAACTTCCAGGACCTCCGCCCGGCCAAGGCGAAAGAACTCGGTTTGCCGCCGGAAACGCGCGGCGTCCTTCTCGCCGAGACCACGAGCCCCGGGACGGGCCGCACGAACGACCCCGTGCAACCTGGCGGCCCGGCGGCGAATGCCGGCATCAAGACCAACGACGTGATCACCCGCATCGACAAAGACCAGGTCCGCACCGAATCCGACCTCGCCGTGGCGATGGTCCATCACAAGCCCGGCGACAAGGTCGACGTCGACCTCTTCCGCGACGGCAAGAAGCTGACGGTCCAGGTGACGCTCGGGACGCCCACGAGCCAGTAGTCCGGCCGGGCTGCGCCCTTCGCGGCGACGACACGCTACGCTTTGCGCATGTCGTCGCCGCGCATCGTGTCGCTCGTGCCGAGCCTGACGGAGCTCGTCTGGTGGCTCGGCCATGGCGAGCGCCTCGTGGGGCGCACGCGGTTCTGCACGGAGCCCGCGGGCCAGGTCGAAGCCGCGCCGGCGGTGGGCGGCACCAAGGACCCCGATGTCGGCCGGATCGTAGCCCTGCGGCCGGACGTCGTCATCGCGAACCGGGAGGAGAACCGGCGCGAGGACGTGGAGGCGCTGCGCGGAGCAGGGATCGACGTGCTGGTGACCGACCCGAACACCGTGGCGGGCGCGGTAGCCATGATCCTCGAGATCGGCGGGCTGGTCGCGGCGGAGGCGAACGCCCGGGAACTGGCCGGCGAGATCGACCGGGCAATCCAGGAGCCGGGTCCGGCGGGCGGGCCTCGCGTCTTCGTCGCGGTGTGGAAGAGGCCGCTGCTGGGGCTCGGGAGCGAAAGCTACGGCCACGACCTGGTGGAAACCGCGGGGGCGTCGAACGTGGTTGCGGGCCGGCCACGCTACCCGGAGGTGACGTGGGACGAGCTTCGGGCCCTGGCCCCGGAGCTGATCCTGCTGCCCGACGAGCCCTACCGCTTCGGGAAGCGACACGTAGCGGAATTCGCGGCCATCGCACCGGCGCGGCTGATCGATGGAAAGCTGCTCTGGTGGTACGGCCCCCGTATCCCGGACGCGATCCGGTCGCTCCGCCGCATCCTCAGCGAGGCCGCGTCAGGGCACTGAGACGCTGCGCCACTGGTCCGCGGAATGCGCGAGCCGCCCACCGCAGACGGTAGCGACGACGCACAGGCCGTCATCGAGGAGCACCAGGTCGGCGTCATAGCCGACCTCGACGGCGCCCTTGCGCGTTTGCGCGCCGGCCACGCGCGCGGGGTTGGTCGAACAGAGCCGGAAGGACGTTGCGAGGTCGACGCCCAGGAACGACACGGCGTTGCGGAAGTGCTGGTCCATGGTGGCGACGCTGCCCACGATGGTGCCGTCGGCCCGGGCCGCCACGGCGCCCGAAACCGCCAGCTTCTGCGTGCCGAAGCGGCCGGCCGCCTCGCCCGTGCCCGCGAGGTCGAGGTTGTCGGTGACGATGACGGCGCGGGAGGGGCCGAGGATGCGGTAGGCGAGCTGGAGCGTCTCCGGGACGAGATGCGCGCCGTCGCAGATGAGTTCGCAGGTGACGGTATCTTCCAGGAGCGCCGCGACGGCGGGGCCGCCCTCGCGCTGGTGGAGCGGGCGCATCGCGTTGAAGAGGTGAGTCACATGGTGGACGCCGGCGGCGAACCCTTCACGCGCCTGGGCCGCGGTGGCGTCGGTGTGGCCCATCGCCGGCACAACGCCCGAGGCGGCGATGGTATGGATGAGCGCGACAGCCCCGGGCAGTTCGGGCGCGACGGTGACCTGGCGGATGAGCCCCGGCGCCGCATCGAGATAGCGGGAGAACTCGGCGATCGAGGGCGGGCGGAGCATGGAGGCGTCGAACGCCCCCTTCCGCACAGGGTTGATGAACGGCCCTTCGAGATGGAACCCGAGCGGCTCGGCGCCGGTCCCCGGGCCAATCGCGGGCGCCAGCCCTTCGAGCAGGGCCACGGTCGCCGTTGCGTCACGGCCGGCTGTGCTGACGAGGAAGGCGGTGACGCCGTTGCGGGGCGCCCACGCACGGTAAGCGTCGACGGCAGCGCGGTCGCGGGTGAAGAAGGAGTGGCCGCCCCCGCCGTGGACGTGGACGTCGACGAATCCCGGGCCAACGGTCAACCCGGAGGCGTCGAATTCGGCCGCGCCCGGGGTAGCGAGGCCGCGCCCGATGGCGACGATACGGCCACCATCGCAGAGGATGTCGGCGCAGAGCGGGCCGGCGGGGAGGGCGATGACGCCGTTTCTGATGAGCAGGGCTTCGGGCAAGAGACCGTTACCCCCATTCCTTGACCCCCGCCGGGGCCCGCTCCTAAGGTGGCTCAAAAGCGGGATTCCTTCAACAGTGCAGCTTCCACGGTTCAACCGGCGCAGCGGCCCCGCGGCGGCCATTATTGGCGCGGCTGCCGTGGCCGTCTACCTCGCACTGGCCGTCTTCCTCCGGGTCGACTCCTACCTGTTCCCCGGGAACGAGGCGAGCATCCCGTCGCTGCCGATCTTCGTGCCAGGCACCGGCCTCGGCGTCGACGTGTCACTGCCGGGGGTGTCGTCGCGGGGCGAGCAGCCCTGGAGCACCGAGGACCGCATGACGATCCTCGTGCTCGGGCTCGACCGGCGGCCCGGCGTCAGCGAAGACCAGCCGGCGCGAAGCGACACGATGTTCGTCGTGAACGTCGACAAGCTCGAAGACCGGGTGCAGCTGCTCGCCATCCCGCGCGACCTGTGGGCCGATATCCCCTATGGCGACAAGCCGGGCGTCTGGGCCCAGGGCAAGATCAACGCCGCCTTCGACTACGGCGTCTACTACCGCTACCCGGGAGCTGGCGCGGGCGCCGCCGTGGCGGCCGTCGAGCACAACTACAACCTCAAGATCGACCATTATGTCGTCATCGACTGGGTTGGCTTCATCGAACTGATCGACGCCATCGGCGGGATCGACATCGACGTGCCGGCCGAGATGTCCGACTTCGCCACCGACGTGCTCGACGCCTTCCCCGACCAGACCGTGAAGGCCGGGCCGCAGCACATGAACGGCACGCAGGCACTCGGCTATGCGCGCGTCCGCACCGACGGCGACCTGAAGCGGATCGAGCGGCAGCAGTACGTCATCAAGGCCGTGGCGGACCGGGCCGTGAGCTTCGGCTACATCACGAAGCTGCCGGAGCTGTGGGACGCCTACCACCAGGCGATCCGGACGGACATCGACACCGGGCTGGTGCCGGGCTTCGCCCTGCTCGCCCGCCAGCTCAACCTGCGAAACATCGAGACGTTCTCGCTCGGGCCGGCGTCCTACCCCGGAGTTTCGGACGACGGCCAGTTGATCCTGCTGACGAACCGCGACGAGATGTATGAGGTCATCGACCGTTTCCTTGCGGACCCGAAGCTGCGCGACGAGGACCCGATGGTCGCCATCGAATACGCGCCGGGAAGCGAGGCCGTGGCGAAGCAGACCCGCGACCACCTCGCGGCCTACGGCGTGCCGCCTGCCAGCATCCGGCTCGTCAAGGGCGAAAGCGGGCCGAGGGGGATCTTCGACCTGACCGGCAAACCGTACACGGCGGCGAAACTTGTCGGGCTGTTCGACCTCCGGCTCCTCGCGAACGAGGGGGACGCGCCGGACGGGGTCGACGTGCTGGTGAGGCTGGGGAGCGGCGCGGAGTTGAAGAAGCCGTAGAGACGACTGTCGCCGAGTCCTTCTAGAAATCCCCTGGCTCGTCCGGCGTCGTCATGAGCAGGCGTCCGATCCAGAGCGCCGCGCCAACGCCGGCCAGGGTGACGGCGCCCACCGGCAGGGCGAGCGTCCAGTAGCTGCGGCGCACGAGACCGATGGTGTAGACAAGCCCGAAGGCGGCCGCTGCCGCGGTCAGCAGCGAGCCATAGCGCCGGGCGAGCGGCACGGGGTCGAGGCCGGCGAGCGTGTCGTCCATGGCGGTCGTAGCTTAGCGGAAGCGCGGTAGCGCGCGAGCCCGGCGGGCTCACTTGACGGTGATCGTGGCCTTCATCTGCGGGTGGTAGTCACAGGTCACCTTGTATTCGCCGGCCTTGCTGGTGCTCCAGACGACGACGTCGCCCTTCTTCATGTTGCCCGAGATGTTCTTCCCTTCGATCGTGACCGTGTGAATAGCGGACTCGCTATTCAGGAAGTACATCTTCTGGTTGACCTCGATCGTGATCTTGTCGGGCTTGAAGGTGAGGTTGTCCTGGTCGATGACCGGCGCCCCTTCCGGGACGGTCACGCTGCTCGACGAGCCCTTGTCGTCGCCGCCGCAGGCCACGGCCAGCACCCCCGCCGCGAGGATGAGAAGGATGACCGGGACAATGATCAGGCGCCTGCCGAGCTTCATGACGATCTCCTGTAGTGTTGGCTTGGCCGCGGAGTCCTCTTTGCGAGCGATTCTCGCAGTGCCACGGCGTGGCCGCCACTGTCCTGGATCATGATCGGCAGCATCGATAGGCGCATTGGCGGCGTCTATCCAGAGGAGGGAGGGAGGATTGGGGCCCCCGGCCGGGGGCCCCAATCCAGGTAGAGGCGGGGTGAGCGACTCTTTGACGTCTAAGAAGCGGCTTCGGGCTGGAGGGCGTCATCGCCGAGGTTCTTGAAAAGGAGCCAGCCTCCGGCGGCGGCGAGAGCTCCCGCGCCCGGCCCGACGATGTAGATCCAGAAGTTCGTCCATTCGTTGGTGACGAGGGCGGGCCCGAAGGAGCGGGCCGGGTTCACAGACGCGCCTGTCCAGGGCACCGCCACGAAG
>Ga0153916_10003782_pt1 | contig 11340 bp, 9 predicted proteins | sample Opewatmetagenome_FD_109642 | JGI IMG/M metagenome (GOLD analysis project Ga0153916, IMG submission 109642) | Freshwater wetland microbial communities from Ohio, USA - Open water 3 Core 3 Depth 4 metaG | ecosystem: Environmental > Aquatic > Freshwater > Wetlands | place: USA: Ohio, Lake Erie, Old...
AATGCTGTGCTGGACGGTGCCGACGCGGTGATGCTGAGCGGAGAAACCTCGATCGGACGTTACCCGCTGGAGGCTGTTTCGGTGATGAACAGGATTGTTCTTCGCGCGGAGGAGGAGCAGATCGCCCGGCGGGTGCCGGCGGCTCCGGGGACGGTTTCCAGCAGGCATGAGGCGTTGGGGCAGGCGGCCTGCGTGCTGGCGCAGCAGATGAACGCGGCCGCGATTATTGCGGTCACACGGTCGGGGCAGACCGCGCGCGTTCTCTCCCGTTACAGGCCGTCGGTGAGGATCATTGCCGTGACCGCCGATGCGCGCACACTGCAGACGCTCGGGCTTTCCTGGGGGGTCCGGGGACTTGTCCTTCCGGACCTTGATGGCGATTCCGACCGGACCCTTCACCGTATCCAGGAGCAGCTTGTTGCGGGAGGGTGGGTACGCCACGGCGAGTTTGTCGTTCTGCTGGCCGGACAGCCGTTTCTTGCGCGGGGATCGACGAACTTCATCAAGGTGGAAAGAATCGGGTAGGAAGGGGATACAACGCATGCGGGGCGCTCTCGTGGCGCCCCGCATGCAGGGTAGCGTACGAGCTCAGCGTCCTCAGGTCTTGTCGTCGATCTGAAAGAGACGGTCCAGCATGGAGATCTTGAGGATGCTGAGCACTTTCTTGTGCACGTGGACCAGCCGCACCGACCCGCCGTGTTCCTTCATTTTCCTCTCAGCAATCAACAGGGCGCTCAGGCCGCTGCTGTCGCAGAACTCGACTGCTGCCAAGTTGACGATCAGCGTCTTCAATTTCGGTGTGCAGAGGAGCACAAATTCTCCCTTCAACTCCGAGGCGATGGTGGAGTCGAGCTTCTTCTCCTTGAGCGTAAGCGTTGCGGAGGTTGCGTTCTTCTCGACCTCGAATTTCATGCTGTCCTCCCCTAGAACATCTCGAGACAATGGGCGAATCGCTCGTAGCGCAACGTCCGGCTCTCTCCGTGAGACGTCTGAACCTGGAAGTTGTAGAAGAGGTCCGCGTATTTGCCGGAAAATCCCACGCGGACACGCGCATTGCTCTCCCTGCAAATATAGCCCGAGGGGAGATGGAAGTCAAGGTTGAGATCGATTGCGAGGTCGTACGACTCGCGGGTGATGCGCGAGAGGAGTTCCTTCCGCGGGAGGAAGAAGGGGCCGATCTCCCCCGGGAGGATTCTCAAGATGGGACTCCGTTCGAGCGCGACGAACGCCTCCGTGCTGTGTGAGGCAACGATGACGGTGATCTGCTCGTCGCTCTTGTGATCGCGGAGCATGGTCAGAACCGGGGCGACGGGATACAGTGGCGACCCGTCCAGCGGCATGATCAGGAGAATCCTGGAGGCCGAGGTGAGGGAATCGGCGAAGGAGAGGGCATCATCGTGCGACTTGCGGAAATGAAACCGCGCGCCGATCATCCCGGTGGATATGCGAAGGCGTTCGAGCATGGGAGTTACCGGATCATGGAGAGGAATTCTTTTTCCGTGAGGGTCGGGATGCCGAGCTTCCTGGCTTTCTCAAGCTTCGAGCCCGCGTCTTCTCCGACGATGACATAGGTGACGTTCTTGCTAACGCCCGGGGCGACCGTCCCACCGTGCTCTTCAATCAATCGCCTGGCCTCTTCCCGTGGAAAGCTCGCAAGGGTGCCGGTGAGGACGAAACTTTTTCCCTGGAGTGCTCCCCGCCGCGCCGGGGCTGCGGTCATGGAGACGCCCGCCTGCGCGAGCCTCTTCAGCATCCGGCGGTTGTGCTCGTCCGCGAAGAAATGGAGAACACTGGCAGCGATCTGCGGGCCGACGGTGCTGATCGACTGGAGATCGTCCTGCCGTGCCGCCTGCAGACGCTCCATCGTGGGGAAGTGATCGGCCAGGACGCGGGCAACCCCCGCTCCGACGTGGCGGATCCCCAGGGCAAACAGGACGCGGTGGAACGGGCGCGTCCTGCTCCCGGCAATGGCGTCCAGCAGGTTCTGCGTGCTCTTCTCCCCCCATCGCTCAAGACCGACCAGGGTTGCCCGGTGTTCATGAAGATCGTAGAGGTCAGCGGCGTCGCGGACGAGGCCCAGGCTGACAAGCTGCTCGACGGCAGCCTCGCCAAGGCCTTCGATGTCCATCGCTCCCCGGTGGGCGAAGTGCTCGATCCGTCCCCGCACCTGTGCGGGGCATCCGGCATTCTCGCAGTAATAGTTCGCTTCCTCCTCACCGCGATAGATCCGTGACGAGCATTCCGGACAGCGGGTGGGCATGGAAAAGCTCCTGGTCCCCCGGGGACGCTTCGCGGGAATGGTTGCCGTCACCTTGGGGATCACGTCACCCCCTTTCTCTACCACCACCGTGTCGCCAACCCGCAGATCAAGTTCCTTGATATAGTCGACGTTGTGGAGCGTGGCGCGGGAGACCGTGGTGCCGCCGACGAAGACCGGCTCGAGATCGGCGACCGGCGTGATTGCCCCGGTCCGGCCCACCTGGAGAATGATCCCTTTCAGAGTGGTTTCGGCCTTCCTGGAGGCGAATTTGAACGCAATAGCCCAGCGCGGGCTCTTGGCGATGGTCCCCAGCTCCTCCTGCTGCAGGAGGGAATCCACCTTGACAACAACGCCGTCGATATCATAGGGGAGCGTGTCGCGCTTCCCCTCCCATCGTTTCCAGAAAAGAATGGCCTCGTCGATCGTCCTGCACCGTTTCGAGAATTCGCACACGGGGAAGCCGAGCGACCGGAGCATCCGCAGGCTCTCCCAGTGAGTGGGGATTGACAGCGCAGGCGCGAGGAGGAAATAGGCAAAGAAGTGCATCTTCCGGCGGGCGACTTCGGCAGAGTCCTGGAGCTTGAGTGTTCCCGCGGTCGCATTCCGCGGATTGATGAACGGCTTTTCTCCGGCCTGAAGGCGCTGGGCGTTCATCTGATCGAAGTCGGCCCGCTGCATGAAGATCTCGCCGCGAACCTCGACGGTATCGGCTCGCGGGGGAAGGCGGCGCAGCCGGAGAGGGAGCGAGCGGATCGTCTTGAGATTGCTGGAAATGTCGTCCCCCTGGGTCCCGTCGCCCCGCGTGGCACCCGTGGTGAAGAGCCCTCTACGATAGCGGAGGGCGACGGCGATCCCGTCGAACTTCAGTTCTGCGACGTACGAGGGCTCCTCCGTCCCGAGGAGCGTGCGCACCCGCCGGTCGAAATCGCGGATCTCCTCCTCGGAATACGAGTTGGAGAGGCTCAGCATGGGGGGAGTGTGCGTCACCGTCGGGAAGGTCTTGATCGGCTCCCCGCCCACGCGCTGTGTCGGAGAGTCTGGCGAACGGAACTGCGGATACCGTGTCTCGAGCTCCTGAAGCTCGCGCATCAGGGCATCGTACCGCTCATCCGCAATGGTGGGCTCGGCCAGGACATAGTAGCGGTAGTCATGCTCGTGGATCTTCTCCCGGAGCGAGGAGATGCGTCGTTCGATGGCGGCGAGATTCTCGGGCATGGGCATGCCTCAGGGCCTGCTGAGCATCTTCCGGCTGATTTCGTAGTTTCTGATGACGGCTCCCGGTTTTCCCAGCGTGCCGAGCGATTTCCCGTTGAGGGTGAATTCAACCGCGGCGGCTTTTCCCAGTGTAAGGAGGAAACGGTCCCGCGCCTTCCAGGATGCGCGTGCGTTAGGTGGGAAAAGATATTCCAGAGGTGGCTGGCTGTCGCGGACAAGCAGGACCCAGACGGTATCGGTGGTCGTTGCCCGGAGAACCAGGCTGTCGGCGGCCGGGCTCTCTGCAGGGGTGGTTGCGGGGGGCGGCGCGATGGGCGCGGGGGCCAGACGCCGCTCCTCCTGCGTGATCACGTTCTGAAACGGAATCTCTTCGGTGGCAGGCTCGCTTTTTCGCCCTGCGAGGTTCCAGGCGACGATGATCAGGACGGCAAGGGCCGCCACCATCAGCGCAACCCGTGCCGTGGTAGCGTTCAGGAAGGGGCGCTTCTCAACGCTGCGCACTTCCCCTTCCGCGGTGGTGGCCGGTGCTGCCCCCGGGGTCGGGGGGGCCGGAGGGGCGTATCGGGGCGGAACGGCCCCGGTCATGGCGTCGTACTTCCGCATGATGTCGTCGGGCGACAGCCCAACGACGTCGGCGTATTCCCGGAGGAACGCTCGCACGTAGGCCTGCGGGAGAATCTTGATGTTGCCGCTTTCGATCGCCTGCAGGTGTTCCTCGGCAATTCTGGTGATGTCGGAGATCTGTGCAAGCGGGATGCCCTTCTCCTCCCGGGCGCGCTTCAATTCATCGAACAGCGATTCCATGTCAGTGTGGTTTCCCTTGGGTGCCGGTTCGTCCGTCCAGCACCTGGCGGATCTTCGTGGCCAGGGTATCGAACTGGAACGGCTTCTGGATGAATCCATTGACTTCGCTGGAAAAGGTAGAGGTCTCCACGGCTTCCCTTCCGTACCCGGTGACAATAATGATGGGAACAGCGGGGTTCAGAGCGCGGAGGAGGTCGAAGGCCTCCTTTCCTCCCATGACGGGCATGTTGATATCCAGGAGAATCAAGTCGATCATTCCCTGCCTGCTCCTGTAGAATTCCACTCCCGCCTCTCCGTCGTGGGCAAGGTGGACGGTGTAGCCCTGTTCCGTGAGCATGTCGCGGGCGACCTCGCAGACGCTCAGCTCGTCATCGATCATCAGGATCTGCTCGGTGCCCCGGGGAATTCGCTTGCGCCGTGCCCGTGCCCGCCCGGCGGCCGCGGCGAGGGCCTGCGGGAGGTAGACGGTCATGGTCGTGCCGTGTCCCGGAGTGGTTTCCATTGTAATGAAACCACCGTGGTTCTGGACCACGCCGTAGACGACAGAGAGGCCGAGGCCGGTGCCGTGATCCTTGGTCGTGAAGAACGGCTCGAAGATCCTGTTCTGGATCTGCGGTGGAATTCCGTGCCCGGTATCCTCCACGCGAATCGCCACGAAAAGACCCGGGCGAACGGAGGAGAACTGGCTGGCGGTCCGCGCGTCGGCGGCGGTGACCTCGGTCGTTATGGTGAGGGTCCCTCCCGTGGGCATGGCATCGCGTGCGTTCAGGAAGAGATTCAGCAGCGCCTGCTGGATCTGTCCGCTGTCTCCGCTGGCAGTGGCGGGCTCGGTGGTGAGAACGGTGCGTATGGAGATTCCCCGGGTGACGCTTCGGCGGAAGAGTTCGATCGTTTCCTGGATCACCTGGTGGATATCGACCGGCTCGATGATGGTTTCCGTCTTCCGGGCGAACGTGAGGAGCTGGCGGGTCAGGGCGGAGCCGCGACGGGCGGAGGATTCGATGATCTCGACATATTTTCCCATGTTCGACCGCGCGCCGAGCCGGCGCCGCATGACGGAGGCGGAGCCTAGGATTGCCGCCAGGATGTTGTTGAAGTCGTGCGCGATCCCGCCGGCCAGATTGCCGATGCTGTCGATCTTCTGCGCGTGGAGAATTGCTCCTTCCATCATCTTCCGCTCGGTAATGTCGCGCGCCACGATGCGTGCATTGACGGTCCGCCCGCGCTCGTCGAATACCAGCGTGGAGTTCAGAATGACATTCAGCGGCCGGCCGTCATGTCTGCGCATCTGCTCCTCGATGTCGCGCAGGGCCTTTCCTTCCGCGAACATCTTCTCGATAACGGATGCCACGGGTGCCTGACGGTCGTGGGCAAACAGGGCCTCCAGCGGAAGCCCGAGGATGCGGTCCTTGGGATACCCAAGCAACTCCGCCCCGGTCCGGTTGCATCCGACGATGGAATGCTCGCGGTTTACGCTGACGTAGAGGTCGGGGGCGTTCTCAAAGAGGTCCGCGTAACGCTGTTCGGAGGCCCGGACGCGCTCAAACAGAAGCGCGTTGTTGAGCGCCACGCTGATCTGGTTGCCAAAGGTTTCCATCAGCTCGGCCTGCTTCGAGGTGAACATCGGATAGTTTTCGCCGGCCACGATGAGTGTTCCGGCGGTGCCATCGATGGTATGAAGGGGAATGGAGGCCCAGAACTGGATGCCGAACTCCTTCAGGGCAGGGTGAATACGCCCCTCCGCAGCCCCCCGCGCTTCACGCTCGACCCGGGGCTGATTCAGCCAGAGGGACGGGGCGGCGAGCGAATGGTCGTGCAGCGCGATGAAGTCGAGCGTCGTCCCCTTGGCCGATTTCAACACCAGATGGTTCCCCTCCAGCAGGTAGATCCATCCCGTGGAGACCGGCAGCATCTCGGTGATCTTCTCAATGGCCGTCTGAAGGACCTCGTGCAGATTCACCACGCGGTTGACGGCCTCGGCAATGGTGTTCAGCGCAAGGAGCTGACGGCGCTGCTCGTCAAGCTGGCGGCTGTAGTGGAGGGAAAAATAGACACTGGTAAACCCGATCGTACCGACCGCCAGGACACTGATAAAATCCATCAGCCGGGCCTGCTGGCCGGTCACAATCATGGCCGTGACGATCGTGGCAAGAGTGACCACAACAGCAGTGGAGGCAACGACCTGCGCCTGCTCAACAGGGCCAAGTGTGCTGATGAACTCGCGAACTGCTCTGGAGGGACCCTTCATACGAAGGGAATGTACTAAAGCATGCTCTGAGTTTCAATCAGAGGGGAAAAGAACGCCGGCGTCCCGGGATGGATCCGGGACGCTTGGCACGACACCAATGGATGGGTCCGAGTTACTTCTTGGCGAGAATGGCTTCCTTTGCCGCTTTGGCAACGCGGAATTTCACGACGGTCTTCGCCGGGATCTGAATCGTCTCGCCCGTTTTCGGGTTCCGGCCGAGGCGCGCTTTGCGGTTCACCAGAACGAGCTTGCCAATGCCGGGGATGGTGAACGAGTTCTTTGCCTCTCGGTACGACAGGGCGGCGAGCTCATCGAATATCGTGGCCACCATCTTCTTCTTCAAATCAAACTTGCTCGCAAAGTGAGCAATGGTCGCCGACTTGGACATTGCTTTTGGCATCGAACTTCCTCCTGGTTGTTGGTAGCAAAGATAGCGAGATGTTTTGATTTTTCAAACACAAAAATGACCCCCCGTCACTCTTCCGGGAGAAATTCCTCCGTCTGTCCCGAGAGCGCGAACACCTCCACCGGACACCGGGGGAGGGATGAAAGGAATGCGCGTCCGTAAGATTTGTTCAAAATTCGCGAATCAAGGACCGTCAGCAGTCCTCGATCGGTGCGTGAGCGCAGCAGACGCCCCGCCCCTTGCCGGAATTTCAGGATTGCCTCCGGCAGTGAGTATTCCAGGAAGGGATTCCCCCCCTGCCGGGCGAGAGCTTCCAGCCGCGCCTCCACCAGAGGATGGTTCGGGACGGCGAACGGGAGGCGTACAATGATCACGTGCTCCAGGGCTTCTCCCGGGACGTCGATGCCCATCCAGAAGCTGTCAAGGCCGAACAGGACGGAGCAGATGTCGGCCCGGAACGCTTCGAGGAGCGCGTGACGCTGTCCGTGGACACCCTGCACCATGAGCCGAATGCCCCGCTCGGCCAGATCCGGGGCGACGCGAGTGGCAACCGCCCGCATCGACGCGGCGTTGGTGAACAGGACCAGCGCCCTTCCGGCGGTCCGGTCGATCGCGCGCAGAATCTGCTGTGGGATCTCTCTGAGATAGTCGGGACTGTCGGGGTCCGGAAGATCCCGCGCCAGGCAGAGACGCATCTGCCGCATGTGGTCAAACGGCGAGTCAAGGACCAGAGAAGATACCGCGTGTGCTCCCAGCCTCCTTGAAAAATACTCCATGCTTCCGCCGACGGTCAGCGTTGCGCTGGTAAGTATGGCGCTCATCCCGTCACGGAAGATCCTGGGGCCGATCTGTTCGCTGACGTCGGCAGGACCCGAGCAGAGCGTGACGCGCTCCGAGCGGAGCCGGGGGAGCTCCAGCCAGTAGGTGAAGTCTTCCTCCGATTGCGCCAGGAACTCGCTAATGATCATCTGGGCCTCCGCGAGCTCCCGGCGCACCAGGCCCACTTCCCGGGCGACCTCTGCGGGGAGCGATCCGCTCTCCTCAAGGGCGCGCAGTGATGTCCGCAGATGGATGAGGGGCTCGCTGGCTGTGTCGGGGATGATCCCCGGGTCTCTGACACGCACAAGGGTTGTCTCTCCTCCCGTTGCTGGTGCGGGGGCAAGGCGGTGCCCCGCTCCCTCCAGCGAATCGAAGAAGCGATCGATAACGTCCACCATCGCTCGGCCTTCCTCCTTCACCGGCCGCGGCCCCTTTGCCAGAAGGCCCTTGCGGGTGGACGGGTTGTACAACCTCCGGAGTGCGGAACGGATCTCGGTGTGGGAGAGCCGTCTTCCGACGCCAGTTCCGGCCACCGATTCCAGAACGTGCGCCTCATCGAAGATCACCACCGGGCTGTCGAACACAGACGCATCCTCCGCATCCTGAAGCATCAGCAGGTTGAAAAAGAGGGCATGGTTCAGGATCACCACCGGTGCCCGGTGGGCTCTCTCGCGAATACGCTGATAGTGGCATTCGGCCCCGCAGGTGCGCGGGGTGCAGAGACCCTGCTCGGAACAGACCGCGGACCATATGTCACCCTCAGGAATCCACCCCAGCTCTTCTCTGTCCCCGCGGGCCGACGTTGCAGCCCACTCGGCGATCCGGTGAAGCACGGTGGTCTGGTCCTTTGCGAAGAGTGAGGGGGGAGCCTCAAGAGCATTCCTCAGCCGTGTGGCGCAGCAGTAGTTCTTCCGCCCCTTCAGCACCACCGCGTCGGCGCCCGTTCCCAGAAGTGCCTCCGCAAGAGGGAGGTCGTTCCGTTCAAGTTGCTCCTGCAGGTTCTTGGTGTGCGTCGAGATCACGATGCGGCGTCCCGTCGCCCGTCCGTATGCGAGGGCCGGCAGCAGGTACGCAAGGGTCTTCCCGACTCCCGTCGGTGCCTCCACGATCAGGTGGGAGGTGGTCTCGAGAGCCTCCGCGATCGCCGCGGCCATGGCTTGTTGCTGGGGGCGGAACTCGTATCCAGACCGGGAGGCCAGCGGACCATCCGGACCCAGAAGGCGAGTCACCATGTGATGGAGCGAGCTCATACTACACAACGATACGGAAATCCGGTCGTGGAGTCCATGCTCTATCTTTTCATATCGATTTGGCGTATACTTTCCGAAATTGTTCCCGCAGATTTTTTGGGAATCCTGCATGTCCGCTCCGCCCGATGCCTCCTCCTCTTCACTGCTGGCCGCGCTCCGCTCCAGCGGAAGGGAGATCGTCCGGCCGTTTCGCGACCTCCTGCACGTCTCGCGCGGATTGTGGGCGATCAATATTTCCTACGTCCTGGAGGGAGTGACCTACTTCGGCGTCCTGGGACTCCTGGCGATCTTCTTCAACGAGTACATTGGCCTCGACGACATCCAGGCAGACTGGATGACGGCGCTCCAGAGCGCGGGAATCACGCTGGCAATGCTCTTCCTGGGCGCTACCGTGGACATCGTCGGCCCGCGGAAAGCGCTCCTTCTCTCCCTCTTGCTGATGCTGGTGGGGAGGAGTTTCCTTGCCTTCAGCCCGGAAATCGGAGGCGCGCGGGGGATCTGGAGCGCGGCGCATCTGACAGCGCTCGGCGGAATACTCGGGATCGTTCTCGGATATGGTATCTATCAGCCCGCCTGCTACGCCGCCGTCCGGTATTTCACGAACGAGAAGACATCGGCGATGGCCTATGCGATGCTCTACGGCCTGATGAACCTCGGCGGCTTCCTGCCGGGACTGCTGTCTCCTCCCGTCCGGAAGGCGTTCGGCATCCCGGGTGTGTTCTGGGTCTATGTCGGCCTGACGGTCGCCGGGATGGTTGTGATTGCGGGTCTGCTGACCGCGCGGGCGGTGAGCGCTGCCACACACGAGGAGCACAAGACCGCCCCCGAGGAGAAGAAGCCCCTTCGCGAACAGGCGGCATACTACCTCAAGAACTTCCCGATCCGTGACGGTCGGTTTCTCTTCTTCATTTTCATCCTGATTCCGGTGCAGACGCTCTTTGCCCACAACTGGCTGACGCTCCCTCAGTACTGCAACCGGGCGTTCACGGGCCTGGTGAGCGACAACTACGAATTCTTCGTCAACTTCGCTCCCCTCCTGATCTTCGTTCTCACGCCGATCGTCACGGCGTTGACCAGCCGGCGCGACACCTACAGGATGATGATCGTCGGCACACTGGTGATGGCCGTGCCGACGTTTCTGCTCGTGCTCGGTCCCAGTATCGAGACGCTCTTCGCCTACCTCATCGTGACGACGATCGGGGAAGCGATGTGGTCCCCCCGATTTCTCCAGTGGATTGCGGAAGTGGCACCGAAGGATATGACCGGCATTTACATGGGCATCGGTCAGTTTCCCTGGTTCCTGACGAAGCTGATCACGGGGATGTACGCGGGATGGTTTCTCTCCGTATATTGTCCCGCCGGCGTGCCGCCGGCGGAACTCCACACGGAAACGATGTGGTTCATCTACGGCCTCATCGCGATGGCCACCCCGGCGGGTCTCTTCCTGGCCCGCGGCTGGATGTTGCGGGGCTTCAAGGTTCGGCACGGGGGGTGATGACCCCCGGATGTTCACGTAACGGAAAGGCTTCTATGAGACTCTTCTGCCATGTCTGCGCGCTGATGGTTCTCTCTGGCGCCGGTTTCGGCCAGGTGCCCCAGAGCGATCCTGCCGACGCGATCCTCGGCCAGTGGCTGACAGCCGACGGCAAAGCGAAAGTGGAGATCTACCGGTGTGACTCCCTCTTCTGCGGGAAGATCGTCTGGCTGAAGGAACCCTTCAAGAATGGGAAAGAGGTCGTAGACGACAAGAATCCGGATCCCGCACTGCAGCAGCGGCCGGTGTCCGGACTGGTGATCCTCTGGGGGTTTGCCTTCGATGGCGAGGACGAGTGGAAGGGAGGAAAAGTCTACGATCCGGAGAGTGGAGATACGTACAGCGGAAAGATGACGCTGAACGACGAGCACAATCTCCGCCTGCGCGGGTACGTTCTGATTCCGCTTCTGGGCAGGACGGAGATCTGGACGCGGTAGAGTGGATGTGCAGCGTGGTGCCTAGAAGTAGTATGTCACGCCGACTGCAATCATGAGCAGATCGGTGGTAGACTCGTGTGTATAGTAGACGAGTGTTCCCCCTTCCTGACGGATCGACCCTTCCTTCAGGTACGTCGCTTTTCCCCCGAACAGATAGCGGGCGCTCAGCACGAGCGACAACCCGTCCGGCGGCGCTGCCGGGTCGTCGAGATTGTCCCCCGTGATGCTGTACTGGAACCCACCCCCTCCGCCATAGCCGAATGCGCCGTCGTCGAAGTTCGTTTCTGACGAGATTGTCTCGCCCGTGTTCACGCCTCGCACCGAGGTTTCCGTGAAGAGATAGTTGTATCCGGCAAACCCTTCGACG
>Ga0153916_10003784_pt1 | contig 11339 bp, 6 predicted proteins | sample Opewatmetagenome_FD_109642 | JGI IMG/M metagenome (GOLD analysis project Ga0153916, IMG submission 109642) | Freshwater wetland microbial communities from Ohio, USA - Open water 3 Core 3 Depth 4 metaG | ecosystem: Environmental > Aquatic > Freshwater > Wetlands | place: USA: Ohio, Lake Erie, Old...
ACGAAGTGATGGGCGTGGCGGGCCGCGTGTGTGTCCCGCCACGCCCTTCGCCGCTCAGGGCGTGCCACCCTGACCGCTTTGCCTACCCGCGTCTCCGCGGCAGCAACCTTTTCTCACCCGGGTGGCGATCGCGTTTCGTCGGGCGGCTCGGGGAGGAGCATGGCAACCGCGGCCGCCAGGGGGAAAAGGTACGCCGAGTAGAGGAGCACGAGCCGGAAGCTCCCTGGCTCGTCGATCTTCGAGAAGACCCCGAAGAAGACCACGGCGCAGGCCGCGGCGATGCGGCCGATATTGTAGCAGAAGCCGGCCCCCGTGGTCCGCAGCAAGGTGGGAAACAGCGGGGGCAGGTACATCGTGAAGAGCCCAAACAGCCCCTGGCAAACGCCGATCACCGCCAGCCAGGGAATCAGGCTCTGATACGGCCGGACCACACCGTAGGCCCCGAGCATGGCGAGGAAGTAGGCCACGCACATCAGCACGATGGCGCGGCGGTAGCCGACCATCCGGGCGATCCCGCCGGCCACGAAGTTCCCCGCCACCGAGGTGACCATCACCAGGACCATCATCACGCTGGCGAACTGCTGCTTGGCGCCGTCGCTCCACGATTCGACGACCGGAAGGAATCGCAGGTGCTGGAGGAACCAGTACATGAAGGCCCAGTGGGCCGACAGCGACAGGGCGCACACCAGGAGCGTCTTGATCGTGATCGGCCGGACCGATCCGCGGAACAGGTCGAGGACGTCGGGCTCCGCTCGGACCGCCCGCGCCTTGGCCGTGCGCCACTCCTCCGGCTCCGGCACGCTGCGGCGGATCCAGAAAACCAACAGCGCGGGGAGGATGCCGACCAGGAAAACGGTGCGATACTTGTAGTACGCGTAGTCGCCGGAGTAGGGGATCAAGAAAAGGAGGTAGCAGGCCAGCATGGCCAGCATCACGCCGATGTTCACGGCGCTTTGCAGGACGGCGGCGATCCAGGGGCGCCAGCGGCGGGGCCAGGTCTCCGACAACAGGGCCGACCCCACCGCCCATTCCCCACCGATCCCCAATGCCGCCAGAAAGCGGAAGAGGAACAGGTGCCACCAGGTCTGGGCGAAGAACGACAGGCCGGTGAACAGGGCGTAGGTGAGGATCGTGAGGCTGAGGGCCCTGGCGCGGCCGATCCGATCGCCGATCCGCCCGAAGAAGCCGCCCCCGAGGGCCCAGCCCGCCAGGAACGCCGCCTGGATGAGCGAGCCGTGGTAGCCGACCGACGGGTCCTTATGATCGGTGAGCCGGAGCAGCTCCGCCACGAACGGCGTGGCGACCAGGGTGTACAGGTGCATGTCCAGGCCGTCGAAGAGCCAGCCCAGCCAGGCGGCGATCCCCGATTTCCACTGGTGCGGCGAAAGGTCGCGGAGGCGAGTCGCTTCCCGGCCGGCGACGTGCGGAGCGGTCTGCGAAGCGGCCTGGTCCGGGCCGGGATCGACGGGCTGTTGCATACGCGGGCTCTTCTTTCCATCAACCAGTCACCAAGCGGACGGCCGGCGCGGCACGCTGGGCAACGTGCCGAAGCGTAACGGGTCAGGCTAGTTGCCCGCCCCTCCGCTGTCAAGGAGGACGAGGGAGAAACCGCAGATGAACGCAGATGAACGCTGAGAAGGCAAAGTGTTGGCCAAGGGACTTCTTGGTCTCCCTGCGTGCATCTGCGTGCATCTGCGGTTCCTTCCCGATGCGACTGAGGAAGCGGTTGACTTCCGCGGTCGGCTCGCGTACGCTCAGCGGAACGCCGATGGGGAGAGGCCGCGCTGTCCACGGTGGGGCTCGCTACGCTCGACCCACCCTACGCCGAAAGCCACACGATGGATCAAGCCGCCAACGCCTCTTCGCAAGGGGAGCCCCACCTGCTCCGCCGCTTCGGGCTGCTGCAGGCGACCGCGCTCAACATGTCGAACATGGTGGGGGTCGGCCCGTTCATCACCATCCCCCTGCTGCTCTCGGCGATGAGCGGCCCCCAGGCCATGCTCGGCTGGATCGCGGCCTTTGCGATCACCCTGGCCGACGGGATGGTTTGGGCGGAGCTGGGGGCGGCCATGCCGGGCTCCGGCGGGAGCTACGTCTGGCTCCGCGAAGGCTTCGGGCGCGAGACCTTCGGACGCCTGATGGCTTTCCTCTTCATCTGGCAGTTCATCTTCAGCGGCCCCTTGGAGATCGCCTCCGGCTACATCGGCTTCGCCCGCTACCTCCGCTACATCACGCCCGACATCACCCAGCTCCAGCAGGTCCTGGTCGCGGGGGGCGTGGGCGTGTTGAACACCGCGCTGCTGTACCGGCGGATCACGGCGATCGGCACGATCACGGTGAGCCTTTGGATCGGCACGCTGGTGACCGTCGCCGCGGTGATCGTCACCGGCTCGATGCACTTCGACCCGAAGCTGGCCTTTGACTTCCCGCCGGGGGCGTTCGACTTCTCCTGGGGCTTCCTCCTCGGCCTGGGCAGCGCGTCGCTGATCGGGGTTTACGACTACCTGGGGTACTACGACGTCTGCTACATCGGCGACGAGGTCAGCAATCCCGGCAAGGTCATCCCCCGCTCGATCCTCCTGATCCTCGCGCTGATCGCGGCGATCTACTTCACGATGAACCTCTCAGTGATCGGGGTGGTCTCGTGGCGCGACTTTGTGCCGGCCGAGGGGAACCCGAAGGCCGACTTCATGGTCTCGCTTTTCATGGAGAAGGTGTATGGCCGACCGGCGGCGGTGGTATTCACGCTGTTGGTGCTGTGGACGACGTTCGGCTCGGTTTTTGCGCTCTTGTTGGGCTACTCCCGGATCCCATACGCCGCCGCGCAGGACGGTTACTTCTTCAAGGTCTTCGCCCGGCTCCACCCGACGGAGAACTTCCCCCACGTCTCCCTGCTGGTGATGGGAGGCGTCTCGATGCTCTGCTGCCTGCTGCCGCTGGAGCTGGTGATCAGCGCCCTGGTGACGACGCGGATCTTGGTGCAGTTCATCGGCCAGGTGGTGGCCGTGGTTGTCCTGCGCTGGCGAGCCCCGCAGATGGAGCGGCCCTACCGCATCTGGCTCTACCCGATCCCCAATCTGATTGCGCTGGCCGGCTGGGTCTTCATCTTCACCACCAGCGGCACGATCCCGATCCTCGTCGGCCTGGGAATGCTGGTCCTGGGCATGGTGTTCTTCCTGGTCTGGTCCTACCTCACCAGCCGTTGGCCGTTCGGCCCGACCGGGAGAGCGTGAGGGGTGAGCGGTTCCGTGCACTTGAAGCGACCGGTCCCGCGGTTTAGGCGCCACGGAGGCGACCGGCTTCCGCGGTTTAGCCGCCACGCCGAAGGCGTGCGGCCGCTCACCGATAGACGCCGAACTCGCGGATCGCGTCGAACATCGCCGGGACGTTCTCCAGCGGGGTTTCTTCGAGGATCCAGTCGTGGCCGGCCCCGGCGAGAACTCGAAGGGCGGACCGGCGTCGCGGGCCCGGACCCGGCGAAAATCGTCGCCCGGCCGTCGATCCTCACTCGCCCCAGATCTTCTTGAGCAGTTTTGCCATCTCGGGGTCGTGCTGGAGGACCTCGGGGCGGACAAAGGGATAGAAGTCGTTCGTTCCGAACCAGGCCTCCGTCAGCTCGGCGAAGTATTCCTTGGCGTCGTTCAGGGCGTAGGCCCGCTTCTTGTGGCCGGGGTAGTAGAGCACCGACTGGTACGACTTGGCCGCCACGGCCCGCTGGTACGCCGCCGCGATCTCCCCGTGGTCCCAGCCGAGGACCTGGTGATGGTACGCGTGGGCCAATTCGTGCAAGACCATCGAGGGCTGGATGCGGGACCAGTCGAGGAAATTCGCGGCGTTTCCGAGCTCGACGGAGCCGGCCTTCTCGGGATTGAATCCGTGCTCTTCGAGCCAGTCCCGGGAGGGATGGTAGCACATGCACTTCACGCCGGGGTTGTCCAGCTCGACCCAGATGGGAACCTCGTGGAGCCTTTTCAGGGGGCCCGCCGGCACGGCGCGATTGATGTCGTAGAGCTTCGCGTCCAGCAAGTCCAGCACGCGATTGCCGACCTCTTTGGAGTCGTCGAGCAATCGCCGGTGGACCCGCACCGTCCAGCCCCGCGTGTTCCGCGCGGTGTAGCACGACGTCGGATCGTACTTCAGTTTCGGGGCGGACTTCTCGGGGAGCTTGGGCGAGATCGCCGCGGCGGGCTTGGCGGGGGCTTCCGCGACTGCTGATGCCGGCAATAGCTGGATAAGGACAAACAAGATCGCCGAGATCCTCATGGTCAACCTTTCGGGTGAGAAATCGCAGAGGGTTAGCCGATAGATGACGCCCAGCTTAACAGAACCCGCGGTGGTGAAGGAGACTTTGCCCCCGAGGTAGCGCTCGCCGAGGCGACTGGGGGAGCCACCTGCAAGTGGGGTCGAGCGGCGAAACCCTCCGCGACTCAGCTCAGAAGGCGGGTATAATGGCGGGTCATCCCTGCGGCAGAGCGCGTGGTCCCGGTTTCCCGGTCTCTTGGGGCAATGATGGGCAAGAACAAGCTTCACCTGGCTCTGGTCCTCCTCACGTCCCTGGCGGTCGGCTGCCGGAAGGACGTCGGCGAAGTGTCCGCGGTGCCGGGGCACGCGCCGGAGCCGGCGTCGCAAGCCGGTTCGACGGCCCAACCACTGGCCGGCTCGAAGACCTGCCGCGACTGCCACGAAGAGTTCTACCAGCTCTGGGCCACTTCGTGGCACGGCCTGGCGATGCAGCCCTACACCCCCGAGCTCTCCAGGAGCAAGCTGACGGCACAGGCCGTGGACGTGACGATCGGAAAGCGGCGATACCGCGCCGAGATCGGCGCGGGGGCGGGATGGGTCCGCCAGCAGGGGCCCGAGGGGGAAAAGAAGTACCCGATCGCGCACGTGATGGGCGGGAAGAACGTCTACTACTTCCTTTCTCCCCTCCAGCGCGGCCGGCTCCAGGTGCTCCCGGTGGCCTACGACGTGCACAAGAAGGCCTGGTACGACACCGCCGCCAGCGGCGTTCGCCATTTCCCCGACCGCCGCGATGAGGCGCTCGACTGGACCGACCGGCTCTTCACGTTCAACACCACCTGCTTCAACTGCCACGTCAGTCAGCTCGCCACGAACTACGACTTCAGCACCGATAGCTACCACACCACCTGGGCCGAGCCGGGGATCAGTTGCGAATCGTGCCACGGGCCGGCGGGGGAGCACGTCCGGGCGATGGAGGCCGCACCGAAAGACGAGCAGGCCAAAGACATCAAGATCATCCGCACCCGCGATTTCACCGCCGAACAAATGAGCGACATGTGCGCCACCTGCCACGCAAAGATGGTGCCGCTGTCGCTGAGTTTCACGCCGGGGGACAAGTTCTTCGACCATTACGACCTGGTGACGCTGGAGCACTCCGACTTCTACCCGGACGGTCGCGACCTGGGCGAGAACTACACCCACACCTCCTGGCTGATGAGCCCGTGCCTCAAGTCGGGCAAGCTGGACTGCAATCACTGCCACACCCCCAGCGGCCGGATGCGGTTCGACGGGGAAAAGGCCAACGAGTGCTGCCTGCCCTGCCACGAGAAGGAGGTCAAGGGCGCCGTCGAGCACGGCCATCATCCGCCGGGGAGCAAGGGGAACGAGTGCATCGGCTGCCACATGCCGATGACCCGCTTCGCGGCGATGGGCCGCAGCGACCATTCGATGCGGCCGCCGATGCCCGCCGCCACGCTCGCCTTCAAGTCGCCCAACGCCTGCAACCTCTGCCACACCGACCAGGACGCGGCGTGGTCGGAGACCTGGGTCCGCCAGTGGTACAAGGGCAACTACCAGGTCGAGACGGTCCGCCGCGGCGGCTTGATCGACGCCGCCCGCAAACTCCAGTGGAACCGCCTTGCGGAAATGCTCGCCGAGCTGGGCGCGAAGGAAGACAACCCGATCTACAAGACGTCGCTGGTGCGGCTGGTGCGGGCCTGCCCGGACCAGCGCGTCGGGCCGGCACTCCTCCGCGCGCTCGGCGATCCTTCGCCGCTGGTCCGATCGGCCGCGGCATCGGCCCTGGGGGACCATCCGACCCCCGAAGTGATCAAGGAGCTTTTGGCCGCCACGCGGGACCCGTCGCGGCTGGTCCGGATCCGCAGCGCCATGGCGCTGGCGGCCGTTGCCCCCGACACGCTCGCCGAAGAGCGCGACCGGCAGAGTCTTGGAAAGGCGATTGCGGAATTCAAGACGGCAATGCAGGCCCGCCCCGACGACTGGGCCTCCTACGCCAACCTCGGCAATTTCTACATGGAGGGGCGCCAGTTCCACGAGGCGGTCAAGTGCTTCGAGACCTCGTACCAGCTCGAGCCGCGGAGCATCGGCCCGATGGTCAACGCGGCGATCGCCTACAGCAACATGAACCGCAACGAGGACGCGGAACGGTGCCTCCGCCGCGCCCTGGAAGCCGAGCCCGCCAACGCCGCCGCCAACTTCAACCTGGGGCTGCTGCTGGGGGAACAGGGCCGGCTGGAGGATGCCGAACAAGCGCTCCGGCTGGCGCTGAAGAGCGATCCCCGGATGGCCGCGGCCGCCTACAACCTCGGCGTGATCGTGGCCAAGAAGAACCTCGACGAGGCGCTTCTCTGGTGCCGCAAGGCGCACGAGCTCCGCCCCGACGACCCCAAGTACGCCCACACGCTGGCCTTCTACCAGCGCGAGAAAGGGGATACCCAAAGCGCGATCCAACTGCTGCGAGAAGTGATCCGGCGCCAGCCCGCGTATCTGGACGCCTACCTGCTGCTGGCCGACATCTACGAAGGCAAAGGGGACAACAAGGCCGCCGCGGAGGTCTACCGCGAGGCCCTCAAGAGGCAGGAAGTGCCGCCGGCCGCCAAACGCCAGTTAGAGGCGAAGCTCCTCTCGCTGGAAAGGGCAACACCCGCAGAGGCGTCGCCTTGAGCGCATGGGGCCGAGAGGCGAGGCGGCCGACTTATAACCGGCAGTCCGGGGCTAGCTGTTTTCCAGGCAGCGACCCCGGCGCGGGTTCGATCCCCGCTCCTACCGTTTCGATGCACGCCATTTCGGAAGAAGACCGCCACTTTCCAACTGTGGAGTACCGTACTACCTTCGGCTTCTTCTTCTTGTATCTGGAAAGCATCCTGTAGATGCGGACCAGGTTCTTTTGCCCTTCGGCAAGTCTGTTCGAGCGCAGTCGCGTGGTCATAGGCTTCCTTTCAGTGGGCATAGCGGCGGACTCGCTGCGTAGAACGCATCCGAAGAAGACTCCACGCATTTCGCGGCACCATGCGAAACGTACTCGTTGGAACGGATATATAGCTCGTGCGCTACACCCCACATGGCGCTCTTAGCGTCCACGGCCTGGATCCTTAGGTCACATTCGTCCGCTTCTTCTCGGAAGATTGGGCGGCCATGTGATTTTGTACGTGGCGGCTTCAGGAACCGTTCGATCTTCCGGCGAATGTCCGCAAGACGGCGGCGGCGCATCATCCCCGTTTTGAGGGCTTTAACCGCAATATCCTCCGCCAGTTCAATAAGTTCCCTACAGCGCTGAATTTCCCGTGGATCGTAATGCTGAAGTTGATCAATGAAAGGCTCGATATGCCCCTTCGTTCTTACGGCCCCCTTGAACAGGTGGTCGTAGCTCGTCACCAAGTTATAGGCTGAATGTTGCCTGCGTCTTCCGTCTTCAGCGAAGATGATCTGTGGGTCTACTGGGCCGAGTTCCGAACTGGGCCCCATCAGTATTTTGCTCGCACCGAAACAAAGTACGGTTGCTGCGGATTTTGCCTTGCCAGGCACGAGCGCCCAGTATTCACCTGTGCCGCTATGACTTCGGCAAATCCTGATTATCCGTTCTGCCGCTTCCCCATCTCCACCAGGAGAGCTTATGAAAAGGACCAAGCCTTTGGAGAGGTCCAGGTTGCGGATCACCGCCTCCAGCATTTCCGCATCATCGTCCTCAATCATAATGGGGAAAACAAAGCTAGTGCAAAGGCTCACCACAGGACGCCCGAGGAGCCTTTCGAGTTCACGAAATAACTGAACCCGCGTGGCATGGCTCTGAAACCGCTCGATTTGGACTTGTTTGTAGACGGTCTGTTTCTTCTTCGGCATAGATTCAACGCGAGGGTACAACACGAAACCTGGCGCAGAAAAACGGCCGCGAAAGCGCGCGGCCCGATAGCTCGTTCCCTCCTTCCCCAGTGCGGAAATCCTTCCCGTTGCCGGGCTGTCATTCTATTCCACCCCCCTATAGGAGTCAAGCGTATTTCTCCCCGGTTGCGGATGGATTCCCGCCGCACCCCTCTTTTGGGTGATACGTTGACTATCGCACCTCCGCCAACAACACAATCCTAAGACATTACCCGTTTTTCATTTTGCACTTTCTTGTTGCACGCGTCATGGCTCCGTTGTAGTCACCCCGACTAAATGGGGGCCCGTGAGCGCGCCGGAAGTGACAACGTAATCTGCAAATCCCGGGCAATTCGCATTTCCCCTATCTTCGCCATATCCCCCGCAACCAGAAAATCCCGTAAAGTCTGACCGCGAACGGGACCGACCCAACTATTTGGCGTGATCCCCGTCGGCTACTCTGGTGTGGCTTCGCACGGAAATGCTGCGGCGGGTCCGCCGGAATACCTCATCGCGCGGTATTGCCATCTGGTTTAGGGGGGTTCCCGTGGCCGATCTTGCTGTGGGGCGACGGTGGCGGTTGGCTGCGCTGGCGGCCTTGACTGCCTTGCTGCTGGGCGCCGGGTGCAGTCGCGAGCGTTACTTCCGTCAGGCCGACCAGGAAGCCAAGGAGTTGATCTACGAGAAATCGGACGATCCTCGCTGGGCGATGCCGCCGGACTACACGGTTATGATGGACCCGCGGAGCCGCTACTACGACCCGTGCGACGAGATCCGACCCCCCATGCCCCCGGACGATCCGGCCGCCCACGAGTTCATGCACTGCGTGGACGGGATGAAGGGGTGGCGGTGCTGGCACGCCAACGGCGACCGCGGCTCGCTGGAGAACCCGGATTGGCGCACGCGGCTGCCGGAGTACGTCGAAGTCACCCCAGACGGGAGCGTGAAGCTGTCGCTGGAGTCGGCGGTGGACCTGGCGAGGATCAACTCGCCGGACTACCAAAGCCAGTTGGAGACACTTTACCTGTCGGCCCTGGACGTGAGCACGGAGCGGTTCCGTTTTGACGTGCAGTTTTTCGGCGGCGACGATCTGACGTTCGCCCATCGAGGGCGGCTCAACGCCGGCGGCGAGCAAAACACGCTTTTGAACAATCTCAGTTTCCAGGCGGAGCGGAGGACGGCCACGGCGGGGGAGCTCTTGGTGGGGTTTGCCAACTCGATGGTCTGGCAGTTTGCCGGCCCGGATACCAACGCCACCGCGTCGATCCTGAATTTCAGCCTGGTGCAGCCGCTGTTGCGCGGGGCGGGGCGGGACGTCGCCTTGGAGCAACTGACGATCGCCGAGCGGGGGCTCTTGGGGAACTTGCGGGCAATGCAGCGGTACCGCCAGGGGTTCTTCGTGCGCGTTGCGGTCGGGGACTCCAACGTGTCCGGCCCGCAGCGCCGCGGCGGCTTCTTCGGAGGCACCGGCCTGACCGGCTTCACCGGCCAGGGTGCGGGCGGCTTCGGCGGCGTGGGCAGTGCGACCGGGTTCGGCCGGGGCGGGTTCGGCGGCGGCGCTGGCGGTGGCGGCGGCGGCGGAGCAGGATTCGTCGCCGGCGGCGCAGGCACGCTGGGCGGCTTCATCGGCCTGCTCCAACAGCTCCAGCAGATCCGCAACAGCCAGGAAAGCCTCGGACTCCAGCTCCGCACCCTCCGACTCCTCGAGGCCTACCTGCAGGCCGGCGCCATCGAGCTCACCCAGGTCGACCAGTTCCGCCAGAACATCGAGTCGGAGCGGGCGACCCTCCTCCAGTCCCGCAACAGCCTGGAGAACGACCTCGACTCCTACAAGACCGGCACGCTGGGCCTGCCCCCCAACCTCGCCTTCGACCTCGACGACGCCCTGATCCGCCAATTCCAGTTCATCGATCCCGCGATCAGCGGGCTTCAGAACCGGCTGAGCGACTTCCTGGCGGAGTTTGGCGGGCACGGGGCCGAACCGGAGCTGCCGGTCCTGCAACAGGCCGTCCAACGGGCGGGCGAGCTCCGCGCGGAGATCGTCGCGCAAACGGCGCTGGTGGCCAAGGACCTCCAGGCCGCCGAGGACCGCTCGGCGGCCCGGCAGGAGACGATGACTCCCGAAGAGCGGCAGCAATTCGTGGCCGATCTGAAAACGCTCCACGAGGGCTACGCGGGGCTCCAGCAGCGGCTCCAGCAGACCGCGCCCAAGCTGGAACAGCTCCGCGCGGGGCTGGCCCCCGGCACGCGGCGGCAAAGCGCGGACAACCTCGTCCAGTTGGTCACGGAGATCACGAGGATCATCGACGAGGTGTCGCTGGTCGAGGCCCGGGCGCGGCTCGAGCAGGTGGCCATCCGACATCAGCAGCTCGATCCCGTCGAGGCGCTCGACATCGCCCGGGCGAACCGGCTCGACTGGATGAACAACCGCGCGGCCCTGGTCGACACCTGGCGGCTGATCGCCTTCAACGCCGACGCGCTGCAATCGAACCTCAGCGTCAGCCTGAGCGGGGACGTGAGCACGGTGGGCAAGAACCCGCTGGACTTCCGCGGACCGACGGGGAACCTCCGCGCCGGGCTTTCCTTCGACGCCCCCTTCACGAGGCTCCTGGAGCGGAACAACTTCCGCCAGGCGATCATCGACTACCAGCGCGACCGCCGGCAGTTGATCCAGTTCGAGGATTCCGTCGACCAGACGCTGCGGGGCCTGCTGCGGCAGTTGGAGCAACTGCGGGTGAACCTGGAGATCCAGCGCCGCGCCGTGGCGATCGCGATCCGCCGCGTCGACAAGACCCGCGACGACCTCAACAAGCCGCCTCCGGCCCCCCAGCCCGGCCAGCCGACGACGCAGTTGGGTCCCACGGCGGCCTTTGACCTGCTCACGGCGCTTTCGGACCTGCGAAGCTCCCAGAACAACGTCATGAGCGTCTGGCTGGCCTACCACGCCGCACGGATGCGCCTGGCCAGGGAGCTGGGAATTATGCGCTTGGAGGATCGCGGGACCTGGATCGACGAGCCGCTGGCCGAAGCGGAGCGGCTCACCGCCGCCGAAGCGCCGCTGCCGCCGGCCGCTCCGGAAGTGTGGCTGGAACAGCTCGACAAGCAGGAGCAGCGCAACGGTGGTCGGGATTCCCCATTCAAGGAGGAGGCTCAACCACCCCCGCTCCCCTCCGCAGCTCCCCCACAGCCCAAGCAGGCGAACAAATCGCAGGCCAGCCGCG
>Ga0153916_10003785_pt1 | contig 11331 bp, 9 predicted proteins | sample Opewatmetagenome_FD_109642 | JGI IMG/M metagenome (GOLD analysis project Ga0153916, IMG submission 109642) | Freshwater wetland microbial communities from Ohio, USA - Open water 3 Core 3 Depth 4 metaG | ecosystem: Environmental > Aquatic > Freshwater > Wetlands | place: USA: Ohio, Lake Erie, Old...
ACGCTCGCGGCATGCTTCCTCTGTGGAAAAAAGCTGCTCAAGCTCTCTCAAGGTTTTCGGATAGTCCTCCATACTCCCCTATACTACATATTGGGGTTAGTCCAGTCAAGGGGATACCCACATAATGTTATTTTCACTCCCACTCTATTGTACTTGGTGGTTTTGAGCTTATATCATAGACCACCCTGTTAACCCCTTTCACCTCATTTATTATCCTATTTGATATCACTTCAAGAACATCATATGGTATCCTTGCCCAATCAGCAGTCATACCATCAAGACTTTTTACTGCCCTTACTGCTATAACATTCTCATATGTTCTCTCATCGCCCATAACGCCCACACTCTTGACGGGTAGAAAGACAGCAAATGACTGCCAGAGATCTCTATAAAGCCCTGCATTTTTTATCTCATCTAAAACTAGGGTATCTGCCTTTCTCAATATATCGCACCTTTGCCTCGTTACTTCACCTATAATCCTTATCGCAAGACCAGGTCCGGGGAATGGATGACGGGTTATTATCTCGGCAGGGATATTTAGTTCTTTTCCAAGAACTCTAACCTCATCCTTTAACAATTCCCTAAGAGGTTCTATGAGCTTTAACTTCATTCTTTTCAGGAGACCGCCTACGTTATGATGGCTCTTAATTGTAGCTGATGGACCTCTAAGAGGAACGCTCTCTATCACATCAGGATATAATGTACCCTGCGCAAGAAACTCGACACCTCTTATTTTTTTTGCTTCCTGTTCAAAGACCTTTATGAACTCATTTCCGATCTTCTTTCTCTTTAATTCAGGATCAGTGATCCCTTTCAATTTACTTAAAAACCTCTCAGAGGCATCAATACACTTTACTTTCATGTGGAAATGCCTTCGCAGTGTTTCCTCAACCTTTTTTGCCTCTCCTGTTCTTAAGACTCCATTATCGACAAAAATACATGTAAGCTGATCGCCGATACTTTTATGTGCCAGTACCGCTGTAACTGCAGAATCCACTCCACCGCTTATGCCGCATACAACCTTTTTATTTCCGACCTTCTCTTTTATCTCTTTTATGGCAGTCTCTATAAAAGACTTCATAGTCCAGGCAGGCTTGCATTTACATATCCTGAATAAAAAGTTTTTTAAAATTTCAAATCCTCTCGGGGTATGTACAACCTCAGGATGAAACTGAAAGGCGTAAAAATTTTTGCTTTTGTTTGCCATCGCTGCAACAGGTGAGTTAGCAGTATGTGCTATTTGTTTAAAACGCGGAGGACAATGTTCAATCCTGTCTCCATGGCTCATCCAGACAATAGTCTTTATCGGGATACCTTCAAATATGTCCTTCCTGTCGTCAACTATAAGTTCTGCCTTGCCGTACTCTCTTTTCCGCGCCTTTGCTACTCTTCCTCCAAGACAATGCGCCATAAGTTGCATGCCATAACATATGCCAAGGACAGGAATACCGAGTTCAAAAATCTTGATGTCTGGTATTGGCGCACCTGAATCATAAACGCTCGACGGACCACCTGAAAGTATTATCCCTTTCGGATCAAAATTCTTTATTTTTTCAATTGAAACATTAAAGGGGAATATCTCTGAGTAGACCTTGCTTTCTCTAACGCGTCTTGCAATTAGCTGAGTATACTGAGAGCCAAAATCTAGGACTAATATTTTTTCTTCGTGCATACTTTGCTTTACTGATTTAATGAATGACTACTTACTACTTATTAAGAGTCTTATAATTGAATAGACATTTACCTGAAAATCTCCTCTATGAGCCGTTGGCTCAACGAGCCATAGGCCCTCACCCCTCTTTGCCAAAGAGGGGAAATCCTCCCTTTGGTAAAGGGAGGTAAGGAGGGATTTTCTTATAATGCGTAGCCCTTATTATAAGACTCTTAATGCTGCTTACTGTCTTATCACCATTCTGGCCTATAATTAGGAGCTTCTTTTGTTATGATAACATCGTGGACATGGCTTTCTCTTAAGCCTGCATTAGTAATCCTTATAAATCTTGCCTTTTTTCTCAGTTCATCAAGGTTTCTACAACCACAGTAGCCCATCCCTGAACGCAAGCCCCCGATCAACTGATTGACACTCTGAGAAAGAGGTCCTTTATGTGGCACCCTGCCTTCAACGCCCTCTGGCACAAGCTTTGCAGATTTCACGCCTGACTGCATATATCTGTCCTTTGCCCCCTGCTCCATCGCACCGATGGAACCCATTCCCCGGTATACCTTATAACTACGGCCCTGGAAGAGGACTATCTCTCCGGGAGACTCATCTGTCCCCGCAAAAAGGCTGCCTATCATTACAGAGTAAGCGCCTGCTGCAAGCGCCTTTGTAATATCGCCTGAATATTTTATCCCACCATCTGCAATTACAGGGATTCCGTATTTCTTTGCAACAGAACTACAGTTCTTTATTGCTGTAAGTTGTGGAACACCTGCTCCTGCTATTATCCGGGTAGTACATATCGAACCAGGTCCTATGCCGACCTTTATTCCATCTGCACCTGCCTTTATCAGGTCAACTGCAGCCTCAGCAGTAGCAATATTGCCTCCAATCACATCTACGTCAAATTTCTTTTTTAGCGTTTTTAGCATAGATATAACAGAAGCAGTATGTCCATGAGCAGTATCAATTACAATCACATCAACCCCTGCTTTTACAAAGAGTTCTGCCCTGTATAACGAATTTTCCCCTGTGCCTATTGCAGCTCCAACGCAAAGCCTTCCAAGGCTATCTTTACATGCATTTGGATATTTTTCCCTCTTTTCTATATCCTTTATAGTTATTAACCCCTTAAGATTATTCTCTTTATCAATTATAGGAAGTTTTTCTATCTTGTATTTGTTCAGGATTTTCTTTGCCTCATCAAGGGTGGTACCCAAAGGAGCTGTGATAAGCTTTTCCTTTGTCATAACATTATAGACTTTTTTTGATAATTGCGTTTCAAACCGTAGATCCCTGTTTGTAAGAATTCCGATGAGTTTCCCTTTTTCCGTCACAGGGACACCTGATATCTTATACTGTCTCATCATTGCCAGCGCCTCTGAGATAGGCGCATCCTGCGAAATTGTAATCGGATCCACTATCATTCCGCTTTCGGATTTTTTTACCTTATCTATTTCTGATGCCTGTCTCTCTGGAGACATTGCCCTATGTATAATCCCGATCCCGCCCTCGCGTGCTACGGCTATTGCAAGATCTGCCTCTGTAACAGTATCCATTGCAGCGCTCACTATAGGGATATTGATCTTTATATTTCGTGTAAGCATGGTGGTTAAGTCAATTTCACCTGGAAGAACCCCAGATTTAGCTGGTAAGAGAAGTACGTCGTCAAAAGTCAAACCTATCTGTATAGCATCCTTAGGCATTATTATTTTCCCCTTAAAATTTCAATAATTTTAACATTTTAACACCTTAAAAGCAATTAGGAGAACTTTTTGGACTTTTTGGTCGTTGGTTAAGATATCGGTTACAGCAGTCTGATTATTTCCCTTGACATTGTTACTGCTTTTGATTAATAATTTCCAAATTTCCAAAAAGATTATTCCTTCTCTAAAAAGGAAGGATCTTTTCTTATAACATGTGCTTTACGGAGGCTTAAGATTTACACTGGAATATGAGACCTGTTTTCAGGATTTTGAAACTATTTTATGAGAGGGGGTGAAAAAACAATGAGGTATTTAATTCTTATATTAAGCTTATTGGTAGCGATTGCGTTCATCGGTAGTGCTGTGGCAAGTCCTCCAGGAAAAACAATAGAGTATACAGGTGGTGAGGCCGGAAAAGTTATATTTAATGGATCCACACACGGTACTGCACAAGGTATGAAATGCCCTGACTGTCATCCGAAACTCTTCGAGATGAAAAAAGGCGCATTCAAGATGATAAAGGAAGACCATGGTAAGGAAACAGGATGCGGAGCATGCCATAATGGAACGAAGGCATTCTCACAATCTGATGAAAAAGAATGCGGAAAGTGCCATATAAAGGCAGAAGAGAAAAAAGAAGAAATGAAAGAAGAAATGAAAGAAGAAATAAAGGAAGAAATAAAGGAAGAAATGAAAGAAGAAGAGAAGAACTAAATATTAGGGGGCGTAGCATGCTATGCCCCCCCTTAAAATACTGTTAAATCCTCGTCAGCCATGATCCGTACTTCTTATTTTTGCCTCTAACGATATCAAAAAATATTGACTGGAGCTTTTTTGTTATTTCCCCAGGTATTCCTTTACCAATGGTCCTTCCGTCAACCTCTCTTATTGGAGTAACCTCCGCAGCTGTACCCGTAAAGAAGGCTTCATCAGCAATATAAACTTCATCTCGTGTAAACCTTTCCTCTACAACTTTGATACCTTCATCATTCGCTATTTTAATGATGCTGTTTCTTGTTATCCCATCAAGTATTGAGGTAAGAGGTGTAGTCTTTAGTATTCCATTTCTTACTATAAAGATATTCTCACCGCTTCCTTCAGATACATAACCTTCTGTATCAAGTAAAAGTGCCTCATCATATCCACATGAAATCGCTTCTTTTTTTGCAAGTTGAGAATTTACATAATATCCGCACACCTTACCCCTTGCCATGGTTGCATTTACATGGTTCCTTATAAAAGATGATGTCTTAACTTTAATACCGTTTTCAAGCCCTTTGTCGCCCAGGTAGGTTCCCCATGACCATACTGCTATAGAGACATTAACAGGGTTTTCTTTTGGATAAAGACCCATGGCGCCATATCCTATATAAGCAAGTGGCCTGATATAGCATTCCTTAATCTTATTTACCCTCACTGTTTTGATTATTGCATCTTTAATTTCCTTTTTTGAATAAGGGATATCAATCAAAAATATATGTGCTGAGGCGAAAAGCCTGCTAATATGCTCATCAAGCCTGAATATCGCAGGGCCTTCGCTGGTTTCATAACATCTTATTCCTTCAAAAATGCCCAGACCATAGTGGAGGGTATGGGTAAGGATATGCACAGTAGCCTTATCCCATTTTACAAACTTACCATCCATCCATATCTTTTCTGTCTTCGGTATCATAAGGTTTTACCCACCAGTTGCAAAAATTGTTTTACATTTGGAAGGCAGAGGGGACTCAGGGGGGTGTTGTCATGTGTATCGTAATTAAATCTTGTCGCTTTGCTGGGGTTTTTCAGCATGTCTGCCTTTCATTTTATGCAACGTTTAGGCTTTATTTATACCAGTATAGCATCGATAAAGTCAATTACATCTTTTCAGGGGCGCTTATCCCAAGTACTTCAAGACCTTCAAGGAGTACAATCCTTATAGCCTCACACAGTGCAAGTCTTGCCATGGTCAATTCAATGTCGTTGCTTACAACCCTGTATTTATTGTAGTAAGGATGGAATATACCTGAAAGTTCTTGTAAGTAAAATGTAATTCTGTGTGGCTCATAAGCATTGACAGCGCCTTCAAAAACTATCTTATACATAAGGAGTTTTCTGATAATCCTGAGCTCCTCATAAATAGATAACAATTTGAGGTCTGCAGCGTAAAGCTTATCTATACGGATACCTTTTTCTCTTGCATGGGCAAATATGCTGTTTATCCTTGCATTTGCATATTGTACATAAAACACAGGGTTTTCCGATGACTGAGCCTTTGCAACTTCAAGGTCGAACTCAAGGTGGCTGTCAGGCCGCCTCGTAAGGAATATAAATTTTGTTGTGTCCGCCCCAACCTCATCCATAACCTCTCTCAAGGTAACAAACTCACCTGCCCTTTTTGACATCTGGACAGGTTTACCGCTCCTTAGAAGTGTTACCATCTGGACAAGAAGGATTTTTAAATTGTCTTTGGGATAGCCTAAAGCCTCAATAACTGCCTGGATACGCGGGATATAGCCATGGTGGTCAGCGCCCCATATATCTATTATCTCATCATATCCTTTTTCTACCTTTTTCCTGTGATATGCAATATCCGAAGCAAAATAGGTGTATTCTCCATCTTTTTTAATCACAACCCTATCTTTGTCATCCCCGAAGGCAGTTGACTTAAACCATATAGCGCCATCTTTTTCATATATAAAATCTTTGTTTTTGAGTTCTTCAATAGCTCTTATTACATTTCCTTTTTCATAGAGTTCCCTTTCAGTCTGCCATATGTCAAAAGTGATGCCAAAATCCTTTAAATCATCTTTAATACCTGATAATATTTTCTTGTAAGAATAGTCAATAAAATAATTTGATACCTCCTCAAAATTTGCCTCAATATACTTATCGCCCTCTTCCTCAATTATAATACCTGCAATCTTTTCTATATATTCACCTCTATAACCTTCCTCCGGAAATGGATATTCCGCTCCAAGCAAATGCTTATAACGTGCAAATACTGACATCCCAAGCAGTTTTACCTGCTTCCCTGCATCGTTTATATAATATTCCCGCTTAACTTTATACCCTGCAGATTTAAGAAGATTTGAGAGCGCTTCACCTGTAGCGCCACCTCTCCCATGTCCTAAATGGAGAGGACCTGTCGGGTTTGCACTAATGAATTCAATCTGGACATTTTTGCCTTTACCGATTTCCTCCCTTAAAAATCCTTCTTTATGCAACAACAATTTTTTAATCTCTGAATACAGGTATTCTTTTGAGAATGTAAAGTTTACAAATCCAGGTCCTGCAATATCTATTTTCTCGAAAACAGATTTATCTTCTATGGAATCTGCAAGTTCTTCTGCTATTTTTCTCGGAGGTTTTTTTAACGCCGATGCCAAAGACATTGCAACAGGTGTTGCCATATCACCCATAGAATCCTCAGGGGGAACTTCAACCTCAATAGCAGGTACTTTTTCGATACCCATCTTCTTAAGTGAATCTTCAATTATTTTTATAAGATATTTTTTCATGAAGATTAGATGAACCTATTTCTTTCTTCTATTTCTTTTCTTTCAATTTGCTGTTCAATTATACCAAATCTTGACTCTAAAGATTTCAGGATACTTCAAATCATCTCTACTGCCTTAATAACCTTTTTTCGTACACTTTCTTCAAACAATATTTCTGCGTGATTAAGCTCAAAATTGTAGTGCTTGTTACTCCATGGGATATTTGAACTTTCTGCAGATACTAAACCATCTCCTTTACCTTTTTTCATCTCTTCTGGATAAAGATTCTCAGGGATCACCTTTTCGAAGATGTCCGGTATGGAGAAGATTTTATCAGGTATAAGAATTTTCCTGCTGCATTTATCCATTCTTACGGTATCCAACCTCCATCTGTAAAAACTGAAGAGTGTTGGGCTTGTACCTCCAACAGAAATATAATGCACCCAGTTAAACGGCCCATCTTTCATTGATTTAAAAAAGTCTGATTCAGGAAGAAGCTCCTTAAGCGCCCTGCTTCCAAGAAACTCAAAGATTCGCTTTATTGCAAAGGAAAGAGTGCCTTTATCCGAACCAGGGAAAAAAGGGTTTATAACAGCGGAAAAGGGAGATAAATAATTAGCAATCCTGGCTATAGAACTCCCTTTATGAGGGGTAGAGATTGTTATAAGAGCTCTTATTGATCTATCTTCTCTCAAGAGATATTTCCTCCCAATAAGCCCTCCTCTGCTGTGACCGATGAGTATAATGCCAGCTTTTGTCATCTTATTTGCAATACCTACAACCTCTTTTAACTCCATGTCAACAGAATCTATCGGCCCTGTAGGCCTTTTCTGGGTCCATGTAATTACTGTATGCTCTTTTATCCTGAAATCATCAAACAGCGTTTGCAGATTATCAGGTTGTTCTCCTGTTGAAAACTTAGGGACTGCCTCCTTAGGTACATCCTCCCTGCTGATACCAAAATCCTTAACCTCAGGCCTTTTACCCAGAAGAGCTTTTATGGAAAAGCCACCTCCGAGAATACGGGAGTTGGATGGATTTACCCATATATCCTTATCCATGCCAAGGCCGTGTATGAAGATCACAGCGGGCTTATCATCGCTACCTTTATATAATATAGTATCCAAGTTCATAAATTTATTATGTCATATTAAACCCAAAGACAGATAAGTAATGTGAACGCATTCGGAAAAATTCCAATAGACTGAGGCTCTTGCAAAAGTCTCAAATGGGCACCCTCCCCAACCCCTCCCATCAAGGGAGGGGCTTATTTATCAACCCTCTCCCACCAGGGGAGAGGGCAAGGGTGAGGGGGTAATGGACTTTTGCAAGAGCCTCGACTGTTCGAGCAGAAAGGGTCTACGACTCCCTGAACTTTTTATTACAATTATTGTAATAGTTCACCCCCACCCTAACCCCCCCCCATCAAGGGGGAGGGAACTTATTAGATCTGCTGATAAATATTCCCCCTCCCCTGGCGGGAGGGGGTTAGGGGGAGGGGGTGCTGAACTATTACCAATTATTTACAAAAGGTTTTATTTATGCTATGTTTTTTTCATATGTTAGTTATTAACGAAAATCCCACAAGGGAGAAAATAATAATGCTTCTTAAAACCACAGGGCCAATGTCCATTGGCGAGCTGAGCAGAGAATTGAATATAACCTCGATGGGCATAAGGCAACACCTCATTTCCCTCGAAAGAAAGGGCTTAATAAGTTACATTACAAAAAGACAGGGTATCGGTAGACCTGCTTTCCTTTATAAACTCACTGAGGAGGCAAACAATCTTTTCCCAAAAACGTATCATAAGTTTATTCTGGATATGTTTAAAGATATCGAAAAAAATGAGGGACGGAATAAAATAGATGATATATTCAAGTGGCGCAAAAATAGACTCCTCGAGGAAACCAGAGAAGCCCTCTCAGAAAAGAAAAGTCTTAAAGAAAAGATTTACGGGCTCAAAGATATTTTTGAACCAGATGGATACCTTATCAATATCGACGAAACTGCCGACTTTTATAGTTTGAAACAATTTAACTGTCCTATTTATACGGTAGCGTTAGAGTATAACGATGCCTGCAAGTACGAACTTGAGATGTATAAGGATCTTCTCGGAAAGGAAGTAACCCGCGAGCAATGCATGGCTGAGGGAAGTTCTTCCTGCACATACGATATTCCAAAAAGTAGACTTTAAAATCATTTCTAGCCTAAACATTTTCTTTATATCATTTGTATAACCAATTATAATAATTAGATTTTTAGTCAAACTAACAAAATTCCAGGGGGACACTTCTTCAAAAGTCCCGGACTCAATGATTTTTTCCCTTGCCATAAGATACTTTTTTATTTTATTATAATTTTAATAGGAATATATTAATCGCCTACCCTGTTAGTGATAAGGTTAAATGTTGATCCGGCAAATTAGATCTTTTGGGAGTTCAAGTAAGGAGTTGGTGTGCAAGTCTCCCGAGAGGAGAAAGCCTAAAGGCTCCTTCAGGGCACCCACCTATTTTATAGGCGGATCTGATTTCTTCTTACACGGCAGGGTGGGTTTATATTAACTACCGTGAGGCTGGCTTATATGACGCACTTATTTTTGCGGAGGATTATAAAAAATAATCATTATATGATAAAACATAGATGGATAATTATTTTCATGACTAAGTATTTCTCACCTCCAAAAGTCACATTGAAGTCATAACCCAGCCCCCATAAAATCAAAATTCTAAAAAGAAGCTATTTACGCTTCATAAAAATCCTTCTATTTACAAGGAAGATAGAGGAAGGGGGTTAAATATTAAATGAATCAAATATCATATTTAATAATAGCTATATCTACGGGTCTCGTCCTGGGGTTAGTCCTGACTTTTATCTCCTGGGCAAATCTCAAAAAAAAGAGAATTGCAATAGAGAAAGAAAAAACAAAACTATTTGAGGAGGCACAAAGAGAAGGTGAGAGGATAAAAAAAGATGCTCTTATAGAAGCGAAGGACGTCGTCTATCAAGCTAAAGCAGAGGTGGAGAAAGAGTTAAAGGAAAGACGTTCCGAGATTAACCATCTCGAAAGAAGGTTGCGGCAGAAAGAAGAAACCATTGAGAGAAAACTCGATCAGATCGAAAAAAGAGAACAGGAGTTAAATAAAAGAGAGAAAGATTTCACCTTAAAGGAACGCGGTATTCAGGATAAGGAAACAAATTACAACAAGTTGATAAAAGATCAGACTCAATTGCTTGAAAAGATATCAGGATTAAATTCAGAAGAGGCAAAACAGGAACTTTTAAAGAAAATAGAAGAGGAAGCAAGGTTTGATGCTGCGAAACTTGCTAAAAAGATAGAAGAGGAAGCAAAAGAAAACGCTGAGAAGAAGGCAAAAGAGATAATAGGCTTTTCCATACAGAGATATTCAAGCGACTATGTTGCGGATGCAACCGTTACCGCTGTAACACTTCCGAATGATGAGATGAAAGGAAGAATAATCGGCAGGGAGGGTAGAAATATAAGGGCACTTGAGGCTGCAACAGGTGTTGACCTGATTGTAGACGATACGCCAGAGATCGTAACACTCTCCGCCTTCGACCCAGTCAGACGTGAAATTGCAAGACTTTCGCTTGAGCGGCTTATAACAGACGGAAGGATCCACCCCACAAGAATCGAAGAGATAGTCGAAAAAGTCAAAAAAGAGGTTGAATCGCACATAAGGGAAGAGGGAGAAAAGGCCATTTTTGACTTTGGGCTTTCCGGCATACACCCGGAACTAATAAAACTTCTTGGAAGGTTAAAATACAGGACATCATATGGCCAAAATGTCCTTCAGCACTCAAGGGAAGTTGCATATCTCGCAGGTATGTTAGCTGGAGAACTCAGAGTGGATATTAAACTTGCAAAGAGGGCTGGCATCCTGCATGATATCGGGAAAGCAGTAGATCATGAAATAGAAGGGTCCCACCAGGAGATCGGTGCAACTATAGCAAAGAAGTACGGTGAGAATCAAAAAGTAATAAATGCTATATTAGTACATCACGGAGAAGGAGACCCTACAACTGTTGAAGCAGCCCTTGTGGCTGCTGCTGATGCCCTGTCAGCTGCAAGGCCAGGAGTAAGAAGAGAAAGTATTGAGAACTACATCAAGAGGCTTGAGAAACTTGAACAAATCGCGCTCTCATTTAAAGGTGTTGATAAATGCTATGCAATCCAGGCAGGAAGAGAAATAAGGATTATAGTAAAGCCTGAGGATGTTAGTGATGAATTGTCCGCTACAATATCAAGGGAGCTCGCCAAAAGAATAGAGTCAGAGATGACATATCCCGGCCAGATAAAGGTTACTGTTATAAGAGAGTCCCGATATGTGGAATATGCTAAATAAATATTGCTCTCCTCATTTATTCTAACTATGAAGGTTCTCTTTATTGGCGACATAGTAGGCAAAGTTGGCAGAATCGCTACAAAAGCATTGCTTCCGACTGTTGTCAACAGATATAAAGTAG